>Ga0334886_1001798_pt1 | contig 23527 bp, 19 predicted proteins | sample GraSluR1_MG_9_FD_207232 | JGI IMG/M metagenome (GOLD analysis project Ga0334886, IMG submission 207232) | Sludge microbial communities from methane-producing bioreactor in Wageningen University, Netherlands - Granular Sludge_27_06-R1 | ecosystem: Engineered > Bioreactor > Anaerobic >... | reverse complement strand
TAAAAAGATAGAGATAGAGACAAAAAATGAAGTTGAAGCTCTTTTAGCGGCAAAAAAGGGTGCGGATATTATAATGTTAGATAACTTCAATGCTGAAGATGCTAAAATAACTGCCGCTAAGATTAAAGGTATTTCTCCTTTAATTTGTGTCGAAGTTTCTGGTGGAATTTCAGAGGATTCTTTTTTATGTTATGCGGATAAAAATATTGATGTTATTTCTATGGGAAAACTTACTTCAGAAATTAAATATTTAGATTTTTCACTAAATGTAAAATAAGAACTCGAAAGAGTTCTTATTTTTTAATGAATTGCTATAATAATTTTTTCTTAATGAATTTTGAAATTTGATTAAGATTATTAAGTTTCATTCTAAAAACTTCATTATACGTAAATTTTACATCAACAAACAATTTATTTGCTTTTTTATTCCTTTCTTATTTTACCATTTACACCACAATAAGCTGCTTATTGAAATTGACGAAAAACTCTGGCTTGTTACTGTCGATTCGGTGACTGTGCATTCCCAAAGTAAAATGGCGGTAACTTTTAGAGAGGTTAGTGAAGTAATGGTGGAAATATAGGAAAAACAATGAAAAAAAACCCGCAGAAATGTCGAGAAAGCTGCTTTTACGGACTTTTTTTCGCTTTTCAGATTGACATTCTCTATACAAGAGTGTATAATATTATTATCAACAATGTTGTTTACTGTGTTGATATTATGGAGGTCGCGATGATTTGTAATTAGTATAAAATAAATGGTTCTTTCCCGGGTTGTTGAAATCCAAATATAAATTTATTACAATTTAAATATGCTATATTTGAATATTCTTTTATATAAGATAAAAAAATAATTTTTTCTTGAACATGAATTGAATGAAATAGTTCTTTTTCAATAACTATGTAAAGAACCAAATAAATAAGCGAAAATTCAGATGAGAATTAAGCATTGAAAAAAAAGAGACAAAATATTAAAATCTTCAGGATATGAAAAAAATCATGGAGGAGGAAGGAAAAATGATAAAAATAAGTCAAGAGTTAGGATTGAACAGAGGATCAGTAAGCAAATACATCAAAGATATTAAAAGATTCTTAGGAGAATGATGATGGTTAAAATTATTACAGGTACTACTAATAAGCCGATGGCAAGTGAGCAATTAAAAAGCTATTTTCATGTTCATAACGAATTAACAGGTTATTTATATATTGGATATCCAATTATAGGCACGGTTAATGGTGCTTATCCTATTGATGCTTTATGGGTTTCCCCTGAGAAAGGTCTTGTAATCTTTAATTTGATTGAAGGAAAAGATATCGCTGATGATTACAATGATGCTCAAGACGATGGTGCTAATAAAGTAGAGGCGAAATTAAAGGGATATAAGCAATTAATGCAAAAGCGGAGATTGTGCGTAAAAATATTTGTAGTTACATTCGCTCCTGCTGTAACTCGTATTCCTGATTTTGATGAGGATTATCCTCTTTGCAATGAAAGCACTTTAAGCACTGTCATTGATAAATTTTCTTGGGATGAATCTGAATATTATGAAAGTTTAGTTTCTGTTATTCAAGCTATATCCACAATTAGAAAAGGAAAGAAAAGAAGATCAATTATAAATCCTGAATCTCGAGGAGCAAAGTTACGTGCTTTGGAGGATTCTATTGCTAATCTTGATAATCGACAAAGTAGGGCAGTTATTGAAACTGTAGAAGGTGTTCAAAGAATACGCGGACTTGCTGGATCAGGTAAAACAATTGTTTTGGCTCTTAAAGCTGCATATTTACATGCACAACATCCTGAGTGGAAAATTGCGGTTACCTTTAATACGCGCTCTCTCAAAGGGCAATTTAGACAATTAATCAATACATTTTATATCGAACAAACCAACGAGGAGCCTGATTGGGATAACTTACAGATTATTCATGCATGGGGGGCTCCAGGTGGTGGTGAAAGAAACGGTATGTACTATACATTTTGTGCACTGAACAATATTGAATATAGTGACTATATGTCCGCAAGAAAAAAATATGGGGTATCTGACCCCTTTGGTGAAATTTGTAATAAAGCACTTAGTGAGGCTGCCTCTATAAAACAAACGTATGATGCTATATTAATTGATGAAGCACAAGATTTTTCGCCCAGTTTTTTGCTGCTTTGTTATGAAATGTTATGTCATCCTAAAAGATTAGTCTATGCCTATGATGAGTTGCAAAATTTACGTTCACAGTCGTTGCCCTCACCTGAAGTAATTTTTGGTACATCTTCTGATGGCACTCCTCGAGTAAATTTTAATACTACTGAAGAAGAAAAGCCTCAGCAGGATATCATTTTAGAGAAGTGTTACCGGAATTCACGTCCTGCATTAGTAACCGCACACGCTTTAGGTTTTGGCATATATAGGGATCCTCCTGATGGGAAAGAATCTGGCTTAGTCCAAATGTTTGAGCATAATTCTCTATGGAATGATATTGGATATGAGATTGCCAAGGGTAATTTGGAAGATGGGAAGTGCGTCTCTCTGAAAAGAACCAATCAAAGTAGCCCCGAATTTCTTGAGAAGCATTCTAAAATTGATGATTTAATTGTTTTTAAGGATTTTGATAATCAAAATGCTCAAGACACTTGGGTAGCTGAACAAATAAAGTACGATTTAGAGCATGAAGAGTTAAGACCAGATGATATTATTGTTATCAATCCTAATCCCTTAACAACAAAAAAATTGGTTGCTCCAATAAGAGCAAAGTTATATCAGTATGGTATTGATTCGCATACTGCTGGTGTTGATACAGCCCCTGATGTGTTTTTTGCTAATGGAAATGAATCTGTTGCTTTCACAGGCATCTATAGAGCTAAAGGTAATGAAGCGGCAATGGTGTATGTTATAAATGCTCAATCTTGCTATAACTCTTCTTTTGACATGGCAACGATCAGAAACCAGTTGTTTACGGCGATTACACGAAGTAAAGCATGGATACGTGTTGTTGGAATTGGTGAAAACATGCGTGGGCTTATTGCCGAATATCAAAAAGTAAAGGATCACAATTTTACATTGGATTTTAAATATCCAACAAAAGCTCAGCGAGATCTTATGAATATCGTAAATCGTGACATGAGTGAAGCCGAAAAAAATAGAGTTAGTAAAAGCAAAGGAAATCTTGCAAGTTTAATTGAGGAGCTGGAAAATGGTCAAATATATCTTGAGGATTTAGGAAGAGATCAAGTAGCTCGCCTCCGCACACTCTTGCAAGCAAAGGAGGAGTAAAGGCTTGTTACCTATTTCTAAAATTTATAAACAAATTGAAGTTCTAACTGTCCAACTAATCGAATCAAGTCTCTGCGAGGCCCAAAACTTCCCTTCCCTCAAAAGCTCCTCTGGGAATATAGAGGAAATAAGTGTAAGCCATAATGACTATTCCATCTTTTTGAAGAATATCCCTTATTCCGAAATGTTCAGGCAATTGGTTGAAACAAAGACGTATAATATGAAGATGATAGATGGTGCGTTAATTTCGCTATCGTACAGATTCAAGCAAAAATGCCTAATATCCAGTCGCCTATCTTTTTTTCCTTCACCTGATTTAGAGGCTTTTCAGAATGAACCGGATTTATATTTTGATGATGAGTTATATAGTGATATTATGGATAAACGCATTGTTACAGTTCCAATAAGATTTGATTATGATGCGAATGAAAAAACGCAAAAACCGATCACACACCCAATATCTCACCTAACATTGGGGCAGTATAAAAACTGCAGAATACCGGTTTCGGCCGCACTAACGCCTTATCAATTTTTAATGTTTATACTTATGAATTTTTACAGTAATGCCTATGTTAAGCTCAATAGTAAATTTACTAAATTTAAGAATTGCTTTAATTCTACCATATTTGATGAAGAAAGAGAATTACTACATATGAATACTCCCATATATAGAAGCTAAGCATCAATTAAACCGAGTTTGTGAAAGTGTTGCATAGAATGAATTTGAATGATGCTATAATGATTAAAGATAATCATATTGTTTTATATGGTGGTATTGAAAATGCTTTAGATGTTGTTAAAAAATATTCTTCATTTTCTAAAAAGATAGAGATAGAGACAAAAAATGAAGTTGAAGCTCTTTTAGCGGCAAAAAAGGGTGCGGATATTATAATGTTAGATAACTTCAATGCTGAAGATGCTAAAATAACTGCCGCTAAGATTAAAAGTATTTCTCCTTTAATTTGTGTCGAAGTTTCTGGTGGAATTTCAGAGGATTCTTTTTTATGTTATGCGGATAAAAATATTGACGTTATTTCTATGGGAAAACTTACTTCAGAAATTAAATATTTAGATTTTTCACTAAATGTAAAATAAGAACTCGAAAGAGTTCTTATTTTTTAATGAATTGCTATAATAATTTTTTCTTAATGAATTTTGAAATTTGATTAAGATTATTAAGTTTCATTCTAAAAAACCCATTATACGTAAATTTTACATCAACAAACAATTTATTTGCTTTTTTGTTGATATAATTCTATTGATTAAGTGTTTACTTTATTTATGGAGGTTTTACTGTGGTGGTGGATAAAAAAAGGGTAATATATGTTGATGAAGAAAAATGTGTTAATTGTCACGTATGTATTCAGGTTTGTCCCGTTAAAATGTGTAATGATGGTTCTGGTGATGTTGTTGAATATGATCACAATAAGTGTATTGGTTGTGGTGCTTGTGTTAAAGAATGTTCTCATGATGCGAGAAAGATTATAGATGATTTTGATTTGTTTTTATCAAATGTTAAAAAGAAAAATTTTGTTGCTGTTGTTGCTCCTGCGATTGCTGCTAATGAATATGATTATTTAAGGTTTAATGGTTTTTTAAAGAGTTTAGGGGTTAAGGCTGTTTTTGATGTTAGTTTTGGTGCTGAATTAGCTGTTAAAAGTTATGTCGAACATTTAAAAACAAATCCTAAGATGGTTATTGCTCAACCATGTCCTTCTATTGTTTCATATATTCAAATTTACAGACCTAATTTGATTAAATATCTTGCTCCTGTTGATAGTCCTTTGATGCATACTGTGAAGATGATTAAAAATTTTTATAATGAGTTTAAAGATTATGAGATATTGTTCGTTTCTCCTTGTATTGCTAAAAAGATTGAATTTGAGGAAGTTTTCCCGAGTGGTTACAACGTTACTTTCAGGAGTTTTGAAGATTATATTAAAAAGAATAGAATCAATTTAAGTAATTATGAAAAGTGTGATTACGAGGGTGAAAAAGCTGAAAGGGCTGTTCTTTTTTCTACTCCTGGCGGGTTATTAAAAACGGCTGAAAGGTTTGTTGAAAATATAAGCGATTCTGCTAAAAAGATTTAAGGACATATTGTTTATGAGTATTTAGATAATTTAGAAAAAGATATTGAAAGGGGTTTTAATCCTTTAATTCTTGATTGTTTGAATTGTGATAAAGGGTGTAATGGTGGGCCTGGTACTTCTAATGTAGAAAAGTCTGTTCAGGAATTAGAATACAGGGTAAATAAAAGAAAAGAAGAAACTGTTAACAATCATTCTTTAAAAGGTTTTAATTCTAAAAAGAATACGATTAAAAAAATTAATCAAAAGATTGAAAAATTTTGGGATAAATCTTTATATACAAGAAAATACGTTAATCTTGAAAAATATAATGATATAAAAATTCCATCTCAATTGCAAATAAATGAGATTTATGTTGATTTGAAAAAATCTGGCGAAAAAGATATTTTGAATTGTGCTGCTTGTGGTTATAATTCATGTGAAAAAATGGCTACTGCTATTTTTAACGGGCTTAACAAAAATGAAAATTGTTTCTTATACGAAAAAAAATGTACTGTTGAGGAAAAAGAAATAATTAATCAAAAAAATATTGAGTTGCAAAAAATGTTTGAAAATGAAAAAAGGTTTTTAAATGAAAAAGAGGAATGGAAAAGAAAAGAAGAAGCTCAAAAGATTCTCACTTATTCTCTTGAACAGATGAAAAATGAAAGTAATTCAATTTCTAATATGATGGAAAAGTTAACTGTTATGTCTGAAGATCAGCTTGAAATTTTGAAAAAATTGTCTGAAGAAATTAATGAAACTGCCAATACTACTAACAATCTTGATGATATTGTTTCAACTATTGCAGGTATTGCACAACAAACAAATTTACTTGCTCTCAATGCTGCAATAGAGGCCGCAAGGGCTGGAGAGGCTGGAAAGGGTTTTGCTGTTGTTGCTGATGAAATAAGAAAATTAGCAGATTCTACAAAGATTGAGGTTGAGAAAATTACTCCTATCGCTAAAAATATTCAGGATATTTCTCATTCAACTGAAGAAAAATCAAGAAATATTTTAGATAATTTTAAACGTACTACAGAATTTACGAATCAGGTTATGGCTTCTACTGAAGAGATTACTGCTGCAACTGGTGAAATTGCAAATCAGGCAGAAAAATTAATTGAATAATTTTAAAAAGCTCTAATTTTAGAGCTTTTTATTTTTGTGTTGACAAAGTAAAAAAAAAATGGTAACATAACAGTGTTATGTAACGGAGGTTGATTTTATGATTAAAGAAATGAATGCGAGAGAAAAAATAATTTATTTTGCTAAGAAGGAATTTTTACTTTATGGGTTTAAAGATGCGTCACTTAGACATATTGCTAGTGCCGCTGATTTGACGACTGGTGCTATTTATACTTATTTTAAAAATAAAGATGATTTGTTTGAAGCTATAGTAAATCCTGTTTGTGAAGAAGTTGAAAGGATGTTTTCAAAAATAAGTGAATCATATTACAATAGTGAAGGTATTGTAAGTGATATCATTCTTGAAAAATCGCTCGAAGATTTTAAGTATATTTATAATTATATTTATAGCAATTTTGATGTTTTTAAAATTTTAGTTTCGGGTTGTAATGGTTCTTCAAAGTCTGATTTCGTTCACAATATTGTTGATCTTGAAGTAAAACATACTATAGCATATTTGGATAAAATGGGAATAAATATTGAGGAAAATCCTAAAATTAACAGTACGATAATTCATACTATTTCAGAGAGTTATATTAATGCTATTCTTGAGCCTATTCGGCATAATTTGAGTTATGATAAGGCTATTGAAAATTTAGATTTTCTAGTTATTTTTTATACTGGTGGTTGGAAGAGTATTTTTTGTGAATTGCTAAATCAAAAAAAATATGTTTAAACACATATTTTTTTTACATAATTTTAGACGAAGCTAATTTTTTTAGCGATAATTTAAATTATTTAACTTTTAAAATAAAGTTAGCATAAACAAATTTTAAATGAAATTTGTATATTAATAAAAAATCTTTAAAATGGGGGTATCCTAATGAACACTTTGTTAAGGCTTCAAGCTTACATGACTGGAAGAAAAGCTCTTCTTCCTGCTTCGTTGATTTTATCTGCTGTTAGTTCGATTTTTGGAATGATTCCATATATTCTTATTTGGTTTATCATTCGTGAATTATTTGCTTCTGGTTCTGATTTTTCTTCTGGCAGTATTACTTTTTATGGTTGGTTAGCTGTTGTAACAGCTATTTTAAGTGTTTTGTTATATTTTTCTGCTTTGGCTTTATCTCATTTAGCTGCTTTTAGAGCTGAAATAAATATGAGAAAGTTTACTATGCAAAAGGTTATTAATATGCCTCTTGGTTTTTTTAATGATAATGCTACTGGAAAAATACGAAAAATTATTGATGATAATGCTGGTATCACTCATAGTTTTTTAGCTCATCAAATGCCTGATCTTGCTTCAACTATTTTGATGCCTTTAACTGTATTAGTTTTGATTTTTGTTTTTGATTGGCGGCTTGGGTTTGCTTGTTTAGTTCCTGTTATTTTTTCTATGATTCTTATGACTTCTATGACTAGCAAAAAGGGTAAGGATTTTATGAATAAGTATATGACGTCTCTCGAAAATATGAATACAGAAGCTGTTGAATATGTGAGGGGTATTCCTGTTGTTAAAGTTTTTCAGCAGACTGTTTTTTCTTTTAAAAATTTTCATAATAGTATTTTAAATTACAAAAAAATGGTTTCTGCGTATACAAAAATGTGGCAAATTCCTATGTCTTTATATACTGTAATAATTAATAGTTTTGTTTTTTTATTAGTTCCTGTCGCTATTCTTTTAATAAATCATACTGGAGATTATGCTTTAACTATTTTGAATCTTTTTCTATATATTCTTATTACTCCTATTTTATCTCAAAGTATTATGAGGAGTATGTATTTGAATCAAGCTTTGGGTCAAGCTGGTGAAGCTGTTAATCGTCTTGAAAATCTCACTGATGTTGATGTTTTGTCTGTTCCTTCTAATCCTAAGCCTATAAAAAATTATAATGTTAGCTTTAAGAATGTGTCTTTTAGTTATCCTAAAGCTAATAAAAAAGCTATAGACAATTTAAGTTTTGATATTCCTGAAGGAAAAACTATTGCATTAGTAGGTGCTTCTGGTAGTGGTAAAACGACTATTGCTAGATTGATTCCAAGATTTTGGGATGTTAATGAGGGTAGTGTTTTTATTGGGGAGGCTAATGTGAAAGATATTGAATCAAAAGAGCTTATGAATAATATTTCTTTTGTTTTTCAAAACACTCGTCTTTTCAAAATTTCATTGCTCGATAATATAAAGTATGGAAAGCCTTCGGCTTCTCTTGATGAGGTTAATCGTGCTGTTGATATGGCTCAATGCCGCGAGATTATTGATAGGCTTCCTGATGGTTTGAATACTAAAATTGGTACTGAGGGCACTTATTTATCCGGCGGAGAACAACAAAGAATTGTTTTAGCTAGAGCTATTTTAAAGGATGCTCCTATTGTTATACTTGACGAGGCTACTGCTTTTACCGATCCGGAAAATGAACATTTGATTCAACAGGCTTTTAAAAAATTGACTGTTGGCAAGACTGTTCTTATGATTGCTCATCGTTTAACGAGCGTTACTTCTGCTGATAATATTTTGGTTATTAATGAAGGTAAGGTTCTTGAACAAGGTTCTCATGATGAGTTATTAAAAAAACAGGGTACTTATTCAAATATGTGGAATGAATATCAAAAATCAGTGAATTGGACTATCTGGAAAGGAGTAGAAAATGTTTAAAATTATTCAGAAAAGGTTCGCGTTGTCTTCAAAAGGGGCTAAAGATTTTTTAAAAGGTGTATTTTTTACGACTATATTAGATATTTCTTTAATGTTTCCTGCTGCATTTATGTTTTATTTTTTAAATGAGTATATGCATAAAATTTTTGATTCGTCTCATATAATTTCTAACGGTTTATGGTATTATATTCTTCTCGGAATAGCTGTTATGGCTGTTATGTTTATTATTTCTTTGTTTCAATACAAGAGTACTTTTACTACTGTTTATGATGAGAGTGCTAATCGCAGAATTTCTTTAGCGGAAAAGCTTAGAAGGCTTCCTCTCGCTTTTTTTGGCGAAAAGAATCTTTCGGATTTAACTTCAACTATTATGGAGGATTGTACTGATTTAGAGCATACTTTTTCTCATGCTGTTCCACAGTTGTTTGCTTCAATTGCGAGTATTCTTCTCATGGGTTTAGGTTTGTTTATTTATAATTGGCAACTTTCTCTTGCTTTGTTTTGGGTTGTTCCAATTGCTTTTGGGATTATATTTTTTTCTAAAAGAATTCAGAATAAAGAGTTTAATTCTGGTTATCGTATAAAGCGTAATGTTAGTGAGCAGATTCAAGAGGGTTTGGAAACTATTCAGGAAATTAAATCTTATAATAGAGAAGATTTGTATATTAAAAATTTAAACAAGGTTATTGATTCTTATGAGAAACAATTGGTTCGTGGTGAATTGATGGTTGGCGGTTTTGTAAATACTGCTCAAAGTTTTTTAAAGCTTGGTTTAGCATCCGTTATTATTGTTGGAGCTAATTTGATTTTATCTGGTAGTATCGATATATTTACTTATCTTATTTTTTTAATGATTGCTTCTCGTATTTATGCTCCTGTAAGTGAAGTGTTTAATAATCTTGCTGCTCTTTTTTATCTTGATGTGCGTATTAATCGTATGAATGAAATGGAGGCTCTACCAATTCAAAAGGGTTCTACTAATTTTAACCCAGATAATTATGATATCGTTTTTGAAAATGTTAATTTTTCTTATGAAGAAAAAAAACAGGTTGTAAAAAATATTTCTTTTACTGCAAAGCAGGGAGAGATTACTGCTTTGGTAGGGGCTTCTGGTAGCGGAAAAAGCACTTCTGCAAAACTCGCTGCTCGTTTTTGGGATGTAACTAAAGGTAGAATTCTTTTAGGTGGTTATGAGATTAAAAATATAGATCCTGAAACTCTTTTAAAAAATTATGCTGTTGTTTTTCAAGATGTTGTTTTGTTTAATGCTAGTATAATGGACAATATTCGTGTTGGCAAACATGGTGCTACTGATGAAGAAGTAATAAATGCTGCAAAAATTGCTCAATGCGATGATTTTGTTTCTAAAATGTCTAATGGTTATAACACTATTATTGGCGAAAATGGTGAGACTTTATCTGGTGGGGAACGTCAGCGTATTTCTATTGCAAGAGCTATGTTGAAAGATGCTCCTATTATACTTCTTGATGAGGCTACTGCTTCGCTTGATGTGGAAAGTGAAACAAAAATTCAATTGGCTATTTCTGAATTAATTCGTGATAAAACTGTATTAATTATTGCTCATCGTATGCGTACTGTTGTAAATGCTGATAAAATAATTGTTTTAGATGAAGGGAATATTGCTGAAGAGGGTACTCACGATAAATTGATTACTCAAGATGGCCCTTATTCAAAGATGTGGCGTATTCAAAAAGAAAGTTTGGGTTGGACTATTTAAAATAATTTAAATTTATGATGGAGGTGTTTTTTTATGGGGATTAAAAAACTACAGACTAAAGATTTTATAACTGTAGGAATTTTTACTGCTATTTATTTTGTTATATTTTTTGCTTTAGGAATGCTTGGTTATATACCTATTTTGTTTGTTTTATTGCCTTTATTGCTCCCAATAATTTGTGGGATTCCTTTTATGCTTTTTCTCACAAAAGTTAAAGCTTTTGGGATGGTAACGATTATGGGCACTATTCTTGGTGCTCTTATGCTCATAACTGGTCATACTTTTGTTCCTTTAATAGTTGGTTTTTCTGTCGGGTTATTAAGTGATTTAATTTTTATGCTTGGTAATTATCAGAGCAAAAAGCTTTCTGTTATCGGCTATACTGTTTTTAGTTTTTGGATTCTTGGTATGTTACTTCCTTTTTTTATTATGAAAGATTCTTTTGAAAGAATGATGCTCGATAGTATGGGTGTTGAATATACAAATGCTGTTTTTAATCTTTTCGATAAGGTTGCATGGACATTTCCTATTATGGTTATTATTGGTGGTTTAATAGGTGCTTTTCTCGGTTTATCTATGTTGAAAAAACACTTCAAGAAAGCCGGAATAGCTTAAAATTAGAAAGGGGTTGAACCATGAAAGCTAACTACTTTCAATTTGTTTCACAAAAAAATTTTGTTAAGCTTGATCCACGTACTAAAATATTTGTTTTATTAATAATTAATGTTTCGGCTTTTGCTATTAGTGAATGGTATGTTTTGGCATTAGCCGCAACTGTTCCTCTTTCTTTATTGATTTTAAGTAAACGTTTTAAGATTACCATTTTTTTTACAATTTTTTATGCTTTTTCTTTAATGAGTTATGTTTTTTTCATTGATACAAAATTTGCTGCAATAAATATTATTTCTGCAATGCTTGCTGGTGTTATATGTCGAATGGGGCCTGGTCTTTTGATGGGATATTATTTGCTAAGTTCTACAACTGTTAGCGAATTTGTCGCTTCTATGGAAAAGATGCGACTTCCAAAAGCATTGATTATTCCACTTTCTGTGATGTTTAGGTTTTTCCCAACTATTAAAGAGGAATCTTCTTCTATAAATGATGCTATGAAGATGCGTGGAATCAGATTTGGTAAATCAAAAGGTAGTTTTTTTGCTATTTTAGAATATAGACTTATTCCGCTTTTTATTTCGTGTATAAAAATAGGTGAAGATCTTTCTTGTTCTGCTCTTACAAGGGGTCTTAGTAGTCCAGTGAAAAGAACTAACGTGTGTGAAATTGGTTTTGGAGTTATTGATTTTATTTATTTATTGTTTACATCTTTTGTGTTGATTCTTTTTTTAATTTCAAAAGGGGGTTAAACTCATGATAAAATTAAACCACATTACTTTTCAATATGAAAGCGGAATTCAAAACAATGGTCTTTCCGATCTCAGTTTGTTTGTAAAAAGTGGTGAGGTTGTTTTACTTTGCGGGGAATCTGGTTGCGGTAAAACTACTTTGACTCGTATTATAAATGGTTTGATTCCTCATTTTTATAATGGAAAACTTTCGGGAGAGGTTATTGTTAACGAAAAAAATATTACTGAAATTCCTTTACATGAAATTGCAAAGCATGTGGGAAGTGTTTTTCAGAATCCTCGTTCACAGTTTTATTGTATGGATACAACTTCTGAAATTGCTTTTGGGTGTGAAAATCAGGGGATTCCTATAGATAACATTAATAAGCGTATTGAATTAACTGCTTCTCAATTAAGTATTCAAGATTTAATGAATAGAAATATTTTTAATTTATCTGGTGGAGAAAAGCAAAAAATTGCTTGTGGTTCTGTAAATGCCGCTTTTCCAGAGGTTATAGTTCTTGATGAGCCTTCATCAAATCTTGATCCTGATTCAACAGAAAATTTGGGTAAAATAATTTCACACTGGAAAAATGATGGTAAAACCATACTAATAGCTGAACATAGAATTCATTATTTAAAAGATATTGCTGATCGTATAGTTTTTATGCGTGATGGAAAAATAGAAAAAATATTTTCGATTTCTGATTTTAAGAAACTTAAAGAGTATGAAATAAAAAGTATGGGCCTTAGACCTCTTTCTCTTGATGCTTTATATCCAGAATATGTTAGTAACGAGCATTCTTCAGAAAAAATTGAGTTATTTGATTTTCATTTTTCTTATAAAAATGGTTTAAATGCTTTAAGTATAGATCAAATTGATTTCCCTAAGGGTCATATTATAGGGGTATTTGGAAAAAATGGGGCTGGCAAATCTACTTTTGCAAGGTGTCTTTGTGGTTTAAATAAAAAGTTCAAAGGAAAAATAAAAATAGGAAACAAGGTTTACAAAAATAAACAGTTTCTGGAAAATGCTTATATGGTTATGCAAGATGTTAATCATCAATTGTTTACTGAAACTGTTCTTGATGAAGTTCTTTTGAGTATGGAAGTAAAAGATGAGATAAAAGCAAAAAGTATTCTTGAAAGTTTAAATTTGCTTCATATGGAGGATTTGCATCCTATGTCGCTTTCAGGTGGTCAAAAACAGCGTGTTGCAATTGCAAGTGCTGTTGCTTCAGAGCGTGAAATAATAATTTTTGATGAGCCGACAAGTGGTCTTGATTTAAAACATATGATTCAAGTATCAAAAAATTTAAAATATTTAAAAGATATTGGAAAAACTATTATTATAATTACTCATGATTTAGAGTTTATTTTAAAGACTTGCGATTATTTCGTTCATCTTAAAAATGGTAAGGTTTGTAAAGAAAATTTTCTTGATGATTTTTCAATTAATTATTTGTCTAGTTTTTTCTCTTGTAATAATAAAAATGATATTGTTAGTATTAATTGAAAAAATATAGTGTAGTTTATAAGAATAACAGTTATAACAGTCAGGCTGAACATTGCACGGCGTTACTGCACTAGCAATAACTTCGTTATTTTTATTGACAAAATTGAAATTTGATATATCCGGTTTTTAGTTTTTGATTTTTGGTTTCATGTTTTTGCTTTTGATTTTTGATTTTTCTTTTGATTTTGATTTTGGCTTCATGTTTTTTGTTTTTGATTTCGATTTTTGTTTTCGATTCTGTTTTTTTGCTTTATGTTCTAATGTTCTAATGTAGTGTAACAGCCACGCTGAACTCTGCACGGCGTTACTGCACTGGCAATAACTTCGATATTTTTATTGACAGAATCAAAATTCGTTATATCCAGTTTTTGATTTTTGATTTTTCTTTTGATTTTGATTTTGGCTTCATGTTTTTATGTTTTTGCTTTCGATTCTGTTTTTTTGCTTTTATGTTCTAATTTTTTAATGTAGTGTAGAACTTTGTCGGCGTTACTGCACTGGCAATAATATTTGCATATATAAGAATATGTTCGGATTTTCTTTAAATTGTTTAATTATTTTTTATTTTTTTCATTTTTCATTTGTTCCTATTTTACTTTTTTTGCTTTCTATTTTCCATTATTTAGGGGTCAGGCCATGTACGTATTTTACTTTTTTTGCATTCTATTTTTCATTTTTTAGGGGTCAGGCCGTCTTAATTAAAATTTTATTTCTGTAATTCTTTCCAAAACACATGATATAATTTATTAATTTTATTCTTCATTTATCTTCATTATTAAAATGATTGCGGGGTGTTTATTCATTTGAAAAGAAAAAATATCAGATTAATTAATTTTGATTATTCCAATCAAGCTTCTTATTTTATTACATTATGCGAAAAAAAATTAAAAAAATATTTTTGGCAAAATTATTCATAATTAAATACATTTAAATGATATTGGAAGAATTTTAGAATTCAAGTTAAAAGAACTTCCTGAAATATTTGATTTTATTGAAATAGATACATATATTATAATGCCAAATCATATACATTTAATAATCAATTTATATGAAGAACATAATTCAAAAAATATAGCATTAGCCAAAATAATTGGATATTATAAATCCTCAGTTACAAAAGATATTATGAAAAAATTTAATATTGAAAGTTTCTGGCAAAAAAGATTTTTTGATCATATTATACGTAATGAAATCAGTTTAAATAAAATTAGAGAATATATTGAAAATAATCCTAAAAATTGGAATTTAGACGAATATTTTGATTAATAAATCATTTTAAAATTAGTCTGAATTCTAAAAATTAAAATATTCAAAACATACAGATTATGATAAAGATAAAAACGGTTTTATGTTTTTCCTGATTTTATTTATTAATTACAAATGTTATCATTAGTGCTGTAACGCCGTGCACAAAACGCGTGGCTGTTACACTACATTAAAAGCTTATTTAATGTAGTGTTTTTTGCTAAACGCTTATAAAAATAACCCTTACTTTAGTAAGGGTTATTTTTATAGATTGTATATTATTTGAAATGATTTTTCGACTTGACTTTACCCTTAGGGGAAAGTGTAGAATATAGATAAGCTATAAAATGTTTTCTGAAGGAGGAGAATTTATGTTATCTATTGGTGAATTTTCAAACATATGTAAAGTTTCTACAAAAACACTTCGCTATTATGCTAAGATAGGTCTAATCATTCCTGATAAAATTGATTCTGAAAACGGGTATAGGTATTATTCTATAGATCAATTGGAAACTATGCTATTTATAAATCGTTTAAAATCATATAATTTTTCTTTAGAAGAAATTAAGATGATTCTTAATTCTGAAGAATCTCGGGATAAAATACTTTATTTGGAACTTCTCAGAAAAAAAACATATATTGAAAATCAAATAAATAATTTAAATAATAATTTAGCTCAATTAAATGAAGATATTTTTAATTTAAAACATGATAAGTCAATTATGTCATATATGGAAAATATTGATGTTCAACTTGTTGAAGTTCCTGCGATGAATATTCTATCTATTCGAAAAATGGTTCATCAAAATGATATTGCCGATGAATATGAAAATTGTTTTAGTAAATTGATTAAAAGAATTCAAAATGATAGTTTAACTATAATTTCTCCTCCTATGGTGCTTTTTCACAACGATGAGTTCAGTTCATTTGGTCTAGATATTGAATTTGCAATTCCTATAAAAGAGAGTATTACAGGCACAAGATTTTTCCACCCTGATCTTTGTTTAAAAACGGTTCTATATGGATCTTATTCTAATTTAACTTCTGTGTACACTAAACATCGTAAATGGAGTGAGAAAAATGGTTATGAATCTAATAATGCTCTTTTCGAAATTTATGTAACTGCCCCTTCTCAAGTTTCAAACGAAAATGAGCTTATAACAGAAATTTATTATCCTGTTAGAAAAAAGATATAAATATATAGGAGGTTTAATATGCTTAAAGTATTAGATGAAGCTATTAAAAATAATTTTTGCAATATTGCTGGTGTTGTTGTGTTAAAAAATAATGAAAAAGTATATGAAAATTATTTTAATGAATGTAATGCTAATAACAGGGTTCATGTTTATTCAGTTACTAAGAGTGTTATTTCTATATTGTTGGGAATTGCTATTGATAAAGGTTATATAAAAGGTATAAATGAAAAAATTTTAAATTTTTTTCCAGATTATGTAGTTAAAAAAAATGAAAAGTTAATTCAAAGTGTTACAATTAAAGATTTGATTACAATGACTGTTCCTTATAAGTATAAGTTTGCTCCTTATACTTATATTAAGTATTTTATGAGTGATGATTGGATAAATTTTTCTCTTAATTTAATAGGAGGAAAAAGCCGAATAGGTGATTTTAAGTATGCTCCTCTAGTTGGTCCTGATATTTTATCTGGTATTCTTGTAAATTCAACTGGGCAATCTGTACTTAATTTTGCATCTGAAAATTTATTTTTACCGTTAGGTATTAATGTAGATAAAAATATAATTTTTCATAGTGCTAAAGAACAACGTGAGTTTAATAAGTCTAAAAGTATTAGTGGGTGGGTTTCTGATTCTAAAGGGATAAATTCTGCTGGTTGGGGACTTACTTTATCTCCTATAGATATGGCAAAGATAGGACAATTATATTTAAATGGAGGGTTAAATAATAATAATCAAATTGTTTCAAACCAATGGGTTAACGATAGTACAAGGGAACATAGTAGATGGAATAAGTTTAATCTTTCGTATGGTTATTTATGGTGGATAATTGATGATAAAGAAAAATCTTGTGCCGCTATGGGAGATGGTGGAAATATAATTTATTTCAATTCAAAGAAAAAAATGGTCGTTTCTATTGCTTCTTTTTTTATTCAAAATGCAAAAGATAGAATAGATTTTATTAAAAATAACATCGAACCTATATTCGATAAATAATTAAAAAAAACACTTACTAAAGTAAGTGTTTTTTTATGGTGGAGATGGCGGGAATCGAACCCGCGTCCGAAAATACCCTGATCCGACTTCTCCGAGCGCAGCTTGAAATAAAATTTCGAATTCCTTTACCTTTCAAGCACAGTGTCAGAATTCTATCCCTCTTATTTTCCGATTATATTAGAGAGAAGTCATATAATCGTAAGAGCCCTGATAATTACGCCCGAACTACTCCTTGAGGCTCAACAAAGAATAGTGGACGGTTGCGCTTAATTAGGCAGCAACAGGTAAATAATTTTCGTTTGCATTTATTGCAAGTTTCGCTTTTTAACGAGGTTGCGAATCCCCGGCTCGCTTCCCGCAACAGGATACTCCCGTCGAAACCAGTCATCCCCTTTTAAGGGATACGTAGTATTTTAACATAATTAGTTTTTTTTGTCAAATTTTCTGGGAGTTTTCTATTTGCCATTGTATTTTTTCTGCTATTTCTAAATTCTTTTCTTTTAAATATGGTACTAACGAAAGGTCTGATAATAATACTTTCAAGATTGAGTCTAACACGAATACTTTTATTGATTTGTTTGTTGATGCTTCATATTTCTTTATGAGTATATCGACTACTTTTTCTGATGGGGCGTGTGTTATTGCCATTATTCCTATTTCTTCAAGTTCGCCTTCGTCTTCAATAAATGTTTCGAGTATGTTTAAGTATTTTTCATCTTTGCTAAGTTTAAAAAGGTTTTCTATTATTAGTGGAAATGCTCTTTCATCGTTATACATGTTCAACATTCTTTCTAAATAAGGTAAAATTTCTTTGCATTGATAATCTGATAAAACTTCCGAAAGATACAGCAAAACAACGTCATCTTCATTGTTAGAAGCAAATCTTTTTTTAAATTCTTCAAAAACATAATCTTTTGCTTCCGGGCCGAATGAGGTCAGGACTTCACTTGCGAGTTCCCTCATTTCTGGGTCTTCGTCTTCAATTAATTCTATTAAGTTTGGTATTGCTTCTATTCCTTTTTCAATTATTATTTTCTCTATTAGTTCATCTCTGTCAAACATGATGAAATCATCTCCTATCAATAAACGATATCTCCGTACATTTCTTTTATTTCTTTTTCTTTTTCTTCTCTACTTAATTCTATTATACCAGAAAATGTTTCGTTTTTATCATCATTTTTTATAATTTTAAAGTGTTTTTTGCTTATGTTTGCAACTTGAGGCATATGGGTTATAACTATAATTTGCTTTTTTTCTGATAATTCTTCAATTTTTCTTGCTACAACGTCCGCCATTCTTGGTCCTACTCCGGAATCTATTTCGTCAAATAATACTGTGTCTATGGCATGTTTTATTCCCAATACTGTTTCTATTGCTAATAGTATTCTTGACATTTCACCGCCTGATGCTATTTTTGATAATGCCATAAAATCACTTTGCGGGTTTGTTTTTAACAAAAAGTTTATTTTATGATGTGATGATTTGTCTGGTTCTTTAAGTTTTTCAAAATAAAAGTCTATTTTAGCATTGCTCATATTGAGATCTATTAAATTTTGTTCTACTTGTTCTTTTATTTCGTATAAATATTTTTTTGAGGTTTCTATAATTTTATCACTTTCGGTTTCAAGTGATTTTCTCATTTTTTGAATTTGTGGGTCTATTTCGTCTATTATTTCTTTTATTGAATATAGTTCTTCTAATTCTTTTTTCATTTTTTCATATCTTTCAATTACGTCTTCAAGTGTAGGGCCATATTTTCTTTTTAAACTTAAAATTTTATTTAGTCTTTCGGTTACTCTTTCTAGTTCATCAGGATCAACGTCAAGTTCTTCAAGTTTACTTTCAAGTGTTTCGTATAAATCGCTTATTTGATCTTGAATAGAGATTATCGTATCGTATTCATTTTTAAAACCGTAATCGTTCAGTTTTGATATGTTGTGTGCAATGTTTCCTATCATTTCATCAAGGTTGAATTCGTTTTCTTTCATTATGTTTAATGATTCAAATATGCTATTTCTTATTGTTTCCATGTTATTTAATGCTTTAAATTTTTCGCTTAATTCTTCATCTTCACCTAATTCGGGTTCAATTTCTGTGATTTCTTTTGTTTGATATTCTATTAAGTCTATTTTTCTGTATAGTTCGGATATGTTTGATGGGATTTTGTTTCTTTTTTCCCTTAGTTTCTTGTATTCAACAAATAATTCATCGTATTTTTTAAACAAATCTTTATTATCTTCTCTTATAATATTGTGTATCATCATGTTTTGATATTTTTCGTCTCGTAGCATTACGTTTGAATCTTGAGAATGTAATTCTATTAAATATCCTCCGATATTTTGTATCACTTCTTTTGGTACTATTATGTTGTTAACTCTAAAAAATGCTCTTTTTTCTGTGTATGTTGAGGAAATAATAATTTCTTGACTTTTTCCTATGTCAATAAATTTGTCTATTATACTTTTTAAATTTGGTTCAACATAAAAACACGCGGAGATGCTGCCGGTTCCATTCCTTATTTCTTGTGGTATTTGCCCTGTTAAAAAGCAATTTAATGCTTTTATAAACATCGATTTTCCTGTTCCTGATTCTCCTGTAATAATGTTTAAAGTTTCATCAAAATCAACGTTTGCATTTTTAAATAATCCAAAATTTTGTAAGGATAGTGAAAGTATCAACTTTTTTCCACCTCATCTTCGTTTTTATTAAATTATACCATTTTATTTTAATTCTTCAAATAGTATTTTTTAACGATTTTTCTTTGAGATTTAAATATTTTAGTGTTATAATTATTGTGGTTATTTATTAGTAAGCAAAAAGGTTCATATATTTTTTGCGAGGTGATATATTATGTCAAAGATTTTATTAAAAAATGGGTATGTTTTAATTACTTCTGATTCTCAGGTTGAAAAATTAGATATTTTTATAGATAATGGTGAGATTAAAGAGATTTTTAAGAATGGTGATTTACCTGATTTTATTCTTTTGGATAAGGATGTATTTGTTTATGATTTATCTAATAAATTGATTACTCCTGGTCTTATAAATACTCATACTCATGTTGCTATGAGTCATTTTAAAAGTATGGCAGATGATTTGAGTTTTAAAGAGTGGTTATATGATTCGATGCTTCCGAGAGAGGATTTGCTAAAGACTGAGTATATTTATAATGCATCATTTTTATCTATGCTTGAGATGATTTCAAATGGTATTACTTGTTTTGCTGATATGTTTATGTTTGTTGATGAAACTGCAAAAGCGGTTGTAAATAGTGGTATGAGAGCTTATTTGTCTAGAGGTCTTGCTTTTGATACTCCGGAGGGTTGGAAAAGAAGAATTGATGAAAATTTAGCTTCTTATGAAAAATATAATGGTTATGATAATAGAATTTATATAGGGTTTGGTCCTCATGCTCCTTATACTGTAGATTTAGAGCATTTGAAAGAGGTTGGACTTCTTGCAAAAAAATTAGATTCGCATATTCAGATTCATCTTTTAGAGGCTGCTTGGGAAAAGTCTCAATATAGTTTAAAAGATATTGAAAATACTGGATTGTTTGCTAATCCTACTATTGCTGCTCATTGTGTTAATTTAGATGAAGATGATATAAAGGTGTTGTCTGTTAACAGGGTTAATGTTTCTCATAATCCTTGTAGTAATTTAAAACTTGGAAATGGTGCTGCTCCTATCGTTGATCTTTTAAAGCATAATATTAATGTGACTTTAGGAACTGATGGTTCTGCAAGTAATAATTCTCTTGATATTATGAAAGAGATGTATGTTGCTGGAATTACTCAAAAATCAAAATATTCTCCTGAGTCTATAAAAACTGTGGATTTATTGAGAATGGTGTGGGATAATGCGGCGTTCGCTTTAAATGAAAAGATTGGAAGGATAGAAAAGGATTACAAAGCTGATTTAACTGTTTTTGATTTGAATTGTCCTGAATTTTTTCCTTTTGATTTTAATCGTTTAAAATCACATCTTGTTTATTCGGCTTCTTCTAAAAATGTTTGGGCTACGATGATAAATGGTGTTTGGAAATATTATGATAAAAAATTTGTTGATGTGGAGGTGGATAAAATATATGAAAAGTTCCAATTTTATTACGAGAAACTTGAAGATGATTTTAATCGTTTTGATAATGGTTCCGACAATTAGTTTGTTTTCAAAATTTGAAAATTATATTTTATTTAGTCCTGAGGGTTATGAGGTAACTGTTAGAGAGACTCAACAAGAGGGTAATGTTTTTGATTATCCGATTGAAAGAAAGAGTACAAATATTTTTTTGCAGCTTGAAAAGAATAATTATGTTTACAAGACTCATATAGTAAAATTTGATAGATTGCGTGATTTACAAACTTTTTGGTACAGTTTCGTTTCACATCATTCTTCTGCTCTTAACTCGGCTATAACTGCTATTCCTCTTTTATATGGTGAATTTAACACTTTAACTGATGATGATTTAATTTTAAGTTGTTGGTATGATGGTATTTCAAGGGTGTTTTATGTGATTGAGGGTAGAGAAAAGGGTGTAGTCGATGATTTAAAGTTTAGATTAAAAAGGTTTAATTAGGCGTTTATTGATGCTTTATAACAGATTGAGTTCTTTTTTAAAAGAAAAATATGGAGAAAAGATTCAAAGGCTTCCTATAAATGCTGGGTTCACTTGCCCTAACAAAACGGGTGATAAGGGAACTGCGGGTTGTATTTACTGCGAAACTAGTGGAAGTGGTTTTGCAGCTGTTGAATCTCATGTTCCTATTGAAGAGCAGATAAGAGTTATGATTAAAAGGTATGAAAATGTTGCAAAAAAGTTTATGGCGTATTTTCAGGCTAACACAAATACTTTTGCTCCTGTTCATGTATTGAAGAGTTTATATGATCAATCTTTATGTGATGACCGTATAGAAATTCTTGATATTTCTACAAGGCCTGATTGTGTTAACGAAGATATTCTTGATTTGATTGCTTCTTATTTAAAAAAAGTTGATGTGTATCTTGAGTTTGGTGTTGAAAGTACAAATACTCAAACTTTAAAGTTTATGAATAGGGGTCATTATTTATCTGATGTAATTAAATCTGTTTTAATGGCTAAAAAGAAACGTATTGAGGTTATTCTTCATTTCATTCTTGATTTTCCAACTGATTCTATAGATGATGTTATAGAGATGGCTAAATTTTGTAATGTTTTGAATGTTGATGGCGTAAAATTGCATTCTTTATATATAGCGGAAAATTCACAGCTTGGTTTGTTGTATAAGGAGAATTTGTTTTCTCCTTTGTCTATGGAAGAATATATTGAAAGAACTGTAACTTTTTTACAGTATTTATCTCCTAAAGTTGTTATTCATAGGATGGTTGCAGAACCTCCTCATAAGGGTACTTTACATGGTAACTGGGGAATTTCAAAAGCTAAATTGCTTCATTTGATTGAGTTAGAAATGAAAAAAAATAATAGATTTCAAGGTCAATTTTATAAAAAGTAAGTCAAACGGTCGCAGATGGTTTTTAATCATTTGAGGAAAGTCCAGACTCTTAGGGCAGGACGCCGGTTTAAACATCGGGAGGAGTGATCCTCGGTAAGGGTCATAGAAAATTAGACCGCCTCGAAAAAGGCAAGGATGGAAAGGTGAGGTAAGAGCTCACCAGCGTTAGAGTAATCTAGCGGCTCGATAACCCCCGTCTTGAGCAAGGTCAAATAGTGAAGAGAACATAATCGGCCCGGTTAGTGAGTTTAGACTCTGCTTCACAGGTGGACCGCTTAGATAGATGACCGTTCTTAGACAGAATCTGGCTTATGACTTACTTTTTATTTATTGTTTGTATAAAAAAATAGGCTTATTCATTAGTGAATGCCTATTTTTTAATTTTTATCTTTTTTTTATAGTTAAATTATCAGAATTATAGATAAATATGTTAAATATAAAAAGACGAATATGACTCCTTCCCATCGTTCTATTTTTCTTCCTTTTCCTGTAAATACAAATATTAACAATAGTATACTTGCTATTATATTTACTATCATATCAAAATTTATCATTCCGCTTAAAGTAATGGGGTTTATAAATGCTGATATTCCGAGAATTAAAAATATGTTAAAAAGGTTTGAACCTACTATATTTCCAATTGCAATATCTATATTCCTTTTTTTTGCTGCTACTGCAGATGTTGCAAGTTCTGGTAACGATGTTCCTATTGATACTATTGTTAAGGCTATTATTCTTTCTGATATTCCTATGCTTTGTGCAAATTTTATACCGAAAACAACTATCATTCTTCCGCCTAAAACTAACAGGGCAAATCCTAATAATAAAAATATTATGGATTTAGATGTTGTATATTCTTTTATTTCAATTTCTTCATCTGTTTTTTCTTTTTTCATA
>Ga0334886_1001787_pt1 | contig 23656 bp, 22 predicted proteins | sample GraSluR1_MG_9_FD_207232 | JGI IMG/M metagenome (GOLD analysis project Ga0334886, IMG submission 207232) | Sludge microbial communities from methane-producing bioreactor in Wageningen University, Netherlands - Granular Sludge_27_06-R1 | ecosystem: Engineered > Bioreactor > Anaerobic >... | reverse complement strand
CCATCGAAAAAAAACCTCTCTATCACTGGAAGCCGGGAACCTCGGTGCTGTCGCTGGGGTCGGTAGGGTGTTCGATGCACTGTCCCTTCTGTCAAAACTGGCGGCTTGCGGAGTGTTCACCGTCCGTTTCGTTGCACAGGATCGACCCCGAAGACCCGGTGCGCCTCGCGATGCAGCACGGAGCGCCTTCCGTTGCGTTCACCTATAATGAGCCGTTGACCTGGTTCGAGTTTCTCAAGGATTCCTGTCGTTTCCTTCGAGAGGAAATGATCCCCGTCGTTCTGGTCAGCAACGGAATGATCAACGCAGCTCCGCTGGAGGAAATCGCTCCGTATATCGCCGCGGCGAACATCGACTTGAAAGCTTTTTCACCCGATGCCTACCGCGATATGGGAGGGGAGCTCGATGCGGTCAAAAGAACGATCAGAACGCTTTCGGCCGCGGGAACACACGTAGAAATCACCTTTCTGCTTGTGCCCGGAATCAACGATGACGCTTCCTCCTTTGCGGAGATGGCGTCCTGGCTCGCGTCTCTTCACCCGGCGCCTGTGCTCCATATTTCCCGCTACTTCCCGAATCGCGAATGGAGGGTTCCAGCGACCTCCATGGAACGTATCAAGGAGTTCGAGCGCATAGCGCAGGAATGTCTCCAGTGGGTTTATCCCGGCAATATCGACGGAGAGAGCTGCACACGGTGTTTAGAATGCGGCGGAGCGCTTCTACGAAGACGCCGCTATACGCTTCTTGAAAAGAACGTCGACGAAGAGGGACGATGCGCCTTTTGCTCTTCGCCGACGCCGATTACTCTTTAGCCGTATTTGGGAGGAATGCATTCCGATGAAAAAAATACTGTGCTTTGTCCTGGCCGCCGCAGGGCTCTTCATGTTGATCCGTACCACTGCGTTCTCTCCGGAACGATGGCCTCTCCCTCTTGCGATCGGAAGCGGAGAGCTCCTCCCGGTGACGATCCAGCCGGGGATGAACGCACGGCGGGCGGCGGAGGAGTTCGTCGAGGCGGGAATAGTGGAGAAGGGGCGCGGCGCCGCATTCGCCCGCTGGATGGTTCGATTTTCCATCGACCGTCGTCTGCGGCCCGGGGTGTACCATGTACGCAAGGGCTCTCCTTGGGAAGTCGCGAGGCAAATGAAAACGGCAGAGCCCGGTTTTCTTTCAATGGCGCTTGTGCCTGGTACCGATATCTATTCCTTCGGAGCTCTCTTCCCGGAAAAATCTCTTTCGGGGAAGAATCTTGAAAAACTGCTGGAGGATGAAATCCTGTACCCGTCGGAAATGCGCAGTTTGCTCCCGGAAACAACGGAAGGTCGGCTCGCCTTTCTTCTTCCCGAAACTTACCATCTCGCTTTCTTGAATGAAAGGGAGTTGGTCGCCGCCGCAGCAGCGCTCTGGTGGAGACGAATCGGTTCCTCTATACCACCGGAGCGGAGGAACAAGGAAACCTTCGAGGAGTTGGCGATCCTTGCTTCCCTGGTAGAACGCGAAGGTTTTCGGGACGACGAACGCCCGCGTATCGCCGGCGTGCTGTTCAACAGAATGGAGAAGGGGATGCAGCTCCAAATCGACGCAACGGTCGTCTACGCGTGGAGAAGAAAAGGACGGGACATAACTCGGGTGCTCTTCAAGGACCTCGAGATTGACTCACCCTATAATACGTATAAAATCCAAGGTCTTCCACCTGCGCCGATTTGTACCTCCTCAGAGATTTCATGGAACGCTGTTCTCAATCCCGAGCGGCACGACTATCTTTACTACGTTGCTCAATCGGACGGGTATCACCTGTTTGCCGAAACCTATGCCGAGCACCAGAAAAACATCGTAAAGGCGCGTTCCAAATGATGCCTTTCCCTCCGCGGATCTCCTTTGCTCCTGATATGGGGTGTTTCGGGCTCCGGCTTCCCGTTGCGCAGATTGTTCTCTTGAGCTGGATCGTAGCGGAATACGACGGACTTGGATTCGTCAAGACGGAAAGCGCTGCGCTTGAGATGCGCGTCGAGAATGCCGCGGAAAACTCTCGCAAGGGAAGAGACGCCTATGTTTCTCTCTTTTTTCCGGAGAAGAAACGGGATGACGTGTTAGAATTACTTGGAGTCCTTACAAATGAAGGTTTGGAGATCAGTTTTCTATTCGAACAGCTTCCTTCATCGTATTCCGCGAAGGATTCGGCGACAGAACGGACATTGGAGGATTTTGATACGCTATGAGCATCAACGCAAAACTGGGTGAGTTGTTACGGGCAGTAGCGCGCACGGGCGCCGATTTTGCCGATCTGTATTTCGAGAGAGCGGCGTCGCATTCCTATGCCTTCGAGGATGGCAGCTTTGAAGAAATTTCTTCGTCTTCTTCCGAAGGAGTAGGCGCTCGGATCCTTTTGGGCGAAGCGACTTCTCTTGCGTATGCGCCGGGAGTCGCCCTGGAAACGGGAGCTTCCTGTCTTCACGAAGCGGCGGAGCACAGCGGTCTTTCCCTCGCGCGGCAACAGATGCCCGCGATTCGAGTCGTAGACAGGGAGCCGCCCTTTCCTACTCCAGAATACGCTTTTTTTTATGAACTGGACAAGCGAATAAAAGCGGGTTCGATGTGGATACAGCAAGTATCCATGAATCTCGACACGGCTTTTAAAAGTTTCAGCGTGTTCAACAGCGAAGGTTCTATCGCCGGGGATAGGCGGCTGTACACGATTTTCAGCGTAGAGGTCGTTGTTGAAAAAGGCGGCGTACTGCAAACCGGATATGAATCCGAAGCGTTCTCAATGGACTGCGGCGAGTTCTTCAGGTCGGTTTCTCCTCTGAAGGTCGCACAGACAGCCCTCTCCCGAGCTCTCCTCATGCTCGACGCGCCCCTGTGCCCCGCAGGCGCAATGCCGGTGCTGCTCTCGGGAGAAGCTGGAGGCACTATGATCCACGAGGCATGCGGACACGGGTTCGAGGCGGACATCATTCAGAAGGACTTTTCCGTCTATCGGGATAAAATAGGCAAGCAGGCGGCGAGCTCGCTGATCACGCTTGTCGACGACGGGTCAATCCCGGGGTATCTCGGAAGCGGTACCTTCGACGACGAAGGCACTCCGTGCAAACGCAACGTCCTTATAGAAAAGGGAGTTGTCCGGAGTTACATCAGCGATATCGCCTCGTCGAGACGAAGCGGCCTTCCCTTGACTGGAAACGGCAGACGGAGTTCATATCGCTCCGTTCCTCAGCCGAGGATGACGAACACGTATATCGAACCGGGAACCTCCTCGCCCGAAGAAATGTTGCGCTCGATGAAAAGAGGGCTTCTCGTCAAAAAAATGGGCGGCGGAGAAGTAAATCCCACATCGGGCGATTTCGTCTTTCATGTTACGGAAGGATATCTCGTGGATGAAGGACGAGTACTCCACCCCGTACGGGGTGCGGTGCTTACCGGCAACGGCCCGGATGTTCTTATGAATATCGAGGCGGTGGGGAATGATCTTCATTTCCTGCCCGGTATGTGCGGGAAATCAGGACAGAATGTACCTGTTACCGATGGACAGCCTTCGTTGCTCATTGGAAATCTCACCGTCGGAGGGGCAAACACGTGCGATGAAGCTATTTTCGAATAAAAAAAAGAAGACGTTCGTCAGAACGTCTGCGAGCTCGAGAGGGAAAGGGAAGAGAGAAAACTCCAGCGTATTGTCGCTTTGGATAGAAACGCTCACTTTTTTAATCTTCGCTTTTATTCTTTATGTGCTCGCGTCGATCTTTTCCCTCAGAACCGGCATCTGGGGGGATGCGATCCGTTTTTCCCTTCTGAGAAACTGGGGCGGCGCTATCCTCATACCCGTTTTTTTCGGGGGATATCTGTGCATCGCCTATTTTTTAAAGACTGGAGCAAAGGGGCTTCTCTCGCAAGCTTTGGGTACGCTGTTGCTTTTCTTGTGTACTGCCCTTCTCTTCGGACTCTTTCAGACAGCCCGTATATTCCAAGGCTTTCCGTTGTTTACTCCGGGGTATCTCGGGCAGGGACTCGCCGTATTCCTTACCAGGGAGATAGGCGTTCTTGGAACAACGCTTCTCGCAGTGGCGCTGTGGATTCTTTCCGCAACTCTTTATGGCTTTATTCATCCCGCTTCGGTAATTTCAAGGATTTCCAAAATGCTCCATTCTTTCCGTTCTCTTTCGATACCGAAGCGCAACAGAAACGATACCGAAATCGTACTCCATAAAGAAATCCTTGATGAGAAAACTGGAACGGAAGAAGAGGCAGGACTCCCTTCCCGTTTCGTTTTGGTGCGCCCCCCCTCCCACGGGATTCCTGCGGATGTACTGCAGAGTATTGAAGAAACACAACTTCCCGAAGAGCAGCTTCCTCAGGAAGGCGCAGAAAGATTCCAGGAAGGAAAGGACAGAACGCTTTTCAATTTTTTCACGCGGAAAAGAAATAATATTCCGGAGGACGAGGATGTCTTTTTGGATACCATGCCGCCTTCGCCCGCGAACCCCGTTGTTTCGAGCGACGCTCTCGCCGAAGTACAAGAGCAATTCGATGTCGTCGCGCTTCCGGATGTGTATGCCCCTCCGGCAGAGCAGGAAGAAAAAAACGATGTCTCCGAAAACGCCCCTGACGCCGAGGAAGACGCGTTCATCCTGAGGCGACCCGAGGAGACTCTATCACAATACGAACATCGAGCGGAGCTTCCCGTAAGAGATTCGGGCGGCGTCGACGATAACGAAGAAGAAACCGAAGGTGTACGGACAGATCCGCACGCCCTGCCCGATATTGAATTCCACATCGTGGAGGAGGAGGGGCCTGTCAGGATCGGTACATTCCCGCCTCCTCCGGAAATTTTCGGCCCCAGGCAGGAGATGGAAACATCCGAGGATAATGAGACCGTCCGTGAACAAGCTTCCTCGATTATCACTACGCTCGCCGACTTCGGCGTGAGCGCGGAGATGGCCGATGTCGTCATCGGCCCTACGGTGATCCAGTTCCAACTACAGCTTGCTCCCGGCATCAAGGTCAGCAAGGTTGCCGGATTGAGCAACGACCTCGCCGTCGCGCTCACCGTGCCTTCGCTTCGCGTAGAGGCGCCTATTCCAGGCAAACCGTATGTGGGTGTCGAGATACCCAACCCGAAAAGAAAAGGAATCGCTCTTCGTACCATACTTGAATCGAGAGTGTTTCTGGACTCGGAAAACGACCTGCCTCTCGCTATGGGGGTTCGAGTCGACTCGCGCCCGTTGGTTGTCGGACTGGAAGATCTGCCGCACCTTCTTGTCGCCGGAACGACGGGTTCGGGGAAAAGCGTCTTTGTTACAAGCTGTATAACCGGCCTCTGCACGCATCGGACTCCCGAAGAGCTCAGGCTGATCCTGATCGACCCCAAACGGGTGGAGCTGAGCATCTACGAACATCTGCCCCATGTCCTTGCGAAGCCTGTGGTCTCTCCGAAAAAAGCGGTCCAGGCGCTTGCGTGGGCTGTCCGGGAGATGGAGCACCGGTATGAAATTTTCGCACGGGCAAGGGTCCGTAATCTGAAGTCGTACAACCAGAATGTTCTGCCCAAGGCGAAGCTGCCACATATCGTCATCGTGGTCGACGAGCTGGCCGACCTCATGTTCACAGCGCAAAAAGATGTCGAAGATTATATTTGCCGCCTCGCACAGATGGCCAGGGCGACGGGTATTCATCTTGTCCTTGCCACTCAGCGGCCGTCGGTGAATGTCATCACGGGGCTTATCAAGGCGAACATCCCGGCGAGGGTTGCTTTTACCCTTCCGTCGCAGACGGACTCGCGTACGATTATCGACGTATCCGGGGCGGAGCGTCTCCTGGGGAAGGGCGACATGCTTTTCGTCAGCTCGAAGTATCCTCGCCCCCTTCGTCTTCAGGCTCCTTTCATCGAAGACGGCAAGAGTCTTGAGATCATAGAGTACCTGGGAAAGATCTTCGGCCCACCCGAGTATGTGGATATCGAAGCGCAGGGCGCCGGAGAGAGTACCAACAACGGGGATACCTCTTTTGCCGAGGACCCTCTTCTTGAAGAGGCCGTCGATATCGTTATGGAAACCGGTATCGCCTCGGCAAGCCGACTGCAGCGGCAGCTCCGCGTCGGATTTACTCGCGCTGCGCGGCTCGTGGATACTATGGAACAGATAGGTATCGTCGGACCGCCTGAAGGATCGAAACCCCGTGAAATTCTGGTCGACGATGAAACGGCGAGAAGCCTGCTCTCACGAGTACTTTCGGGAGAGGCGGAGTAAGCGTGTTCACACTCTTTCTTCCCAATGGGGAGGCAACCTTCTCAACCGCGTTCCAAGAACCTCTTCTGGTTGTTGCAGGAGGGAGGCGACCGGCGGCTTCATGGTTGGAGCAGGTCTTTCGCTCGTTCTCGGCACGCTGGTGCGCCGATTCCGGTCTTGTGTATTGTCTTGAAGCGGGCGTTCTGCCGGACAGGCTTGTGGGAGACGGAGACAGTACGCCTTCCGAAGTGTGGAACCGTGCTGTCGATGCCGGGGTTTCCGTTTCGAAACACCCCGTGGAAAAAGATCTGACGGATCTTCAGCTCGCGCTCTTCACGGCGGGAAAAGAGCTGCCCGGGAGACCGATTCTTGTGACCGGTTGCTGGGGAGGGAGATTCGACCACCTCTGGGCGAACATTTTCTCCGCGTTGTGGGCGCGCGAACAGGACGTACGAATTCTTGCATTTGCGGATGAAAAAGAGTGTCTGTTTCTCCTGGAAGGGCATGAATCGCTCGATCTCTGCGTGTCGGAGAGGACGAATGGAGTGGTTTCGCTGCTGCCGCTTACTTCGGAGTGCGCTGGAGTAGATCTCGAGAATGTTCGTTGGGAGTTGAAGGATTCCCTTCTGCTGCAGAAGCATCCCTATACGGTGAGCAATAGAACCGAGGGGAAAGGAAATATCTCGGTTAGGTTGCAGAAGGGAATCCTTGGTGTATACTGCGGATGGCTCTGAGAAAGCAAAAGAGGGCTTACACCGCCCGTTTCACTTTGCCGGAACGGAGACACCGTGTGCAGATTCTCATGCGAAGAGATTCGCCGCCGCCAACGTCGGCCTTGACGCTCCGAAGATTGACAAGCCAACGCCTGCGCGTATGCCGGTTAGAGTGGCTTACGGCATTTCCGGTGACAGGCCCGCGACCGCAACATTCACATACTTTTGCCATTGATTTCGCCCCCTTGCTGCGATTAGTTTCGTTCAAACAGAAGAATTTTAGCACAGAGGGGTGCACGGAGCAAATTTTTTTTGTAGAATTCCTCGGGGAGGATTGAACACAATGAGTTTTAGCGGGAAAATGGATGAACTTGAGGGTATTGTAGCCCGTATCGAGAAGGAAGCCCTGCCGCTGGAAGACGCTCTCGCGCTCTTTGAAAAAGGAGTTGGGCTGGTACGGGAGTGCCGGGAGTATCTTTCGGAAGCGAAGCAGCGGATTCTTCTTCTCACGGAGGATAACAGTACCGTATCTTTTGTTGCGACTTGCAATAATGAAGAGGAGGCAAGCCGATGACCCAGAATACACGTTCTTTCAAGGTACTTTTTTCGGAGGCCGGGGAGTTCGTCGAGGCCCGCCTGCAGGAACTCGGCGACATGCTTCCCGTCCCCGCCCCTCGCAGGCTCAGGGAATCGATGGTCTATTCCCTGACGGCCGGCGGGAAACGCCTTCGCCCCATTCTCTGCCTGAAGGCCGCGGAGGTTTTCGGTATGTCGTGGGACGTGTCCATCTCGATGGCGCTTGGCTTTGAGATGATTCATACAGCCTCTCTCATTCACGACGATCTCCCCGCAATGGATAATGACGTTTTACGGAGAGGCAAGGCGACGAATCATGTGCTCTTCGGCGAGTCGCTCGCCATACTTGCCGGAGATGCCTTGATGGCGTGGGCGTTTGAATATCCTCTCGGCGCGCTTGCCAAAGCGCATGTTCCCGCCGAAAGAATTTGCGAGGCGATGCGAATACTGGCCAACGCATTGGGGCCTTTCGGTATTTGCGGCGGACAGGTTCTCGATACCGACCCCGAGAGCATGGAAACGGGGGACGACTTCCCGTTCAAGGTGGCCGCTCAGAAGACGGCGGTTCTCATCGCCGCGTGCGTGGAAAGCGGCGCCGTGCTCGCAGGAGCCGATCAGGCCGCCGCAAACGCTTTTCGTACGTACGGCAATCATTTAGGTATGGCGTTTCAGATGGTCGACGATATTCTCGACGTCACGTCCTCGGCGGAGGAGCTGGGAAAGACGCCGGGCAAAGACGCCACACAGAACAAAAGAACGTTCGTCTCTCTCTTCGGGCTTGAAGAGACTCGTCGGTTAGCTCGGGACGAGAGTGAAAAAGGCATAAATGCACTCCGGGCAATACCGGGAGACACAGGGTTTTTCACGGCGCTCTCCGGATATCTTGTGGAAAGGACGCGGTAGATATGCCTGTGCTGGAGCGGATGAAGCACTATTCGGAGCTTAAGGGGTATTCAAAGGAGACTCTCGATACGCTCGCCGCCGAACTTCGAGAGTATATAGTCTCGGTGGTTTTAAAAGCCGGAGGACATATGGCCTCCTCTCTGGGGGCGGTTGAACTCATCCTTGCATTGCTTCGTTCATTCGATCCTGACGACGATAGAATACTTTTCGATGTCGGACATCAGGCGTACGCGTATAAGATTCTTACGGGCCGCAGAGACCGTTTCCCGACGCTGCGGCAATGGGGCGGTATCAGCGGTTTCCCGAAGCGTTCGGAAAGCCCGTACGATCATTTCGACGTGGGGCACAGCAGTACGTCGCTTTCCGCGGCGCTTGGTTTTGCAAAGGCACGGGATGTCCTGGGCGCCGATAACCATGTCGTCGCAGTGATAGGAGACGCATCGCTCCTGAACGGGCTTGCATTCGAGGCGCTGAATTACACCAAGGATTCGAACACGAAGGTCATCTATATCCTCAACGACAACACCATGTCCATCAGCCCGCGAGTCGGAGGTTTTGCCACGCATCTTGCGAAACTCAGCTCCAGCACCGCCTATAATTCCTTGAAGAAGGCGATCAAGGAGTCCTGCGCCTCTCTTCCAAAGGGGCAGACTCTTGAGAATGCGCTCGGAAAGCTGAAGGATCACATCAAATCCATTGTCAAACCGATCAATATTTTCGACGAAATGGATATCAACTACTGGGGGCCTTTCGACGGACATAATATCGAGGAGATAGAAAATGTTCTTGAGCTTGCGAAAAAATACGACAAGCCGGTGCTCATTCATCTTGTCACGGTGAAGGGGAAGGGGTATGAGAAAGCGGAGCGGGAACCTACGAAGTATCATGGCGTTCCTCCCTGTAAACCAGCTGCTGTACCGGAAACGGTTTCCCGAAGATCATGGAGCGAAGCCGCTTCAAGCGCGGTGTGTGCTCTTGCGGAGCGCGACAAACGGGTTGTCTGCCTGACTGCCGCGATGAAGTGCGGGAGCAAGCTCGACGCTTTTGCGGAGCGTTTCCCCGACCGTTTCTTCGACGTGGGCATAGCGGAAGGGCACATGCTCACTATGGCGGCCGGTATGGCGGCCGGAGGATTACGGCCGGTAGTCTTCATCTATTCAACATTCCTCCAGCGGGCAATGGATCAACTCGTCCACGACATCGCTATGCAGAATCTCCCGGTTACCATCGCAGTCGATCGTTCTGGGCTTATCGGCGACGACGGAGAAACCCATCAAGGATTGCTCGATATTTCGTGGTCTCGTCCGGTGCCTCACCTTGTTGTTGCGGCTCCAAGGGACGAGGTAGGGCTTTCCGCGCTCTTCGACCTTGGGCTTCGTCGAAACGGGCCGATGATGATCCGCTTCCCCAGGGGCGAGGCGATTCCCTCCCTTTACAGGACTCGAGACGAAGTGTTTCTGAACGACCTCCCTGTTCCGGAAATCCTGGAAAAGGGATCGGGGTGCGCGCTCCTGGGGTACGGAAAGACCGTCGAATTGATGCTGGAGGCGCGCGAGTCAATCGTAAGCGGCGGCGGGGTGCCCCCTTCCGTTGTGGATATCAAATGTGTCAAGCCCATGTGCGTTCCTGTAATGGAGGAACTTTTGAAAAGCCATGAACTTGTCATCATTGCCGAAGACGGCTATAAAGAGTGCGGAGTCGGCGAGGCGGTCGCCTCCCTAGCTGAAAAACTCAGGCAGTCGTCCCGAACAGCCGTGGTGTTTCCGCTGGGTGTTCCCGATCTTTTCGTTCCCCAGGGAACGGTTGCAGAACAGGCCGAGTACTGCGGCCTTACCCCCCGCAAAGTGGTGACTGTGTATGAAGAGTATCAAAAAAGAACGCATAGACAAGGTTCTGGTATCCAGGGGGTTCGTTGAAACAAGGACGAAAGCGCAAAGTCTTTTGATGGCGGGAAAAGTTACGGTTAACGGAGATCGGGTGGACAAACCGGGCGTTCTTGTCTTTCCTGACGCCCCCGTGGAAGTGGCAGGGAGCGGAAACGATTGGGTAAGCCGCGGCGCTTTGAAGCTCTTGAAAGCGCTGAGCGTGTTTCCTTTTGACCCGAAAGACAGGATCTGCGTTGATATCGGCGCCTCGACGGGGGGATTCACACAGGTTCTTCTTTCCAGAGGCGCTCTCCGGGTGTATTCGGTCGACGTAGGGTACGGGCAGCTAGCCTGGCAGCTTCGGAGCGACGAGAGAGTCGTTGTCATGGAGCGTACAAATGCCAGAAATCTGCTTCCGGACAGTTTTTCCGAAATTCCCGAACGGGCGGTCGCCGATGCGTCGTTTATTTCACTGAAGTTATTGCTCCCGGCCATGGATGCATTTCTTTCCCTTCATGGAGAAGCGGTTGTCCTCGTCAAACCCCAGTTCGAAGTCGGGAAAGGGAAGGTGGGGAAAGGCGGGGTGGTTCGCTCCCGCGAGGATCATATCGCCGTTCTGGAGGGCATTCTTGCCTTTTGTTCACAAGAAACGTCGTTCAGGCCATACGGTATGACGTTCTCGCCCATTACCGGCCCTATGGGAAATATCGAGTATCTCCTGTATCTGTCGAAAGCGGACGTGGAGACTTCGCTTCCGGACCCTGCTTCGCTCGTTGAAGAAGCGCACTCTTTTTTCACGAAAGGACGAAACGCATCATGAACACTCCCGCTATCGGCATGCTTGTCAATACGCGAAAGCCAGGTGCGATCAAAATGGCGAGGATGCTTTTGCAATGGGGGATGGACAACGGAGTTGTATTCCTCTTCCCTCCGCATGAGGCGTCGGTCCTCGGAGTCCAGGGAGTGAGCGACGAAGAGTGGAAAGAGACGGTCGAAATCGCTTTGGTTATCGGGGGCGACGGGACATTTCTGCGCGCTGCGCGGTATGTTTTGGGGGCTTCCATACTTCTCTACGGAATCAATTTGGGGCATCTCGGCTTTCTCGCTTCCGGAAAGGCCGAAGAGGCGATACAGGACGTGGAGAGCATTCTCCGCGGAGAATACTCGGTGCAAACGCATAGAGTTCTTGACGGCAGGATCTCAAGAGATGGGCACGATACCTATTCCTTGTATGCGCTGAATGATCTCGTCCTGGCGAAAGGCGCGCTTGCCCGGGTGATGCATATCGAAGTGCATATCGGCGACAAGCTTCTGAATACGCTTCCGGCCGACGGCATCATCGTGTCGACGCCGACAGGATCGACAGCGTATGCGCTTTCCGCGGGCGGACCGATCGTTCCCCCGCACGTTCCATGCATGCTTGTCGTTCCAATATGCGCTCATACGCTCTATTCGAGACCGGTAGTCGCCGGAGCGGAAGACACGATTACTTTGGTACCCAGAGGTAATCACAGGGACTTGCTGCTTACGCAGGACGGCCAGCTCGGCTATGAGATTCTCCCGGGAGACCGTATCGAAATCTCGTTGAGCCGCACCCAAAAGATCGATGTTATCCTCCTGCCGTCACGGAATTACTTCGATCTGCTTCAGGAGAAACTCCGCTGGGGACAGGGCATTGTCACCTTCGAAAAGGAGTGACGAGGTTGATCGAAGAGATCTCCATTAAGAACGTAGGAGGAATCGCCTCCGTATCGATGCGCCTGGAGACCGGCTTCACAGTGATTACCGGAGAGAGCGGCGCCGGAAAGAGCAGCCTTGTCAGAGCTCTGGAGCTGATCGGCGGGAAGAGGAGTCAGGCGCTCTTCATTCGCTCCGGCGAGGAAGACGCCTCGGTTGAGGCTGTCTTTTCCGGCTCTGCGGAACGCGTTTCGGAAACGCTGCAACCGCGCGACGAGGACGGATTGCTCTTTGCGCGACGTATTCTTTCGAGGGGGGGAAGAAACCGCTGTTTCTTTCAGGACAAAGCGACTCCCTTTTCGACGTTTGCCTCTGTGATGAACGACAGGATGAGGATTCAAAGTCAATTTGCGCAAATAGAGCTTCTTGATCCGAAACGTCAGATGGATATTCTGGACTTTTGCTGCGGCGCACGGGCGGGGGACATTCGGAGCGCGCTTGAGAATACATTTGATGAGGCACTCCGCTGCGACCGCGAGCTGAGAGCTGTGAAATCTAAAGAGCAGGAGTTGAAGCGTCGCTTTCAAGACGCCGAGGCTATTGTCGAGGCTCTTCGTCCGCTGCAGATTTTCCCCGGTTGCGATCTTCTTTGGGAGAAGGAGCTCGAAGAAAAAAACCGTACTTTTCAACAGGCCCGAAAGGTCAGGGAAAATCTCCTCGAACTGACCGGAGGAGCTTCCAACGACGGGGTGCTCGACCGGCTCGAATCGTGTGCGCTGGAACTTATTCGCCGTCTCTTTCTGGAGAAGACGGAGATTGAAACGTCTTTCAACGAGGGCTTGTCTTTTTTGCACTCGTTTATCGGCGCCGTCGAAGAAAAAACATCCGATCTCTCCCCGGAAAAAATAGAGCGTGATCGCGAGCTCCTTGAGAAAAAACTTGGAGTTCTTCGGAAGATAAAGCGAACGACGGGAACCCGAACAGCGGAAGAGCTTTTTTCGTGGACTTCGGAGGCGCAGGGAGCCATCGCCTGGTTAAGAGAGGAAGGACGTCTTTCTTCGGAACTGCTTCTGCGGGCGAAACAATTACGCCGCGAGGCAAGCTCGTTGGCGATGGAGCTGCGTACTCTCCGGCAAAGGGCTGCGGATTTACTGGCAAAAGAAGTCAATAGGCACCTTCAGGAGCTTGGCATGGGGGAGAGCGTCTTTTCGGTAAAACTGCTGCCGTTGGGGAAAATTCGCAGCGGCGGCGCCGACGAAGTTTCGTTTACCCTCTCGGCCGGAGGCTCCGAGGAGATGCCTGTCAATAAGTCCGCTTCCGGAGGAGAGCTCAGCAGAATACTGCTCGCACTCCAGCTAGCGATGCCGGAGGAATCGCTCCCCCCGACGCTTGTCTTCGATGAAGTGGAAGCCGGACTTGGAGGAAAGGCTGCGCTTCTTGCCGGGTACAAGCTGCTCGCTCTCTCCAGAAAAACACAGGTGATCCTGGTAACGCACGAGGCCACGATCGCATCGCTCGCGGACCATCATTTTCTCGTCAAGAAAACTGCGGATTGCGTAGAAGTAAAGAAGCTGGAGAGAAACGACCGCGTTGGAGAAGTCGCTCGGATGCTCTCCGGAGACGCCTCTTTGCAAGAAGCGAGAGAGCATGCCGAACGCCTTCTCGCTTCCGCTGAAAACTCGGGATGCGCCCGCTGCGGAAAAGAAGAGGCCTTCGCCGGAGAGTGTGCTCTCGCTTTTCCGCGAGGAAAAGTTTGACTTTACTCTTCGTGCTCCGTATAATACTACGGTTGGATGTATAAATCGCACGGGACAGGTTGAAGCTGCGATGCGGCGCCTGATCTCCCGGCGGGAGGAGGAAGAAAATGTACGCGATCGTTGAAACAGGAGGCAAGCAGTACCGTGTTCAGGAGGGCGACCTTTTGAAAGTCGAATCCCTTGGTCTTGAAGAAGGAGCCTCGGTCGTCTTCGACAAGGTGCTTCTTGTAGGCAAGGACGACGCCGTCGTGGTCGGCGCTCCCTATGTCAAGGGAGCTACGGTTACCGCTTCGGTGACGGGGAATGGGAGAGAACCGAAAATCCTCGTCTTCAAGTTCAAAAGCAAGAAGAACTATCGGCGCATGAAGGGGCACAGACAAAATTACTCCGAAATACGAATCGATTCTCTGACTGCTGGAGCTTGATTTTGACCGAGATCTCCGTTTCCTTCGACGAGGAGCGCCCGGTCGCTCTTGTCGCAGAAGGACATTCGGGGTATGCCGAACGAGGCGAAGATATTGTGTGCGCAGGAGTTTCCGCACTTTTACAGGCGCTTCTTTTCGGTTTTGAGAAGGTTGTTCCTTCTCCCGGCTTTTCGTTCAGCATCGATGAGGACAGTGCGAGAATGGTATTGGACTGGAGACGATCCCCTCCGGAACAGACGGCGGTTCTCGTGGAAACTATAGTGGGATCCTTGAAGGAAATAGCCCGGGTTTACCCGGAGCATGTCCGTATTCTGGAGGTGCGTGTTGATGAAATGGAATTTTAACCTGCAGCTCTTTGCCCACAAGAAAGGGCAAGGGAGCAGTACGAATGGAAGAGACAGCGAAGGAAAGAGGCTCGGGATAAAGATATATGCCGGCCAGACGGTACAAGCGGGAAACATTTTGGTTCGACAGAGGGGGACGAAAATTCATCCCGGCAAGAACGTCGGCCTTGGAAGAGACTACACGATTTTTGCCACAAGCGCCGGAACTGTGCGTTACGAGACAAAAGGGAGCAGAAAAATAGTTTCCGTGGTTCTGGAAGCGGCAGAATAATTCTCCGTACTTTTTTGAACACGACGCATTCAACAAGGGCCTTCGCATCACCTTAAGATCAGACCGTCTGCTTTTTACGTCGGCTCTCACCCTTAGGGGATCATCAAGGCCCTTGATTTTTTGAAAAAATAAGGGAAAAGGCCTTTTGGGCCGGTGATCACATGAAATTTGTCGATTTTACACGAATATCTGTTCACGGAGGACGCGGGGGAAACGGGTGTCTCAGTTTCCGAAGAGAAAAGTTTATCCCTAAAGGCGGCCCCGACGGCGCCGACGGAGGAAGAGGGGGCGACATCATTCTGGAGGCGGCTCCGGGAGCGTTGACGCTTGCCGATTTCGAGTACGAAAAAAAGTTTCAGGCCGGAAACGGGGAACCGGGCAAGGGTGGTATGAAATCGGGTGGAGCGGGGAAGGACAAGGTCGTCATCGTACCCTGCGGTACAATTGTCTATGACGACGATACCGGCGAGATACTCGCCGATCTTGTCGAACCCGGAGATCGCCTTATTGCTGCGAAGGGCGGGCGGCCGGGAAAAGGAAACGCGCACTTCGCGAACTCGGTGCGCAAATCGCCGCGTTTCGCGGAGAAGGGCGATGAAGGCGAGGCGCGCACACTGCTCCTCGAGCTCAAGTTGATCGCGGACGTCGGTCTTGTCGGCGTGCCCAACGCCGGAAAATCAAGCCTTTTAGGTGCGATTTCCTCCGCACGCCCGAAAATAGCGGGATACCCGTTTACGACTCTTTCTCCGAATCTTGGCGTTCTCTCGGTCGACGATCAGAAGATTGTAATCGCCGATGTCCCGGGACTCATAGAGGGAGCCCACGAGAACAAGGGGCTCGGCGTCTATTTTCTTCGTCACGTAGAGCGAACGCGTTTCCTCGTTCATGTTCTCGACTTGAGCGCCGGAACCGTCGATGATGTGATTGAACAGTGGCGTATTCTCCGCAACGAGTTCGAGGCATACAGCAATTCCGAGGAGAGCGGTCTTCCAGGATACCACAGACAGGATCTTTTACTGAGGCCGTATATTGTGGTAGGGAATAAAATAGATCTAGAAAACGCCGCGAACAACGATGCGCCCATTCGTTCATTCATGGAGGACCAGGCAATTCCTTATTTCTCGGTGAGCGCTCTTAGCGGCGAAGGTATACCCGAGTTCATACAACTTATCGCCGACAACGCGAGAGAAAATCCGAGGCATGAAGGCGAGACAAGACTTACTCCGCTTGTCGTCGATATTCCCGAGCCCCGCCGATGGAGACGAAAGCTCGAACCTGTCTCTATCATCAGGCTCGGCGACGGAGGCGGATTCCGGGTCGTTCATGCAAACCTCGAAAAAACGCTTCTTCGATACGACTTCGAACAGGAGGATGCGCTTCCCAAGTTTGCCCGCCTTGTGAAGAAGTTTCGTATTGAGGAGCGGCTTGAGGAAATGGGCGCAGTAAAAGGTGATAAAGTATATATTGGCGATCACGAATTCGACTTTGAACCGGATATGGCAGGGGCATCTCATTCGCAGAAGATGTGAAGCAGGGGAATCCGCTCCGAAGGAGTTGACGACGTGTCCTATGCTGTTCACAACGACGTTCGAAGAATAGGCATTATGGGAGGAACTTTCGATCCGATTCACTTCGGTCACCTTTTAGCTGCGGAAGAGAGCCGGACGGCTGTCGGTCTTGATGAAGTGATTTTCGTACCGGCGGGAGACCCTGCCCATAAGCGTCAGCGGCGTGTGGCTTCCTGCGAAGACCGGTATATAATGACGCTGTTGACGACGTTGCAGAATCCGAATTTTACTCCGTCGCGGATCGAGATCGACAGAAAAGAACCAAGCCATACTGTCGATACGCTTCGGGAGATGCGCCATTGGTATGCTCCTGAAACAGTCGATTTTTTTTTCATTACCGGGCTGGATGCCGTTTTGAGCATGGCGACTTGGAAAGAGTATGCCGAACTCCCCAAGTTGTGCCGTATCGTGGCGGTCAATCGGCCTGGATACGCTCCGAACGCAATGGATACGCTTCCACCGACTCTCCGGAACGCAATTCTTCCCCTCGAAATTCCGCTCCTTTCTATTTCGAGTACGGAAATCCGCCAGCGAATAGAGACGGGGAGGAGTATTAAGTATCTTCTTCCCGAAACGGTGGAGCAGTACATTTACAAGAAAGGACTCTACCGGAAAAACTGGAGGGCGACAAACAATGAAAATACTGCGCATAGTGGCAATTCTTCTCTTGGCGATGGGAGCGGCTTTCGCAGGGGCAGCCTTCAAGGTGAAGACGTTCGTAGAGCCTCAACCGCAGACGATTAAGGAGTCGATATCTTTTACAGAGGAGTCCGGATCCATTAATATCCTTCTTATCGGTATCGACGACGTGGACGGAGGACGGCGCGCGGATGCGATCGCGTATGCGACCATAGATATCGATAACAAGATCGTCCGTCTTATGTCCATACCTCGCGATACTCGTGTCCAGCTGCCCAAAAGAGGTTGGGAAAAGATTGCGCATGCGTATGCGTACGGAGGAGTCGATCTCCTTCGGGAAACGGTTGTAAACTACCTCGGCATGCCGATCAACTACTATGTGCTTGTGAACTACGATACTTTCCCCGCGATAGTTGATCTTATCGGAGGCGTCGAGATCGATGTGCAGAAGCGTATGGTCTACAATGACTATGCGGGCAAGCTTTTTATCAATATACCCAAGGGTTTGCAGGTTCTCGACGGAAAGAATGCGCTCCATTACGTTCGATTCCGCCATGACGCACTGGGAGACATAGGCCGGGTCAAGCGACAGCAGGACTTCATCAAGGCTGTACTGCAAAAGTTGCAGAGTCCGTACATGATACCGAAGATTCCCGATTTAGCGAATAAGGTGATCGAGATGGTGAACTCCGATATGACGCCTGCTCAAGGATTGCAGCTCGCATCGTACCTTGTTTCGATGCCGGGGGAGAACATCCGTTTTTTTACGATGCCAGGAAAGGCGGCCTATATCTCGAATATCAGCTACTGGGTAGGAGATATCGCAGCCGCTTCAGCGCTTTTGACGGGGGTACCGGAAGGTCACGGAGCGGTATCCGAAGATGTCGCGAAGGAAGAAGCCGATGCGGGAGCGCATGATCTCCCGAAAACAGATGTTCCGGCATTGATCTCCGCGATCAATACCCCTGTGGCCGTTCTTAACGGCGCCGGAGTTTCAGGTCTTGGAAAGACGATGGCGACGGCGCTGCAAAAGATCGGCATCGATGTGACGCACATCGGGAATGCGCGCCACTTCGACTATCGCACAACGACGATACATCTTCCGGAACAATCAACGGAGCCGGTTGCGGAAACGGGAAAGACGCTGGCGGAACTCCTCAGCGTAAACCCTCGACTTATATCGCGAACTTCGAATGTTTCACATGCTACAATAATCATCGGCAAGGATCATGCGCTTGTATTGAAGCGATTGGAAGAGCTTGCTGAAAAAAAACAGTGAGTATCTTTCCGGAAAGGGGAGGGTGAAGGATTGAAGAAACAGGATGACCGGCTCAAGGAGTATGAATTCCTGTACGAAGCGCTGGCGGACAAAAGAGGGCTTGATATCGTTGCGCTTGACCTGGAAGGTTCTTCGGCGATTTCCGATGTTTTCATAATGGTAACGGCAAATTCTGACGTTCATATGGATACGTTGAGGGATGCGGCACTTGAAGCGCTTCACGTGCAGGGAATCAAGACAAGCGTCGAGGGAAACGACAGTATGCGCTGGCGTCTGATCGACGCGGGAGACCTTACGGTGCACGTATTCAGCAAGGCCGGGAGAGACCACTATAACCTGGAGAAGATGTGGAGAGACGCGCGCTCGTATCATTATGCGTACCATGATTGAGAGAGCCGCGGGTTTTTCGTTTCGATAGAGATGTTGTAAAAAACCGGGCAGACCTTGGAAAGAGGCCGCCCGGTTTTTCAATGGTTCTTTTCCGTCAAGGTGTCCTATAATGTATCTTATGTTACATTTTCTCTTTTCAGTCCGCCGACTTCCGGTAGTTTTCATAAATGCCCAAGAACGAACCGACCTTCAAAGAAGCCCCTCCGATAAGCGCGCCGTCGATATCTTGCTGAGATAAAAGCTCCGCGGCATTTGATTCTTTGACGCTTCCTCCGTACAGAACGGGACAGTCCATATGCTCGCCGAATCGCTCTTTGAAGAGATTTCGTGAAAAAACGCAAGCCTCCTGCGCATCCGCAGCCTTTGCGTTCCGTCCGGTGCCGATAGCCCAAACCGGTTCGTAAGCAAGCAAAATACCGGGGAGTTCACTGGTTCCTTTGATTTCGTCCGCTTCAATGTCCTTCCATGCCGCCAGAAGCTGTTTTCCAAGAATTGCGAGTGTTTGTCCCGCTTCACGCTGTTCAAGAGTCTCCCCGAAACACAACACGGGAATAAGCCCTTTTTGAACGGCCTGTTTCAGCTTCCTCCCGACTATCTCGTCTGTGTCACCAAATATGCTCCTTCTTTCACTATGTCCTACGAGGACGTGAGTGCACCCTATTTCGCGAATCATATCCATGGACACTGCGCCCGTAAACGCACCCCTGTCTTCGAACCAGCCGTCTTGAGCGCCCGCTTTGTAGAAGCTGTTCTCCGGGAGCATGCGCGCTACGGGCGTTATCGAAATGTAGGGCGGGAAAAGAGCGATGTCGATTGAACGTGTACTATACAGTTCCTCCGCCGTCCCGGAAAGAAGCTCGCTGCAAAAAGCTTCCGCTTCCGACGGAAGCATGTGCATCTTCCAGTTGCCGTACAAATAGATTTTCTTCATGATATGCCCATCAGCCTCCTTGGTTGTTTACTCTTCGAGCGGTTTAATGCCTGGAAGATCTTTCCCTTCGCAAAACTCAAGGCTTGCGCCGCCTCCGGTCGAGACATGAGAAACGTTCTGATCGAAGCCGAGCATTTTTGCGGCTGCGGCCGTGTCGCCTCCGCCGACGACAGTAATGCCTCCTTTTCGGGTGCATGCGGCCACTCCTTCGGCCACTCCTCTCGTCCCCGAGGCGAAGAGCGGGTTTTCAAAAACGCCCATCGGACCGTTCCAAAGAACCGTTCTGGCTCCTGCGATTCTCTCGGCGAAAAGCGATACGGTCTTCGGTCCTATATCCAATCCCATCGCATCGTCGGGAATTGCGTCGGCGGACACTGTTTTTTCACCGCTCGTCATTTCTAGAGAGGTTCCTACAATAACGTCCGCAGGCAAGAGGATTTCGACTCCTGAGCGCTGTGCCTTCTCCATCATCTCCAGAGCAAAATCTTTTTTTTCGGCTTCGAAAAGGGACCGTCCAATCGGTTTTCCAGCCGCTTTAAGAAAAGTGAAGGCCATGCCTCCGCCGATCAGTATAGCGCTTGTCTTGTCCATAAGATGCTCGACTACGCCGATTTTATCCGAAACTTTCGCGCCTCCGAGGATGAGAACAAAAGGAGGTTCCGGCTTCTCGCTCACGGCCGAAAGCATTTCGACTTCTCTCCGAAGCAGAGCGCCTGAGAAGGAGGGAAGAATTTTCATAATTGCGTTTGTCGATGCGTCCGCCCTATGCGAGGCGCTGAATGCGTCCATTACGAAGACGTCGAACGGCGCCGCGAGCTTTGCTGCAAAAGCCGCGTCGTTTTCCTGTTCTTCGGCATAGAAACGAAGATTTTCGAGCAGAAGCAACTCCCCCTGTTTCATTCCGTCGATTGCGGATTGGACTGAAGGGCCTATGCAATCGGCGCAAAAATGGGTTGGAACACGGAACGCCTTTTCCGCTTCCGACAAGACGCATTCGAGAGACATATCAGGGACTTTTTTCCCTTTGGGACGCCCAAGGTGGGAAGAGAGCGCCACCTTGGCTCCCCATCCGAGAAGTGTCGCGACAGTTTCCCTGTGCGCAAGGATTCGCGTGGAATCCGTTACTGTTCCGTTTTTCAACGGAACATTGAAATCAACCCGTACAAGCACCTTTTTCCCGCGGACATCGTTTTCTGTAAACTTTCGCAGTTTCACGTGTTCCCGACCTCCTTTAGCTTCTTCGTTGTGGATAACTCTATTATACGATGCGCTCCGTCACTTCGGCAGAGAGGAATGTGGAGATTGAGGACTTTTTTTCCGCCGCTGGCATAAAGGGATTGCCTGGTCTTCTAACTTTTTCCAGCGGTATTTTATAGTACTTTTGCTCACAGGTGGAGACTGAATGTGTCCGAGTTCTTCAAGCGTCATGCTGGGGTTCGCCAGACGTGTCGAGATGAGATCTTTCAACACGTCGGGAAAATCTTCGTAATCAGGGAGTACGAGTGCGTTGCGCGCTATTTCTATTTGGCGTGACGATGCCTCCAAGCTCTTGCGAATATTGGAAGCGTCGCAGTTCACCAGTTTGTTCGCCTGGTTTCTCAGTGAACGGAAAATTGCTTTTTCCTCAAGATGAAGCATCGTCTTTACCATGTTGAAACTCGCAAGCATATCGGCAATCTCCTGCTGATTTCTGAGAGTGATTTCATATTTCCCCTGGCTCTTTCTTCGTCCAGTGAAAAAACCGAGCCTTTTCAAAAGATGCGCAGTTCTCTCTTCCGTCTGGGAGGAGGAGATGCGAAAACAGAGATAGTATCCAGACTTCGGCAAATACAAAGAACCGCAACTCCCCCACAATCCTCTCAACCATTGCGTATTTCGAGAGAGCGACTCGTGTTCGCGGAGCCTTGCAACAAGCTCTGAAGGAAGACGGAAAAAAACACGTCCCTTCATTGAACGCGGAATATTGAGGAGTGAAGCGAATTCGTAGTCCCGCACGCTTTCCCATTCACCCCACAGCATTCGAAGGCGTCGAAACATCCATAGTCGGCCGCTCGAAAAAATAGTTTCGGCTTCGTGGGAGGCCACTTCCGAAAGACCGGAGACTATCCCTCTGATTTCGTCCTCGGCAGCGCGGCCGGAAGCGATCGGAGCCGATGTCCATTCGTCCCACATGCTTGACGTCAGCGTTGAGCGGTTATCCATCTTTTTTTCACTCATCCAGTTCCCGGCACAGACGAATCAGAATTTCGGAGAGCGCTTGTCCGTTGTGCCGCACCACATTGCCATCCATTATCCGAACGAAGTCTCCCCGAAGAATCTTGCATCCCATCTTTTCAAGCTCCCACTCCTCCTCTTCCGTTATATAAAGAGGTTCGGCGCCGTCGAGGCGATATTTTTCTTCCAAAGGAGCGGGTATTACACCCTCGTTCACCAGTATATAATCGGGCGACATCCCCATGGCCGCGCTAATCCAGCGGACATGATCAAGAATGCTGAATCCCTGTGTTTCCTGCGGTTGTGTCATAAGGTTCGCAATGTAGACTTTCGGGGCTTCGCTCTGGCGCAGCCTTTCCGCTACTTTTCGGATGAGAAGATTCGGGATGATGCTGGTGAAGAGACTTCCCGGACCAAGAACAATGATGTCCGCTTCATCAAGCGACAGAAGGACTTCTTTAAGCGGTTTTGCGTCCCTTGGTTCAAGCCAGATTTTGTGAATCTGGGATCCATGTTCGGACACGGAGAGTTCTCCCCGGATGCGCGAACCGTCCCGGGTCTCGGCGACGATGGAGACCGATTCGGTGGTAACAGGCAGCACTCTGCCGCGAATAGCGAGCAGATGATTCATTTCTTCGACCGCGAGACGGAAGTCGCCGAACTGCTCGGAGATCGCGAGCAGCATCAGGTTCCCGAGGCTGTGCCCCGCCAAGCCGCCGCGATCAAATCGAAAATCGAGAAGGCGCTTCAACGCGTTGTCGTTTTCGGCAAGGGCAACTATGCAGTTGCGGACGTCGCCCGGGGGAAGAACCCCCCACTCTTCGCGGAGTTTTCCGGAACTGCCGCCTTCGTCCGTTACTGTAACGACTGCCACAATATTACGGGTAAAGCTTTTTAGCCCTCTCAGAAGGGTTGAAAGCCCGGTCCCTCCGCCGAGCGCCGCAACAAACGGTCCCATAGAAAGGCGATATTCGATAGCTTTGGACAACGCCGTCCTGCGTTCCCGCGATGCGCGCGGAAGAAGATCGCCTGCACGGCCGGAGTCTCTCAGGCGAAAAAGGAAGACGAGAAGCGTTGCGGTGAAAAGACCTAGTCCATAACTTATCAACAGGTCCATGATCACCACCCCTGCTCTTTGTCGATATCCCGATGACGCAGAATACACCCGCCGGCATATTCCCTGAAATGAGCGTGGAGGCGTTCCGCAACGGCAACCGAGCGATGTCGTCCTCCTGTGCAGCCGACGCCGATATGCAAATGCGCTTTTCCGGAACGGAGATACAGGGGAACGATATACTCGAGAAAAGAAACGAGCTTTTCCCAAAAACCACGGGCTTCGACTGAACGCCAGATCTCCTCCTGAACGGGTTCGTCTTTTCCCGAAAGCGGTTTGAGAGCCGGATTGTAAAAGGGGTTATCCAAAAAGCGAACGTCGAAAACGTAGTCGCAATCAGCCGGAGCTCCGTGCTTGAAACCGAAGGAGGATATCACAAGCGGAACGGCCGCGGCATCCTCGAAAAACCTGGAGATCAGCTCTTTTCGAATTGCAGAAAGAGAGAGCGCCGAGGTATCGATGATTGTGTCGGCGTAGTCGAGAATCGGTTTCAGGCGTTCGCGTTCTTTTGCGATACCATCAAGAAAAGACCCGTCGGGTTCCAGAGGATGACGGCGCCGAGTGGTTTCGAATCGCCGAAGCAGGACGTCGTCCTTTGCATCGAAAAAGAGAATATGGACGTGGGGCGTCTGTTTTCTGAGCAATGCAAGCGCGGCAGGGAAATCATCCAGAAGCGAATCCCCGCGAACATCCACAACGGCAGCAACGCCCCAGCGAACGGCCGCCCGATGCTTTTCCAGAAGAAAGAGCAGTTGCGAAAGCAGAACAGGGG
>Ga0334886_1001774_pt1 | contig 23777 bp, 19 predicted proteins | sample GraSluR1_MG_9_FD_207232 | JGI IMG/M metagenome (GOLD analysis project Ga0334886, IMG submission 207232) | Sludge microbial communities from methane-producing bioreactor in Wageningen University, Netherlands - Granular Sludge_27_06-R1 | ecosystem: Engineered > Bioreactor > Anaerobic >... | reverse complement strand
GGTAGTGCCCCGGGACGTGGTGTAAAAGCCGCGATGTTCTCGCAGGGTCTTCACAGCTTAGCTTTCAGTGGACGGGAATGGCAACAGCATGAGTGACCTCTCCTTCGATCTCGGGGGTGGCGGTTTGATGGATGCGGGCGAGCGAATGTCGGCTCATGTACCGGCGTCCCACCATCCACTCGTCGTTCTGTTCGCAAAGGACGGCCCCGATCAGGCGGATCAGGCTCTTCTCGTCGGGGAAGATGCCCACTACCCGAGTCCTGCGGTTGATCTCCTTGTTCAAACGCTCCAGCGGATTGGTGGAGGAGATCTGCCGCCAGTGCTCAGGTGGGAACTCCATGTGGGCGAGGATCTCCTCCTCGGCCCCAAGAAGGGCGGCGGAGACCCGCGGCAGCCGTTCTTCCAAGCGATCAGCGAGCGCTCTAAGCTCCTCACCCGCTCGCGCCTTGTCCGGCTGCTGGAAGATGAGCCTGACGGCAGCCAGCACCATGCCCTGGCCATCTTTGGGCACGAGCGCCAAGAGATTGCGCAGGAAGTGCACCCGGCATCTTTGCCAACTCGCTCCCAGGAACACCTCCTCGATGGCCCGTTTGAGCCCCTGATGGGCATCAGAGACGACCAAGCTGACTCCAGAAAGCCCCCGCGCCACCAGCCCGGCCAGGAACCCCCGCCAGAAGGCGTAGTCCTCGCTCCTGCAGACCTCGAGCCCCAACACCTCTCGTTCACCGGTCTCCGCCACCCCGTAGGCGACGACCAGCGCCATGGAGACCACCCGGCCGCTCTCGTCTCGCACCTTCTCATAGGTGGCGTCCAACCACAGGTAGGGGTAATGACCGACAAGAGGCCGCAACCGGAAGGCCTCCACCTGCCCGTCCAGACGGGCGCAGATGCGAGATACCTCGCTTTTCGAGATCCCCTCCAGACCCAGTGCCACCACCAGATCCTCCACTTTCCGCGTGGAGACGCCCTTGACATAGGCTTCAGCGATCACCGCAAGGAGAGCTTCTTCGCTTCGCCGGCGGGGTTCGAGGAAGCTGGGGAAGTAACTGCCTTCGCGGAGCTTGGGGATGGGGAGAAGGAGAGATCCCACTCGGGTGTCCAAGCGTCGGTTCCGGTAGCCGTTCCGGTGGCACCGACGCTCGGGAGTGCGTTCCCCCAAAGAAGCGCCGGTCTTGGACTCGACCTCGATCTCCATGATCTCCCGAAGAACCGAAAGCAGAGCTTCACGGAAGAAGTCGAACTCGCCGCCCTCAGCCAGCTTGCTCAACAGTTCCTTGCAGGTGACAATGGAATCGGCCATCGTGGTGTCCTCCTTCATAGGTACAGGTTCGTCGCCAATACCTACGAGAACACCCGATGGCTCTCCTCTTCGCGGAAGTCGCCATCCTCAGTCGCTTTCTCTTACACCACATCCGGGGACACTACCAAGGCAATCGGCCTTACCCATACCGGGCAAAGGGAGTGATGAAGAAGAGATCCTTCGCGGCCGTCTCAGGGATTGTGCTGCTGCTCGTACTTCTTCTGGCCGGCGCTTCCCTGGCATTGGCTGCCACTGGTGATCCTGTCCTCTGCGCCGGATACGAGCCGCAAGGCTCCTATGAGTACACTCAGACACTGGGCAGTGTGAAGCTTGCCCAGTCCTTCACCGCAATCACAGGCGGGAAGCTTGTCTCCGCCGACGCCCTGCTTTACACGCATCCTTCTGCCCCCGGTTCCATGCAAGCAGCGCTCTACAACATCACCGGAACCTATGGCTTAGATAGCGTGCCCACCGGCGAGGCGCTGGCGATTTCGCTCCCCGTTCCAGCGAACACTCCCGGAGGGTGGGTCACCTTCACGTTCAGTGGGACCGACCTCACACTGGAAGCGGAAGCGAACTATGCCTTGGTCCTCAGCTACGACGGGGTCATGGCGGGGCCGGAATGGTACGAGAGCTACTTCAGCGCCTCGTACTCGGGCAATATGGCCTACAAGGAGTCCGCTGGCGAATGGACGCCCTTCTGGTCCGGCTACTATCGGGATCACTACTTCCGCATCCACGTGAGTTCCGCTGAAACACCGGCATCACTGGTGGAAGAGTTGGTGGCACACTACGACGAATGGCTCGAGCTTGGTGAAGAGGGGGGCCTTGCGGGCGTCGCAAAGACGGCTACTGCTGCTGCGGGCAAGGCGAAAGCCTTCGGCAACATGCTGGTTGAAGCCCAAGAGTACATAAACGCCGGTCAGTGGGGAGAAGCGCTGTCCCAGCTGGAGAGTGCCGGCGCGCTCTGCGACGGCAAACCCAGCCCGTCCGATTTTGTGGACGGTGATGCACGTGAGGAATTGTGTGCCGCGGTAGAAGAGTTGATCGAGGCCGTGTTCGCCGCCATGGAGTAGCGCCTTGGCCGGCAGAAGGGACGTTTCGTGCAACCGTTCGGACGGCAATAGTTGAGAACAACCATAGTCCACCGCTGTAGCACGACGTTCGTGCGGCGGCCAAGGAGCGCGAGGAGTCCAGATGACCGCCATTCGCACCGTACGCTTTGCCTCGCCCAGCCGCCCCACCCGCGAAGGCGCCGGTGTGCACCTACGCCGCGCGTTCGGCCACGGGCAGGAAGGCCTCTTCGATCCCTTCCTCATGCTCGATGACTTCCGAGGTGACCACCCATCGCTGTACGAGGCCGGATTCCCTTGGCACCCGCACAGAGGCATCGAGACCATCACCTACATTCTGGAAGGGGAGGTCGACCACGGCGACTCCATGGGCAATTCCGGCACCATCGGCCCCGGTGACGTGCAGTGGATGACCGCGGGCAGCGGCATCGTCCACCAGGAGATGCCGCGCGGGAACTCTCGTGGTCGTATGGGAGGGTTTCAGCTGTGGGCCAATCTGCCCGCCCTACACAAGATGATCGACCCCCGCTATCGTGGCATCGCCGCAGCCGATATACCCACCGAGCAGGCCCCGGGTGCCCTCGTGAGGGTGATCTGTGGAAAGGTCGGATCCTCCGCTGGGCCGGTGCGAGACGTGCTCATCGAACCCGAGTACCTGGACGTGAGCCTGGAGGCCGGCGCTGCATGGACGCATCCGGCTCAGCTGGGTCACACCGTGTTCGCCTATCTCTTCGAGGGTTCGGGGCGCTTCGAGGAGTCCGGGGACCTGCTGGACGCCGATCACGGCACCATTGTCCTGTTCGGTGACGGGGACATGGTGTCGGTGGGCGCGGGAGCATCCGGAGCGCGCTTCCTTCTCATGAGCGGCAGGCCGTTGCACGAGCCGATCGCCTGGCGCGGTCCGATTGTGATGAACACCCGGGAGGAATTGGATACGGCCTGGCGCGAACTCGATGAGGGCACTTTCGTGAAGCACAAAGCGGCCTGAGCGACTCGCCTGGAAATCCCCGAACTGAGAACACAAAAGACGCCGTCTCGGTCAGGTACATGGAAGGGGGTGCACCCATGAACGTCGAGTACACGGTACACGTGAGCTCGACGGCGGATAGGCTCTGGGACATCATCGCCGACGTGAAGGCCTGGCCCGAATGGCAAGGCACCTCTTTCGTCCGGTCGCCCACCGGACGGCTCCAGAAAGGCACCACGTTTGCTGCCGAACTCGGCGGTCTCAAGTGGGCCGTCACCGTGACTGAGGCACACAGGCCCAACACACTGACCTGGGTGGGACGACGCCCAGGTCTGAGAGGTGTTCACGAGTGGGAGTTCGAGGAGGAGGCAGGGGGCACGAAAGCAACCACCAGAGAGGCCATGTCGGGCTGGATGCTCCCGCTGCTGTATCCGATAGTCAAGCGGAAGCTGCCGGCCACCGACGAGCGGTGGCTGACCGATCTGAAGACCAGAGCCGAGAACACGTAGAACTCACGTCCGGTCGGTGGCGCGTACCGCTGATACAAGCCGGTGACGCCACCACTACTTCACCTCGCCCAGATAGACCCCCATGTCCTGTGCCACCTGCACCAATTGGTCGCCGGGGTCTACCAGCCGGGATCCCCGCGCCACCACTTCATCCAAGGGTACGTCTTCAACAACATTACCCCGCAGAGCCACCATGCGGTTGAAGCGTTCACGGGCCACAAGGTCGACGGCGTGAGTGCCGAACATCGTGGCGGTAAGGGCGTCGAGGGCGGTAGGGGGCCCTCCCCTCTGCAGGTGACCGAGCACGGTCGCCCGGGCTTCGATCCGGCCCCCACTTGCCTCGTCCAAGGCCGCGACCAACCGCTCTCCCACCCCTTGGTAGCGCGGGATGCCCCGGCTGTCGCTCACCATGACCGGCCCCCCGTTGGGCGCCGGAGCGCCTTCGGAAATGACCACCACCGCGAACAGGTGCTTGCGCACACGGCTGGTTTCGTCGATGGCGGCGATCAGCCCTTCGATGGAGTACGGGATCTCGGGTATGAGAATAGCATCCGCACCGGCCGAGAGGCCCCCATGGAGCGCCAGGTGGCCCGCTTCCCGGCCCATGGTTTCGAGCACCATCACTCGATCATGGCTGACGCCGCTCGTACGCAGATAGTCGATGGCTTTGGCGACCGTGCGCACCGCTGAATCGAAACCCAGAGCCCGGTCGGTGAGGGGAACATCGTTGTCGATGGTCTTGGGGATCCCCACCATCCTCCAACCCCCCCGGCGCGCGCTCTCGTGGAGAATGCCCATGCTCCCATCCCCACCGATGGCAATGAGCGCGTCCAGCCCGATCTCCCGATATCCGGCCTGGATCTCGTCCTCCACGTCTCCCAGGCTCCGGTTGATGGTTCCAAGAAACGTTCCCCCGGTGTTCAACATGTGTTCGAAGCCTTCGGCGTCGATGCTCTCGATGGAGAGTGGCACGGTGCGGCGCTCGACGAATCCCCGGCCCCCGTCCTCGATGCCGATGACCTCGAAGTCGTAGGCTTTGCGTGCACGACGCACCACGGCGCGGATGGCGGCATTCAGACCAGGGCAGTCCCCCCCGCTGGTGAGGACCCCCAACCGTAGCCTCATGTACGGCCTCTGATGGAGGGTCAGGCGGCGGCCCCCCGCGGGGCCGCCTCCGCCTCAATGCCTGCCAACCTCACTATCAGCACAGCCGCTTGGGCCCGGTTGATGTTCGCCAGCGGCAGGAGATGGAGCCCGCCTTCGACCTCGGTACCCATCACCACTCCGCGGTACACCAAGTACGCCGCAAAGGGCGCATGTACCGGGGCGAGTTCGGCTCTGTCGGCAAACACAGCCAGCACCGCAGCCCCCTCGGCGGCGAACCAGGCCTCCAGGGACGTGTATGTGCCCAGGCTTCCGGCGAGGTGTCCGCTCTCGGCCAGCTCCTTCTCCACCAAGTACCGGCCCAAGATGCTGAGAGCCTGCTGGCGGGTGATCTGTCCGGCAGGCCGGAAGCTGCCGTCCGGGTAACCGGTCACCAGGTGTGCAAGAGCCGCCCCTTCCACCCAGCCGAAGTACTGGTGGGAAGGAAGCACATCGCTGTAGGTGTTCTGCGTGGGGAAGTGGGTGGCGACCCCCAGCCCCTCCAGGGCCATCTTGGCGAACTGAGCCCGAGTCACCAGCAGAGAGGGCCTGAAGGTGCCGTCGGAATAGCCCTCGGCCACCCGCGCCACGGCTTCTGCCTCCACACCGTAGAGTTCCCGCCACTCGGCATCGGTGATGTCCGTCCAATGGTCGACGGGCGGAGGGGGCGGCGGCGGTTCAACCGCTTCGAACTCCGCGGTCACGGTGAGGTCGGCCTGTACGAAACGGTCGGTGCGGGAAGCAGACGTTCGGCCGTCGCTCCAGCGTACAAACCTGTAACCCTCGTAGGGCACGGCCGTCACCCGGGTACCATCTTCGCCCGGCTCCACCCGCTGCTCGGTCTTCCCGGAGATGCTGCCTCCCTCCCCGGCCAAGTAGGTCAGTGTGAAGGTGGGCAGAGGATCCACACCTCCCCGGACCACGATGGTGGCCACCACCGTGCCCACGCTGGTGTTGGGCGGTGTCGCGCTGTCGGTCGCCCGCACATGTACGGTATGCATGCCCGAGGTGAGGCCGGTGAACATCACGACCGCCGTTTCACTCGGGGAGTCGAAGTCACCGTCGACGGCCGACATGGGAGTCCAAGCGCCGTAGTCAAGACGGTACTCCACCGAGGACACGTCGGTGGCCGCGTCAGCGATTGTCACCGAGACGGTCACCTCATCACCCGGTGCGGGCCACAGGGGGCGAACCTGGACACCTTCAACCTCTGGTGGAGTGGTGTCGGAGACGGTCACCGTGAAGGTGGCAGTGCCGGTGTTACCGGCCGCGTCGGTAGCGGCGCAGGTGACCGTGGTCACTCCCAGGGGGAAGAGGTGGGGGGAGGTGATCTCCTGCTCTTCGGACGTATCGTAGGCCAGGTAGTAGCGGAGGGCGCTCTCCGGGAGCTCCCCGTCCACGTCATCGGTGGCGGTGGCCGCCTCCCAGGCAACCGAGGCTCCGCTCGGGCCGGTCGCTTCGGCGGTCTTGTCGGTGGGAGGCGTGACTACCGGAGCAGTGGTGTCCGATAGCTCGTACGCACCCATGTCCACGACCGCGGCACCGTCCTTGTTGCCATCGACGATGCGGGGCCGCCCGTCCAAGTCGGTGGCCGGCAGGCCCGGAGCGCTGTTGTTGCCTGCGTCGATGGCCGGGGAGCCGGCCTGCAGACGTAGATTGTCGGCGGCGGCATCCACAAAGAGAGGATCATCGCTGAGGTTGTCGGAACCCGCCCCGGTCCAGCCCCCCTCCACGATGCTGTAGGAGACGGTTACGGCGCCGGTGGATGAGGGGCGTATCTGGTTGCTGCCATAGGTGGCGGAGTTACCCCACACGACACAGTTGACCAATGTGGGTGATCCAAAATCACTGTAGAGAGCCCCACCGAACCAGCCGGCCACGTTGCCGGCGAAAGAGACGTTGGTGAAGCTCAGCGTGTGCGCAGTGCTCAGCTGGCTGAAGACGGCACCTCCATAGGATGCCCCGCCCGAAGACTCCACCACAGTGTTGTTACTGAAGACGGCATTGGTGACCGTGGCGGTGCTGTTGCTGACGTACAGAGCACCGGCGTAGTTGCCCGCGCTGGAATTGCGTTCGAAGACCGCATCGGTGATGTTGAGACCGGCACTTTGGTATGCGTGGATGGCACCGCCTGCATACGAGGCGGTGTTCGCCGTGAACCGGGCGCCCCGAAGGACCGCCGAGGCGCCAACACTGAGACGCAGTGCGCCGCCGGTTGTGGCGGAGTTCCCAACGAAGGTGACGTCGGTGAGGGCGAGCGAGCATTCGTTCTCAGCGTAGATGCCGCCACCGGCCGCGCCGCCGCCGGCGGCATTGTTGCGAAAACTCACGCGGGTGAGGACGGGAGAGCACAAGTAGAAGTTGTACATCCCTCCCCCGCCGCCGCCAACGCTCACGACCGTCACGTTGCCGCTGAAAGTGACGTCGGTGAGTGCGGGCGAGGATCGAGTGCGGTTGAACATCCCGCCGCCGACGAGCAGCCCTTCATTGCCGTCGAACGTGACATCCTCGAGAGTCGGGGAGCTGTCGTCGCGGTTGACCATGCCCCCACCCAAGTATCCCCAGTTGCCGGTGAAGATCACGTTCCGCACAGTCGGTGAACTGGCGAGGTTGTACATGCCCCCACCCTGGCTGTTCGGGTCGTGTTCGGAGCCGGTACCCTCGGCTCGTCCTCCGGTCACGGTGAAGCCGTCCAAGACGGCCGTCAAGCCGGGCTGATAATTGTGGCCCGCACACCGAACCACGTGGTAGCTGTTATCCGCGGTGTCTCCGGCGACCCCAATGTCGCCGCTCAAAACAGTGGCGTTGTCCACCCAGTTGCGGGCGTCGAGTGACGTCTCACCACCGGCGAAACCGCCGTAGAGGGCAACGCCGGCGTTGAGGGTGAAGGACACGGTCCGGTCGGTGCCCCCGGTCGGCTTGTAGGTGCCGGCCGCCACCCAGATCTCGTCGCCCGCAGCCAGGGAGGAATGCGTCAGCGCACTCTGCAGATCGGTGAACGCGTCGCTCCAGCTGGAGCCGTCATTCGCGCCTGTGGCCGCCTGATTCACGTACCAGACCGTCCCGGCCAAGGCGACGCCGGCCATGGACACGAGCATGACGAAAGCCAGAGTCGGCACGAGGAGGAGGTACACGAGCTTTCGTGCATGACTGCGGCCGCGATCGTGGTCTTTCTCGTAGCCGTCACTCGATTGTGCCCTCATCGCTCCTCCTCCTATAGCGGCCCAAACTGATTTAGCGTACCTCCGGCCAAACCCTTGAGTCAAGCGGCGTGCCGGGAAGCGGAGGCGGGCGCAGCGTCGTGCCGCACGAAGGCCCGAGGGGCACGGACTACGCGCCCCCTCCGGTAAGAAGGTGCACGGCCAGTGCCGCGACGAAGCCGCCGACAAAGCAGCCGATCATTATCCCCAGGGTACGCGCGTAACCCCTGGGGCTGATCGCTCCACGGGCATCCATTCTGCGCAGTGCCGGGTACAGGCGCCAGTAGAACGACAGGATCGAGACGAGGAGAGCCACCACGGCAAACACTCTGGTCGTGGTAGTGCCCGTGACGAGGATCACGATGAGGAGCACCACGAAGATGATCTTCGTACCCGCCACCCAATTGATGAGGTAACCGATGAGGGCACGCACTTCGGGGTGGTCTTTCGACTCCTCGTAGGCCTTGAACACCCCGACACCGTTGCCCTTGCGGCTGTCTGGGGCGAAGTAGAGCACCAGGATGTTGAGAGCCTCCAACACCACGAAGACGAGGATGGCTATCGACAGAATGTCCATGGAGAGGCTCCTCCGCGCGCACGTTGTGGGCCGGCATCATCTGCCACGCGCCGCATTGTACCCCACTCGGAGTGGAGTCGGGCTCCCGGTCGACTCTCAAGACCGCCGCCCCTTCAGCCGATAAGGGGTATGGGTGGATGCTTAGTGGTGAAGGGGACAAGACAATGCCGTCGACGGCTACCCTGGTACTTGCAATACTCACAGTGATGCTTGCACTTGTGCTCCTCGTGCAAAATGAGCGCTATCTCAAAGCGCGCGAACTTGCCGACCGTGATCCGGTGACAGGACTCCTGAACCATCGAGCCATGTACCGCCAGATGGAAAGAGAGCTCTCGAGGGCGAAGCGCTCGCCTTCGCCGCCCCTCTTCTCTCTCGTTGTCATCGACGTGGACAACTTCAAGGAGTTCAACGACACTCACGGCCATCCGGCGGGTGACGCGGCACTCCGCCGCGTGGCCCGCATGCTCGAGCGGTACGGGCGGGATTCAGACGTGTTCGGACGGCACGGCGGCGATGAATTCATGGGACTGCTTTGGAATTGCGACCGTGAGGGAGCCCACGCGCTCTTCGGGAGGATTGCCGCATCGCTCGCCAGGGAGTGGGGCACATACCACGACGAGACCCTTCCCCCCATTCACGTCAGCGTCGGGGTGGCCGAGTACCCGGCGGATGCCTCCACGGCTGACGACTTGGCACGTGCTGCAGACAGAGCACTCTACCGGCACAAAGCCCATCCTCGGGCGACCGCGGCAAGAGAGGCAAACAACCCGGCGAATCAGGATGTGCAGCCGGCCACGACAGACGGCGGGGAGACCCCACTACAGGGGCGAGCCTGCCTCCGACCGGAGGAGTGCTTCTGGTATCCACGCCTTCACTCGTAGGGACGGTGGGCAGGAAGCCGGCTCTGGGCCCACAGCTGCATTACGCGGTGACGCATCGGCCCCGTTCTCTACCTGCTGGTGCTCACCTTGCGTGGACGCCAATGCGCAATGGCAGCGAGTTCCGCCTTGCTGATGCGGCGCATGATCGCCTTGCGGTCGGCCAAGCGGCCACAGGCGGGGCAAGGAAGAGCATCGTGGGCCTTGATCCAGCGGACGCCGTGCTCGAACTCCTCCCCACATCTCTCGCACACGATAGGGATTCTTCTTCTCCACTTCTTAGCCCACATCGAACGTCTCCCTGACCTCTCGTTGCTGCCATGCTACCCACGAGGCAACATGGCTAACCCAAAGTGCGGCCGGGAGGTGCGGCCGTGGAGTGCAGTCGCGGAGTGGATGGCGGCCTTCGTCTCAGGTGCCCACCATTCGACCGGCGGGCCTCGGAGTACCTCGACACGCCACAGTCGACGTGAGCGACCGCCCGCCGGACAGTCGCCTCAGTCCGTCACGTACACGCGTCAAGCGCGAACATCATGGAGTTCCGTTCCCCTCCTCAAGCCGAAGCAGCTCCGGCAGTGACGCCGCCCAGGCACGGATGACGTCCCAGTTGCGGACGTCGCTCGCCGGCGTGCTCTTCATGGCCGGATTGCTGTGTGGGAAACGCAACTTCGCCGGATCGAAACGCCCCCCGAACACCTGCACAGACACGAGTGTAGGAAGTTCCCTCTTCATGAGTGCTTTGTCCAGCTGCCGGCGGGCGCTTGCGAACTCCTCCTCGGTGTCGTTGAAGGGCCCCATGGCGAAGACCGCCAGCGGCGTCTGCCGTAGCGCCTTACGATGGCGGGCAAGAAAGCGGCGCGCATGCTTGTGTAGCCGGAAGAAGTAGAGGGCGCCGCCCAAGACCACCGCCGCATACCCGCTCAGGTCGGTCACCTCTGTCGCCGGCTGTACGTCGACCTCAACACCGGATTCACTGAGGATCGAGGCAACTGCCTGTGCCACCTCCCTGGTGGAACCGTACTGGGTCGCATAGGCAACAAGGACCACCTTCATGAGAACCCGTCCCCTCTCGCAAGCCGCATTTCGTCCACCCACAAGGCCGCAGACGGGGACCCCTCCTTGGGCCCCTGCTTGGCGGAGGCTTCTCGCCGAAGCCGCAACGACTCCGGATAGACCTTCTTTCCCGGCTTCACCCTCACCGTCCCCCGCCCCCCGGCGCATCGCCGCCTCGCCGACGACCCTTTCCACTCACGCCCTCAGCATAGCACCGCGACCTCCCGACGTCGGGTGAACCGCGACCCGGACCGGGAATCCACGGCACGCACTCAGGATGCCACCGATCCGACGTACGCGCCCGAACGGCGTCACATTTTTTTCCGCCGGGCTGTAATACCCGGACCCCTCGCCAGTTGTACGAGTAGGAACCACGGACACACGATTCACAAGGGAGGATCCACGATGAAGACCCAGGCCAACAAGAAGCGCGGAACAGTAGCCGTCCTCGCCCTGTTCGCGATGATGGTGCTGTTCGGAACAGCCACCGCAACCGCCATGGCTGACACGCCCCGCGTGAGCGAATATGCCCGAGACGTAGCCCGTATGCGCGCCGACACTGCCGCCGTCCAGCACTTGAGGCCGATCTTCGAGGTCGTCATCACCGGTAGCGAAGCGGAAGAACCCGCAGCCGACGATCCCGAGGGACCCATCCTCGACGGTGGCGATTGGGGAACATTCTTCCCGGAAGACTTCATTCACGACTATCCGATCCCCCACGGGACGATCCCAGACGGTGGGGATGACGAAGGCGTTCCCGGCGACTGCACCGATGAAGGTGACGACGATGTCGACGAGCCCGATGACGGTGATGTGCCGGATGAAGGTGACGACGAAGGTGACGAGCCCGACGAGGCCGATGACGAGGGTGACGACGAAGGTGACGAGCCCGATGACGGTGACGAGGCCGACGACGATGATTCAGAACTGCCCTTCACCGGAGGGAGCAGCGTGCCGTGGTTGATCGCAGGAGCCGCCCTGATTCTTGCGGGGCTGGTGCTTCTCCTCCGCCGTTCCACAAGAAGTGAGAATCGCTAGACATATCGGACGGTGAGGGCGGGGCGCCTGAGGCGCCCCGCCCTCACCTCCCTCCCCAGGAAACTCGACCACGTCTATCACAACCAGCGCAGAGGAGGCCCCGATGAACCGCACAGCACACACCTCCCACCCGGTGAACCCGCACGCGTGCCCGGCGGCCCACGCTGCCGCCTACCCGGCAGTCAACGCGCAGGCGTACTACCAGGCCTACCCGCCCCCGCCCAATCCCTACTACCAACGCCCGCTGCCCCCTTCAGCTCCCGTCACCAATCGCCGGCATCAACGCTGCGGCCGGCGCGGCCGAAGTAGCGGCCACCGAGTCGCTACGATGCTGGCCGCGATACTTATCATCCTGGTGGGCGTCGGCTTCATGTGCTACCCGAAGCTCACCGACTTCTGGTACCAGTTCACCCAGTGGCGTCTGGCCGCCCAGGCTTCCGGCCTCACGGCATTGGTCGGCGACCGGACAGAGGACAGCGAGATCCTCGGGACCGGCGGAGGCCATACCGGCGTCCCGCTTCCCGGTGGCACGGTGGCGCTGCTCGAGATCCCGGCGATCGGCTTCAGGGCCTACGTCGTGGAAGGCACCGGGCGAGCCGCTCTCGCACAAGGTCCAGGCCACTACCCCGGCACCCCTCTCCCCGGTGAACCCGGCAACGCCGCCATCGCCGGCCACCGCACCATGTACGGGCACCCCTTCGGTGACCTCGATAGACTTCAACCCGGCGACCAGATACTCACGGCAACGGCACAACGCCGCGCCGCCTACCGGGTGGTGGAGATCCTGATTGTAGACCCCACACATACTGAAGTAGCCGCCGATGCCGGTGACAATCGCCTCACTCTCACCACCTGCCACCCCAAGGGCAGCGCAGCGAAACGACTCGTTGTCGTGGCCGAGTTGACGGACTAGGATGGAACTGAGGAAAGGAATGGCCGCCATGGAAGCCACAGCCGACTCCACACTGGTCGCGGCGGCGCGAACCGGCGATACCGCGGCCTACGGGGAGCTCTTCGAGCGCTACCAGGCTCGCATCTACAACTACGCCTACGGCATCGCCGGCAACAGCGAGGACGCACGCGATCTCGCTCAGGAAGCCTTCGTGCGCGTCTTCGAGGCACTCCCCCGGATGACCGGCGAACTCAACTTCTCCGCCTATCTCTACCGAACCACCCATAACTTGGCCATCGATATGGTCAAGGGGCGAACCCGCTTCGCTCCTCCGGACCTGCTCGACACTCGGGTGGAGCCCAGTCTGCAGACCGATCCCGAGAGGGTCGCCCTGCTCGAGGAGCAGCAGGCGCAGACCTGGCGGGCCGCTTTCGAACTCAGTGAGAACCACCGCGCCATCCTCACCCTGCGCGAGTTGCACGAGCTGCCGTATCAGGACATCGCCGACATCATGGATATGCCCCGAAACACCGTCGGCGTACTGCTCTCGCGCGCCAGACTGCGATTCAAGGAGGCGTTCAGAATGTCCTCCGTCGACATAGACAAGCTCACCAAGGAGTGCCGCGACATGTTGCCGCTGCTCTCCGCCTACTTGGACGACGAGCTCGATACCGGGAAACGCGTTCACGTGGAGGATCACCTCGAGCTCTGCGCCTTCTGCCGGCTGGCCCTCGAGGAGATGACTGAAGCCTCGCGAAGCTACCGCGCACTCCTGCCCCTTCTGCCTCCCGCAGGTCTGAGCGAAGCCGTGTGGACCAGGATCGGCCAGGTCTGGAACGGCGCCGGAAGCGAACACGTCGCGCAGGACACCCCGGAGGCAACCGTGAAGGAGCAGCCCGCCCACGAGCCGCCCGCTCACGAGCCGCTCCCGGACGATTCACCCGTTCAGCACACACCAGAGTGGGGGGCCGAGGCTGCGAGTAGCCACCCACTCGAGAAGGCGGCCTCCCCCAAGCGGGTCCGACGGCTCCTCTCCCGCCCCACCGTGCTTGCCATGAGCGCGGGCGCCGTCGGCCTGGTCGCCCTGGGCTTGTGGCTCGGGGGGGTGATCCCGGGCGGTGCGGACGAATCGGGACCAGGGATCTCCGCACCGGGAAGCATCATCGCCCCAGCCGCCGGAGCACACAGCCGCGACAACACCGGCGAGAGCGCCTCCACTACTACGGCCTCGACAGAGAGCACGAGCACGGCGGGCACGACCTCCACCCACCCCACGACCACGGCGGCCACGACCACGACCTCCACCACCACGCGCGACTCGCAAGCCACCCCCACAACTGAGGAGCCCACGGTGACCCCCGGCTCCCCGGGCCCGCCACACGACCCAGGGCCGACGAACGACCAAAGCCTGCCGGCCGGCAGCCTTCCGAGTCTGAGCACTCTTCCCCGGCTCACCGTCTGGACGCGGGTCACGTTGTCGCTCGACACGGAGCCGCCTCCGACACCGGCCGTCATCGCTCCCGTGAACGGAGCCATCGTGCAGACCGCTGCCGTCGTTCTGAGCTGGGGCGCCGTGAAAGACCCGAGCGGAGTGACCTATCGAGTGGAGGTGCAGGCGTTCGACCAGAACGCCGGCGCGTACGTCCGCTCCCGCGCGGTTGAAGGTCTGAATGCCACTTCTCTTGCGCACGTGATGGCCTCGAGCATGGAACGTTGGCGTGTGACCGCCGTCGATGGCGCGGGCAACGCAAGCCCTCGCAGCGCGTGGGCGACGTTCTCTCTACCGCCGCTCGAGTGAGGCCGGAGGCAACCACAGGAACCGCGTTGGGACGGGGCTCAGATTCCCTCTACGGCAGGGCCCGTGGCGAAGTCGGGGGCAGTAAGAGCGGCTCCCGCTTCTCCTTCACTATGACGGTCGCCGCGGACCGCAGCGAGAAACTCCTCTCCGTACTTCTCCAACTTGCGCCGACCCACGCCGGACACCTCGAGCAGCTCCCCGGGAGTGGACGGCCGGATGGCCGCCATCTGCCGGAGCGTGCTGTCGTGAAAGATGACGTACGCGGGCAATCCCTCGCGGCGGGAGATCTCTATTCGTAGCCGCCTCAGCCTCTCGAAGACAGCCTCGTCCCCGTCCGTGCCGAAGCCGCCGTCGTCGCCTCTCTCCACGCCTCCATGTGCCGCCACGCCGTCCCGAACAGGCCGCACCCTCGGCCGGGCCAGCATGACCGATGTCTCGCCGCGCAACAGCCCCCGAGCAGCAGGGGCAATCTCCAGCACCGGAAACCGCCCCATCTTCTGTTCCAGATAGCCAAGATGAATGAGTTGGCGCAGCAGGCTCCTCCAGGCATCCACCCCGAGCTCGGCCCCGATACCGTAGGTTGAGAGCTTGTCGTGCCCCAGTTCCATCACGCGCCGGTTCTTGGAACCGCGAAGCACCTCGATGACGTGACCCATGCCGAAGCGGCCGCCCAGCCGGTACACACAGGAGAGCGCCTTTCGTGCATCCTCGGTGGCGTCGTAGAGGGTGGGGGGATCGAGGCAGATGTCGCAGTTCCCGCAGTCGCACTGCATGATCTCACCCAGGTAGGCGAGAAGTGCCCGGCGGCGGCAGGTGAGCCCCTCAGCGAAGGCCACCATAGAGCCGAACTTGTGCTGTTCGACGGCAATCCTGGCCTCGTTGCCGCCCGAGTCGATGAGAGCCCGCACCCGGGGCACATCCTCCCACCCGAAGAGCAGAACAGCCTGAGCCGGCAGCCCATCCCGTCCCGCCCGTCCGATTTCCTGGTAGTAACCTTCGAGGTGCTGGGGGAGGTCGAAGTGGACCACGAAACGCACATTGGTCTTGTCGATGCCCATCCCGAAAGCCACCGTGGCCACGACGATGCGGGTTTCGTCAAACAGGAATGACTCCTGAACTCGGTTGCGCTCCTCGGCAGGCAATCCCGCATGATAGACGGCAGCGGAGACGCCCTCTGCTCGCAGACGGGCGGCCACTTCCTCAGTGCGGCGACGCGTCGAGCAGTATACGATTCCGGCCTCACGTGCGCGGTCCTTGACGAACGCCTGAAGCTGAGCGTACGGTGCACGCTTCTCCCGGACTTCGAGCCGGATGTTCGGCCGATCGAAGCTGGTGACGAAGCAGGGGGCCTGCTGGAGGCCGAGCTGAACGCGAATGTCATCTCTCGTGTGAGGATCGGCGGTTGCAGTGAGTGCCATCAGGGGAACCCCGGGAAGACGCTCGCGCAGACGTGCAAGAGCCACGTACTCCGGACGGAAGTCATGACCCCACTGTGAGATGCAGTGGGCCTCGTCGACCGCCACCAACGAGATGCCCGCCTTCCCCCCACCGAGCGGCCGGTCCTCGGCTCGGCCTCCTCTGCACCCTCCCCAACTCCCCGTTGGTGCCTTCCCCGGCGCCCCCGCCGCCGCGGGCACAGCCAGACCGGCCAGGCGATTGAGAAAACCGTCGCTCGTGACCCGCTCGGGAGACACATACAGGAGATCGAGGCGTCCCGACGACAGGTCGGCCAATACCCGCCGGGCGTCTTCAGGCTGAAGCGAAGAGTTGTAGGCCGCGGCACGGACGCCGTGAGCGCGAAGCGCGTCCACCTGATCCTTCATGAGCGAGATGAGAGGCGATACAACGATGCCGGTTCCCGGCCTGAGCATCGCCGGTATCTGATAGCAGAGCGACTTGCCCCCACCGCTCGGCATGAGCACAAATGCGTCATCACCTCGAAGAGCAGTCTCGATGACCTCCCTCTGGTGAGAACGGAACTCGGGGTAGCCGAAGACGGTGCGGAGGATGTCGTGGGGGGAGAAGTCTGTAGCCACAGTCGCACATTGTACTACGCCTCCCCCCCCTCGGGCGCCGCCGGCGTATGTGGAGGTTCAGGTATGTCCGGTCAGCCTCCGCCTGCACGGGCACCCCGCGAAGCATCTGGTCCTTCCACTGCGTTGCGCTTCGACGGGGGCCTTGGCCGTTTCGATGTCGTGCACCTGCCTCATCTGTGAGTGGAACTGTGCCTGGCGGGCAGGACGGTTGTCGACAGACTTGAGTTCTTCGCGCACGAGCAGCGAGGCCGGGATGTAGCTACCCATAATGCAGTTCTCGTGCGCCCCGTCATGTGGGTGACGTGGTAGCAGTTGCGCCGGCGATCATGGCCTCGATCTTGGCGGAGACGGTCTGGTACTGCGCCGCCAGAGTTGCAGGCTCCTTCTGAATGTCGACCAGGCCGAAGCCTCCCTCTCGTCCTGTGGCAGATCACCGGCTCGGTTTCGAAACGCCCCGGGCTTCGCGGCCCGTCGCCTGCCCGTGACCTGCGAACAGCCCACTCAGCCTGCGGGTTGGGATTCCGAGAGGAACAGCGTGAGCACCGACGCCCATATCATCGCTCGTGACGGAACCGCAGTCTTCGCCCGCACACGGGGACCGGATGGCGTATCCGCCGGGCGGCACATAAAGGGTTCACGTCATCGGTCGATAATGATCTAGAGGGCCATTCTGAAGGGAAGCAGCGCAATAGGAGGGTGTCACGATGAGCGACTGTGCATTGGGCAAACAGAACTCAGGTAAGAACGGATGTCGAAGGCGGCGTACGCCTCGGCTGCCCGCATGGAAGCTGCTGCTCACCCTCATGGGCATGCTTCTCCTCGGCCTCATGCCGGCCTTTCCCGCAATCGCAGCCGCAGCGGCCGACGAGGGCCTCCCCTCCTCCAACCCGGCTTGGAGCTGGATATCCCCAACAGCAGGCGGTGACAGCATCTCCGCGGTCAGCTTCGTCGATGCCGACCACGGCTGGGCCGTGGGGCTCTTCAAAGGCGCTCTCTCCACCGCCGATGGCGGCCGGACCTGGCAGGCACACCGCTTCGGACCTCCGTTGGGTTCCCTGGGCGTGTACTTCGCCGACGAGCAACACGGCTGGGCCGTGGGCCAGGTCAGCGATTCCTGGGACTTTTCCAACAACAGTGAGTTCATCTGTGCCACCAGTGACGGCGGCGCCAGCTGGCAGGTGCAGCTCTACGCCGAGCGCTCCCTGCCCGGGCTCGACTGCATCTACATGGCCCCCGACCTCATGACCGGCTGGGCGGCCGGCCGGGCCTCCACCCTCTACCACACCAACGACGGCGGTGTGACGTGGACGTTGGTCGATGACCTTCCCATTCCGAATGAACTTCACATTGCCATCGACTTCATCGACATGCAGTGGCTCTCACCCGAGCTTGGCTTCCTCTACGGAAGTGGGCCGAGTTCAGACCGTAGTCCGGAGCAACTGCTACTGGTCACCAGTGACGGCGGAGATTCCTGGACGCTCAGGTATCTGCCCGCAGCCGAAGGCGACGTCCAACCGCTGTGGGCCACGTACTTCGTGGATGCAGACCACGGCTACGCGGTGGGATGGGGCGGACAGGTGTGGCGAACCGACAATGGCGGAGACGATTGGACGAACAAGAGCCCCGGCGGTGCCATGATTCAGAGTGTTACAGACGTATACTTCGATGACGTCGAGCACGGCTGGGCTGTCGGCACGCAGGGGCGGGTGGTCTCGACCACCGATGGCGGCGATTCCTGGACGGTATTCGACAGCGGCATCCCTGTGGGACTCAACACCATCGATCGGCTCTCTCCCACCACGCTAATCGCTCTGGGCGACGTCGGTTTCGGTCTGCGGAGCGACGACAACGGTGTGTCCTGGCAGTTGCTGGGTAACGGCCTGTGGAACCCGGGTTCCTACCACATCAGCTTTCCCACTGACAACGAAGGCTGGATCGCAGGCAATAATGGGGCTCTGTTCCACACGAGCAACGGCGGCGCCGACTGGGAACCAGTCGATCTGGGAACCGACGTGAACCTGACCGGTCTGCAATTCTTCTCCGCCCAGCAGGGCTGGGTGCTCGAGCGCGCGGGCATCGTGCATCGCACCGACGATGGGGGAGCCACTTGGACAGCTATCGACACCAACGCGGGAGTCGAGCTCAACAACCTTCACTTCGTGGACGAAGAACATGGCTGGGCCGTGGGAGAACTCGGCACTGTCGTCGCCACCAGCGATGGCGGTGAGTCCTGGGCGTCCCAAGCCACCGGCCTCGAAGACGTCGCACTGAACAAGCTCTTCTTCTTGGATCCCCAGCACGGCTGGGTGGCCGGGCCCAGGCCCAAAGGCGACAACACCTTCCAGTCATGGGTGGCGCAGACGACGGACGGTGGCCATACCTGGGCGGCCGCGACCTTCACCGAGCTGCCTCTCTCAGCAGTCACCTCGTTGTTGTTTCTCGATGAACAGAGAGGTTTTGCCGCCGGTTGGGCTTCTGTAGGAGAAGGCGGCATGACCGGTATCTTCCAGACCGAGGACGCCGGGGCAACCTGGACCTATGTCCCCGTGATGCCCTTGCCCCTGCAGCCCCTCACGACCCTCGACTTCACCTCGCCCACCCGCGGGGTTGCCCTTGGTGGCTTCGGCATCGCCTATTCCACCGACGACGGGGGTCGAACCTGGCTTCCCAATGTTCGCTTGTCTCCCGCCGACGGCGTGACCGACACCTACTTCAGGCCCGGTTCCTCCGACGCCGGGGCGACAGGCTATGCCCTCACCAGCATGGGTGCAGTGGCTGAGACCACCGTGGGCGGGGCGGTAATCCACAAGCTGTCGATCCCCCTCGACCCCACGCAGCGGCCGGAGAACGTGGAAGTCACTCTCACCAACACAGACCTGTGGTTTCACGACTTCTACCTCGTGGGTTTGGACAAAGACGGCCTTCCCGTGTGGGATGACTCGCGAGGGATCGCCTCGGGCAGCAACGTGCGGACGAAAGCGGGTGAGCGTTGGAGCCTCGCCCTCGACGAGCTCTTCCCCTTCTGCACTGAACCCCTCCACACACTCCTCGTCTACACCGGTGAAGACCTCGACCTGAGCGGCATCTGCGAGGTGTCCGTCGCCTACCACTGGAGCGACATCGACGAGGACGTGCTGGCGCCTTACGGGCTCACGGAGGCTCAGCTGAAGGACGTCTCTCAAGGATACCCTGACGGCAGCTGGAAACCGTACGACAGCATGACCCGAGCTCAGTTCGTGAAGATGGCGGCGACCGCCTACGGCATCACCCCGCTCGATCCCGCCACACCCACCTTCGCCGACGTCCCCAAGGACGACCTGTTCTACACCTACATCGAAGGCGCGGTGGCGGCCGGGCTCATCCGCGGCGTGGGTGATAATCTCTTCGCCCCCTACTCCCCTGTGACCCGCGAGCAGGGTGCCGCCATCATCGCACGGCACAAGGCCGGAACGGAGGGCGTCGATATGGCCCTCGGGTACGCCGGAGGCGATGCCGAGGCCGCACTGGCACGGTTCAGCGACGCCGGCCTTGTGAGTCCCTCGCTTCAGCACGAGCTGGCCTACGCCGTAGACGAGGGCATCATCATGGGGTCAGGCGGCCTGCTCAACCCCAGCGTACTACTCACCCGCATCCAGGGAGCGGCCATGATCGTGCGCTCCAGATAGAGGGTTAGGGGGCGGGGCCCTGACAGGCTTGGTGGCCGTCACGTGCGTGGCGGTGATGGGGCTGCTTCTGGCGCCGGCTCCCGTCGTCTCCGCCGCGCCCATTCCCTCTTCCAGCCCCTCGTGGTATTGGCAGTCACCCACGTGGGGCGGTGACTCGATCACCGACATGAGCTTTGTGAATGAGCACCTTGGTTGGGGTGTGGGCTCGTTCCGTGGTGTCCGCTACACAACCGATGGTGGCCTCACCTGGAACGTCACCCAGGTCGGACCGCCTCTTGGAGCCATGGGCGTCTACTTTGTCGATGAGCAACACGGCTGGATGGTGGGCCAAGGCAGTGACAGCTACGGCTACGACGACAGTTGGCACTTCGTCTACGTCACCTCCGACGGAGGAGCGTCGTGGCACCAACAACTGATCGAATTCGATCCGGAAAACCGGGCCGGACTGTCCAGCGTGTGGGTCGATGACGACCTCCAGCACGGATGGAGGGCGGGTCGCGCCAGCCATATCTACCACACAGCTGATGGCGGCGAGGAGTGGACTCGAGTAGACAATCTCCCCATCCCGGAATGGGCGCAGCCGGCCTACGGCATCACGACGATGCAGTGGCTCTCGCACGAGGTGGGATTCCTACTCGGAACCGATCTTGGGGGTAACGAATTCCTCCTGATATCCACCGTGGACGGCGGTGAATCCTGGACGGTGAATCTCCTTCCCTACGAGATCGACGACCACCTGGTCGAGCCGCTGTGGAACCTCTTCTTCCTCGATGAGGAGCACGGGTATGTTTCCGGCTGGGGCAACTGGGTGCTCTATACGGAAGACGGAGGTCAGACCTGGGTCAATCGTTCAGTCCCGGCAACTCCCGACCAGTTCGACATCCGAGGCATGCATTTCGACGATGTGGAGCACGGTTGGGCGGCATGCTCAGGGGGTTTCATCGCCCACACCACCGATGGAGGCCGAAACTGGAACGTCTTTGACAGCGAGAACCCCTCTACGCTGCGGACGATGACCCGCCTCGATGACAATACCCTGCTGTCCATGGGAGACATCGGCTACGGTCTCCGAAGCACCGACAACGACTCCACCTGGATGCCGGTGGCGGAGGGAATCTGGCTGGGATTCCCGCTCGCCCCAGGAGACGGCTTGGGCAGTGATAGCTGCTTCACAAGTGAGGATTCCGGCTGGATATGTGGCCCTCGCGGCCAGCTCTGCCACTCAACAGACGAAGGTAGAACCTGGACCCGCGTGCCTGTGGGCGACTACGCGGATGCCGACTTCACTCGAGTGCAGTTCGTGGACCGGCTCACCGGCTGGGTGGCCGACACCCGGGGAGTGATACATCGCACGGTTGACGGCGGCAACTCGTGGCAGCATGTGGACACGGGTACCGGACAGGTAATCTGTGACCTCTTCTTCTTCGACGCCATGCGGGGTTGGGCCTCGGGCTACAATGCGACCCTGCTCTACACCGAAGACGGCGGTCAGAGCTGGCAGGCGCGGGATCCCGATGTGGACGGCGACCTCATGACTCTGTTCTTCGTGGACGAGAATCACGGATGGGCCGCAGGGTCGATCTATGTCGGGCCGGAAGATGAGGACGACCTGCGGCAGGCACAGGGAGTTGCCTTCAAGCTGGCGGCACGGCGAGGCTCGTATTTTCCCCGGAGGCCGGACGAAAATCTACTCCTGGGAGAACAAGAGGAGGAGGGCACACATCCCCGCCTGACCAGAACCACCGATGGCGGCGTCACCCGGACTGAGTGCACGTTCGGCAACCTGGACTGAGTGCACGTGTTCGACCTGCATTTTCTGGACCCGATGAACGGTTGGGCGGCAGGCATCGATTCCTTGGGCGTAGGTGGATTGGAGGGTATCTTCCGCACTGAAGACGGCGACGAGAGCTGGACCTATCAGTGGATCTACCCCTATCCCCCGCAACTGCTCCAGAAGATCCACTTCACCTCGCCTGATGAAGGCATAGCCATGGGCGGTTTCGGCCTCACCTACGCCACCGACAACGGGGGAAAATCGTGGCACCTCGGCATGCGCACCTGCATCGACGATGCCGTGGATAGCCTCTCCTTCCTCGATGAGCACACCGCCTACGCCGTTACCAGCATGGGAGGCGTGCTGAAGACCGAGGTGGGAGGGAGTCAGATCTACCGCCAGGTCTTCCATCTGGATGGAGTCGCCTCCCCCGGCAATACCGTCGTCAACATCACGAACCTCGATTCCGAGTCACCTCACACCGTCATCGTATTCGGCTTCGACGAAGACGGCCGGCTCGTCACACACCCGTGGTTGGGAGTCGTTTCCGGGGCTGCGGTGGACGTCGGACCGCGCGCAACCGCATCCTTCAACCTCCCCGAACTCTTCCCCGAATGCATGGCAGCGCTCCACACCCTCTACTTCAGCACTGGAGAGGAGATACCACTCGATGATCTCATCAACATGTCGATTGAGCGTTCCTGGTCTGACACCGATGCGACGGTGCTGAACCCCTACTCCCTCGTGGAGAACGACCTCTGGAACGTATCCACAGGCTACCTGGAAGGTCTCTGGCGCCCATATCTTGACATGCCCCGGCGCCACTTTGTGAAGATGGCCGTGCTGGCCTACAGTCTCACGCCCAGGTACCCGGCCACCCCCACCTTCGCGGATGTGCCGCCCACCCATCAGTTCTACGGGTATATCGAGACGGCGATGGCCGCCGGACTCATCAAGGGCGTCGGTGAAGGCCGCTTCGATCCAGACGGTCTCGTGACCCGGGAACAGGCAGCAGCCATCATGGCCCGGCACAAAGCCCAACGGGAGGGCGTGTCCTTGCCCGCCCGCTACGCGGAGTCCGGGACGGCGTCTGTGCTCTCTCGATTCTATGACACCGCAGCGGTGAGCCCCGGTCTTCTGCACGAGATCGCCTACGCGGTGGAGATGGGCATCTTGCGCGGAGACGCCGGCCTGCTTTCGCCGAAAAGCGCGCTCATCCGCATTCAGGGAGCGGCGCTTCTGGTGCGTTCCATGAAGTAGCAGCCGCTCCGCGTGGCCGTGAGTGCCGCACACGGCGGCAACCACGCCCCACGCCGCAACCCGCTCCCGGATTGATGAGGAGCGGGTTGCGGCAAAAGGAACGGGGGCCCCGGCCTCTCGTGCCTGTGGTAGAGTCAAGAGAGAGGAATATGAAGCATCATCCTATGGTGTCGGAAGCGACTGATTGTGTCGAAAGCGTTGTCGACGCGTGAGGAGGGTGTCATGAAAACCATCATGTTGCTCACCGGAAGTGGTCCCCTCGTCATCCTCACCTCGTACGAGAGCCCCACCGCTCCACCCCTACTGCAGAAGCTGGAAGCCAAAGGCATATCCAAGTTCATCGCCTACGAGATCCCGCTTGAGTTGACCAGGCAGCGCTACGGAGGCCACTTCACGGCCGTGGAGCAGGATCTGCATGAGTCCGACGATCTCCGGGTGCTCGACTACAACGGCGAGCGGGCGTTCTCGTTGTTCGGCTTCGACGAGCTCGGCTCCGGCGTCCGCTACGAAGAGGGCAAGAGCTCACCGGCCCCGTAGTTCCTGGCGGCTGCAGTGTGCGTCCGCAGCCGCCATCAGACTTCGTCCGGCCAGAGGGGCGACGGCGTCCCCCGGGA
>Ga0334886_1001764_pt1 | contig 23923 bp, 22 predicted proteins | sample GraSluR1_MG_9_FD_207232 | JGI IMG/M metagenome (GOLD analysis project Ga0334886, IMG submission 207232) | Sludge microbial communities from methane-producing bioreactor in Wageningen University, Netherlands - Granular Sludge_27_06-R1 | ecosystem: Engineered > Bioreactor > Anaerobic >... | reverse complement strand
GGAAGGCGAGATGACGCTGGAAGAAGCAGATCAAGCCTTGAGTGCAATCGAGACGGGACAGGAATCGGACGATCACCAGCAGGAAGAAATTCCTCAGCCGGTCGCTGATGAAAGCGAGGACAAACCTGTGGGGAACAAGCCGTTTCGTTTTTTTTGGCTGATTCCCTTGTTTATCGGTATTCTCTTTCTGTTATGGGGGGCGTTCGGTATGGTGAATGCCTACACCACCCATGAGCGCCTGACGGCGGGTTTCTGGCTCGCGTGGATTCCACTGACAATCGGCATAATCATCACGGTGCTGTCCTTGATTTCAAGCCAGGCGGTATGGCTGCATGTGCGTATCAACACCGGAGAAAATGAATTTCCGCGTCGTATCAATATCAGTTTGCCGCTTCCGGTATTTCTGGCGAATATTTTCATGAACAATAGCAGTAAGTTTAATCTTGATTCACTTATTCATAACCGTCTTTCAGGCGTTGATGTGGATGATATGCTGCGTGCTTTGAAAGAGGCTGATAGCCCCATTATGGTGGAGGTAAATGAGGATTCTGGAGAAAAAGTGAAAGTGTATATAGGAAGATAAGAACCCTATTAGAAATGCCATCTACAGGCAAGGAAAGAGCCCGAATTGATCCACTGCGGGCTCTTTTGCTTTTCTTTATTGGTTTAATCTGTTATAATACGGTTCGACTTGTCCCGTTGGCGGTTTAATTATGACTGCCAGCTCGGAGACCTGCAATAAAAAATATAATGGAGCATATGTCATGGGATTAACACTGGAACAAAAAAACGAAATTATCGCAAAATTTCAAACGCATGAAGGTGACACTGGTTCACCCGAGGTGCAAATAGCACTCTTAACAAAACGAATTACTGATTTAACAGAACATTTACGTGAACATAAGCACGACGAATCATCTCGTCGCGGATTGTTGAAGCTGGTTGGTCAACGACGTCGTTTGCTGGCATATTTGCGAGGCAAAGACCTCAACCGATATCATGCAATTACAGACCAGCTTGGTTTGCGCAGAAGGTAAAAAAGTAAACACATGAGTAGATGGTTTTCATGCCATCTACTCGTTCTCTGTTGGCTGGCCGAACCGCTTTAGCGTGGAAGCAGCCAATAGAAATGATTTGTGAATCATTTTATATGGGCCCGCAGTCAGGAATTGAAAGATGCTGAGAAGAGAGATTAATCGCTCTCGGTGGCTTTCAGTCCCTGACCAGGTGGGTATTTAGACAATTTAAAGGAATAGTCATGGATAAAATAGGAAAAAAATTTGAAGCCGTCGTAGCCGGCAAGGTTTTCACGTTCGAAACGGGAAAATTGGCCGGGCAAGCGGGCGGCGCGGTCACCCTGCAACTGGGTGATTCGGTGATGTTTAGCGCTGCCACAATGGGCGGGATACGGGAAGGTTTGGACTTCTTCCCCCTTACCGTTGAATATGAAGAGCGCATGTATGCAGGCGGGCGCATCCCGGGTTCATTCTTTCGCAGAGAAGGACGCCCCGGCACTGATGCCATCCTTGCCTCCCGGTTGACTGATCGGCCGATCCGGCCTTTGTTCAACAAGAATATGCGCAATGAGGTGCAGATCATAAATATGTCGCTCTCGTCTGATGACGATAACCCGCTTGACATTTTGGTCACCAACGCATCATCTGCTGCACTTACGATTTCTGACATCCCGTGGGATGGCCCGATCGGCGCAGTCCGTATCGGTCTGATTGATGGCGAGTTCATCGTGAATCCGACCTATGCTGAGATTGAATACTCCGACCTTGATTTGCGTGTAGCAGCAACCCGTGATGCCATTTTGATGGTGGAATGTGGCGCCAATGAAGTATCAGAAGACATTATGGTGGAAGCATTGAATTTTGCGCATGAAGCGATCATCCCCTTGATCGATGTGCAAGAACGCATGCGCGCCGAAGTCGGCAAGCCCAAACGCGAGGTGGACATTCATCAACTGGATGAAACCCTGGCGGAAAAAGTATATGAACGCACAGCAGGTGAGTTCAATGCTATTTACGCCCGGCCTTACGTGAAAGCTGAAATGATGGAAGCTCTTGATGCACTCAAAGCTGCTGTTATGGAAGAGTTCGTTGATGCTGAATCTGAGGTTGATATCAAGGTTCAGGAAAAAGACATTCGAGAAGCGTTTGAAAAAGCGGAAAGCAAAGTTGTCCGCAACCGCATTCTCGATCAAGGTGTACGCATTGATGGACGCGGCGTCAAAGATGTCCGCGATATCTGGTGTGAGACCAGTGTCAGCCCGCGTGCGCACGGCTCCGGCTTGTTCACTCGTGGTGAAACCCAGGCATTTACCCTGGCGACATTGGGCACTCCCCGTGACGCGCAGGAAATTGATAACCTGGCGCCGACCGATGAGAAGCGCTACATGCATCACTACAATTTCCCGCCATATTGCACCGGTGAAGCCAAAATGCTGCGAGGGTCATCCCGCCGTGAAATTGGTCATGGTGCTCTGGCAGAACGCGCACTGGAACCGGTGCTCCCTTCACGCGATGAATTTCCTTACACCATTCGTTTGGTGTCTGAGGTGATGTCTTCCAATGGCTCCAGTTCAATGGCTTCGGCTTGCGGTTCGACCCTTGCATTGATGGACGCTGGCGTGCCGATCAAGGCTCCTGTCAGCGGTGTTGCTATGGGTTTGATCAAAGAAGGCGATCGTTACAAGGTTCTGACCGATATTCTCGGTGCCGAAGATCACCTGGGCGATATGGACTTCAAAGTGACCGGAACCCGCAAGGGTATCACCGCCTTGCAGATGGATATCAAGATCAAAGGTCTCTCCAAAGAAGTGATGTCTGAGGCGTTGACGCAGGCAAAAGACGCGCGTGAGCACATCTTGCAGAAGATGCTGGAAGTAATTCCTGCACCGCGTCCGCAGCTTAAAGATTTCACCCCGCGCATTTCCACGGTCAAAGTGCCCGTTGACAAAATCGGTGCCATTATTGGCCCTGGTGGTAAGAATATCCGCGCGCTGCAGGAAACAACGAACACCAAAATCGACATTGAAGAAGATGGTACTGTGTTCATTTCCGCTAAAACTGGCCAGGATGAAGCGGCTGCTCGTGAACAGATCCAGTTATTGACTGAATCCGCTGAAGTCGGCCATATCTACACCGGTAAAGTGGTGCGTACGACAGATTTTGGTGCATTTGTCCAGATTCTGCCCGGTACCGACGGTATGGTGCATATTTCACAGCTGGATTCTGAGCGTGTGAATTCTGTTGAAGACGTCTGCCAGGTAGGGGATGAGTTGACGGTGATGGTTACCAATGTAGACAGCAACGGCAAAATCCGCTTGAGCCGTCAGGCTGTACTGGAAGGTTGGACAGTGGAAGAAGCGCAAGAGCGCGACCGCCCGTCCAAACCGCGCAGTGGTGGCGATCGTGGCAATAGCCGCGGCCGCAGTGGCGGAGACCGCGGGGGTGACCGCAGCGGTAATCGCTCTCCTCGACGCAACTAAGATTATCTTGTTTGTAAAACAGGCGGATGCAAGTGCATCCGCCTGTTTTTTTTTACGCCCTTTTCTATGTTGTTAATGGAAATCTTGAATATCTTAACCCCTTGTTAAAAAGTGCTTAATACATATAGCCGATAATTATTCCATTAACAAAACCAATTGACAATCCAGCCCAGGCAACGGGCAGCGAGGAAGAACGGCTGATGGCGTTTCGCCGTGTCCGGGATGAGATCAAAGCAAAGATCGAGGAGTATCTGGCGGCTAACTGACGTAATCAGGCGATTGGGTGGGCAGGTAGGGCATTGGGGGGCTATCCATTCCCAGATAGATAGCGAGAGCAGCCTGCATTGCGGTGCGATCATCCCAGGGATGTTCGCAGGTGCCGAAACACATCGATTGTTCGTGCCCTTTGCCGAAGGCACATACGATATCGCCGGGTGAGGCATGGTCTACCGCGAATTGAATCGCGGCGCCGCGGTCGGGGATCCGCCAGAATGTCTCACCTTCAATGGCTCCCTGCGAAGCGGCAGCAGACGCCATTTCAGCCAGAATTTCGGTTAACGATTCAGTGCGCGGATCTTCTGCCGTGATGACGGTATAGTCAGCATATTGAGCGGAGAGTTCGCCCATCATGGCGCGCTTCTGACGGTCACGCAGGCCAGCCGAACCGAACACCGCCCAGATTTTGCCTCTGGTGATGGTATGCAGGGTTTGCAAAGCCACTTTGAGGGCGTTGGGGGTGTGGGCGAAATCGACAATGGCAAGGAAGTTCTGGCCCATGTCGATGATCTCCATGCGGCCGGGAACGGTCTGCATGGATTGAATGCCGCGTGCGGCGATCTCAGTATCGATACCAAACCCATCTACCGCAGCGCTGTAGGCAGCCAGTATGTTGTTTACATTGTAATGGCCGATTAGGGGGCTGGTAATGCCCTGCTTGGTCTGTGCGTGATGAATCGTAAAACTCAGCCCCTGCGATGTGTGTTGTATGTCGCGGGCGTAGAAGTCGGTATTTGGGTTAAAAGTGCTGTAGGCAATTTTGGGAGCGCTGGTGATTCGGTTCAGGAATTCATAAGAACTGTCGTCCTTGTTTAACACCGCCAGCGGCTTACAGACCGGAACGGGTTTGTGGGTGTCTGCCAGAGATGTGAACAACATACCTTTGGCGGCGCGGTATTGATCGTAGCCGCCGTGGTAGTCAAGATGTTCGTGGGTGATATTGGTCACAATGGCGATATCAAATTCACAGGCGGTTACGCGATGTTGGGCGAGACCGTGCGAGGTGGTTTCGAGAACCACGTGGGTGGTACCGGCAGCCTGCATTTGGGCGAGGTAGCGTTGCACATCAACAGCTTCTGGTGTGGTCACATGAAAACCTGTGTCCAGTTCTTGATCACCGATCACAGCACTCACGGTGGTGATCAACCCTGCTTTTATCCCGGCAGCTTTTAGGATGTGAAATAGCATGGTGGCTGTGGTGGTTTTCCCGTCGGTGCCGGTGACACCGATCATGGTCATTTTTTGGGCAGGAAAGCCGTGCAAGGCAGCGGCGATCCAGGCAAGGGCAAAACGGGGGTCAGCAACTTGCAGATATGGCACCGCATGCACTGGGGGCTGATGCTGGATCCCTATTACAGCAACCGCACCATTTTCAATGGCGTGTGGGATAAATTGGTGTCCGTCGGTTGAGAGACCGGGCACAGCCACGAACAGGTGACCCGGTTTTACATTGCGAGAGTCATGTGTTACGCCATTAATTTCGAGATCAGGCAGTGCGGCGGGAGCAAGGAAATCTACGGGTATGAGGTCACTCAGCTCAGTTAGTTTCATCAGGGTTCTCTCCTGTAAGCGTTTCTCTTGTCAGCCTGTGAGATTCAGTGATTTCCGCAATGGCACGTTTGGCAATGCGCGTATTCAAATAGAGGGTTACCGGGAAACTGATGAGGATGGGCACAATCGCCCAGTAAGTGAATTGACCGGAAAGCGAAAGAATAGCCCACGAAATCAATGCTGCTACCAATAACATAGCGACAGACACTCCCAGGAATTTTATACTGATGTGGCTGAGTTTAGGGGGACGTTGTTCAGTCATGTCTTTCCTCCTTAGAAACTGCAAGATTGGGAAGCCCTAAAAATAAAGATATCACCAAAAAAACCGAACTTACAGCGGCCACCCAGCGTGTTGATAATCCAATCAAGGTCTGGGTGGGGATTTCAACGAAGCGGGCAAGCACAGCTGTGCGGTAATGGGGTGAGGTTTCATCATCTGTGATGAAATTGAAGTGTACCCAGAATGTGCCGCTGGTGTCTTCGCGTGTTTCTGTTTGCAGGTTCCATTGCATTGACAACTCCTGTCCTGCAAGCAAAGAGGTTTTCATCACCCCAGGCGGTGTCAGGTTTGCATGGGAGAATTCTGGCTTCAATTCTACCGTCACCAGATAATGATCATACATATCCACATCCATCGCGCTGATGGTGATGGGGGTGTCGCTCTTTTTCAGGGAAAAGGTGAGTGATGATGTTCCCCCCATCCGTAAAGCAGTCGGAAGGTTGATGACTATGTCATATGCCTGGTTTAGCAAAGCATTCTGATCGCTGTCTGGCAGCGGAACGCGGATTTCTTGCAATGGCAGCACAATTTTCTCTTGTGGGGGTGGCAGGAATGCCCAGAGCAGACCCGCAATACCAACGCCCAAAAGAAGTATGGCGATTGTCAATTGTACTTTAGGGGGTAGTTTCATCGATGCTGTTGCCTGTGTCAAACCAGAAAGCATGCCCTGGATAACCATAGCCTGGCAGTTCCCATGGCTGCATTACTGGTTGAAAGTCAGAATAAGGGGTTTGCATATTTTTTAGATAGAACTCTAAAAAATAGTTACGGTCATTGGCTGTGTTGGTTATCAAAAAGATGACCTGTGTGTTGTCAGGGGACCAGATCATCAGTGGATTCAGACTGCCATAAGCGCCTTCGAGACTGCCATGGTCAAAGACCATGCGCAAGTCGAGGTTTTGCAGGAAGATGTGGATACCGACCGATTTCTCAAAATAGACACTGTAGGCATCCTGCATCACGACCAATTGCGAGCCATCAGGTGAAAATTTATAGGAGCGGATGTCTGGAAAAACACGGAAGCCGCCGGGAGATGAGAAGGTGAACATGCGCTGTGATAACATGCCCAGATCGGTCTGGTGGTAAAGCAGCACATTGTTCTTGTAATACGTCAGTGCATCAGCATATTGAGGATCTTTGAACGCCATTGATTGCCCGTCTGGTGAAAACACCAGTTGTTCCTTGTTTTCGATAAGGGTTTTTACCATTGAATCTACGTCGACAGAATACACTCCAGTGGTCTGACAGAAATGGAGATTCTGGCATGTGCCGGTTTCGTAATAGATTGTCTCCAAGGAAGGTTGTTTCAACAACGATATGGGGGGATTGTCGGTAGTTATGATTTTCTCGACTGTGTAGGAGATTGCGTCAATAATGTGTATCTGCTGGCTGTGATCGATGGTGACCAGGGCAACAATTTTCCTTGAATCACCGGCGAAGTAGGCAGTATGCAGGTTCAGGGCGAAAAAGTTGTCTGTAATCAGGCTCGTAACATTGGTGGTGCGGTCGATCAGGTGAAGCTCATTACCACGACTGACCAGGAATCGTTGGAAATCATCGGAAATATCCACCAGACTGATTTCTTCCAGAATCAGGCGCGGGGCAGGATTGTTCAGGTTAACTTCATAAATACCCAATGGCTGAACACCAGAACCTGACTGAACAAATAAATCATAGTACAGGCAATTATCCTGCCATTGGAAGTCCGGATACGGCAGTCCGGTCAGTGGTTGGGGAGTTGGTGTCGCTACAGGGGTAGCGGTAGGCGCCCTGGTCGGTTCGACTTCATCAATCGCAGGTTGGGTTTGCTGCCAGATCGTATAAAGTGTACGCAGGGCAAGTATTTCTTTGCGCTCATAGCCTTCTTGGGAGAGGTGAAATCCTTCACGGGTGGGGTCAATGCCGCGATTGTCTAATAACTGGGCAGAACGCCAGAAATTGATTATGGGGAGTTTGTATTGGTAGGCAATGCGCGCCATAGCAGGATTAATTATGGGGTTATCGCCTTCTGATTGGTCGGCCTTCATGATAATGATAGGCAATGTGCCGCGTTCCAGGGCAAACTCTACAATTTTTTGTAGATACAGTTCATAGCGATCTACGGTGCCTTCTTCGCGCCACGTTTCCAGATTGATGAACACGATGGAGGGATTGTGGATGCGCCATTCACATTCCATGGGGTTTTCACCCGGCCGGCACAGGTCCGGATCGGCTCGCACCGGTGAAAGCACCGAGGCTGCGGTGAAACCGCCACGAACGGCAGCGCCTTCACGGGCAAATGAATCGCGGTAGTGTCTGATCATGGTTGCCATGCCAACATCAGTGCCTGTCAAGGTGAATTGCCCAAGCCCATATCTTCCGAGGAAGACAAACGGGATCGCCTGACAATCGCCCACAACAGAGATGTGATCGGGATTGCGGCCCATGGCAATGCCCTGTTCGTAGATGTCAAGGGCATATTCTGTGATTTCAGGCATGATAGGCATATCTTTCCAGTTGAAGTTTTCAGGTACCTCACGCGTGATGATCAACTGTGGATCTGGTTTTATGGTAGGCTCTGTTGATTGCTCTCCAGATGTCAGAGTTGCCGTGGCTGTAGGTGCTGGATGGTTCTCTGCCTCATCTACTTCATTGATATTTTGTTCATCTGGCCAAGGGAGGGGCTGCTGATTGTCTGCAAGCGCTGTGGTTGCAGCGGGGGAACTGGTGCCTGTTGTGGGAAAGACTGGCTGTTCCGCAGTGTTGCAGGCTGTCATCACCAGAAGGAGTGTGATGAGGAGAACCAAAATGCACGAGGACAGAGAACGGGTTCTGATCATGATTGGGCAATTATACCATGAGGGCAGGGACTATGCGCGTAGCCAGTTAATGATGCGTATCGGCAGCCAGACCAGAAACTGCGGTACCAACCCTATCAAAAATGTGACGCCAACCAACCGCAGCAGGCCGTCGACATACGGGTAAAGATTGGTAAGCAACCATTGGGTGGTTTGGGTCAAGATCGCAATGAGGATAAGTACGACCAGAATTATCCCCAGATGGATCCAGTAACGCCGGTCAGAAGGAGAAGGCACCATTTCGCTGGAGATAGCAAAGATCAGATAGAGGGCAAGCCAGAACCAGAAAGTCTGCATATTTTGCCAGAGGGCAGCAAGGTGGACTTCCGCGCCATCCGCAGCCATCGACCGGATGGAAGGCAGGCCCAAAAAGTTGATGGAGAGCAAAGAAATGGCTACCAGACCGGTGACCAACGGGGTGATACCACTGATGAAATGCTTGAAAGCGGACACATCACTTTCATAGAATTCTACCGAGCCATATACAGCGGTGTTGTCTTGCATTTTTACTCCCAGATGAAGCCGGCAGGACACACCCATCAATCGGAAGGCCAAAAAATGACTCAATTCATGCAAGAGGACGCCAGGAAATACCAGCAGGAAATGCACTTTGTGGGCTGTGAGTAAATCGCTTGTGAATCCGTACAACAGCCGAAGCAGTGCGACATACAACAAGCGCCGCATGATCAGAAAGGGGATTAATGCGCCGATGAAGAGCAGGATGCCTGTGAATTGACTGAGAATGGGTGTGGAGGGAGGCATGCGAGTTTCTTTCGGTGACTGTGATATTTGTCATAAGTTTACCCCGGGTGTCATGCCAGCGGGGGTTCATATGAAAGGTTAACGGATATATACTATACTTTGGTTTAACAATTGTAACTACATCATGAGGTATATTAAGATAGATCATGTTTAATTTATCAATCGCTTCAGTACTTTTTCGAGTTGTGACCCTGCTCATCGCCTTCACTGTGCATGAATTCTCGCATGCGTTTGTAGCAGATCGCTACGGGGATGATACACCTCGTATGAATGGGCGCCTGACACTCAATCCTTTGTCGCATATCGATCCACTGGGCGCACTCATGCTGGTGGTGGCAGGATTTGGCTGGGCGAAACCAGTGCCGATCAATCCTTACACACTACGCCGCAGATCTGATTCTGCCGTTATGTGGGTATCTCTGGCTGGCCCGCTCTCTAACCTGGTACTGGCGATCCTTGGCAGCCTTGTTTTCCTGGTGTTATGGACACCCATGCAAGGTACAGCTATGGCGACAACCGGTTTTACGGGCATTCTGATTGAATTCCTGTACTTCTTCATCATCATTAACTTGAGCTTGATGGTATTTAATATGCTGCCAATTGCGCCGTTGGATGGTGAGAAGGTATTGGAATTTTTCCTGCCTCCGTCAGGCAAGGATTTTTTGGCAAATATCCGTCCTTATGGTTCGATCCTGCTGCTGGTTGTGATCTTTTTACTGCCCAGCATTGGCTTTGACGTGTTGGGCGCTGTCCTTCGTCCGGTGCTGACCACCTGGATGAATTTTTTGGTAGGTTGACGATATGGCAGTCAGGGTATTTCTCGATGGGCTAAACCAGTTGGGTGTTTCCATAGCATATGCGCTGCCAAAGAAGTTTTTTGATATCACGGCTTTTGATCAGGAGACATCACTGGCACGCCAGTTGAAGAGAGAGAAACAAATCAATAAAGTGGTGACCATGGTGGCTGATGGCGCCAAATCAGCGGACATCATCATAATTGATCAACCGGTGGATTTACTGAGCATGCATTATGATGCCATCGGTGACCGCATCAGGCCGGGTGCAGTATTGATAGACACCTCACCGGTTCCGCTGTTTGCGGGCAGGTTGGCTGAGAAATTTATCACACCAGAGGTTGGTTTTGCCAGTCTGGTGGCTGGCCTCAATATGGATTACTTGCCAAAGCAGCCCTTCCATCACACATCCGCCGGGGAAGACATTTTTCAGAACAGTATGATCGCGGTTTGTTCACCGAGCACTTCGCATAAAGATGCGGAAACTATCGGGGTAAAAGTGGCAAAATCAATAGGAGCAGAAGTAGTGTTCATGGATGCCGCAGAAGTGCAGGCTGCCTGCATCAAGACCCAGTTGATCCCGCGGCTGGCAGCAGCGGCTTTGACCAATCTATTGGCTGATCAACCCAATTGGCGTGAAGACCGCCTGCTGGCTTCGAGTGATTTTTATCTTTTTACAGAACCTTTGATGGGCGTGTTTGATTTAGAACACCCCTCGTTGCCTTTTTTTGAAAATCGTGATTCTATGCTGATGGTGTTGGATCTTTTTCAGGAAGAAATGGACAACCTGCGGGCATTGTTGGCCTCAGAAGACCCAGAACCGCTGAATGAATATCTGCACAGAGCGATGACCAGCCGGGCAGTGTGGCAAGACCAGCGCGCGCGTAATTCCTTCATTGACGCGGATACGTATGACAAGATGCCAACCACCAGGGAAGTGTATTCGCGATTGTTGTTTGGCGGATTGTCGCGCCAACAGCGTGAGCAGGATGATTAACTACTCCGACAGCGCGAAGGGTTTGGCGTGCAAGATGCCGTCCTGAATCACCTGCATCGTAGTTGAATTCTCCGGCAACAGGGCTTGCCATGGAAATTTCTTCAGCTTCACATATCCTGCCCAGGCGCCATCCTCCGTGATGAAATCACCGAATGGTAGAGAGGTGCGGAATAATTGATAGTAGAGGAAATTGCGGGCATTGATCTTGTGCTGTACGGGAGTGTCGATCTTTTTAGTATGTGACAGGAATTGCTCCAGCGTGGCGTGGTATTCATTCATTGAATGGGTGGTAAAACCAGCCGGATTGTGTTCGTTGTAATAGGCTCTGCCAACACAAATAACGGGTGTACCTAACAGACTGGCTTCCATACCGATGGTGGAGGTGTATACCAGGCAAAATTTGGAACGCCGGATTAATTCATAAGAGTTGACTGGTTGCCGTGGGCCGTAGAACATGGTATTGGGCAATTGTTTCCAGCCGGATTGCTTCACCCAATCCGCCACGCTCTCCTGGCTGGCTTTGCCAGGCCGGTCTTCATCGGGGTGCGCGCGTAACACAAATAGTGTGTTTGGGCTTTCTTTGACCGTTTCCAACACATGATCGAGCCAGGCGAACATGTGCGGGAAGAAGGTGTTGGCGTGCTCCTGTGACGTGTCGAAGATTACATTGGTAAATACCGAAACCGTTTGTTGGTATTCTTCCATTTTGGCGAGCAGGTGTTCATCCAGGTCACTGATCTCTTTCCAAAAAGTGACGCCAGCCATCTGGAATTGGCCTTTGGTGCGTTTGGTGAAATACTGGTTGAATTGCTCAATCTGCACGTCGCTAAGTGTAAAACCTGAAGGCAGGGGTGTTGCCCGGAAGGTGGCTTCTTGATCGGTGAAAAAGGCGGTGAATGGCTGCAGGTTCACCTCGTGGGAGATGACTCGTATGCCACGCTGCTTTGCCAGATAACGAGCGGTGCCTTCCGGATAGACAATGCCATTGAACACAACCAGTACCTGTGGTTGCTGCTCATCCAGGATTTTGCCAAACTGCCGGGCGATATTCCATGAGGAACGCAAATAATGACGGAAAATGGTCAGTGTGTTGGGTTCGTCTTGCAGGTGGTAACGGCGCATGACCCAACGTAAGGATGATCGGCAGATATTACCCAATGGCAAGCCTTTGTGGACGAATTCTTCCATCTCTGGCAAGGTGAGTTTTCTTATGATTTCTTCAAATTCTCGATCCTCCTCATAGATGATTGGGAGGGTGGTGGAATGTGAAAAATTAACCTCCGATTGATGGATACATTCGTGGCAGGGGGGCGATTGCTGGGGATCGTCACGGTTGGTGCCATGGATACAGCGGGTCATGCCTTGCCGGCAATACACATTGACAACCGGCACGCCACTTAATTGTAACGACCAGGAGGTGAGCAGGGAGTAGGCTGCATTCAGGCTCATGGAACCAAGGCGGGAAGAGGTGTTGAAGAAAATCACCGGTTTTCCGTTGGGAGGTGGAGAGTTCCTGGCAACGCTGGCTGCCATGGTTTGAATGGCATGGTTATTGAGCAGGCGTACTGCCCGCCATTGCAGGGCGCTTTGATTTTTTTTCAGCATGTGTGTTATCGGAAATCCTTAGACCCGGCGTAATTTGTGCAGTGAGGGCAATTCACTGTCATACACATGTTTGACGCCGTCGCCGAGGGCTTCTTCGGTCACACGAATGTATTTGACCAGTTGGCGGATGCCTTGCGGCTCAACCGAAGCAGCCTGATCGCTGCCCCACATGGCGCGGTCAAGGGTGATGTGGCGTTCAACCAGGCAGGCACCTAAAGCGACTGCTACCACCGACGGCACCAATCCGACCTCATGGCCGGAATAACCGATGGGTGTGCCGAATTCACTGCGCAATGTCTGGATCATGCGCAGGTTTAATTCATCCGGCGGGCAGGGATAGGAACTGGTGGTGTGGGTGATGATAAGGTTCTCCTGTCCGATCATGGCAACAGCTTCGCGGATCTGGTCCATGGTGGACATGCCGGTTGACAGAATCATCGGTTTGCCGGTGGCACGGATCTTTTGCAACAGTGATTGGTCTGTTAATGAGGCAGAAGCCACTTTGTAGCAGCAAGTGTCTAATTCTTCCATGAAATCAACCGCCTGTTCATCCCACACAGAGGTAAACCAGGTGATGCCGATCTCCTGACAGAAGCGATCTATCTCACAATATTGCTCTTTGTCAAATTCGACTTTGTAACGGTAATCGAGATAGGAGATATAGCCCCAGGGGGTTTCGCGCATCTGGTTTTTCTGGTCATCAGGCACACAAATTTCCGGCGTGCGTTTCTGGAATTTGACAGCATCCAGACCTGCCTCTTTGGCGGCCATTATCAAACGTTTGGCGATGTCCATGTCGCCATTGTGGTTGATGCCGATTTCGCCAACCAGATAGGCAGTATGCTCATGTCCTACAGGTTGGCCATTAATCATAATTGTTGGCATAATCGCTCCTTCACGTCAGTTCGTAAGGTATTTTTTGATTGTGTTCGAGAATCATTTCACACAGTTCACGCACAGCGCCATGGCCGCCTCTGTGCTGCAGGATGCGGTCTGCTGCCTGGCGTGCTTTCTTGTTGGCATCTGCCACCACGGCCGCGTAGGCGACCATCGAGAAACAAGGAATATCGTTGATGTCATTACCCAAATATACCACCTGGGCAGCAGGGATCTGGTGCTGTGTGAGATATTGTTGTAAAACCGCAGGTTTATCGTCAATCCCCTGTACTACTGGCAACCTCAGTTTTTGGCAGCGAGCGCTGACAACGGGGTTCTTTTCTTTGGAGATAACAATTACATCAACACCACTCTGTTTCACCAATTGTACGCCCATGCCATCTCCGCGGTTGGCTGCCACCATTTCCTTGCCGTCTTCAGAGACCCATACGCGGTCATCGGTCATGGTGCCGTCGAAATCCAACACCAGCAGTGAAACTTGATCAGGAAACGGCCGGCGCGGGTTGACCGGATGCACCATGGGTATCTGAGAATTCCATACGATTTGCTCAGCTTGCAGTAAGGTTTCGAGGTTGTCAATATCAACGGTGTAGGCGGGATCGATCTGGTAGGAAAGAATGGGGGAACCGCTCATCTGGTGTTTATCAAGAATGACGTGCGGGCGGATTACATCAATGTGGCCGGTCTGCCAGTAGGCTTGCGGTAAGCTTTGACGGGGGGCGTTGTAGGGTTCGGGCATGCCTTCTACGAGGTTCAATGGCTGCATGAAGGGGTCATTATCATCGATCAGCCACATCTTAAAAGGATTCTGTCCGGCAGGCACCACGCCGCGCAGCGATTCAGCCTGCGGATAGTCCAGCATGCGCTTAACGGCGTTGTCGATCAGATCTGGCGGGCGAATGGGGGAGGTGGGTCGCAGTTGTACCACCAGATCAGGGCGGTAGTTTTCATGTTCTTCCAGCCAGCGCAAGGCGTGAAGGAAGGTATCGATGTCGAGGGAGCGGTCCTGCGATATCTCAGCAGGCCGTCGAAACGGCACCTCTGCGCCCCATTCTTGTGATACGGCGGCGATTTTATCATCGTCGGTGCTGACAATTGTGCGGGTGACTGTGTTTGCCTGCCGCGCTGCCGCGATGCTGTAGGCGATCAGGGGAAAACCGGCGAAGTCATGCACATTTTTGCCGGGCAGGCCTTTTGATCCGCCGCGGGCGGGGATGATGGCAAGCACTTCGGGGCGCTCTACCATGCCGTCCAGCCTCCATCTACGATCAGGTTGCTGCCGGTCATGTAACTGGAGGCATCTGAAGCGAGGAACAGCAAGGCGCCGTTCATTTCATCCTGTTGCGCCATCCGTCCCATAATAGTGCGGTAGGCGTAGTTCTTTGTAAATAATTCATCATGGTCATTGTAAACACCACCCGGGGTGAGGGCGTTGACACGGATGTTCTTGCCTGCGTAATAAGCAGCCAGGTATTTGGTCAGCCCCAGTACACCGGCTTTGGTGACTGAGTAGTAGATGGGTTTATAGCGTGGGGGTTCGCCGGGGCGTTCATAAATGCGCTGGTCGGGGCCGTTCAGTCCATAGGTGGAGCAGATGTTGATGATGACACCATGGTTTTGTGCGACCATTGGCTTTACCACCGCCTGGGCGCATAAAAAGAGGCCGGTCAGGTTCACGTTCAGGGCGTCATTCCAGGCAGTAAGCGGAAAATCTTCGAAGGCGTTGTTGATCTGGCTGCCCTGGGTGTTATCGAATTTTGGATCCATCGCTGCGCTGCAGACAAGAATGTCACAGCGTCCGCTGTGATCGAGGGCGGCCTGCACCATTTGTTCGACAGAGGTTTTGTCGGTGACATTGACACCGACGCCAAGGGCTGAAAAGCCTTCCGATGTCAGTTCTCCGGCGTAATCCTTCGCTTTGTCCTCTGCCAAATCAGCGATGACGACAGTGGCACCGGCTTCCGCCAGTGTGCTGGAAAAGCCTCTGCCAAGCAAGCCAATTCCGCCGGTAACAATGGCAGTCTGGCCCTTTAGTTGAAATTTATCGAAGATGGATGCCATGCGATCACTCCAAATTGTTGATTTTCTGCTTTCCAATTATAACAGCCTATTCAACACTTGAAATATGGCGCTTGCTCCTCGTAACGCAGGAAGATTAGCGTATAATTCAGCCAGAAGACCCTTGAGGATTAGACAATGCAATATCGTGACATCGGCAAGACAGGGGTGAGAGCATCCGCATTGGGATTCGGTATCATGCGGCTGCCGGGTTGGGAACAAAACCAGCTGGATGAAAAAGTATCTCTGGAGATGGTGGAATATGCCATTGACCAGGGGGTAAATTACCTCGATACTGCCTATCCCTATATCGGCGGGCTTAGCGAGCCATTTGTGGGTAAGATTTTGAACCGGGGCTATCGTGGCAAGGTGATGGTGGCCAGCAAACTGCCGCAATGGGAGGTCAAAGAATTCAAAGACTTTGACCGCTTCTTGAATGAGCAACTGAAGCGTCTGACGGCTGAACAGGTGGATTTTTATCTACTGCATTCCATGAATGGTTTGGCATGGCAGCGTCTGCTGACGCTGGGTGTGACCGAATGGATGGACGCTATCGCGGCTGATGGACGGGTGAAACATATCGGCTTCTCGTTCCATGATGATTATGCTGCTTTTGAGACGATTGTCAAAGGCTATGATTGGGATTTGTGCCAGATTCAATATAATTATATGGATACTGAACGGCAGGCGGGCACCAAAGGACTGCAACTGGCTGCCGGTTTGGGTTTGGGGGTGATTGTGATGGAACCGTTGCTGGGCGGAACGCTTGCTAACCTGCCGCCGGCTGTCAATGCGATATTCGAGGAGGCAGACCCGCAGCGCAGTCCGGTTGATTGGGCGTTGCAATGGCTATGGAACCAGCCTGAAGTAAGTGTGGTGCTGAGCGGGATGGGGCATCTGCAGCAGGTCAAGGAGAATCTTACCTCCGCTGACAGGTCTCGGCACGGCTCAATGACAGAAGTAGAAAAGGCGGTCATTCGTCAGGCAGCCAGAACGTATCACGCGATGCGGCCGATCGGCTGCACCAACTGCCATTACTGCATGCCGTGTCCCAGCGGGGTGCAGATTCCGCGAATTTTTGAGTTCTACAACCATGGCGCGCAGGGCGATTACTGGTATGTGGCACGGGGTATGTATCACGATCTGCTTGCTGCGGATCAGCGCGCGGATCAATGTACGGAATGCGGCGCTTGCGAGAGTGTCTGCCCACAACAACTGGCAATCATCGATTGGCTGAAGGTCAGTCACCGCGTGTTGAACGACTTCTCGTATGACTATGACCCGTCGCTGCATCCTGATCGTTAGAATATTCCTGGGAGTAGACGATATTTAACTTTTTCCGAATATGCCTGATATCCGTCCAGTTCCTGTTTGAGGGTCTGATCTTCCAGATAGGTTCGCAGGATGAAACCAACGATTGATAGGGCGGCAGGGATGGCTGCCCACCAGGAGCCAAGGATGAGGGGCAGGGCGATGTCGGTGAGTAATGCGCCGGCGTAGCCGGGGTGGCGGACGATGGCGTATGGTCCCCGGTCACAAACCTGGCGACTGCGCTCAGTCTGAATCCGAACCGTGGAGGCAAAGAATGTATTTACCATCATGGCCCAATACACGATCACACTGCTGATGAGAAATAGCACCATACCAAGAATGTGCCGCCATAGAGCGAAGGGCGGGGTCCAGCCAAAGCGGAAATCCAACCCAGCGATCACCAAAGCAATGAGGTAAAAAATCATCACGGATAGCATGGTGATGATGGTGTCCCATTGTTTGGTGCCTTCCTGTAGTGCCGACCTTTGGGCAAAAAGCTCAGGATCGTGGGGCAGCAGCACAAGCAGTTCAAACCCCACCCCCAACACTGATAATGCCACGAGAGCCCATGCCTGCCACCATTGTATGGTGCCGGCTGGCAAGAACAAAGCGAGGTAGAGCAGAATAAGATAAACCGCTTTTTTGCGAACGCCTGTTTGAATGGCCTGGTGCGTTACTGCGGATATCTTTTTCATGAAATACTCCTGCGGTAGTTCGATTTGCGAAATGAGGGTTGATGTCATTATAATAGGGAGCAATGAAAGGTATTGGTGGTATATGAATGCAATTATGGACTTTGACAGGTTGATCGACGAGGCACAGCAAGCGCATTTTGCTGGCTGGGATTTCTCCTGGCTGGCTGGCAGAAAAGTGTATACCGGACTGCCCTGGAATTATCGCGATATTGTCATTGCTCACATGCAGGATTCCGAAGCCATGCTTGATATGGATACCGGCGGCGGAGAGTTCTTGGCAGAGCTGCCATTCAGGTCACCACTTACCTGCGCAACAGAGAATTATCCCCCCAATATTCCCATTGCCAGGGCTCGTTTGGGACAACAGGGTATTCAGGTGTACCAATCGGAAGAAAGGAGCAGCCACCTGCCTTTCAGTGATCGACAATTTGACCTGGTGATCAACCGCCACGGGGAGTATCACCTGGCAGAGATCTGGCGGGTTTTGCAGCCGGGCGGGGTATTCCTGACACAGCAGGTAGGGGCGAACAACGAGATCGAGCTAAATGAATTCCTGGCACCGGGCATCGCGCCGATGTACAGTGGTGATGAATTCGCCTTTGAAAATCTGATCAAAGCCTGCAAGCAGCAGGGATTTGGCATGCTGCGGGCAGAAACCGCGGGAGTGCCATCTGATTATCTTGATATCGGAGCGGTGGTGTATCAATTGAAGGTGGTTTCCTGGCAGATACCTGATTTCACTGTGGCGGCATATCATGATCGTCTGCTGGCCTTGCATGAGAAAATCATGTCGGAGGGAAAGTTCACCACCACCGAGAAGCGTTATCTCTTGATCGCGCAGAAACCTGCTTGAGGCGAGTTTGTGTTTGACACTGAAAGTCAAACGTGGTATAGTTTAGACCCTGATGCGGGGTGGAGCAGCGGTAGCTCGTCGGGCTCATAACCCGAAGGTCAGTGGTTCGAATCCACTCCCCGCTACTAATAACTGGAGCCAAACGGCTCCAGTTATTTTTATTTGGAAACTCTTTTTTGAGGAACATTGATGAACGGTTGTATAACCCATTCAGAGAATCATCCATGGTTGTAGTGTGAAAGAAACTTAACTATGAAGTGCTTTATTAATTGGAAAATGGCAAATAGGGTTTATAATGAGGCAGGATTATAAACAGAAATATTGACAGATGCCTAAGCCATCTCTCACCATTTGATAATGATGTAACAAGAGATTCCATTGGGACTGCCAGAAAACTATTTTGGCCACTTTATCCTGACCAGACAATATGTCAACAGGAGTTTTGTTCATGAATAATGCTAAAGTCCAGCAAATTTTGCAACTCGAAGAGCGAGCACAGCAGATTCGGAATATTGCACAAGAACGTGCAAAACAGATTGTGTTGGATGCGAAAGCAGAGGCACAAAAGAAATGGGAAGAGTCTTCTCTTGCCGCTGAAGAAGAGGCTGGCAGTATCCGAAAAAAGGCAGCATGTGAAAGCGACATCACCATCATTCAACAGCAGTCAAAACAGAAGATAACCCAAAAAGAGGAGTTAGCCAAAAAGAATTTTAATAAAGCTGTAGAATTTGTTTTGGCACAACTAACTTTACAGGAATGATGGATGGCAATTGCTCAAGTTTTCTCCTATTCCTCCTTAAACAGCCTCACCAGAGCAATGATGTCGTCATTGCTTGCGCCTGATGAATGGCAACTCTTATATAATGCACCAGATTTTCAGGGGGCAGCTGCGATCCTCCGTGAGAGCGTTTATGGTCCCAATTTACTGTCATTTGAACTGTCCGACCTGACACCACGCCGTGCAGTTTATGAGATTCGTAAGCGTTTGACCGAAGCCTATGTTCGGCTTATTGGTATTTCTCCTAAGCCTTTAAAAATAGTGCTTTCTGAATTGCTCAATCTTTATGAATTGGACAATCTCAAAGCATCTCTGCGCGGTATTGTGATCGGCGAAAGTTGGGATCGCGTTCGCCATACCCTCTTTCCGTTGGGTGATTTTGGCAAACTTCCCTGCGAAGCGATGATGGAAACGGGAAATCTTATGGATGCCACCGAATTGCTTAAAGGCACAGTGTATTATGATCCACTTTCAAGAAGCTTGCCCCGTTATATGCAAGAGAAAAATCTTTTTGTTCTCGAAGTTGCCCTCGATCTGGATTATTGGCGTCGACTGTGGAAAAGTTGCCAGAAACTTGCGCCAAGTGATTGGTCCCAGGTGCGCCCCTTGATCGGCACATTAATTGACACGAACAATCTGCTTTGGGCGTTACGCTATCGCATCTATTATCATTTGTCTGAAGAGGAGATCATCAACTATACATTACCTTTTGGTTACCGCGTTCAGGATCAGCAAATTCGCATGATTGCCTCCGGTGGCGATATTGAATTTATCCTTGGCGATCTTTATCCAAACTATCCTATGTTGAATGAAATACGCAACGATCCTCAACAGAACTTACCATTTTTAGAAAACTGGTTAATGAAGCGAAGTATCGATGTTTGCCGGACAATTTTTGCCGGATATCCCTTCCACGCAGGCGTTCCCGTCGCATATCTTCATCTGCTTGCGATGGAAATTGAGGATTTGACTGTACTCATGGAGGCTAAATCTATGGAACTGCCATTCAACCGGTTTAAGAACTTTTTGTTATTTAATCAGTCTTCTCGTGAAAAGACGTATCAAAACTAACTTCCAGGTGAAAAAATGTTTTATCCGCAAGAAATGTCCAAAATCGAGCTCGTTCTGCCTGAAAACCAGATTGTTCCTGTCATGGAAGCCCTGGGAAATTCGGGAAATTTCCAACAGATTGATATGAGCCATGTGTCCTCCGAATATCAGGAAGGAGAACAAATCGGCCAGAATTGGGGGGCCAAGGCAAGTACTTTCGCCGCATTGGAACGTCGTTTGAGGACTCTACTTCGCAAGTTGGATATTGATGAAGGCACGCCAAATGATAAAACCATTCCGCCGATTATGAATGAACGTATGATCTATCGATGGATCGAAGGGTTTGAATTGCAGGTTAATGAATTATTATTGGGTATTGAATCGGAGCATAAAAGCGAAGAGGAACTGCGCAACTTCATTCGTTTGTTGCAGCCTATCAAAGAGGTAGATTTCGAACTGGATCGTTTGCAGAACCTGGATTACATTTTCATGATTCTGGGAATTGGGCCGAAGGGTGGGCTGGATCGATTGAGGACCAGCCTTTCGCGTGTTCCTTTTGAACTGCTGATACTGGATGAATATGATGACCAGGCGGTTGTCCTTCTTGCTGGACCACGGCAGAATGCGGATGTGTTGGAAAGAGCAGCACGCAGCGCATTTATTACTCCCTTAAGAATCCCGGAGGGGTATCATGGCACTCCGACTGAGATGATAGAAGCAATGTCGGTGGATTTGGAGAAATTGGAACAGCAGATTGTCGGCCAGCAGGGAGAGATCGACCAATTGCGAAAGAGCCGTGAACACCAGTTTCGGCAGATCTTCTGGCAGGTTCGTAAAAGCAATATGATAGCCAGTGCCATCAACCGGTTTGGCAAATTACGCAATTCCTATCTGGTAGTAGGGTGGATGCCGAGTGAGCAGGTGGAGGTATTGCGCCAGAAGCTGAAGTTAATATCTGAGGATATATTATTCGAAGCCGTCACGATGAATCGTAATGCAAGCGACAGTCAACAAATCCCATCTTCGCTTCAGAATAAAGGTTTGTTCAAAGCTTTTCAGTCTCTGGTCACCATTTACGGGCAGCCCCAATATGGCGAAGTGGATCCGAGTATCTTACTTGCGCTCAGCTTCCCGGTGTTGTTCGGAGCTATGTTTGGTGATGCAGGTCAGGGGCTGGTATTGACATTGTTGGGAGGCCTTCTGGCAGGCAAGAAGATCAAATCGCTGCGAAGCGCCAGTGACCTTGGCGTTGTGGTGATGTTATGTGGTTTTTTTGCTACTATATTCGGTATATTGTATGGCAGTTTCTTTGGCTTGGAAAACCTTATTCAACCATTATGGTTTCGGCCGATGGATAATATCATGCAAATATTGATGATTACCGTTATTTCGGGGATCGTCCTACTCGCTTCTGCTTTTAGCTTGAGTATCTTCAATGCGGTTCGTCACAAAGATTGGACAAACCTGTTTTTTTCTAATCATGGGGTTACCGGTTTTGTGCTGTTTCTGGCTATCGTCGGGCTTGGCGCGAATATTATTGCGCCAAACATTGGCTTACCAACCGCGGTTTTTTCCTGGTTGGCTGTCATAGCCAGTATCGCGATCATGATTGCCGAACCTGTGGGGCGATTGATCAATAAGCAGAAACCTATTCTTCATGACAATATTCTTATGTTCTTCATTCAAGCATTTTTCGAACTTTTTGAGATAGTGATCGCCATTTTCAGTAACATCCTTTCCTACGTGCGCGTGGGGGCGTTCGCTGTGGCGCATGTGGGTTTGAGTTCAGTAGTCTTTATTCTTGCAGAGATGGTCAGTGCGAACCAGGGAATTGGCTATTGGGTCGCTGTTGTTCTTGGTAATTTATTCATTATTGGATTCGAAGGCATGATCGTTGGTATTCAAACGCTGCGTCTTGAATACTATGAATTTTTCAGCAAGTTTTTCAGTGGCGGTGGAAATCCCTTCCGTCCGATCAAGTTAGAGAACTCAAATACTTAGGAGAAGAAATGAACGTATTTATGTTTGGCATTCTGGTTGCGATGATCCCTATGATTCCTGCGGTAATTTATTTCATGCGAGCCAGAGATAATGCACCACAGCAAGCTACCCAGCGCCTAATGGTTGGATTAAAGGCATTCAATGTGGTGATCGGGTTGATGGCTGTTGGGTTAGGGATAGTATGGCTGGCAACACCATCTTCCGTCTCTGCGGCTGTTCTCGGCGAAACTGCTGCCACTACAGGTGACCCATATGCTGCATTAGGCGCTGCGATATCAACCGGCCTGGCGGCGATCGGTGCTGGTATGGCGGTCAGTGGTACTGGTTCTGCGGCAGTCAGCGCGATAGCAGAAAAACCTGAATCGTTTGGCCGTGCCCTCATTTTTGTAGGGCTGGCGGAAGGTATTGCTATTTACGGCTTGATCATTTCATTTATGATTCTTAATCGATAAACAGAGATGAAGATTCGTGTGATTGGGAATTCTGAGGCTGTACAGGGTTTCGCGCTGGTAGGAATCCAGGGCGAGATTACTGCAACTGCAGACGAAGCCAATGCAGCAATTGACCATGCACTGGCTATGGAGAATATTGGCATCGTTCTCATCACTGAAGATGCAGCTGTATTGATCCAGGCACGGATTGATCAATTAAAATTTCAGAGTGAGATCCCTTTGGTGGTCGTAATACCAGCGCCCAACCCAGTTTCAAGTAAACAGGAATCCCTTAATGAGATCATCGAACGAGCGATTGGCATCAAATTTTAGAGGTATGGCTGATTGCAGGTCTGGAGAATAATCTATGGATGGAAGTGCCGCAAATACTCAAAATTTTTCCCGAACAGTCCTAAGAACCGCTGAACAGGAAGCACAAAAGATTCTATCTGAAGCACAGGAAAAATCCAATCAAATCAGAGAAACTGCTCAGCAGGAACGAGAGGATGCGGTTCATCAGGTGATCGCCCATGCAGTTAAAGAGGCAGATTTTATTCGGAATAAGAATCTTGCGACTGTGGAAGCACAAGTCCAAATGAATTGGCTGGTCAAACGCGAAGAATTGATCAACCAGGTTTTCGAAGAGAGCCTTGCTTCTCTGTACAAGATCGTTGAACAAGAAGAGTACATGACGATCGTGGAAGAACTGATTATCGAATCCATCTTCCAGGTCAATGACGAGAACGTGCTGATTCGCCTCGATGAGAAGGCAAATCAATTGTTGGACAATTCTCGTTTGAAAGAGATTGCTGACGAACATAATGTAACACTCATACGTGGAGATGTGTTGTTACGAAAATTTGGGGTAATTGCGCACACTGTTGATGGACATCGCCAATTCGATAATACTCTCCAGGCAAGACTGGAACGAATGAAGAGCAAGCTAAGGATGCCGGTCTATCAACTCCTGATGGGAGAAAAATGATGGCGAACGAAATTGGCAAAATCATCTGGGTCAATGGACCTGTGGTTCGTGTGCGCGGTTCACGAGAAGTGCGCATGTTGGAAATGGTAGAGGTGGGCGCAGAACACCTGATCGGTGAGATCATTGGTTTGAACGATGACGTGATGACTGTGCAGGTCTATGAAGAGAACTCTGGCATGCGGCCGGGAGAGCCAGTGTTTGGCACAGGGATGTCGCTTTCGGTTGAGTTGGGTCCTGGTTTGCTGCGCAGTATTTTTGATGGTATT
>Ga0334886_1001752_pt1 | contig 24048 bp, 18 predicted proteins | sample GraSluR1_MG_9_FD_207232 | JGI IMG/M metagenome (GOLD analysis project Ga0334886, IMG submission 207232) | Sludge microbial communities from methane-producing bioreactor in Wageningen University, Netherlands - Granular Sludge_27_06-R1 | ecosystem: Engineered > Bioreactor > Anaerobic >... | reverse complement strand
TTTCTGACATTGCGGAAGATTACGGGATCTATACTTCGAAAGATATCGAAGACCGGGTGGAAGTCCGGGAAGGAGACATTCTTCTTATCAATACCGGATATCATCGATATGCCTACGATCAGCCCGAAGCAGACGAAATCCGTTATATGATCCAGCATCCCGGACCCCAGATGGAATTTGCTGACTGGGCGAAAAAGAAGAAATTGAAATGGATTGGCGTGGATTGCGGATCGGCGGATCACCCAATGAACACGAAAATCCGAGAATGGATGCCCAAACAAGCGGCTGAGTGCGACCGTTACCTACAACAAAAATACGGAAAGTCATTGGACGAGATGTTCCCTCCAAACCATTATCAGTTGATGCATACCGCTCTTTTCCCCTTCGACATCATCCACGCTGAAAATGTGGGTGGCGAGATTGACAAGCTTTTGAATCGAAGAACCATCATCGGATGTTTTCCTTGGAGGTTTGTGGGTGGGGAATCCTGTATTTGCCGGATTGTGGCCTTTGACGAAGAGTAGGAACATCCAATTGTATACCAAATTTCACAGATAAGGAGGTGGCGCGATGGATTTTGCCTTGTTACGCCCAACCAGCCTCTCTGAGGTTTTGGAAATGATGAATGAATACCCCAAGGCGCGACTTAAGGCGGGAGGGACAGATCTTTTAGTTTGGATTAAAAAGGGATTGATTTCTGCAGATCATGTGATCGATATGGGCCTGATTCCCGAAATAAAAGGGATCATCCCGAACGAAGGAGAAGGGATCCACATTGGCGCCATGGCAACCTTAAGCGATGTGATCTGCCATTCCGCGATTCAAAAAGACTACCCCGATCTCACCCAGGCATGTAGGATGCATTCGGATCCCCTGATCCGCAATCAGGCCACGGTTGTTGGCAATGTGTGTTCTGCAGTGCCTTCTGGCGATTGCATCCCCCCCCTTCTTGCTCATCGCGCGCTGGTGCATACCGTCGGATCAAAAGAACCACGCGTCATGCCCTTAGAAAAATGGATCATCGCGCCTCGAACCACACGGATTCTACCAGAAGAGGTCGTTTCTTCGGTTTTCTTGCCACAACCAGAAGAAGGGATTCGTGTTGTCGGCCGGTATCTTCGGATATCCCGACGAAAAGCGCTCGATCTAGCCCAAGTTGGGGTCTGTTGTGTCATGGAATGGAAAAAGTCTTCTTTCCAAACCTATCTTTCCTATGGGGCTGTTTCTGCGGTTCCCTTCCGATGTTTAGAAGCCGAACAGATCATCAATGAAGCGCAACGTGTTGATGAAGAGCTCTTGCAGTTTGTTGTGGATCTGGCGGTTGGTAGCGTGCAACCAATCTCCGATGTGCGCGCTTCACAGGAATATCGGATTCAGATGGTTCGTGAACTCACGCGCCAAGCGCTTATGGAATGCTATCTTGAAGGGCGGGATCAATAATGAACCGATATCGAGTCCGGTTTGTTCTCAATCATCAGCCAACCCAGATGGAAGTGAAAGACGGGCAGACTCTGCTTCGCGCTTTACGAGAATTGGGTGTGACCAGCGTCAAAAGAGGATGCGAAGAGGGGGAATGCGGGGCTTGCACGGTCCTGATCGGGTCAAAAGCCTATAAGTCTTGTATGATTCTTGCCCGAGAAGTGGAAGGAAAAGAGGTATTGACCTCAGAAGGATTGGTGACCGTTGGTTCAAAGCTCCACCCCATCCAAAAAGCATTCATCGAAGAAGGGGCCATTCAGTGCGGCTTTTGCACTCCAGGTATGATCATGGCTACATATGCCCTTCTGATGGAGCATCCTCACCCTTCAAAAGAGGAGATTATGGATGGATTGAGTGGAAATCTCTGTCGATGCACCGGTTATTCCAGCATTTTTCGGGCCGTGGAGAAAGCCTCGAAGATCTTCGATGCCCCTCAAGAGAAGGAGGGAGAAGCATGAAACAGACATCCAGCAAAACAGGAATCGGCGCGATTGTTAATCGTCAATACGATGACCAGAAGGCTGTTGGTACCCTGCAGTACACCGATGATCTTTTTTTTGGGAATCATCTGTTGCACGCTCGCCCGGTTCGATCTCCCCACGCTTGCGCGCAAATTCTGTCGATCGACGCATCAGAGGCGATGGAAATGGAAGGCGTCATCTTCGTAGTGACCGGTACGGATTTCCCGCATCGGTTTGGTCTATACCTCAAAGATCGCTATCCGATTGCGGTGGATCAGGCCCGGTACATGGGAGAACCCGTGGCCCTTGTGGTGGCTGAGAGCGAAGAGATCGCCGAGCGAGCGCGTGAGAAAGTGAACGTGAAGTACAAACCCATGCCCGCGGTTTTAGATCCTGTGCAAGCGGCGACAGATTCGTCGATCTTGGTCCACCCCGAACTGGGTCAATATGAGAAAGTCAGTTTTCTCAATCCCCAACCCGGAACCAATTTAGGGAATTGGTTCAAAATAAGGCGCGGAAATGTTGAACAGGCTTTTGCAGAGGCGGACTTTGTCGTTGAAGAAGAGGTGCGTTGTCCCCAAATTGCCCATGGTTTTCTCGAGACTCATTGTTGCATTTCTCAACAAGATCTTGGAAGCGGAGAGATAACGGTTTGGACCGCTGCCCAGTCCGCTTTTGCGGTGCGGGAGATTTTGGCGGATGGGATGAAGATGCCCCAAAACAAGATCCGTGTCATTGCGCCTCCCATTGGGGGCGGATTTGGTGGAAAGGCGGGTATGACCATCGAGGCGCTTTGTCTGAGCGCTTCGACCCATCCAAAAGCCCGAGGAAGACCGGTCAAACTTTTTGTTCCTAGAGAAGAGGTTATGCTCTCTTCATGGGTCCGTCAGGCCTATGTAGCACGGATCAAGATGGGCGTGAAAAAAGACGGGAAAATCACAGGGATTCACAATACATTCTATTTCGATACCGGAATCTCCGCAGAGTATGGCGCCAATCCGGTTCGGAGCGCAGGATACACTTCTACGGGCACCTATTATATTCCCAACGTACACACCGATTGCTATGCGGTGTATACCCACAAGCCTTTTGGGGGTGCGTATCGGGGATTTGGGCTCCCCGAACTGATGAGCGCGATGGAAGTTGTCATCGACATTGCTGCTCGAAAGGTGAAAATGGATCCATTGACCTTTCGGACAATCAATATGCTCAAAGAGGGACTTCCTACCTGTACGGGGATGCCCATGGCTCCTCATGGATTGGAACAAATCTCGGAACAAATCAAAGAACGGATTGGACTTGGGGAAGATGCTGCAGCTACGGCTCCGGGTCGGAAACGCGGGAAAGGAATCGCCTTTGCCATCAAAGCACCAGCGATGCCTGCAGATGCATCCTCTTCTGCCATCGTTAAAGTGAATGGAGACGGGACGGTTGAAGTGCTCGCAGCGACGATGGATATGGGGCAAGGAGCCTATACAGCCTATGCTCAGATTGTTTCCGAAGAAATGGGGATCCCGTATGACCAGATCCGGTGTTCCTTCCCGGATACACAAAGCCATCCCTATGATTGGCAAACCGTTGCTTCTCGCAGTTGTTGGTCCATGGGCATGGCAGTGAAACGGGCCGCGATCGATGCGCGCGAACAGATCCTCCAGTTATATGCAGAGTGTTGGCAGGCAGAACCGCAAGATCTGAGGATCGAATACGGAATGGTCCTGTGCGAGCGTTTGGAGCGCAAGGAGCCTTTGGATCAGAAGATGACCAATGGGTTTCTCATGCCTGATGGGGTATTGAAAGGGGGTCCGATCATCGGTAAGGGCCGGTTTATTCCACCGGATGTGGTCTACCCAGATTCGGAAACGGGCCAATCGCCGAAAAGCGTGGTCCACTTCACTCTAGGGGCCGTGGGTGTGGATTTGGAAGTCGTCGAGGCAACTGGGGAGGTAATTATCCGCAAAATCGCAGCGGGGTATGATGTAGGGAAAGCCATCAGCCCGATCAATGTGCGTGGGCAGATTGAAGGAGGAACCGTTCAAGGGGTATCGGCAGCTCTGATGGAAGGGATCTATTATAACACCGATGGAAAACTGCTCAATCCGGACTTTACCGATTACAAGATCGCCACAACCAAAGACGCCAATTTCGAGATGGATGTCTTTTGGGAAGAAACACCCGAAGCCCTTTCACCTTATGGAAATCGAGGGGTTGGTGAGCATTCGATGATCTCTCCCGCCCCTGCGATCAATAATGCCCTCTTCAATGCGTTGGGGATTCGGATTCACCAGTACCCGTTGTCTCGAGAGCGGGTATATGGGGCCATTCAAGCGGCAAAACGAGGAGAGACGGACTATTTCGATTGACCGAAGGGTTGATCAATCCTGGGAATCTTCGCCATAGAACTGAACGATCATTTCATCCCAGAGCGTCTCTTGAGCAAACTGATATTGGCGATATTGATTGATCCATCTTGAGGCGAACCCTTGATGGGGAAGAAAAACGCTGATTCCCGCAGGGGCATCAACGATCGCACCAGCATAACGGGTTCTTCCATATACCACGACCGCTTCCATGGCTTCCACCATTTCTTCGACGCAAGTTCGAACCGCGTGTTCAAGGGGGATGTGGCTGAGCAGGATTTGCGACAAAATGCCAGCATCCACACCAAAAGCATGGTTGTTGGGTTGGAGAAATGGAGTTTGGTTCAACACGTCTCGAAAAGTTGCGCGTTCGTTCGAATTCGCATCTAGGATTGCCCGAGAAATCTGATCAAATCCTTCCGTAAGCCTTTGTAAACAAGCAGTACGGATCATGGCAAGGCTCATGTCTCCGTGATAGTCTGTTGAGCGTTTGCTGAAATAGGCATCGATCAATACTGTACCAAAAAAAGCAGGGTCGTTAGATTGGTCGATTCCTTCCAGAAAGAGATAATCCCATCCATCTGTGGGTTCGGTAGTGGAAGACAGAATCAGGTAATCGGTTACTCCCACCAATTCATACGCTACTTCAACTGCGCCCATGTAACACGCGTCCATTCCTAGAATATCCAGTCGAACTGCATTATGTTTTTCAAGAGAGGTCGTGAGGCTTTGAGCCAGATCCGGAATATTGATCCACCATCCGGTTGGCCGGTCTTGGGCGATGGCTCGCGGTTGGTTGGGCGCGATGATCCAACCAGAGCCATGATTCCAAAAGATCACGGCTTTTCGGGCAGTTTCAAAAGAAAGATACTCTTCGAAACACGCTTCAAAAAAACGGATATCTCCCGAGTTCACATTGTGATCGAAGGTTTGGAGAGGCACCCAATCCCGATCATGAGACAAAAGGAGCAATTGATCCCGGCCCTGATCTTCTTGGCGATCCCACATCACCAAAACACCAACATCCGAACCTGCTTGTTTTAGCTCCGTCATATTGTTCCGGTCAAGATGAAAAGGGGGATCGGAGAGGTTATTATCGGCAGCTAACCATAGAAACAGCGCCCAAGGAGTCGGTTGAACCGATATTGTGACCTTTTGTTCCGCATGCAGGTCATCTCCGTGAAAAATCATGGCCTGCCATTCATAAACACCTGCTTGGTCGAATCGATAGTGATCCCGCGTGCCGCGTATATTGATCTCCGACCATTGATTTCCTTCCAAAGAGGTCTGTGTTGCTCCGTTCTCAATAAACAAGACCCGGAATCCCGCAGAAGGCTGAGTTTCTATATCAAACGGGATGGTGGTTGGAACCATTGTGGATCGTTCGATCGATTCTCTGAAGACGGGAGAGGTAAATGGTTGCTGGCGGGTAGCGCATCCTGACAGGAGTATTGACAAAATGAAAAAACATGTTATAATAGTAAGGATTGAAAAACACTGTTTTTGACCGATCTCCATCCAGAAACCTCATTTTTCTTCATGTATGCATACTACGGATATCCAATCTCAGAACCCCATTCAATGGATCTACTGAGAAAAGAATCCGATATCTCTCATCTACGGATGATTACTCCAATGAATGCTTTGGCCGCAAGGCAAGAAACAAGACACCCTCAATAGCATTATACCATGTTTTCTTACGGATCATTCGATTACCGCGTTTTTTGAATCTTGGAATATAGGAGGGGAGTTATTTGCCCAGGAAAAAGAAAGAAGAAGGACAGCAAGACAATCCGAACCCACCAGAATCAACGGAAAAGCCTGGGGCTACGAAATCAAAGAAAAAAACGGCCTCGAAAGGCCAAAACAGCGCTAGTGAACGGATTCAACAGCGGGCGAACCATGGGGCCAAGGAATCCGAACCAGTAGAGGCCCCGTTGAAAATTACCGATGAACAGGCGGAGAGCCTTTCCACCCCTCCCAATGATGATTCATCTACACAGAAAAAGGGATTGGAAGAGCAGAGTCGAATCGAGCCATCGAAAAAGATCGAATCGATTTTTGATGTAAACCCTGCGACCAAACGGCCCACGAGAAGCGGGTTATCCAATCAAGATCGCCATAGCAATGGAAATGAACGGCGAGACGAAATTCGGGAGTTGGAGATCGATGTTCGGAGCTTGGATCATGCCAACATCAAAGACTTGTATGTCCTTGCTCGAAAGTTTGATGTTGCTGGATATACCCGTTTGCGGAAACGCGAACTGGTCTTCCAAATTCTCCAAGCACAAGCCAAAAGTTTCGGATATTTCTTCAACGAAGGGGTTTTGGATATCATCCAACCCGAAGGGTACGGGTTTCTTCGGACTGGGAATCTCTTGCCTGGGAACAACGAAGATATCTATGTTTCTCAATCTCAGATCCGTAAGTTCAATCTGAATGTTGGTGATTTGGTTTCCGGTCAGGTACGCGCGCCTAAAGAAGGAGAAAAATTCTTTGCCCTTCTTCGGGTAGAAGGCATCAACCATCGGCCTCCTGAGTCCGTATATGAACGAGTGAACTTCGAAAACCTAACACCCATCTACCCCACTGAAAAGTATCAGCTGGAGTATGAACCCACACCCTACAGTTCCCGGATTATCGATCTATTCTGTCCGATCGGGAGGGGGCAGAGAGGTTTGATCGTTGCCCCCCCAAAAGCAGGAAAGACGATTTTACTGAAAGATATGGCGAACGGGATTGCCAAAAACCATCCCGAAACAATTCGGATCGTATTGCTGATCGATGAACGACCGGAAGAGGTGACAGATATCACCCGTACGGCTGATGCACAAGTGATCGCAGCTCCCTTCGATATGCAACCCGACAAGCAGATCCGCGTAGCAGAGCTGGCTTTGGAGATGGCCAAGCGCTTAGTGGAGTATAAGTATCATGTGGTCATTCTTCTGGACAGCATCACGCGACTTGCAAGGGCATATAACAATGTCGTCCCCTCTAGTGGAAAACTTCTGTCTGGAGGTGTGGATCCGAAAGCGTTGTATGGTCCCAAGCACTTTTTTGGGGCTGCTCGAAACATAGAGGATGGTGGGAGTCTGACCATCATTGCCACAGCTTTGGTGGAAACGGGAAGCAAGATGGATGAGGTCATTTTCGAAGAATTCAAAGGTACGGGCAATATGGAACTCCTGCTATCCAGACAACTTTCGAATAAGAGGATCTTTCCTGCCATTGATCTGAATCTATCGGGGACTCGTCGAGAGGAACTCCTTTTGGAACCCGACACGTTACGGAAAGTATGGGTGTTGCGAAAGATGTTATCGTCCATGAGTGAGGAAGAAGGATTGAACCTGATTCTACGCAAAATGAAGGATACATCGTCCAACGAGTTCTTTCTTGCCCTTCTAAATAAAGATAGAGGAAGATGAAGACCGATTTTTGTGGTATAATGATTCCGACATACCATACCAAAAAGGAGGGAAACACATGAAGAAACTGTTGTTTGTACTGATGGTTGTGGTGTTGAGCAGTTCGATCCTAATGGGGATGTCTTATCTGACAATCTTGCATGTTAACGACACCCACGGTAGAAGCTGGCCGTTCAGTTACGGAGCAGGAACCCATGTTGGTGGGTGGGCGGCTATGTCCACTCTCATCGACGAGATCCGTGCAGAGGTAGAGGCGTACGGGGGCCATGTCCTTGTCATGCACGCAGGAGACTTCAATACGGGCGTACCCGAATCGGACCAACTGGATGCCGTGCCTGACATCGTAGGCATGAACATGATCGGATTTGATGTCGTTGTCTTGGGAAATCACGAGTTCGACAAAGACCGAGACGTGCTGAACCGGCAGATGGCTCTGCTGCAGATGCCCGTAATTAGCGCCAACATGTTTGACGAAAACCACGAAAACCCTGTTACTCCCTATATCATCCGAGATTTTGGTGATTTTCGTGTGGCCATCTATGGTTTGACCACCAAAGATACCGAAGTGTTGGAACCCATCTACCTGGATACCTGGTGGTTCGAAGATGAAGTGAAGGTATCGCAAACCCTTGTGCCGCAACTAAAGCAAGAAGCCGACATTGTTGTTGCGCTTGCTCATATTGGCTATGGAGTAGAAGGAAGAGCGGGAGGCCGAACCTCTAATGAAGTTGCTGCTGCTGTGGATGGATTGGACATCATTATTGATGGTCATAGCCACACCCTGATGACAGAAGCTGCATTTATAGGCGATACCATTGTTGCTCAGGCCGGTGAGCACGGGAAGTATATGGGACGCTTGGACTTGGTTATCCACGAAGGAGAGATCGTACATTGGGAATGGAACCTTTTGCCCATCAACGTGCAGAGAGCAGTCACCGATAGCCAGGGCAATCAGGTTTTAGTTTACGAGTACAAACCGATCCCTCAGGATCACAAAGTCAAGGCGGCTATGGATTACTTCCTGGCATTGGGCGGCGAGACGCTCAATCAAGTCATCGGAGAGACAGGAATCTTTTTGGATGGAGAGAGAAACAATGTTCGATCGACCACGACCAACCTTGGAAACTTAATAACAGATGGCATGCGCTGGAGAGCCGATGCCGATATTGCATTTCAAAACGGCGGAGGAATTCGCGCTTCGATCCAAGCCGGGCCCATTACCTACCGCGATGTTCTGACAGTCCAACCTTTCGGGAATACATTGTTTGTGCTTAACATGACTGGCGCAGAAGTAAAAGAGATCGCCGAGATTGCAGCAGTCATTCCTGCGGGACAGGGAGCCTTCCTTCATTTCTCTGGATTAACCTTCGTTGTGGAAAACGGGCAGGTGAAAGATCTTAAGGTAGATGGAGCGCCTTTGGATCTCAACAAGACTTACAGAGTAGTAACCAATAACTATCTTGCGCTTGGAGGAGATGGATTTGACAATCTCAAAGCAATGACAGAAACAGGCCGCGGCTATGATACGTATTTCTCCGACGCGTTTTCTCTCGGTGAATACATCCAGCATCTAGGGTTGATCACAGATTACGACGAATCCCACCGGATGCTGAAGAAGTAATAATTTCCTGAAAGAGGAACCCATTCTTGGGGACTTCATAAGGAAAGGAAAAAAGGGGCCCGTTGGGCCCCTTTTTTTTAGTGGGCCAACATGGACGATGATTTAGCTGTTAAAGTCCGCTACAGGATTGGCAGTAGGGACTGTTAGCCAAAGGCTAGAGTGTTCGCCATAAGGCGGACTTTTCTTTTGGGACTGTGGTGCAATAAACCATGTAGACTATACGCCAAACTAACCATTTTCCCTGTACCGGCAAGCAGAAGAAAAGGGAAAGGATCGCATCCTGATTTCCGAGATGAAGTTCTTCGGGAAGCAAAGGTGATTTATGAGCGAACGTGACGATTGGATTAGCCTTAAAGACATTCCTTTCACATGTTTCAGAGGCAATTCAATTAACGAGAAGCTCGACGGTCCAAGACCAGAAATCGAACCGGATGCTTCAATTAGCCCGAACCCGGTTGGTTGAAGTAATGGGCGAGGCAGCGATATGCGTGTCGAAAGAGATAAAAATCAAATGGTGCCTTGGGCAGAAATAACAGGAATGAGACATCGTCTGGCTCATGGGTATGATGGGGTCGACTTGAATATCCTTTGGAACACGATCGCATTTGACATCCCAACGCCCGTGCGTTGACTGAATCAAAATTTCGATTAAAAGCTATGGGATGTGTGTAGGGTAAGTTTTTTGCCAAAAAAACCCACATTTCTCGAAAAAAGCATTGACGAAAACGGATTCTTGTGAAAAAAGTTCCGATCATGGTAATAAACCCTCCCGCTATCTAGCATATTCTCGATCTGAATCCGGGAAGATGGAGGGACGAATGGAATCTTGATTGCTTTTCAATGCCATTATTCATCGACCAAACGTTTGTAAGGGGAGTATCCTTTTTCGGGAAGAGCAAATTGAAAGAGAAGGCAGCTGAGGGGGTTGATTTCCCCTCGAATGGTTGAATTGGAAATCGTCACAGTGGTTCCTGTGATTTGATCGCGCATGAGGTGGTTGTTCATCATCAAAGAATCAGTGGTCAACATCCGATATGCCTGTGTGTTTGCTGAGGCGTTAATTACAACAAGGATGTTGTCATAAACATCGTTGGTTTTCCTCCAGAATCCGCATACATTAGGATTTGTGGAGTACGCTGGATAAAAGGTACCTCTGTTCAGAGCGGGATTGTTCCGAAACAGACGGATCCAATCCTGGTATCGTTTGATATCGGGATGGTCTTGGTGGACTTGGTGCCATGGCATGGGTTGCCGACAATAGGGATCTCCTTCGGATACTAGGCCGAGTTCTTCTCCGTAGTAGATCAGCGGACTTCCCGGAAGGGTGAATTGGCACGCGATGGCCGCGGGCCAATGCAACGGGAGCTGGTGGCGGATTCGGGGCGTATCGTGTGATGAAAGCATGTTCCAGCTGTTCAGCAGACCGTCCAATGAGCAGTCTTTCTGAGCATGGGCAATCTGTTGGACGAAAGTATTGGCATCGATTTCCCCATTGAGCCAGCAAAGGATTAATTCTCGGTACCAATAATTCATGACACCATCTAAAGTTTTGTTTTGAAGCCACAATCCGGGGTAAGACCATACCTCCCCGATTGTTCGATGCGTTCCGGAGGTTTTAATGGATTGGGTGATTTCTCTGCAGAACAGAAACCCAAGATCATAGGCGCAATCCAATCGCCAATCGTCAACGCCCAACCCGATCCATTTTTGAGCAACCGATTCCGGATCATTCCACAGCAGATTCCGCAGCTGGGAGTTTTCGAGGTTCAATTCAGGAAGAGCGGTACTGTTGGACCAACCTGACTGCAATCCGTTGCGATAAAGCAAAAAATCACGGTTTTTGGGCTCTTTGGCCCAAGGGTGGCCATGCCCAATATGATTCCACACAGCATCCAAAACCAACCTCATGCCTGATTGATGAAGAGTGTCGGATAGGTTTCGGAAATCCGATTCTGTGCCCAAAAGAGGATCGACCTGAAAATAATCAGTTGTGTCGTATCGATGATTTGACTGGGCTTTGAAGATCGGGTTCAAGAAGAGGAATTCGATCCCCAGCAATTCAAGATACTCAATCTTTGATCGGATCCCGCGCAAATCGCCACCATAAAACTCCAGCTGATGCGCTCCCATGGGTTTCCGTTCGATGGGACGGGTCCAATTCAAAACGCCTGGTTTTCTTTCGGAACAACAAAACCGATCCGGGAAAATTTGATAGCCAACGCTTGCTATGGTCATTGCGTTATCCTTTCGAGAAGAGATCGCATTCATTCTGCTCTGCGTTCAAGCAAAGACGGGTTTTCCGCTCTGAGCGGACTGATACATCATATCCAAAATCTTCTGAGTGGCCAAAGCTTCATCAACACGAACCAAGGGTTGGACACCGTGAATACAGCAATGAATGAAATCCGTTATGCTCCCATGGCGATCGTGACCGGTTTCCAGATGAGGGAAGTCGGTGTCTGTTAGCTCATATTCCGCTTCTGAGAAAATGCGGGGCGGGAACACTGTCGCTCCTGCGCGATCGCCAAAAAGGTGGACCTGCATAATGGTCGGTTCCTTCATATTCAAAGCAAAAGCGCTTTCCAAATGCAAACAGCTTCCATCTTGAAAGCGGATCATACCGAATGCGGCATCTTCCACATCGAATTGATCTGGATCCCATGGACCCATAAGGCCAACGCCCAAACGGGTACCAATTTTGGAGAAGGTGCTGGCGGCTGCGTATTCAACGTCCGGAAAGCCCATTGCGTATAAAGCGACATCAAGCATGTGCACCCCAATATCGATCAAACAACCGCCCCCTTGAATCTCTTTCCTCGTAAAACGGCCCCATCCTGGGATTCCCCTTCTTCTCAACGCTTGGACGCGCGCAGCGTATATTTGCCCGAAAGCACCCTGTTCTGCCATCCGTTTGATCAATTGGACGGACTTCGAATGGCGGTAATGCAAGTTGAAGGTTAAGATTTTTCCCTGTTCACGAGCAGTTTGAATCATGTGTTCGGTTTCCTGCGTATTCATAGCCGGGGGTTTTTCACACAACACATGACACCCAGCTTTGAGGCAATCCACCGTTATTGGAGCATGGTAGCAGTTGGGCACGCAAACACTAACCGCATCCAGGTTCTCCTGGCGGATCATGTCACGATAATCTCCATAAATCCCAGGGATGTTGAACCGATCGCCCAATCGTCGGGCCTTCTGCGGATGGATATTGCATAAAGCCACCAATTCCACTTGATCCGGATGGGAAAGATAAGCCGGAATGTGGGCAGTTTCCGCAATCATTCCTGTGCCAATGACACCTATGCGCAGTCTGTTCATCCAGGATCGCTCCCCCATCTACTTTCGGTATTGAAGATGAGGGTCCGGATATAATCCAAGCTTTTCCGATAAGCATCCAAAGGGGGGTACCCGATTACCCTGCACTCAAAAGTCAATACGCCGGCATACCCGTTCTCATGAAGGGCCTGAATCCCGGAAAGAAAATTGGTATGACCGGTCCCCGGTTCATACCGATGGTTGTCTGCAAGGTGAACATGACCTATTTTCGGTCCATACGCGCGAATCGTGTCGGGAATCTGATTTTCTTCGATGTTCATGTGATAAAAATCAGCCGTGATCAAAACCCGATCCCATCCGCCCTCCTGGATCAAGGAATGGGCATCCGAGAGCGTGTTGATCATATGGTCTTCGTACCGGTTCAGAGGTTCCAGAAAGATCCATGTTTGAGTCTCTTGGGCAGCATGGTTCAGAATCGCAAGCGATTCCAACAACACAGCTCGGTCTTCTTCTCGGGTTCGAGGGGGGACCGTCGGAGGGAGCCGAAGAGAAAACATCCCCCAAGCCGCGGGCGCAACGATACCCGCAATACCCAGCTCTTTTGCGGCCTGAAGCATTTGCTTTATATCATCCAACGCCTGAATCCTTTGTTTTCGATCGAAATCACCAATCCACCCTCGATATCCACCGCATATTCCGATAATGGGAAGGCGGGTGCGTTCAATGGCTTTCTGAACTTTGGAAAACTGATTCAGAAGGGATTTTCCTTCGATTTCAAATCCATCGAATCCCAGCTCTTTCACCGCAGCGAGTTTTTGATCCCACTCCTCGGGGAAAAAGGGTTTGTCTTGGGTTGCCACCCTCATTGGGGTGCTCCGGGAAAGGAAATCCCCAACTTGATGCTTTCTTCTGGGTGTTTGTCGACGAAATACATGTAGGCTTCATCCGATTCTGCGAAGGGAAGAATGGGATGGACAATTTCGGATCCATCCAGAAATCCTGTCATCAACATATGCCAGCAGACATTTTCGATTCTTTCGCGGTCCCATCGGGGATGGTCGGAATTGGGAAGGCTTGCCGCGCGGGAGAATGTGATCTTCGCGTTATTGAAATGGGCCTCTTTTCCAAAGTTCACCCCTCCTTGGATTTCTTTCCCAAATGCCACGTAGGAAATCGTTCCTCCGTATCCGAGGCCTCGTAAGGCTTGTTGAAGCGCAGTAGGGTTCCCGCTTGTTTCAATGATTCCATCCATGCCCTGGTTTTCTGAGCAGGTTTTCAACGCCAACCCTACATCACGATTGACTGGATCAAAAACGTCAAAAGCGCCCCAATGAGCCGCCAATTGCCTCCTATGCTCAATGGGATCAATTCCGGCCACATAAGAAGCCCCCAGTTTGAGGCATAGTTGCACAGCGATCAGCCCGATTGCCCCAAGCCCAAACACCGCCACTCGGTCACCGGGTCGGATATGACAGTCGCGTACCCCACCTAGCGCGAATTGCGCAGGATCGTGACAAAGCGCGCTTTTCCATAAAGAAGAAAAGGGAATCGGAGAATCGATGGGGAGCTTCCGCAATCTGGAGTTGTTTTTTGCGGGAAGGATGTGGGTCTCGCGGATTCCTCCGTAGGCGCTCACTTGGTCCCCCTTGTGAAATGCCTGGACTTCTTGGCCCACCTCGACAATTTTTCCTACGAATTGGTTCCCCAGATTCCAGGAACCAAAAGGAACGCCGGAACCTTCTCCTTTTTCACGCGGAACGAAAAGATTCCGTTCTTCATCAAACCGTTCTTGTTCAAAAGGGCTGATGCCCCGAAAATCAACGAGTTCCGTTCCGTGTTTTGGGCTGGCATATTCTGTCTGGATTCTTACTTCGTGCGGGTGGATAGGCCTGTCTTCATACTCGGCAATCATGGCAGTTCTGGGAGCGGTTGCAATGAGTTGTTTCGGCATGAGTTCTCCTTTCTCAGCAAAACGGACCGCGCGAAATAATCCGTTCGTCAATCCTACGAACTACAGAAAAGGTATAGGGAATAAAGTATTGATTCCAAAAAGAGCGTCCAAAGGGATTGAACGACTCAAAATCCACCCCACACAGCGAATAATTGTGATCTGACAGCCACTTCTGAATTTCGGCCAGGAGTTGGGTTCCCACTCCTTTTCCGCGGAAATCTTCAGACACGAATGCTCCGGTAATATTCATCATTGAGGGGTGATCACTGATGAACGATTCTCCGCTCGGTTGGATTCTCATATATCCTTTGGGTTCTGTGCCATCGAGTGCCATCCATAGATGATGGTTGTCGTGTTGCATCCAATCCAAGAGGTCTTGAACCGGGTCTTCTTCTTGAGTAGGCATGAATAAGGGGGATTTGTTATAGTATTGGGTGTGAGCACAATGAATATGCCTCAGGGTTGGGATGTCATCCAACCCGACATTACGAATGGTGATCGAAGGAGTTGTGGGTATCGCTTCAACAGCGCGTATGGAATCCACGCACCGAAGTCCAAACCCGAACCAAAACCAGTTTTGAACTGTGCGATGATCCCGTGCGTAAAGGGTAAGCGCCTGCGACAAAGATCCATCCTGGACCCAATGATGGGCGGCGTGCGTATACAGGTCTGATTCAATCGACCCTCTATTGTCTTTTCGGACCGCATAGCCATACAATGGACAATAAATTCCGGGCAGCGCGCCAAAGAGCGTTTCTACGGGATATCCCCCGAGAAATCCAAGGAGCCTCCCCTGGGTCGAGGCTCCAAATGTCATCTTTTGAAGAATCATCCGATGGATTTTGGGTTTAACAATGGAGATCAAATCGTTCGGGTTAGGCAATATAGGAAGGTGGTCTCTTTCTTCTTGATATGCTGACAAGACCAAATCCAATGCCGCTTCCAGATTATCGACGGTTAGTTCACGAATCACGATCGATCGTTCACGAGGGTTTACTTCTCCTTACGAAGAGGGCTCCTCTTCCTCCATGTGGAATTTTTTGACGTGCATGCTTAGCTCGTCGGAAATTTGTGTCAGTAGATCCGCGGTACTGGCAAGGTCGCTTATTGCTTTGGAACTCTCCTGCATCGAGCTGTTCAGACTCGTGATGGTTTGCACAACATCTCCAAACTTTTCGCCGGTCTTTTCTGAACTCCGAGACACTTCCATAATTTGCTCATTTTGCCCCTGGATCTGATGCACCATTTTTTGAATGGATTGATTGACCCCACCGAAGGCATCCACGATAGTTTGAATCTGTCCGGAAATATTGGACACGTCGATCACAATCTTTTTTACCTTTTTAGCACTTTGCTGAGAGCCTTGAACGACTCCATCCACTTGATCCCCTATTGATTGAATCTTTTGACTGATCTCATGAGAGGTTTTGTTGGATTGCTCCGCCAACTTTCGGACTTCGTCAGCGACAACGGCGAACCCTCGGCCCGCTTCTCCTGCCCTGGCTGCTTCGATCGCTGCGTTCAATGCCAACAAATTGGTCTGTTCAGCGATCTCGCTGATCTTATCGATGAACTGATTGACCTCTTCGGTGACGCTTTTCAATTCCTGTACCTTTTCGATATTGCCCTGAACTTCATGACCAATGGTTTCAATTTCCAATGTGGTGTGAACGATATTCTTTTGATCCTCCACCGCTTTGTCCAGTGTTTTTGAGGTTTCTGAAATCGTGGATTCCACAGTAGTCATCAACCGATCGCTTTCTTTTGCCAATGAGGCGGTTTTTTGGGTTACACCCATCAATTGGTTGACCGAATCAGAGATATATTTTTGGATTTCGTTCATACCAGAAGCAATCTCTTCGGAAGTAGCGGAATTCTCTTCGACTGACGCAACAATTCCTTGAGAATCCCGTGAAAGGCGTTCTGACGCATCATGCACGCTAATCAAAGTCGCTTTGATCGACTCGACCATCTTCTGGAACGAGGTTTGAAGGCGTCCGATCTCATCTTTTCTCCGTTTCTTGGAAAAAACAACGGTGAGATTCAACGCAGCCAGTTGATCGGAAACATGAATTAACTCTTTAATGGGTCGGTTGATGGTGGCGAAGATGATCAAAAAGACCAGAATACAAACACCAATCGCAATCACGATCAACCAGGTAATCTGAGCATTTGTGTTTCGAATCACCTGTTCGGTTTCCGTGCTGTTGATCCGAGCGTCATGAATCGTCGTTTCCACCCCTTGTTGTTGCGTCCGCAAAATGGGATCGAGGGTTTGGGTTATGGATCGTACGGTTTGCTCGATCTGGTTGTTGATAACAACCAAAGAATCATCCTGACTTTTCTGGATGGTGTTTTGGGTTTGCTCGATCGTTTTGTTGCCGGCGTCCAGTTGCGCTTGACTTGCCTGAATCTCGTTTTGAGCACGAATCATAACGTCAATACGGTTTGCATAGATCCGCACGCTATCATCCAAAGCGATCAGCTCAACCCGATCCCATACGGGGTCTTCTTTCGATTCAAGCAATTGGGAATAATTGGCCCGCAAATCCCGCGCCATATCGCGGATTTTTGCTTGGGTTTGCGGAATTGTGCTTGGTTGAGTCAACAGTTCGCGGCTCAAGTACTGGATATAGATCAGATCGGGAACTCGTAATTCAGCGGAAATCCGATCCGTATGCCATAGGAGTTCCAACTCATACAAGGAAAGAGAGTCTAGGCGAGCCATAATCAACCGATTCCGAACATCCTGAGCAAAGAATTCGTCGATCTCGGCATCCCGAAACTCTTCTTTGATCCCATCCAATTGATCCAAAAAATTATCCACATTGCGATGATCAACGACTTGCATCTGCTCGAGGCGTTCGTAGTTATACTCGAGATTTCGAACCTGGCGTTCCAGAACCATACTCTGCAACTGAACCAACGTTTGGCGCCCCCGCAATTCCTGTTCTTTCAAACGGAAGATCTCAAGAACCTGCTGCTGCAATTGATCCAGCAATTGATGAATCTGAGCTCCTTGAGAGCCTTCCAAACGGACTTGTTGGAGTGTAAGGAGCGTTTGGGAAAACCCATCCTTCATCTGCTGCATGGTCTGCATATCTTGAATATATCCGAGTTTAAACACTCTTTGAATTTCGCGATCCAACTGGGACACAAATTGCTGGATCGCAGCAAAAGACGCCAAGCTTTCTTCTGATTCTGTTGCGCCTTGAGCGATGCGTTCCGCTCGAGTGTTCAGTTCACCCAAAGAAATGAAGGTAATCCCTAAGATAATACACAAAACACCCACGATACTCAAAAAACTGAGCATCAGTTTTGTCGAAATTCTCATGCCTACCTCCTGTTACAGAACGCCTCTTCATGCAAGCGGCTCATGAATTCTTTCCTAGTAATTGTACCACAAATTCGGAAAAGAAACAAAAACCATTCCAGAGTGTTAATCAATCACGATAAATATATCGAATATGATATAATTTCTACAGAAAAAGAGAAGGGAGAGGATGATATCGCGAACCATTCAACAGTCCATGATCTTTTGATCCACTATATACATGAAAAGGGACAGACAACCGGATATGAGTTTCTCAAGGCATGCCGGCTCCGAGGCATCGAGGTTTCTCCGGGAAGCGTTTACCCTTTACTGAACAAGTTGAGAGAACAAGGGCTCCTTACCTCGAGGCGCGAAGGCAGGCGAATCGTGTACCAGTTTCAGAATCCGTACGATTCTGATAGGATTGCGGGCTATCGAGAAGGGAAAGTCCGAAAAAAAAGAGCCCAAAGGTTTCAGATGTTGGCGGTATGCATTTGCCGAGGTTTGGATGAGAGATCTCGAGAAGCCATTCAGTCTTTTATCCGCGGATTGGCAGATACAGAGTGGGCCGATCATTCTCAAGTGAATGAGTTGATCCAATCCATCCAAAAGATGTCCGATTCGTTGCTTCAATACAACAAGCAGAACAAAACAACACCAAAACAGGAAGGTGAGTTATGAAGATTGTGATTATCGGGGGGGTTGCGGGTGGCGCAACTGCTGCTGCGCGATTGAGAAGGTTGGATGAACACGCTCGGATTATCATGGTGGAGCGGGGAGATTATGTTAGTTTCGCCAATTGTGGTTTGCCCTATCATATCGGAGGAACGATCGGGGAAAAGGATCGATTGATCTTCGAGACACCGGAAAGCTTTCGCGAGAAGCTAAACGTAGAAGTGCGGATCCAAACAGAAGCCATCGCAATCCATACCTCAAAAAAGGAAGTCATCTTGCGTTCCTCTGATGGCTCGATTGTGATAGAGCCATATGATAAACTACTTCTTGCGCCTGGAGCGCGACCGTACCCTCTGAAAATCCTCGGCGCAGAAAGGGCGCCCGTTTTTTCGTTACGGACAATCCCTGATATGGAGCAAATCATGACCTACATCGATACCTACGACCCCAAAAAGGCGACGATTGTGGGCGGGGGATTCATTGGTCTGGAAATGGTAGAAAACCTTGTCGTTCGAGGATTGGATGTTGATCTAGTCGAGTTGAGCGATCAAGTGCTCATCCAAATGGATCCTGAAATGGCGGGTTGGATTCACCAACATTTGGCGGATCAAGGTGTTCAGCTTCATTTGAGCCAATCCATAGAGCGGGTTGGAGCGATTCATCCCAGAATGCGTTTGCTGATGAACGATGGCTCAAATCTAGAAACCGATATGCTGGTCTTGGCAACAGGAGTAGTGCCGGAGACAAAACTTGCGGTGGGAGCAGGATTGATCATGGGAAAAGTAGGGATCCAAGTAAATGAATTCCTTCAGACTTCTGATCCAGATATCTATGCCGTTGGAGATGCGATTGAGGTCTGGAATCCTTTGATACAAGCGCCTGTTTTGACCCCCCTCGCTGGTCCGGCAAACCGTCAGGCTCGTTTGGCGGCCGACCATATGATTCAGGGCAATCAAAACGCATACGAAGGAGGGATCGGAACATCCATTACAAAGGTGTTTGAGCTAGCGGCGGCATCTGTTGGGCTGAATGAACGGCGGTTGAAGAGCGCGGGGCGGCCATTTCTTTCTTCCATTACCCATTCAAACAGTCATGCGGGATACTACCCCGAGGCGCTTCCCATGATCATTAAACTGCTTTTTGATCCCGAAGGACGAATACTGGGTGCCCAAATTGTGGGTATGGACGGGGTGGACAAGCGAATAGATGTTCTTGCTGCAATGATTAAGATGGGACATTCGGTTTCCGATTTGTGTCAGCTGGAGTTGGCTTATGCGCCCCCTTTCGGAAGCGCAAAAGATCCGGTAAACATCGCCGGTTACGTAGCCCAGAACATTCTTCAACGCCAGATGGAACCATTTTCTTGGCGAGAAGCCAATGATATGAACGATCCGAACGCCTTTTTCTTGGATGTACGGACAATCGAAGAGCAGACAATCAACCCATTCGAGAAGGCGAATACCCTCTCCATTCCTCTCCATGAACTGAGAGGTCGTTTGCATGAACTCGATCGATCCAAAACATACATTACCGTTTGTCAAATCGGTCAAAGAGGGTATCTGGCCTGTCGAATTCTGATACAAAATGGGTTTTCAGCAAAAAACCTTTCTGGTGGAGTAAAAACCTTCCAATATGCGACAAACAAGGGGGATTCGATTCATCCAGATTGAAACCCGTCCCAGGGTTTCGAAAAGAAGAATTGATCGAAGGGGTAGAGAATGGCGACGGCGTACCCTACCTTGCGGAAGCGGAAGACGCCAAATTCAATCTCTTTATTTTAAACTCGAATCCGTAGAAAGCCCTGTTTCAAAGGTCTGGGCGTACTCTTCTTGGATCACTTGAATCAATTCTTTGACGGATCGGATTTTGTCGACTCGGTGCGCGTTAGCGCCGCAAAATGCGAATCCTTCATCCAACAGCCCTTTTTGGGCATTGGTGAGGGCCATGGCGATACAGTACGGAGCGTTTATGAAATCACACGTTCTCAAACATTGGTACGGGCACGTGAAGGGTTTTTTGTGCCCATTTTGGATGCTTTGGATGAACTCATTGCGGATCGCTCTTCCTGGAAGACCTACAGGGCTTTGAATGATCATAATGTCCTCTGGTTTGCACTGTACGTACGCCTCCTTGAATGCAAGGGATGCGTCGCACTCATCGGTTCCTACGAAACGAGTGCTCATTTGAACGCCTTCAGCACCCAATTCGAGCATTCTTCGAATGTCCGATCCGGAAAAGATCCCCCCACCGGCGATCACAGGGATATGTCTCCCGTGTTCTTTTTCGAGATCTTTCGTTAACTCAATCAGCGGGGGAAGGATTTGCTCGAGCTGGTACTGCGGATCTTCGATTTGGGAGGGTTTAAAACCAAGATGTCCGCCTGCGAGCGGACCTTCTAGCACAAATCCATCTGGGAGCCGATTGTTTTTCTTGAGCCAATATTTGACAATAACAGAGGCTCCTTTTGCTGAAGAAACAATCGGGATTAGTTTGGTCTGGCTGGTCTGCAAAAGAGTTTCCGGAATTTCTTTTGGATCCCATAAAGGAAGTCCCGCGCCCATAAAGACAAAGTCCGCTTTCTCTTCTATCGCGCAGCGCAGCAACTGAGAAAAATCGGTCAAAGCAGCCATAATGTTGACCCCGATTCGTCCTTTTGTGAGGGTCCGGGCTTTCCGAATCTCTCTTTTTAGGCCTTCTCGATCAGCGTCTTTCAAGGCAATCTTGTCAGCCAGGGTATAATAGAAGGTCCCCACGCCGGCGCTGGAAATGACACCAATCCCCCCTTCGTTGGCAACAGCGCTTGCCAACCCAGAAAGAGAGATGCCTACACCCATCCCTCCCTGAATGATGGGTAGGGGTACTTCCCAGTCACCAAAATGCATTGTGGGTAATCGCTTCATATGCAAACCTCCCTATTTTTTTCTGTGGAGTATTGGAAAAGACAGCTCTTTTCATGCTTATTATACATGATTTTTATCGTTTTGATAAGGGATCGATCCCGATGGTCGATAGAAACGCTCTGGCCTTGTGGATTAAGGAGGGAAGATTCCCGTCATTTTCAAGCACTGTAACTGGTATGGAGAGGTCGCCTAGATCATGATTCTGAACTCTGTCTCGCGCAGAGATCTCGGATTCGGTAAGCCCTCTGTATTTCGTTCCTCGATTGATCCGGATTGCTTCCGCGGCCTCTACCACAAGGATATGATCCATGTAGGGAATCAACCCCATCTCCTTTATGATTGCTGCTTCAACAAAGAGCAAGGATGCTCTGGATTGCTCATAGGCGTGTCGCAACTGAAGGATCCGTTCCACCATGATCGGATGGAGGATCGAATTCAGAAGTAGTCGTTGATTCGAATCAGAAAAGACCCGAGCTCCCAATCGGTTTCGGTCGATGGTCCCATCCGGGGCGAAAATTGATTCACCAAAAGAAGTTTTGAGCTGTTCTCGGATCGGAGGCTCATCCAAAAGGCTGTGCCCGATTTGATCGGCAAAGATGCAAGGATACCCCCAATCCCTAAAGGTTTTGGAAAGCGTTGTCTTTCCAGAACCCATCTTCCCAGTGATTCCGACTGTGATCATATAAACCCGTCTCTCCGATCACGATTTAACTCGTTTTTCAGTTTTTGAATTTCTTGAACACTCATGCCTTTATCCCACCAATACGGTAAAAGAGCATTGTTCATCAGCAAAGGATCGGTCGATTCGACGAAGATTTCACTCTGATAGTCTGGCGTACCGGGAATTGGGCTGTATTCATTCACATTCACTCCAATTCCCAAATCCTTGCATTTTTGGATGGTAGTTTTCACATCTTCATTGGTTTGCCCAGGTAGATTGATCATCACATAAGCGCTGATCTCTTTACGAGAAAACCCAGCCTGAAACAGCGTGTGAACAGCGTTTTCGAAGTCTTGACGGTTCAATTTTCCTCCCGATGCAAGTAAGTACCTTTCATTCAATGTTTCCACACCGATCCGAATGGTTTGAAACCGAGCTTGTTTCATCAGGCTGGCCGTACGCTGCGTAAGCAAGCGGGCGTGTAGCCCATTTGGAAGATGAAATCGGACACCACGGTCCGGTATGCGGGATTGAATGATATTCTCAAGAAGCAGATCCAAATGGTCAGTGTGATTCATGAGAATGGCATCATCGAACAGGGCGATGTTTTGAGCTCCGGTGCGATCCAGGTCGGCAATCATGCATTGAGTCAATCGATCTGGGTCTTCGAACATTGGAGATTGGAGTTTTGGTGTAGCGCAGTAGGTACACCGAAACGGACATCCCAATGATGTGATATAGACAAGGTGCGACAAGGGTTGATTATAGAATGAATAATCCGGGATCATCCAGGATATAGGAGATCGAAGATCAAATCTGTGTTCGTTCAGGAAGGTCCAGACTTCCTTTGGCCGGGTATGTGGACATATAAGATCGGCTCCCGAATTACGGGCATGATTCGGCATCAAAGACGGGTACACGCCACCCAAGACCACAGGGCGGGAGGGAAAAGTTTCCTTCAGTACGGATATGGCTTCCCAAGCACCCAGGTACCAATAGGTCATCATGGATGTCACAAAGATTTGATCGGGGATCCAATCATGGTCTTTCCATTCGTTGAGTATTTTTTTACCCATTGAAACCGGCATTCCATATCGTTTGAGCGTTCTAGGAATGGATTGGATGGAAAAGGGTTTTTGAATCGGTTCGCTTATAAACTTTCCGGTACCGTTGCTTCGATCTTCAGGAACGATTCGTCCTGAATTCCGGATGATGGGATGATGACGATCCAAGCAATCCATCAAACGGACTTCATGGCCACTCTCTTTGAGCCATCGACCCAAGGTGAGCAAACCGATTGGTTTCAACCAGAAGTCGAAGGCTTTTACATCGATGATCCAGGGGTTGAAGAGAAGAATCTTCATTGCGATTGATCGGAAGGGGAGTGAAATCGGGAATCGATGGAAAAGAACCCCACAACAGTGGGATCAAACATTAACTGTATGGTCCCGATCGGACCGTTTCGTTGTTTGCCGATGATGATTTCCGCCTCGTGTGGCCGGTTAATCATTCGAATGTCCGATTCTGCCGCTTCTTCTTTGATGTTTCGTTGGTAATAGGCTTCGCGATGAATGAACATGACCGTATCAGCGTCTTGCTCGATCGCCCCCGATTCCCGAAGGTCAGAGAGCCTGGGGCGCTTGTCTTCCCGTTGCTCGATGGCACGAGAAAGCTGGGAGGCAGATATGACCACCACATCCAGCTCTTTGGCCAAGATTTTCAGCGATCGAGAAATCTCCGTGATTTCTTGTTGGCGGTTTTCTCGATTTCTTGTGCTGTTCATAAGCTGGATGTAGTCCACAATCACCACATCCAGACCGTATTCCTTTTTCATCCTTCGCGCTTTGGTCCGGATTCCTCTGGGGTCCAAAAGGGAATCATCGTCGATGATGATTGAAGTCTTCATCAATCGGCTTGCGGCATCTG
>Ga0334886_1001744_pt1 | contig 24171 bp, 22 predicted proteins | sample GraSluR1_MG_9_FD_207232 | JGI IMG/M metagenome (GOLD analysis project Ga0334886, IMG submission 207232) | Sludge microbial communities from methane-producing bioreactor in Wageningen University, Netherlands - Granular Sludge_27_06-R1 | ecosystem: Engineered > Bioreactor > Anaerobic >... | reverse complement strand
TAAAAGGTATAGGTTGCTTTTCAATTTTATTCCGTCTGCTACCGATTACAGCACTAGCAACTGCAGGGAAAGCTACCAAACCGGCCAGTAAGTTTGAGTCAAAACCAGCCTGTTTATCCAGGTTCTGCTTTGCTTTTTTATCTCTTCTCGATTTTGCTATCGCACCTATTACAGAGCCCGCGATACCGCCTGCTACAGCCCCCTGAGCCCAACGTGATGATGTCCAGAAACCCTTCTTTGGTGTGTTTACCTTTTGTAGGTGTCTAAGGGGCTCGTGTATTATTGGCTCGTTTATTATTGGGGTGTTTATTATTGGGGTGTTTACCTTAGCTCCGGGGGGCAGTGTAAAAGGCTGGCCCCTCACTGGAACTGATTTACTTCCCATAACGGCCCCTATGGTTCCACCTATAAGCCCCCCTGACAGCGGTGAAAGCCCAGACCTCTTCTTTTTTGATACTTCCTCTTCTGTATAAGCTATCTTAACCACCTGAATCGCCTCCTTAGTATTGCCCTTTAGCCCCTTGGGTTATTTCTGCACCGTACACCCAGGACGATAGGGGGTTGTACCCGTGAATGTTGCTTTCATCTCCTTGTATAGCACCTTCTGGTAGAGCCTGCCGGAGATACCGGAAGGTCATCTTGTGAAGCCAGTCTGTTCCTGATAGAGCCTGTCTTCCAGAGCCTACTATTACAGGTTTCCAGGATACTGCGTCTTTGTAACCCTGTATGCTTGTAAGCCCTTGGGCCTCCAGCTCCTTGAGGATCTGAGGCGTTATCTTCGTGTGGACTCGGACTGTTCCATAGTTCTTGGCTGTTCGGTATTCCTCTATATCGGGTGCATTCAAGTTTATCGTGGTTTTGTTTTTTAAGCCGGCAGCCAACGCCTTTTGAACGGGGATAATATCACCTGCCTCGAAGTTAGAGTTACCCTTGGCGTCTGTTACTGCCGCCGTCTGTGTGACGCCCGAGACTACCACTTCTAATGTACTTCGGGATACGGACTCTCCCATAGCTTCCAGGTACTTCTTAAGCTCCTCGACAAGGGACTCCTGAAGGTCTGTAAGACCTCTAGTCTCGAGGATCTCTCGAGGGGGTAGTTGGCCTGTTGACAGAGGCTGCCCCACTCTTACGATGTCGCCTTCTTTAACTTTCAACTTTAAGTATCCGGGCACTTCGTGAGCTGTCTTGCCTATGGTTACTATGTTTCCGCCTCCGGTTCTGGGGGCTATGCTGTCTACCGTTCCGTATTCCTTTGACAGAACAGCGGCATTCTTGAGTGTCTTAGGCATATTCAGTGTCTTCTGGATAGCCTCAAACACGTTTCCGACATTTACGTTACTCTCGCCCGCAGCACCCCCTGAGTGGAACAGAGACATCGAGGTTTGAGACAGTGGTTCAGATAGTGCCTGACCGCTTCTTATACCTATGTTGTCACCAATCTTAGGGAGCTTTCCGGTCTCGTCCAGGCCAAAGCTTGAAGCGGGGATCCCCGCACTGAATGTGGTGGTGAGAACCGACTTTACGGGTACTTCAGTCACACCCGCTATGGTCAGGCTCTTTACTGTGTCGCCGTCTATGACGTCCCCTTTCTTTGCTATGATCTTGTCCGAGTTGAGGTAAACGTCTTCCGCCAGCACTCTACCCTGAATACTGCGGTCTGAAACTCGCATAGGGATTCCAGGGTCGTCAGGGTCATCAACGGCGCTTATTACTTTTTCCACCAAAGAATTCAATATCTCCTTATTGAGCGCTCCGGGCTCGGCAACCATCATTTTCTTCGCAATCATACCGAACCTCGCTCCATATAGAGACGCCCAGTACTCTGCCGGGGACAGCCCCTCTGAGTAACTTCGCTCTATGGGTACGGGTACGGTTTCCCCAAAGGTATCCGCCACCGCTACCGGCGCTGTCAGAATCTGTTTGATCTGCCCTGCGGAACCCTTAGCCCCGGAAACGAACATTTTGTAGAAGGCATTGTCTTTATCCTCTGCCAGCTCCTTAGCGTCTTCCTTTATCATCTTTTCCAGCTCAAAGGCCAACTCTTCCAGTGCACGCGCTCTCTCGGTGTTGTCCTTTATCTTCTTTATGTTGTCGATCTTAGGCTGTACTTTATCTTTCAGTGTTCTTGAGCTAAGCAGGTCCTCAATACCCATACCAATTCCGATACGGTAGGCGGCCAGCCTTCCAACTTCCTTCAAGTGGTCTATTATGTAGGCATACCGCTTTCCGTCACGTTCGGCCACAGGCTTGAAGACGGACTTAAGGCTTTTCTCATCCCACTGTTTGTTGTAGTCCCGAGCTTCCGGAGGTAGAATACCGTTTACCAGATGGCGTCCGGCTGAAGCTACGACACCATTCATTTTTACAGGCTGCCTGTACTTTATCCGATTGTCTATGTAGTCTTTGTAAAGGGCCTCATATTTGTCATAAGCAATCGGGTCTCCTTTAAGATCTACCGGTTTAGTTATCTGATAAAGTCCGGATATGTACTCCAGACGGAGACCGTGAATAATCCCGCCGGTACCCGGTTTGAAGAGGTTGCTGGAGGGCATCATCTTATAGGCTTCTATTCTGGCGCTCTCCGTAACCGGCACGTGGGCGCCCATAGCGTCGCCATCAAAGTCCGCATTGAAGCCTTTGACTATTGTCGGGTTTATCCTTATTGCATCCCCGGCCACTACCTTAGGATTGAAGGCCATTATATTAAACTTATGGAGTGAAGGCGATCTGTTGAGCATAACAGGTCTTTTTTCCAGCTCTGCATTCAGAACGTTTATTACCAGAGGGTCCTCTCTGTCTAGCATCTCTTTGATCTCTTTGGGGTTCTTACCCAGGTTTTTAAGCTCCCGGGTGATGAAGGGTTTATACAGGTTTACGGCCATTTTGTAAGGCAACCCTGCCTCATCCATACCCAGCTCAGGACCGTTTTGGATAACGCCGGTGGAGGACAATTCCTGCCTCTTCCTCAGCAGCTTACCCTGAAAGTACCCTTCTTTAGGAGACTGCCCGGGAGAAGAACCCATATACCTAAGGACGCCTTCCGCATCCGACCTCTTAGAGTCCATAGAGATCGGGTCCCCTTTACCTGACAGGGCACTTAATGCGTCGTATATGGTCTGATACAATTCCTGCATATCCTCATCCGGCAAGGCGCCTATAAGGTTTTTGGTAGCATTGTTTGCCAGAATTAGGTCCCGGTAAAGGAGGTTGATGTCAGACACCCTCATCTGATCCTCACCCTCTACTGCATAAACAGGTCTGAACTTCGAGGGGATAACAGGCACCTTGGTTATTATCAGATCCGTCGGTTTCGTACCGGATCTCTTCATACCTTTTAAGTACTTGAGTCGTTTCAGGAGCTTATCAACCTTCTCGGGATTCTTTTCCGTCTTTAAGTTAGTCTCCACATACTTTAGCTCGGCATCCATATCCAGTCTTGAGAGAAGCACCTTTATAGCTTCCGGACCTGTCGGCGAACCTGGGTCCATAGTTAAGGTCCCTGTCTCCGGATTTACGGTCATCTTCCCCCTTAGGATCTGGTCATAGTTTCCAGAGCTTATACCTAGTATAGTGGGTATCTCCTTCTCGAAGGTCGGGTTAGGTATCCCTACTGCGAGGTCGATGTGTCCCCAGCTATTACCTTCCAGGCCTCCCATAATATCCGGATCGAACAGGCCTCCTTTTTCAGGCTTGAAATTATACCCGGACAGCATCGAGGCGGTAGATACCTCTCCGTTGGTCATTCCGGCGACCTCTTTGTCCGTAAGAGGTTTTATTACCAGCTTATCTCCTTGCTTTTCGGTATTTATCCCCGCGGCTCTGAGGTAGCTCTTGAACTTATCAAAAGCAAAGGTGGGCTTTGCCGGTGGTGGGACACTGCCGTTCTGAATAGCTTCCCAGAACTCATCATTTCTTTCGGCTTTGTAAGTAGCCATCTCTTTAAGGTTTTGTCTGGCACCGTGGCTAAACAGCGCATACATAGTAAGTGCGTCTACAGCTCTGGCTCCACCGGCTTTGGAACTGCCTTTAAGTGGTTGGTAGTCAGCATCGTAACCCATCTCTTCCCTTATAGAAGTCTTTTTGGATATTTGCTGGGGGAGCTTTATGAAGTACTCTTTACCTACCAGGGTCGGCTCCTCTATGGTGCCTTCTTTAGGGTCTATTATCTGTTCTTTATCGACAATGTTGTACTTAGCCATAAGATTTTTTATATACTGTGCATTGTCGCGTCCTTCAAACCCGCCCACCTGCACGGGAGCTCCCAGTTTATCGGCAACTTTGGACGCCGCTACTTCAAGCAGCTGTGAGGGGTTAATACGGCTGGTTATACCGTGTGGGTTGAGGAGAACCTCTATTTGTTTGTTGTCTTTTGTGTGAGGCATTTCATTGTCCGGTACTACGGCAGCTATGGTTCCTTTGTTTCCGTGCCTTCCGGTCATTTTATCTCCTACGCGCATAGGCTCGGTAGTCCGCACCAGTAGCTTTATATACTTGCTACTCTTTATAACGTCCACGACTTCACCCACGGAAGAGCCTGTCCATTCCTCCTCTGCAGGCCTCCAGTCTCGTAGTACCTGTTTGCTCAGGTCCCCAAGGAGCTCTTCATTCAGGGAACGTGTTCTCTTCTTTAGGGCCAGTATGAGGGGGTCACCCGGACTTACTTTACTACCCTTAGCTATTACGCCGTCAGCGCTTATGTTCTTCAACTGCTCGCCCGTGTACTTTGTCGGGTAGTAAGCTCTGTATTTCTCCTTATCCGTTATTGTGTACTCATTTAGCTCTAGATCCACGGGATAGAGATGCTCGGATGCCATTTTGTTGGCTGCAGTCTCCGAGATGACGATACCGTCCTCATAGTTATACCCTTTATAGTTCATATAAGCGACATTCAAGTTTTTTCCAAGTGCCAGGAACCCTTTCTGGGTGAAGTTGGAGTCGGCAATAACATCACCCTTGTTTACGGAGTCTCCTGGTTTAACCAGAGGCTTATGGTCCAGGAAGTAGTTCCCTGAGGTAGGGAAGTTGTGTGCCATAGACAGCTTGTGGAGCTTTCCGCTGCGACCCCGCAGCTCTATGAAGTTATCCGTAATTCTCATAACTGTACCGCTCTCAGGCGCCACCAGTGCTGTGGCTTCTCCTACGACCTTCTCGTAAGGGGTGCCGTCAGGCGCCTCGGTCATAACCACCGGCGCTTCGGGCTCCGCAAGACCTATTGCGTGGGAGATGTGCTTTGACGCCATCATAGCCCTTGAACCCTGATTAGAGTTTAAGAAGGGCACCAGGTTAGTGGTGGGATCAAATAGCTCCGCGGCTGTCGGTATCATATAATCTACTTTGGTAGCGGGTGCTTCTTGAACGACACCTTTGTACATAACCTTAACCGTCCTCGGATTCTTCCACTGTATTCCGGAGGCCTTTATCTCGCCTTCATTAGGGAAGGCCACATATTTGTCATAAATACCTATGGGAGTTACGTCTTCCCTTTTTCCGGTCCTAACGTTTACCATACTAGACCATAATTCTTTAGTGCCCGGTTTTAGTTTAGAGCTCAAGGTTCTAAACAGGTTAACCCCGATCTTGTCACTTTCGGGTGTATGAACCGGATCCAGGAAGCCCAGGTAATAGGGATCGAGCGATCTGTCCAGCTCCGATATGGCCTGGGAGTCCTCAAAACCGCCCTTACCCGTCAGTGTTATCTTCAGACTCTGGTCGACCATCGAGGTGGGGTTCTCGGCCTCTACTGCCTGTGCTAAGGAAGACTCTACAAAAAACTGATCTATAGGCCTCTGGAAGTAGCTGAACAGTATTATCTCTTTGAGCTTACTGTACCTATCTACCCTGCTGGCCAGCGTATTCCTGATAAGCCGCATTTGCTTTTCGTAAGCCTCACCCAGGAGATCGTCAGTTGTGAAGGCCTTCTTGAAGATAACGGAGCTGGTGTGGTCTTCCTTACCCTCACCTTTAGCCAAATCCAGTAATTTCTTTATGGAAGACAGCATAAGGGTAGGGTCAACCGTGGCCTTGGGCTGGCCCAGAGTTATTCGTGTCACATTGGGGTCTAGCTCCGTGTTGTTGAGGTAGTTTATTATCCAGGTCTTGTCATCGACGTTAGTGTCTTTCTTCTGTCCCTCGAGGATCCCCCTGAACTTTTCCAGCTCCTTTGCAGGAGTGCTTCTGGAGCCTTCCATAAGTTTCTGCGCGGTCTCCCGCCCGAACGCGGTGGCCAGGGAGGCCTCTGAGACACCAAGACCTAACAATAAACTGATTGCATCTACGGTCTTCCCGCCCATAGATATACGAACCCTCATAGAGGCGGGGTCATATACCATACGGAAATTAAGGCCTTTCTCTAAGTTAAACCTACCCTCGAAGGTGTTGTCTGTCTTCTGTCGGTGATAAACGCCGGCTTTCAGCCTGAGCTGGGTAGGCACATAGTATTCAGTACCGTTTATCAAGTAAGAGCCCGTTATGGACTGCAGAGGCACCTTAATGATGGAGTAGCTTCCCCGGTCCAGAACAGTCCCGGAGCTGTCAAGTAGCTCCAACGAGACTTTTACAGGTGCCGCTAGTGTCTTACCTTTGAGCTTGAGGTCTTTCAGTACTGAAAAGTCCAGGTTATCGGGTTCCCGGGCTTCATCGATGTTTATTGATTTAAGCTCGATCCTTTGCAGCTTACCTACCACAGGGAACAGACCCTTTACCTCTTTTATAACCCTTTTCTTAACAGCCTCGTTTATGCTTTTAATCTGTTCTGGCAACATAGGAAAACCTCCTGCTAATCCTCTGCTTTATTTGTTTGTAGGATCTTACCGTCGAACATAGTTATTGTCGCGTCCTCGTCCTTCTCAACAAGCGTAAGACCAAATGCGAGGTCTCTGGTCGGGTCGCTATCACTGGCCTTTTCAATATCCTTAAGCAGCTCCGAAGCCCTTAGGGCTAGTGCTATAACCTTATCCGGATTAGATATTTCCTCTGCTTGCAGCAGCTTACTTACAGCCTTCAGCCCTGAAGTTATGGTAAGTTTCAGGAAATTGGTTATACTAACGTCCGGAATCAGGCCAGCCTCAAGTTCAGCCTCCCAGCTGACCCCAAGAAGAGCTGCAAGGTAAGCTCTGCGTTCTTCCTCGTTGAAACTCTGGACTGAGGCGAGGAGATCATTAAAGTCTATATGAACGTCCCAGAAGAGCTCCGCATACATAGTTAACGCTTCTTCGGGGATAAGCAGTTTATGGTGCTTATCCAGTCTGTATTGAATTTCTTCAGGCGTCTTTTTAAGCAAAAGCAGGGTGTTTACCAGCTTTCGCCTAGGAAGGATCTGTAGTATCTGATAATAAGCTATGTCTATGTCTGGGTTCATTTCCTGGTTTTTGAACCATTTAGCAAACTTTTTAGTAGAAGCATCCCTGTCCATTACTTTTATTTCCTTTGGAACAGGGATGCCTAGTTTTTTCAGGTAACCAGGTATCTCCTTATGCTTCTTGAGAGTGGCCCAGGCAGAGACAGCACGGTGATAAGGAATCATAGAGATACCCCCAGTATTACATTATTACGCAGCGGCCTGTTCCTTTTTCTTCTTCTTTTTGCTGTTATAGACACCCAGCGCGGTCGCCAGTGCTGCCGCGGCTGCTGCGCCACCAATAACCCCCTTACCTAGAGCGCCCAACCCTTTTTTAGGATTAGTAACCGCAGTCATTTCGGGCTTTTGATAAACCTGGATTCCTGACGGCTGAGCGGCGCCTCGAATTGTCCGTTCTGGAGCTCCACGGTAGATGTCTCCTAGTTTGTAAGCGATCTTAACCATATCTGTATTCCTCCTTTATGCACCCATATAGATGTTCTGTTCGAGGTCTTCTATGTTTACAATCAGTGCTTTTATAGAGCCTATCAACCCGTCGTCAGGGTCCTCAGCCTCCAGCCGGTACTTAAGTAAGTACTCAGACAGAAAACCCTTTATGTCTACGAGCGTGCTCATAACTGAAATGAGATCCTGTGCTGCGTTCTCGTCAAGCGCAGGAAGCATAAGCAGCTGCTTTATGGACGCCTCTTCAACACCCTCGGCGTCTGTCAAGGCTGCTGCCACCTTTATAGCCATTATTTTAAGCTCTGGGGAGGGCTTTACTTGTCCCATTTTTGTTGGAGCTGCTGCTGCGGTCTTCTCCTGTGGCACCTCAAAAGCGATAAGAGCCTTATTGCTGGTGTGTACGATGCCTTTGGCAAGATCGATAGCTTCTTTGGTCATACCTTTCAGGCCCAGAGCTACGTCTATTATGCTGCTGTGGTACGTGTCGGTTTTACCTGCCTCTTTTATAAACCACATATCCCCAAGCCTAGACAGGGCGGTGTACTCCTTAACTGCTTCCGGCTTCTTACTGGACGCTCCTACTTTCGTCAAAGACCAGGCTTCCGGAATCAGTATGGTGTCCCCCTGCTTTGTCGGATACTTAATCGAGGCTGATTTCTTAAAGCTGTATTCCTTAAAGGAACTTAACGAATGCCCTTTAAGCATCCCCTCGTGGCTCTCAGTAACCGATACCGCTTCCGTAAACACAGGAGTCCCATTGATAGACCCCCAGAAAGCTACCAGATCCGACTGCTGGACTGACGCAGTCTTCTCCAGTTTATAGGCACTGCCTATGTCTGTAGTCTCGACCACGGACATTGCGTCAAACAGCAGGTATGCGGCCTCCTTATTCAGGAACTGCTCGTCTTTGGCCGGTATAACTTCTACCTGTGCTGGATCTTTTACCACTAGAGTCTCCTCGTTCTTTCCTACATCAGGAAGGGACAGTCCTGCTTCCTTTAGTATCTCTTCGGCAGTTTCTCTGTTAAGGTTACTGAAATGGAGGTCCCTGTGCGGCCCTTTCTTGTCGTAGTAACCAGTGAGCTCATACAGATCCCCGTACCTTTTAACAGTAGCTACCTTTACGCTCTCCACACGGGGAGCCTCAGGCTCCTTTAGGCTTTCCATAAGCCCCTGCACTTTTGCAGACAGGGTTACGCCGGTTGCCCGGGCAAGCCCGGCCAGCTTATTGAAACAGGAAGTCAGGTCCCCGGCGAGCTTTATAGGACCTTCTACCCCAGCGCCGGGTCTTGGAAGGCGCCCTGTACTCTCCGCAACGGGTTTGGCCTTCACGGCTTTTCCATCCTCGTTTGCAGCGCTTGCTAGCAACATCTGGATAGAGTACGGGGTAAGCGGTATGACAGATTGATCTTGCAGGATTGCGGTATCAAAGGAGGCCAGGGAACCATCCCGAAGAATAACCGGTACGAGGAAGGAAAGCCCCGCCTTCTTTACTACAATACCACCAGCATCATTCACAGCCACTCCATCTCGAAGCACTACCTTCACAGAATCAGGTTTTATATAGTTGTGCTCACGGTAGAAGGCTTTAAGAATGGCGGCGGACCACTGAGCTCTGTCAGGTGGTAGCTGCATAATAGTTGTGTTTGCATTTTTCATAAGCAGGCGTGTGGGTTCTTATCAGAACTGAGCACGCCTTCACCTCCTTTTAATGGTCTTATATGTTATAAGGGAGTACTATTTGCTGTAACGGAGGCAGAGCTATTCCCTCTCCAAAGAGCTGCGTGTGTGTGTTGAAAACACTTACAATCAGCTCTAATAGGGCGTACAATTCTTGAATGTGTACGAGTCTGAATCCGTTTAAGGAGGCTTTATTTTGGATCTGTAAGTCAGCCCCCACCTGGACCGGCTTCCCTGATGACAGCCTGGCCTCTTCTCCGCTGACTACCAGCATTAAGTCTCTGAGTTGCATAAGGGTTCCCTGTGTAGTCGGATCTCCGCTTGCAGATAACTTAAAGCCCGGGTTCTTTATGTTCAGGTTCTTTCTGGAATCGATCTCTATATTATCTGCCCTAAAATTTATAGTGCTAGCATCCAGCGAGATGACCATCTTACCCTCATTATCCCTCACGAGACTTAGCACTGCCGACGAGCTACCCTTTTGCCTCACTAAAACAGCTTCCGGGGTGGCTTCTAGCACAAAATTGCCTGTATTCAAAGTGAAGTAGTCCGTATCCCCTAGGGTTATATCTTTGCGTCCGTCCTTTTCCTGTATGCTGAGTCCGAGGTGTTTAGCCTCGCCCAGTCCCAGAGTGGCGGAGCCACCACCGAGAGTCAGCCAGGAGTTACCCGCTTCATTCTTTGAGGCCAGATTTATCTCCCCGTCCTTACCGTTGAGCTCAAGGAAAGCGTTCGCCGTTTGCCTGTTGGTACCCATAATAACGGCCTTCCCCTCAGGGCTGAGCTCTACGAAGGAACTGAAGTTATCTTCTTCATCGACAACGCAGGTCCGGGTACCCGTTTCCGATAGCTCAAGGAAGCTGTTAGCGGCTTTGAACTTTATCTTAGGAGCAACCCCTTCAATACCGACAGAGGCGCTACGCTCTTCTCCCGTATTACCAGAGAACAGTCCCAGTCTGTAAAAATCCTGGGTGTCCGGGTTGTCGGGATCAGAGTAACCAGCAAGGAAGAGCATCGCAAGGGAGGTGGTGGCGGCTATACCGGAGACAATGTTGCCGTTGGAGGCGCGGTAGAACTTAATATCACCCGGATCTTCCACTTCTTCCGGTAACTCTTCAGGAGCGGCTGGTTCCTTGGGGCCGGTCTTAGGTATCAAAGACACTATCCGGGTCTGCTTGTTAATACCTACCTCAATAATGCACCGTGTATGTAGCGGAACCTGAATGCTGCTGTATATGGCGCCTCCCGCTTCACTTACAGCGTTTGTCGTACTCAGTACCGGGGGTAGTACTTTCGTATATAGCCCTTCAGAAGTCAGTACATCGACATACTGGATATGGTCGGCCAGGCCGGTAGATTTTACAACTACCCCCTCTAGGAATCTCATTTAGGTGGCTCCGGTCGGGTCTTGGGTCCTACATAATTTCTGTGCTTCCGGTAGTAGGAAACGGAACCATCAGGGTCTCTGTATCTTGCCCAGCCTGTGTGAGTTACCAGCTCTATACCCACACGATCGGAAAAACTTCTTTCCATAGGCTCCCCACAGGTACACAGAAGTCTGGAGTCTCGGTCCACAGTCTTTCGTATCTCTTCACGTTCCTTACCACAAGCCTTACACACATACTTATAAATCGGCATAATACCAACCTCCTCATACAGAGTTTAGTTGGTATTCATATGTTCTGCCGTTGAGAAAAGAAAGAGCGCCGCGTGGGCGCTCTAAGCAAGCTCAGTTATGACAATAGGTTTTTCTATTGAGGCGTAGTAGGATAGTATGTTTGACATATTGGGTTGAGTTCTTTCTACAAGAAGAGTAGTCAACCGGAGATCCACTACACTGAAGATACGGTGCATACGTGTAGCGGATATATAGGGATCATTCATTTTGAACCTATCCAGAAGGGACCTGTATGCCTGTATTCCGGGGATTACAGCAGACATACCTGGGTCTATCTTAAACCTGTCTCCCTTTGTTGTAATGTGTATGGGGTAGGCACTTGTGTTTGTAAGGGTCGTGGCTGTAAGCGCGATCATAGACGCTCCGTCTATAAACCCGTATATTATTGATTCCCTTACATCAGGTTCCGCTATCCAGCCCCCTATAGGCTTTGTAGGTGTGTTGTACACCCTCGCGCCAACATAGGTGTAGTTACGGATACCCCTTCGCCTCGAGTGTGGTCTTTCGGTGAAGCCTCTAACTATGGAGAAGTTAACGGGTACACGGGATACCCACCCATATATGGAAGCACCGGCAAAGTCCTCGTCCAGCAGAATACCGGCTCTGATTTGTTCATTGTAACGCCCGATCTTATATACCAGACCGTCCAGCGCGGCGATAACTTCCTTTGCAACCGGAGTACCCTCTTCAGATCTTATTTTAAGCCTGAGATGCTGCTTTACAGGGTTAACTTCCACGGTCTTTAAGTAGACTGGAACCCTCAGGGTAACCTTTTTTGCTATCACGTAGACACTGGAGGTAGCTGTGGTAGCCTGATTACGCCCCAGGTCTGCACTAAGAAGCAGGCCTCCCAGCTCCCTGTTTTCAAGTATCTTGTTCCTGAAAGGCACCTCCAGTGTGCCGGAGACATCTTTCCAGGCACGCACATTACTCTGAACCTGAGTGACCTTCTTTTCGCCTATCCAGTACTCCAGAAAGCCGTCTCGTTGGACTTTTATGTCTTCTAAGTCAGTAGTAGCCATAAGTTAAACCCCCTTATATTGCAGGTATTTAGTCACCTGAGAGAGGAGTTGTCTCCTCCCAGGAGAAGTGAATCTTTATCTTACCCGAGCCTACAACGCTCTGCGCTAGCACTAATTGGAAATACAGGAAGTCTGTGGTGCCACCTACGGCCCCTATTGCATTTTCATACAGGCCGTTTACTGTTATGTTCGGGTTCTCAGGCTCGGATGTGGGGAGCACTGTGGTAAGTGTCCGCACCCTCGAGGGCTGTGTGTAAGCTTCCTTAATACCGAAGAACAGCGAAACTCCTTCCGGCAACGGCTCTGTCCATAGCTTGAAGTTCTTAACACTGGTTATATCGTCAAGGTCGGCACACTTCAAACGGAAAACCCTTTCCATAGAAACGACGTCTCCGGTCAGGGGGATCTCTATGGTAGCGTTTACCGGGTAGGTTCCGGGGGTTACGAGAGGGCCTCTGTCACTGTGTGTAATAGATATTTCCGATGTGTATAGCAGTGTAGGTGTCGCTGAGGGACCGTGGAAGGTCTCAATGGCGACTCGCGGTCTGTACTTTTCATCCTGCATACCGGCTCCACCGTAGTCTCTCTTGAATTTTGGCCAGGGTGAGTCATACAGTGCAGGGGTCCCTGTGTGGATAGCGTACAGGTACTCGTCCTCAGAACCTATGTAGAGGACACCAGTTTCGTCTATCAGAGGCGAGCTGCTCTGTATTAACCCGGAGGTGGCGTAACTCCACTTCAGGTTTCCAAACGGAGAGATACAGTAAATGGAGTGGTCAAAAGAAACTATATAGATGTTCCCCGCATCATCAATGGCAGGCGTCGAGTGTGTATAGCAGCCTGTAGCAACTGCCCAGATTTCAGTACCGTCGCGGGGATCGAGGGCGTGTAGCTTGTAGTCGTTAGCCCCGGTGTATATGGTTCCATTTCGCCCTATTATCGGACTCGAGTTCACCAGACCGCCCAGCTGGGTTGCCCAGTTTAACCCTCCAGTCTTGGACAGGGAATATATCTTTCCGTCTTGAGAACCTATGTATATTTCACCAAATATACCGATAGCTGCGGAGCTTAGGCCTAGCTTGTTTGTAGTTGTGTATGTCCAGTCAAGATCTCCGTAAGGAGACAGTACATATACTTTGTAATCATCAGACCCGAAAATTACCCTTCCGTCTACGTCTATGGAGGGTGAAGAGAAGACCTCTCCATCTGTAAGGTAACTCCACCTCTCCAGGCCGTCAAACCCTATGGCGTACAGCTTACCGTCCGCCGAGCCTACATATACGGTCTCCCTGTCAGGATCGAGAGCAGGTGAGGACTTTATCACACCGCCGGTTTCAAAAACCCACTTCAAAGTACCACCGGGATTGAGGGCGTACAGCTTCCCATCGGTACACCCGGCATACACAACACCGTCAGGCGCCACGGCGGGTGTAGACATATCTATGAGGTTACCTAGGGTGTAGTCCCAGATTTTAGTACCGGTAACTGCATCTATTGCATAAATCTTCCTATCGTTTGCACCGAAGATAATCAAACTTCCCCACTTTATCGGAGAGGAATATATGGAATTTCCGGCCTTATACTGCCACTTCAGTGTCCCTGCGTTTGGCATATAAGTACCTCCTTAGTAAAGTTCTTCCCAGCTTATATAAATATTAAAGCTTCCTTCAGGAATTGCAGGTGACACTACCCGCAACTGTAAACATATGTAGTCAGTGCCGGTGCCAAGGTCAGTTATAGCACCGTTTAGAGAATTACTTATGGTTATGTTCGCTTCGGACGGAACACCCATAGGTACTGGTTTATCTGCAGTGTCAGGTGTCTGCAGCGGCTCTCCATAGTCCGCCCTCGTTCCAAAGTAGAGAGAGATGCCCTCAGGCTCCTCTTCTTCCGGGACAGAGTCCCGCCAGATCTTGAACTTCCTAAGCCCCTCGAAAGAGCCTAGCTGTGTATAAACCAGCCTCAAAATCCTCTCGACACTGTAGTAAATCTCTCCTTCTGGAGGAGCTTCTACCGGAAACTCTTCCGGTGGTGTTGAAGGCTCTGCGTCTATATTCAGTATCGATATGCCTTCTTCAGGCACTGGGGTCTCTATTATGTCTGGAAACCCGTAGCATACCACCGGTGTTAGGTGTGTCATACAGTCTGCTGCCACGCAAAATTCAGAGTAAAGGCTTTTGTACCGGTTACGGATGGCTCGCTCTCCAACCGGATTACAACATAGACAAACTGTGTTTGAGGATCCGTTGAGTCAAGGTTTATAGTAGTGGCTCCGGATGGTAGTGGAATGTTAGGCGAAGAGGCTCCGGGATCGGTAGCCGGCACCGCCGAATAACCCGCCCCATACAGGTTGCTGCTAGGGGTTGAGAAAGATGATTGTATCTTGAAGTAAGCCTTTATCTCTGTTACCGGCCCCCCGAAAATTCTGAAATTCTTGAACTCACCTAAGTCCCCCGAGTAACCGCTTTCGGGAGGCTGGAGCTTCAAGAACAGGCACCTGGGGAATGAGGGCACGGCTTCCCCGTTCCATATAAGAGGAGAAGCCCCCATATCTCCGGTCAATGGATCGTCGTCCGCTGCCATAAACCTAAGGGTTCCGCCGCTTACTATAGTTTCGTGGCCTACACCGCTGGAGCCTGTACCTTTATTTATAATCCACATAGAATCTCCTCCTTATAGCTCTGTTTTCCACTGAAAGTTAAGCACCAGAGAGAAAGGAGCTCCTCTTGGTGGTGCGTCACTGTCTTCTGGTTTAGTTATTACCAGCATCAAGTGTAAGTACTTGGTATGGTGTTCGCCTTCCTGGCCCTCTATTACCAGTTCTTCGGCATCATTCATAACTGGCCAATTCGGCTCTTCCGGCGGAGTTAAAAGAGGAACCTCCTCGAAAGTAGCAGGATCAAAAACCAGGTCCAGGTTCAAAGAGTTGCTCAAATAATAAAACACCCTGCACCAAAGGGCTTCCGGTGATTTATTGCTTATCCAAAACTTAAATTCCTTAAACTTACCCGAGTCTCCTGGGCTGGGCGTAAGTCTTATGACACCCGGTCTGGATATTATCTCCGTGGTGGTAAAGGGATCCCACTCAAACACATAATCGGCACTCTCAGGCGCTCCCTCTGTTGGAGAAAACCTGAGGTAGGTTATCTCTATTTCCTCCGACTGTGCCGGATTTTCCGGTCCGTCAGGGTACCACCTGTAATACCCGAGAATCTTCATAAAACCTCCTGCCAGGCTACAGTAACATTCATAGCAGTATCGTCTGATAAAGAATATACCTTAGCTCCCACTTCCAGTACGACTCCTATGGTCAATACTCTGTCGTCTTTTTCTACCTGTAGGTCTGCTCCTGTGTATGCCAGACTTCCATAGTGATATGTTCCGCTGTAATCGGTGAACGCCACATAACTGGCTTCCAGTCCCTCAGGGAAAGGGCTGACTTTAGCCTCCAGAGTTCGCAGGTTCATAGCCTTGTCTGCATACAGATTTATAGATAGTGTGCCCTGTTTCTTAATAGCGTCTATGAGCAGCTCTGCCTCGGATGTTGTCTTTTCCCCTTCCCAGACTACGTCGGCCCTCATCAGTAAACCTCTCGCCACTTCACATAAATAGGCACCTTTATGGAGCCCTCACCGGGATTCATTCTATGGATCTTGATGCCTATTAGCACAGGCTCCGTGAAGTGTTTTACCCCAAACTCGAATTCTCTGTTCATAATCTCAGACTTGTAAGTCAAAGGGTCCCATCCTACTTTTATAGGAAAGGTCAGAGGAAGCTCCTCCCCGCCAGCGGTGGGATCTATAGACATAGCTGCGGTGTTGGGGCCTGGCTGTGTCCAAGATTCTTCCCAGTTGTCGTCAGGAATGACAATACCGAGGTGTGTGGGTGTGAAGGAGGAGGCACCCGGGTGTAGCCACGGACCGGAGAATCCGTAAGTGCCACCGGAATAGACACGTCTGCGCGCTTCCATAAGGACATAAGAAGTAGCGTTATACAGAAACACCGTCGGGAAATCCTCAAAATACTGATTATCGCCTACGTTCACGAAGTTTCTGAGATCGCTAGGCCACACATCCCGCAAATCTACCCCCATCACACTCACCCCGTTGATTCCGTTAGTGCCGGATACGGTTACGCTAGCCCCGGCAAGGGGTACTACACGAGGCTTGAGGAGAGCTGAATTTGTGTGATAATAAGGAGGTTCTGTCTTGAACAGTCTACGTGGTGTGTCTATGTAGACAGTGGCCGCCTCCGTCATAGGGGGCGAGCCGGTGTCCGAGTCCTCCCCCTGACCTATAACGGCTGTCCTGAATAGTTTCACATCGAACAGCCTGTAAACACCCTGAATATCAAACTCAAGGGTGAAAATACCCACACCGCTTCGCATAGCACTGAAAGTAACCGGAGCTTCGTGTTCATATCCATAGTTGTATGAGCCTCTATTTATGCCCACGCTGGCCGCAACAAGTGCTCCTCTGGAAGTCAAACGATTATACATAGCAGTGCCATCTATGTATTGACCTGCCATAGTGGCGTGGACACCCAACCCGTTGGAAGGGTATCCCGCCAGTCTGTATAGTTTAACTATTGCAGCCACTTATGCTATCTCCTGCCACCCGAAATTAACTGTTGTCTCAAACCCCTGTTCGGCAGTGTCCTCTATCCTTATTTGGAGGACAACATAGTCTGTGTAGTCTCCGTCGGCAACCAATTCACCGGATAGGGACCCTCCTATCTTAACGTTAGGGCTCGAGTCTCCGGGGTCGCTTGTGGGTACCACTGTGGACGCCAGATCCGGTGTTCTGACCTGGTCGGTAGGGCCTCCATCCGGGTATGTCTCGGAGCTGCCGATGTACATTGTTATTCCGGTAACTACCGGGTTATCAGGGGTCCAGACTCTAAAGTTCTTAACGGCTGATGCCTCGTTCAGCTCCGTAGCGCGGAACCTGAATATACGCTCAAAGGACCGCGTCACGCTACCCGGGGAGGGACCCCGTACTGGATAATCCCCAGGAGAGGCCGTGGAGGGGTGGTCCGCTCCCAGAAAATCCAGTTTAAGGCACTGCAGAGCCTCTATAGTCTCTGAAGCACCGTGGGACACTATCTGTTCTACGTGTGCCGAAATCATATCAGCACCTCCCTTAGACTACTTCGTCCCAGGCTACACTTACGGTCGCGGTCGCACCGGTAGTTGCTGTATCGGCTACTTTTAGCTGAAGGTACACGTAATCCGTGCAAGCACCGTCGGCTTCCAGTCGGCCTTCAGTAGTTCCTCCGATAGTTATGTTTGGTGAGCTGGGACCGGGGTCTGCCGTGGGGATAAGTGCAGGAGTACCGGACTCCGCTATACCCGCAGAGGTATTAACCGGCTGAGAGTAAGCAGTCTTTACTCTATAGAACAGCTGGCACCCGGTGGCCGGTGTGTTGCTGCTCGCCCAGACACGGAAGTTATTACAGTACACCGTAGCGTTCAAGGCTTCCGCCTTTAGCCTGAAAACTCTCTCATAGCTATAGGAGTTTTCCCCGCTCTCAGGAATCCTTATAGGATAGGTAGAGGGGGTCTCCCCAGACCCTATGTCCGCTGCAAGCAGGTTCAGGTCTACTGCGTCACTGGCCTCTTCCGAACCGGGAGCTGCTCCGTATATTACACGATATTCAACGTTTGCCGCCATTTATATCACCCCTTTATAGTAGTTCTATCCAGGCGAAATTCAGTACAAAGTTTGCGCCAGAGAGCACATTAGGCGCTAGTTGTAGCTGCAGTACTACCCAGTCGGTATGTTCCCCGGCCTCATTTAGGATCCCTTCGACGGAACCCTCCACCGTAATGTTAGGGCTGCTCGCACCAGGGTCTGCGTCAGGAACGGCAGTACCAGCTATGGCCGAGGGGGTGCTTACCGGTTCCGCATAGGCACCCGTACACCCACCTTTAAGCTGTATGTTGGCAACCGCGTAGCCGTCGTCGTCCAAAAAACCACTGCGCCACACCCTGAAGCTCTTAACCCCCACGTTCGTTTCAAGGTCGTTGAGCACAACCTGAATCCAGCGTTCGCAACTGAATACCGGAACATCAAGCAGCTGTATAGGTGAGTCTATGGGGTCTGTGTCAGGCGCCAGGTCTTCCGCAAGGAAGTTTATAACCTCCGGCTGTGCTTCTGTTGTTTGTACATCATCCGGGGGAGCCCCCCACGTTGTCAGTACTGATAGTTGTGCCATATTGGCACCTCCTTACTCAGGTATCAAGCCCTACACAAACGGAACCGTCCTCCAGAGCGGAAACTATGGTCTCGTGACCGGTCTCCTTGTCCTTGTATCCTAGAACAGGATACCTTCTACTCGAGGAGGCACCTCCGCCTACGCCCAGACTTATCTGGTTGTGATAGTAATGGACCAGCTCCATTTTATCGGGTTTGAATGGTATTCTAATGAGGCCAGTTCTGGTTATCAAAATAAACGTCTTCAGGTGTTCCTGGTCAATATCGGAAAAGTGCCTTATATTCCCATCGCCGTCTCTCTGAACCTCTACGTGGTCATCATACAACTCTGCCCACACGGCTAGCTCTTTTTCCGGGATCAAAACCGTTTTCTTTACCATACCTGCTTCTGTGTGAAATGCTATGGCTAGTTTCTTTTCCTGAGATATATCCATCTGTTGCACCTCCTGCTATATGCTACCCCTAGCATCTCATAACTACGGGGTAGCTTGCAGGTGAGATTAAGCAGTTATCTCCTCAAGGCCGGTGATCTCCAAACGTACGTCTTCATACGTTCCTACGGGGACCCCTTCGGGTACTTCCACCTTTACGTAGAACCGTTTGTATTCCCCTGCCTTTATAGTACCCAGCTCGACAAAGTCGAACCAGTTGGTGTTGTCAACGCTCAACTTTACCCAATCTACGGCAGCGCCGGAGCCCGGATCAGTGTCAAGGGCTTCCACTTTAACGTTTGTATAGTCATTACGTGTAGCCCTGGCATATAATGCCTGCGCCTGTATCCTGTCTTCTTGCACGGTGTTAACCGGAAAAACCACATCCTCAAATACCTTAACCCCACCACTGAAGACTTCTATAACCTCGCCCTCGGAGGGAGCTACATCAAACTGAATAGAGTTGTCCTCGAGAAGCTCGTAGTCGTCAGCATCTACAAGAACGCCGTCTATGTGTACCTCGCTTACCGTGTCGGTAGCCAGGGAGATCCCTGTTATACTGAATTTCTGTTGTACTCCGTTACCCTCAAAGACATCCGTGCAGTGTAACTCCTGTGCACCTGAATAATTAGCGGAGATGACCAGCATAGGGCCACCTCCTTATATCTCTTCGTAATCTACGGCAATTATGAAACTGGAATTGGAGATATTTCCAGTGCTCTGTACCGATGCCGGGACAACAAGCTGCATTACAATATAGTTAGACTTGTACACATCGCCGTCCATAAAGATTGGAAGAGACTTAGGTGATGCCGGTGTTATAGTGGTGTGTGTGTCGGAGGCTGTCTGGGACCTGGGAGTGTTGTCCGGAGTATCGTAGACACCCTTGACCCCTACCCTCAATGTAAGACCGGGAACCAGCGAGCCCGAGAAGTAGAAAGTCACATTGGCTATGGTCGTAAGGGCGTTATCGTCCCACCATACCTGTATCCACCTTTCATAGCTGTAGTTTGTGCCCTGGTTTGGTTTCCGTACCCCGTAGTTCATATAGTTGCTGAGGTCCGTATAGAGGTCTTCCCTGGCGAAAGTTATTACCGCCGACGTGGACAGAGATGCGTCAGGGTTGATCGTTTTGGAGCTCGAAGGACCTGTAATTACTTTCCAAAGTACATTTCTGGCCATCTTTATTTCCTCCTTTTACATAATCTCTTTCCAGATTATGTGTAAAGTGCCTGTTAATCCTCCAACTGCATCAGGTTTCACAGCAACCTGGGTCACTACATACATAGTCTTGTCCCCCGGGTGCTTCAGTCTTTCAGTAGGGGTGTTTATGGGAATCGTTACTGCCGCTTCCCGTGATTCCGGTATTTTTATAGTAGCTATCAAAGACTTAGTACCCTTCGGTGCCGAATATGTGGTATTGAATCCGTAATACAGATCGATACTGGCATCCTTATCCAGATCTGCCCACATCCTGAAATCGTAAGCCTCTTCTGAGACACCTTTATATACACAGCCCAGCGTCAGGTACCTCTCGAACGAGTATGTGGTAGTCTCCCCCAGCAGTACCGGATACCATTTTGCCACCGATAGCTGTGATATGCCGTCAAGGCCCATATAGTAGATCTTGCTGACCCCTTCAGTAAGCTCCTGTGTCTGATGGGAAGCCCCGTAGTGTAGCATAGGCAGGAACTTCATCTTACGCAGCAGTAACTCAGCGTCTATTTCAAGCTCAGTCAGTTCCTTATCTTCCGGAATAATAGTGAACCCTGTTGCCTTTGTTTTTACCTTGTGAAGAATAACTTGCGTGTGTGAAGCTAGGTTTAAGGGTGTCACAGAACTCTCGATACCTACAAGAACTACACCGCTGCCCCCGATAGAAAAACCAGAAGGTACGTCTTTGATTTTATACAATATAGCTTGTACCTTTGTGGATACCTCAGAAAACGATAAAAACCCTATTAACTGCGCTACGGTTGTATTGGGTGTTGCAGCGTCAAAGTCTACATCTTTTTCTTTAACTTTATACAAAATAGGCGAAGAAGACGAACTGACCTCAACGAAAGAGGAAGTTAGCTGCTTCTCGGAAATAAGTATGCTTTCAATAAGAGCAAACTCGGCAGGCTTACTCCCTTCCCTTAGGAAATTTATAAGGTTTAACCTTACCTCCTTCTCCGAGAAGAAGGGTAGCATATAGAATTGAGCGTCTTTTAGTTGAGTATGTTTTTTCGCTAGATTAAACTCAGTAACTCTATTTACCGTCTCGGTGGGCACGGGTCACACCCCCTTTAGCCCTGGAACCTGATTCTTATTTGTACAAACTTCATAGGGCCTCCACCTGTGTTTTTCTCCTTTATCTGCCAGGAACCTGCTTCGGTCCAGGAATTGTTTGGAGTCCAGTAATTCAGTTGATTACCGTCGGTGTCCGGAATAGTCCCCGCAGCGTCGCCTTCAGGCGGCTCAACCGAGTACCTGATCTCATAGTCCTGAGGATCAAACTCATCCACGTCTATGCGCCCGAAGCCGCCGATCTCCGACCAGTTGATGGTTGCTAGGTTTAGTTCATACGGAAGCTGAATAATAGGAGACAGCCAGTACAGTTCCTCGGGGAAGGAAAAGGACCAGTCCCAGGAGTAGTCGCCTCGGAGGAAGGGTAAGAGTGTGCTCGTGTTTAGAGGATCGTTTATACCCGAGGGACCACCAGTAAGGTATCGGGTTCCTGGTGTAAAGAAATAGTCGTTTATGTTAGCAGAGCGGACCTCCTCAGAACCAATAGTGGCTAGCCCCACATAAGAACCTTCTTCGTTATAGTAGCCTGAAGCTGCATAGCTGCTACCAACTACAAACCGATAAAGTCTATTTCCAGGGGAAGGTAGTGTGGATAGTGAGGACTGCAAGGGTTTCGTCGTACCTGATCGTGTAAAAACCCCAAGCTCCCTACCCGGTCTTATAAAACACCTACCAAGCCAACCCGTATAATGGTATTCGTAACAGCTTAAGAAGCAGTAGCCCGGGTTATACGGATTCACATCTCCGTGCATCTCATATACATCTATAAAATCACCATATAGCAGCAACACACCGTCAATACAGTAGTCTCCCCTCGTGTCACCCCAATAAGTCATTGGTCTCTTGAAGTACTTATCTTGGAGGGTCTTTGTCCCCAGACTGTACTGAAAAGGGTTATTATAAGTGGTAGGCCAGCCAAGAGCAGCCTGTACGGTAGCTCTGTTTGGAACCACAGTAAACTGCACTGAATCACCGGGACCGAAGGTTACAGGAGACTCATCCGGATTCTCCAGTTTAACCATACTGAGCCATTTTTTACCAGAAAGAGTCCAGTTCATAAGCTGGTATTTTGTTGGGTCACCATTAACAAAGCTGGGTTCAAAATGCCCCTGTGGGGAATATAGCAAGTCAAACATATAGGGATTACCCGGGATTATGATGTTACCCCCGCTCATATCATTATCGCTATTATTAGTAACAGTAACCTTAATCTCCTTACTGGGTGCCACACGGTTACTGACTACGTTTACACCCTGGAGAGTACCCAACGTCCAGGCATTCTCCGGAAACAATATCTTAGGCATATCAATCGCCTCCTATTAATTTCTAACGTAGAACGTAACTTCACTGGCACCTTCGTGCTGTATGGTCTGTATGTTTTCAAACCTCAGGAAGGGATACCCATTGTTAGGGTTATGGTCTATAGCCAACACGAGCTCGCCGTCTTCAGCACTAAAGCCAAAAGTCCCGTCAACCCCGGAAGCAGCCTTTACGTCACCGGTGAACCAGCCCGCCCCGATTGCCCATTTAGTAGTGAAGTCAAAGTTGGTGAAGGTGGCCTGCGTCTTCATCTCCGCTGTGGTCTTTGGGGTACCCTTAAAGGGGAACGCTTCAGGATCTGAGTCATTGAATCCCGAAACGTCAAAGTCATAAAAACAGTTTAGGATACTAGCAATATCCCAATCCTCTTCAGGGTAAGACCCATTTTTCCCTACAAATCCCCCCACATATATAGTTTCAATAAGAGAGGTGGAAACACTTCCAGCAGAGAGACATTTTTGTATAGTACCATAGCTTGCAAACCCAATAAAGCCCCCAACAACGTCTCTTCCGGACACGTTACCCAGCGCAAAACAGTCCTCAATAGTACCACCGTCATAAAAAGACCCACCCAGACCACCAGCGTAATTATTCCCAGATACCTCCACATCAGCACCGCATCTATATAGGTCTGACATACATATGTTTCCTATTAGCCCTCCTACGATATTCCCGGGCATCCCCTCTTTGTTAGTCACCAGACCTTGTGCTGCTAAACACTCTGAAACAGTACACTCAGAGACCCCTCCTAATAAAAGACCCCCATCCTCCCCACAACGAACCTCTGCGTTGAACACAGAGCATCTGTGTATAATACATTTACTTGCATAGGATATAAGCGCCCCTACCCAGTCGTTCCCACTAAAAAATCCTCCAAATATCTTAACATTCTCCACTCTAGGCACAGTACTACCAGAATTAAGACAATGATCTATTAAACCTGCACCATAAACACCACCTCTGGTGTCTATGACAGTTGGGTCTATAAATATAAGATTTTTTAATGTGGCCCCTTTTAGCTTTTCAAAAAAGAAATCCGTAAGACCTGTGATCTTAAAGCCCCCACCGTCATATACCCCTAGTTCAAAGATTTTTCCCAGTCCTTGGTGTCCAGTTAAGTCGAGGTCCGCTTTCTGAACATAGTGCTTTCCCATATGGTTAAAGTTACCCATACCATCATCAGTAAAGATCCCCTCAAAATCTGCTGGCGTCCATATCTGATAGGGGTCACCCTCTACACCGGTTCCGTGAGCGAACGTATATAGACTCATTCAAAACCCCTCCTATTCCTGAAGAATATCCAGACCGCTTACCGGGTCCAGATTCTGGTCGTAAACAGTACCCGTTACATTATTATCTCCAGGCTCTAAGCTCGGGTTAGGGCTGCTTCCATCATTGAATTTAACCCTTACCTGGAAGTACTTGGCAGGCCCTGCTCCGTGCCCGCGCTGTACAGGTGCCCACTCGGAGGCACCAGACCAGTCGGTAGTAGGTGCCCAGTAGTTTAATTGTGTGCCTATTTGCATTCCTGTGGTAAATACAGGAGAGTTCTTCAAAGATCCGTTTTTATTAAACGGTGACGAGTCCCCGGCGTTAATCTTAAGCAACCATCGGCCGTTTAAGGATGTGGTCAGGGAATCGGGAACCAGGGTTTTATAGGAATTTATGTTGGCCTCAGACAGCTCACGACTCCAAAACATAACTTCTCGAACTTCACCATTGAAGTAAGGTGAAG
>Ga0334886_1001733_pt1 | contig 24251 bp, 20 predicted proteins | sample GraSluR1_MG_9_FD_207232 | JGI IMG/M metagenome (GOLD analysis project Ga0334886, IMG submission 207232) | Sludge microbial communities from methane-producing bioreactor in Wageningen University, Netherlands - Granular Sludge_27_06-R1 | ecosystem: Engineered > Bioreactor > Anaerobic >... | reverse complement strand
GCTTGAGGTCGGCCAGCCGCGGGCTGGTCAACGCCTCGAGGAGCAAGGCTGGCGGCGCTCCGGCCTGCTCTACTACCTGCGCCTCCGCCAGCAGCGGTGATCGGGCCCGCGCATAGAAAAGGGGCTCGACCGTGGGTGGGGCTTGCACCTTGTAAATGCGGCTGCGGCCGTCTTCTGTGCGGATGCGTTGGACGCAGGAGAGGGGCCATTCGTGCAAGGTGGTGCGCTCCACGAGTGTACTGCCCATTATCACCGACAATTCGGCGTCGTCGTGGAGCTGGAGATCAAAGAACGGATGTTGGAACATGGTGATCCACTGTTAGGGCAAACCTTAGTTACACGGCGCCTTCATGCGTGCTCTGTAGGATTGTGTACCACAAGTAGAGATCCGGCAAGGATGCCGAACTTGCTGCTTCATGCGAAAACTCCGGAATCGCGCCCTCTCTGGAGTCCTTCCACCGCGCCGGCTGTGTAGACGCCAAGCCGTTGCGGCGTGAACCGTGCGAGCGTGGCGCTTGCCGTCTTCGCCCCCCGTCGACCTAACAAGGCGAGCGCTTGCGCGCATCCGGCCGGTTTTTGGCGGCAGTTGGTTGCGCCCGAGCGCGGTGCTATACTAGCCGGCATGATCATCCATGTCCTGCCGCCCGACGTCGCGGCCAAGATCGCCGCCGGCGAGGTCGTCGAACGGCCCGCCAATATTGCCAAAGAACTGATCGAGAACAGCCTCGACGCCGGTGCAAGCGAAATCCGCATTGAGGTGCGCGAGGGCGGCCAGCGCCTGCTGCGCGTGAGCGACAACGGCCACGGCATCCCCGCTGCCGAAGCGCCGCTCGCCTTCCAGCGCCACGCCACCAGCAAGCTGAACGCGGCCGAAGACCTGGACCGCATCGAGACGCTCGGCTTCCGCGGCGAAGCGCTCTACAGCATCGCCGCCGTCTCCAACGTTACCCTCACCTCGCGCCACGCAGAGGCGGAGATCGCGGTGCAACTGCGGCTGGAAGGAGGCGAACTCGTCGAGCAAGGCAGGGCGGGCGCGCCGGTGGGGACGGTCGTCACAGTCGAGCATCTCTTTCACAACGTGCCCGCCCGCCGCAAGTTTCTGCGCACCACGGCCACCGAAGCCGGGCGTATTGCGGCTATCGTCCAATGCTATGCCCTGGCTTACCCGGCCTGCCGCTTCGTGCTTGTCAACGAGGGCCGCGAGACCTTCCGCACCACCGGCAGCGGCGACCTCTTCGACGTCATCGTGCAGGTGTACGGCCTGGATACAGCGCGGCAAATGATCCCCTTCGGCCCGCCCGCGGCGGCGGCGCAGACGCACACTCCCGCCGGCCTGGCGGAAGAAGTGGCGTTCATGCCGGAAAGCCCCGCGAAGGACGCACCGGAGACTGCGATCCGCGCCTTCGGCTATGCCAGCCTGCCTACGTTGACGCGCGCCAATCGCACCGGCATCGACCTCTTTGTAAACCGGCGCTATGTGGAAGACCGCGGGCTGACCTTCGCTGTGGTGCAAGCCTACCATACGCTGCTGCCCGTGGGCCGCTATCCTCTGGCTGTGGTCTTTGTCGAACTCGACCCGGGACAGGTCGACGTGAACGTGCATCCGCAGAAGACGCAAGTGCGCTTCGTCCACGAAAGGAGCGTGTTCAGCGCGGTGCAGAAAGCGGTGCGCCGCGCTGTCGTCCAACACGCGCCCATCCCCGACATGGACCTGCCGTCTTCCGGCCGCGACGCCATCGACGCCTGGTCCGCGCGCCGGCGCAGCATCATCGAGGCGGGCGACAGCCAGCGCAGCTTCACGCTCGCTGCGGGCGTTCCGTCCGCAGAAGGAACGCTCGCCCCTGATCCGGCCCTGGAGAGCGGCGCGGGCTGGGCCTCGCAGGCGAGCGACGACCATGAGGCCGTGGCGACTCCGGCCGCGACATCGGCGGCTGAGCAGGACGACGCGTCGGCAGGGGCTTCGCATGCCGTCCTCTCGGAGCAGACGCGCAAGCTGCCGCCTCTGCGTGTCGTCGGCCAGGTCGGAGCGATGTACATCGTAGCCGAAGGGCCGGAAGGCGTCTTCCTCATCGACCAGCACGCAGCGCACGAACGCATCCTCTACGAGAAGTTCATGGCACAGCGCGGCGGCGGCATCGCCGCACAGCACTTGCTGGAGCCCGTCACCCTGCACGTGGGCCGTGAGATCACCGGCCTGGTCGCCCAACACCTGGCCGAACTGAACCGCATCGGCTTCGCCGTCGAGCCGTTCGGCGGCGACAGCTTTCTGCTGCGCAGCATCCCCAGCGTGCTTTCCGGCCAAGACCCGGCGCGCGTCCTGCAGGAGATCGCCTCTTCGCTGGCAGAGCGGCGCAATCTGGTGGGCGAGGAGATGGAGGCGCGTCTCGTCAAGATGGTATGCAAGCGCGCCGCCATCAAAGCCGGACAACTGCTCAGCGCCATCGAAATGCAGGAGTTGGTGCGGCAGCTCGAAGCCTGCGACTCGCCGCGCACCTGCCCCCACGGCCGGCCTACCATGATCCAGCTTTCCGCCGGCGAACTCGAAAAGGCCTTCGGCCGCATCTAGTGGTGTACTCGCCAAGCATCTGTCATTCTGAAGCGAGCGTTAGCGAGCTGAAGAATCTCGTTGCACCTGAGGTCGAGATGCTTCGCTCCGCCCAGCATGACAAGTTGCGTGTTTCGCGATCCTACTATTTGGCGCGCATTTCCGATTACATAATCGGCGGCTCTCGCTTTGGTTCGGCGGGCGGCCTATGCTATACTCACCCAATTGTGATCGACGCTTGCAGCGGGTTTTCCGGTTGCATTGCGTCGCGTCTCACACAAACGAGCCGGCGGTCCGGTGTGCGGACAAAGCAACCGGCGTAGGCGCGCGGTTATTGGCCCGGCCAGGAAAAAATGAGGAGAAAATGTCGCTTACCATTCGCACCGAACCCATGGACAACCGCCAGCTGGCGTTGAAGGTCGAAGTCGCCCAAGAGCGTGTGGAGCAGGAACTGCGCAAAGCCGCCCGCAAGTTGGCCGGACAGTATCGCATACCGGGCTTCCGCAAGGGTAAAGCCCCCTACCACATCGTCACCCAATATGTCGGCCTACCCGCCCTCTTCGACGAATTTATCGAGGAACTCGGCCAGGAGGTCTACCGCACGGCCATTGAGCAGGAGAAGATCGAACCCTACGCCATGGCCTCGCTGGATATCGAAACGCTTGAGCCGCTCACCTATTCCTTCGCGGTGCCCCTCGAACCCGAAATTGATCTGGGCGACTATCGCAGCCTGCGCGTGGAGGAAGAAGAGCCGGTCATCGACGAGGCCGAGATCGACGAGCAGTTGGAAGCCGCCCGCGAGCAATATTCCGCTTGGACCGACGTAGATCGCCCCAGCCAGTATGGCGACACATTGACCATCGACATCAAGAGCGTGATCGTGCCCGCCGAAAGCGCGAATGAAGGTGCGGAGAACGATACGCCGGACGGCGAACAAACGGTCGTCCTGGACGAGTCCGACTGGGATGTGACGCTGGATCCCGACAACCCGATGGACCCGCCCGGCCTCGACGACGCGCTGCTCGGCCTCTCGCCAGGCCACGAAAAGGAAGTCACGCTCAGTTGGCCGGCCGAAAGCCAGAGCATCTACGCCGGTAAACAAGCTCTATTTCATATCAAGGTGCACAAGATCCAGTCGCTCGAAAAGCCCGAGTTGAACGACGAATTGGCCCAACTGATCGGCCCGGACTTCAACACGCTGGAAGACCTCAAAAACAGCATCCGGGCGGAAATGATCGAAGCGAAGAAGGCCGAAGCCAACGAGAACTACATGGAAAAGGCTCTCGACGCATTGGTCGAACAGAGCACGATGGTCTACCCGCCGGTCGTGGTCGAAGACCAGATCGACGCCATGGTCAACGAATTTGACCGACAACTGCGCCAGTACGGCATCGACGGCGTGAACAACTACCTCTCGCAGATCGGCCAGAGCATGGAGGAATACCGCGAGAGCCTGCGCGAGCAAGCCGAAATTGCGGCGCGGCGCAACCTGGTCATCTCCGAGCTATACCAGTTGGAAGGACTCGAAGCCACTGACGAGGACGTGGAAGAACGCATCCAGTCCATGTTCGGCGATGTCAACGAAGAACAAGCCGAAGCCGCCGAAGCGTACCGCAACATGATGCGCTCCGATGCGGGCCGCGCCATCCTCGGCAGCCAGATCTTGCAGCAAAAGGCCCTGGATCGTCTGCTTGCCATCGTACGCGGCGAGGAAGTGCCCGAACCTGTGCGCAAGACCGACGCCGCCGCAGAAGGCGACGCCCCCGCCGAAACGGCGCAGAGTACAGCCGCAGACGACGCGACGGCCGTAGACGAAGCGTCGAGCGAGGAGCCCGAGGCCGCCGACCAGGCGTGACCCGGCGGTTGAACGCTAACGGAATGCATACAGACAGTAGAAGCCGGCTTACGGTGGTGCGCGGCGCTACGGAAGTACTCTGGGATCAGTCATTCCTGTTTCTGTTCAACCATTCAGTGATGGAGAAATCGCGATGAACAACCCGACGAACTTGATCCCGATGGTCATTGACAACAGTGGCCGCGGCGAGCGAGCGTACGATATTTATAGCCTGCTGCTGAAAGAGCGCATCATCTTCCTGGGCACGCCGATATCCGACCAGATCGCCAATCTGATCGTGGCGCAACTGCTCTACCTCAATGGCGACGATCCCAATCAGCCGATCAACATGTACATCAACAGCCCCGGCGGCAGCATCTATGCCGGCCTCGCCATCTACGACACCATGCAGATGATCCCCGCGCCGGTCAGCACCTACGCCGTCGGCGTGACGGCGAGCATGGGCACCGTGCTGTTAGCCGCAGGGGCGAAGGGCCGCCGCTATGCCCTGCCGCACGCCACCATCCACCTGCACCCGGCCAGCAGCGGCGCCCAGGGCTACACCGAGGACGTGCGCATCGCCTTCCGCGAGCAGGAACGCGTCCAGACCCAACTCTTCCACCTGGTAGGCAAGCACACCGGCCATTCGTGGAAGGACATCGAGCATGACTTCGAGCGCGATCGCTACATGAACGCGCTCGAAGCCAAGGAATACGGTCTGGTCGACGATATCCTCGGCGGCTCCGAAGACATCGTTCAGGTCAAAAACGGCGAAATTGTGGTGCCGGAAATCGGCGAAGCGGTCAAAGAGAAGAAGAACGGCGCCAAATAACGGCGACTCGATACTAGGAACGACATGACGGATCAATCACAGACTGAGGAGCCGCGCTGTTCGTTTTGCAATAAGCCGCGCAGCCAGGTAAAACATCTGATCGAAGGCGGGCCCAACGTCTATATCTGCGACGAGTGCATCCTTTTGGGCGCGGAGATACTGGCAGAGCGGGGTGTAGACAGCCCCGCTGCGCCGGCTGCCGTTGCGCCAAGCGAAGCGCGCACCATTCCCAGCCCAAAAGAGATCGTCGAACACCTGGACCAGTACGTCATCGGACAGGAACGCGCTAAAAAGGTGCTCTCGGTCGCAGTCTATAATCACTACAAGCGCGTCTTCGGCGGACGCGGCGCAGCCGCAAACGGCGACGCGCCGCCCGAAGACCGCGACGTGGAGCTGACCAAAAGCAACGTGCTCTTGATCGGCCCGACGGGCAGCGGCAAGACCCTGCTGGCCGAAACGCTGGCCCGGCTGTTGCAGGTGCCCTACACCCTCGCCGACGCCACCGCACTCACAGAAGCCGGGTACGTCGGCGAGGATGTCGAGACGATCCTGGTCGGCCTGCTGCAAAATGCGGATTGGGATACGAAGCGCGCCGCGCACGGCATTGTCTATATCGACGAAATCGACAAGATCGCGCGCAAAAGCGGCGATAACGCCAGCATTACGCGCGACGTCAGCGGCGAAGGCGTGCAACAGGCCCTGCTCAAGATCATCGAAGGCACGGTCGCCAATGTGCCGCCCGCCGCGGGGCGCAAACACCCGCAACAGGAGTTTATCCAACTCGACACGCGCAACATCCTCTTCATCTGCGGCGGGGCCTTCTCACATCTGGAGGACATCGTACGCAACCGCGTGCAGCGCCGCGGCAGCCTAGGCTTCGTCCCCTCCGCAGACGACCTCGTCTATCGCCAATACGTCGTCGCGGACGAAGTTGCAGACGAAGCCGCCCCCTTGCCCGACGATCCGGCGGAGCGGCAACGCGAGCAGCATATCCGCCGGCTGGAGAAGGCGAGCCGCGAAGAAGGCCGCTACCTGCGCATGGTTATGCCTGACGACCTGCTCAACTACGGCCTCATCCCGGAGTTCATCGGACGACTGCCCGTGATCGCAGGTCTCGAGGGGTTGGATCGTCAGACGCTCGTGCGCATTCTGACCGAGCCCAAAAACAGCGTGACGCGCCAATTCAAGCGCCTGTTCGCTATGGACAACGTAGAGTTGGAGTTCGAGCCGGCTGCACTGGAGGCCGTCGCCACCGAAGCCTTCCTGCGCAAAACCGGCGCACGCGGCTTGCGCAGCATCGTCGAAGAGGCCCTGCTCGACGTGATGTACGAGATTCCCAGCCGCAGTGACGTGATGCGCTGTGTGGTGACCGCAGAGGTCTTCACGCACGGCGAATCGCCCACGCTCTACACCCGCCAGGGTCAGCCGATCTCCGTGGCGCGGGAACTGCGCAGCGCCGCGTAGCCCGCGCCGGTTTCAACCGGTACAACCCACGCACTTGGCTTGCAGGAAGCGGTCAGCTTCCTGCAAGTTGTTTTCCGCGTGCCGTCTACGCCGTTTGGTGCAGCATCCTCTCGATGAAGCGCGACCGCGCCATCTGTTCGCCTAAAGCAACGGCGGCGGCATCATTTTCCGGCGGCGATGCCAGCCCGGCAGCCCAGCTGTCCGCATCTTCGGCAACGCCGGGGAGGCCGACGACGTGGTTTTGAAGGTTGTATACGCCGTAGACTACGTCCAGCCGTGCGCCGATGGACGGTGCAAAGATGCGGCGCAGACCGCGCGCAGCCGTGGCCGCGTTGAGGATCACCGCCAGTTCAATCAGCCCTTCTCGATAACCGGGCAGGGAGGCGGACGCGGCGCCATAAACCGCATCCAAGACGTCGATCGCAGCGCGGGCCGCCGTTACGCTGTCGACGATGGCGCGCAACGACGGGGTGACGGCCAATGCCGCATAGCGCGCCGGCTCCAACAGTGCATCGACGGCGGCCGTCACCGCGCCGCAGCGCGTGTGGCCCAATACAGCCAACAGCCGCAAATCGGCGAGATTGGCGACCGCAAAGTCCAGGCTGCCCGAGCCTTCGCCCGCCGGCATATTGCCCGCCACACGCACGACAAACAGGGCGTTCACCCCCTGCCCAAAAACAAACTCGACCGGCACGCGCGCATCCGAACAGCCTAGCACGGCGGCGAACGGCGTCTGCGCCGGAGCCACGCCTGCACATTCGCCCACGCCCAGATCGGACGCGGACAACGCCAGGGTCAGCCGAGCGTTCTCGTCCGCAGATGCGTTCAGCAACGCCGCGATCTGCGCCTGGCTTTGCATCAGCAGGCTTTTCGCCTCTTCGGGCGTCTGGGGCCGGACCTTGGGGCCCGAGCCGGATTGGTCGCACTGCAAAACAAGTTCGATCACGGCGAATCCTCGGCTTGTGCCAATGATTGAATGATCTTCTGATCCGTCACCGGAAAGGGATACTCGGCCAATTGGTCCAGCCGCGCCCAGCGCCAATCGGCGCAGCCCAACGCCTGGGGGACGCCCGCCAGCCACCGCGCGTGAAAAACGTGCAGCGTAATGCGAAAGTGCGTGTAGGCGTGCCGCACCGTCGTCAGCGGCTCGTGCACCTCGATTCCAACGGCAAGCTCCTCTGCGATCTCGCGGCGCAGGCAAGCCTGTAAATCGGCGTCGTACGGCTCCAGCTTGCCGCCGGGAAACTCCCATAGCCCGCCCAACATGCCGTCCGCCGGGCGTTGGGCGATCAACAGCGGCGACGCATACGCTTCGCCCTGCCAGATGACGCCCGCCGCCACATCGTAATGCGGCGTTTTGCGCCGCGGCAGCCTGACCGGGCGCTGCGCCTGCACACCGAGCGCCGCCGCGGCGCACAGGTCGTGCAGCGGGCAGGCCAGACAGCGCGGGCGACCAGGCGTGCACACCAGTGCGCCCAGTTCCATCAGGGCTTCGTTCACAGCGCCGGCCTGCCCCTTTGCGCCCGCCTCTACGAGCGAGCGGGCCATGTCCCACAGCCTTTGGAGCGTGGCGCGATCTTCGATGGGGCTGTCGATATCGGCCAGACGGCTAAACACTCGCTTGACGTTGCCGTCGAGGATCGGCTCGCGCAGCCCAAAGGCCAGGCTGAGGATAGCGCCGGCGCTGTATTCGCCGATTCCGGGCAGTTTGAGCAATTCGCGACGCGTGCGCGGCAGCCGTCCGCCATACGCCTCCGCCACGATCTGAGCAGCACGATGCAGGTTGCGGGCGCGGGCGTAATAACCCAACCCCTCCCACGCCTTGAGAACGTCTTGCTGGTCGGCAGCGGCAAGCGCTTCCAGCGTCGGAAAGCGCGCCATCCAGCGCGTGAAGTAACCGGCGGCGGTGTCTAGCCGCGTCTGCTGCGCCATGATTTCGCTGACCCAGACCGTATAGGGGTCGCGGCGCCCGGCGGGCGCGGCGCGCCACGGCAGGACGCGCTGCTGCTCGTTGTGCCAAGCAGCAAGGCGGCGGGCTATTTCGGCATAATGCATGGGGACTTAGAAGGGCGTCAGCCGGCGCAACGACTGCCGGTCATCCGGCGGGGATCTGCGTGATGAAACACTGCCCAAGCGACGTGGCGGCAAAGAAGAAAACTATAGCGATCCAGACCCAAATCGGGAAGCCGGCGAACGTTTGCCGGGTCTTTTTCTTCTCGGGCAACGGCTTCGGCAACTCGGTCTGGCAACGCCAGCAGACATCCTTGTCGTCAGGGTTCCATGTGCCGCATTTTGGGCAGTCCATTGCGCGCTCTCCTTAGTCTGGCAGATTTGCAAAATCGTATCACAAATCCGCGCTGCGGGCAAAGGAATCCGCAACGTTTTCGCAGGCTGCGCCGTCCGTCTGCGGGTCGCTTCGATAGGGGCAAGCCACAAACTAGACTGAGCAGGATTTCGGCTCTGCTCGATCATTGACACTGTGCACAGACCTGATGTACAATGCCTCTAATGACAACGCTGACGTTAGCGCTGTCTGCGCCAATCTCAGTCTTTTCACCGATCCTGCACGCCTAGACCGCACGACCACCCATCCGGCCCTGTTCGACGCCCCGCTGCGCGGGCGCCATAGCAAAGATAGGGAACCTGATCTCTTGGCTGTGACCATGCGAGACGTCGCCGAAAAGGCGAACGTCTCGATCAAGACCGTATCGCGGGTCGTCAACAACCAAGGCGAAATCTCCGAAGCGACACGGCAGCGCGTGTTGGCCGCCATCCGCCAGCTTGGCTACCGGCCCAACATCGTCGCCCGGGGATTAGCCTCCGGCCGCACCGCGTCCGTCGCCCTCATCATCCCTCAGATCACCGACCCGTTCTTTCCTGAACTGGTGCTCGGCGTAGAGAGCGTGGCGCACCGGCAGGGCTATAGCGTATTTCTGTGCAACACCAACGAAGACCCCCAGCAAGAACTGGACTACATCGACATCTTGTCAGGCAAGCAGGTGGACGGCATCATCCTCTGCGGCAGCCGTCTCGACGCTGAACAACTGAGCTCGGTCGCAACCCGACATCGCGTCGCCATCCTCACAAGCCGCCGGCCCGCCCACGCCGCGGTTGTCAGCATTCCCGGCCGAAGCGGCCTGCGACGCATGACGTCACACCTGGCCGAGCTTGGACATCGCCGGATTGGGTACGTCGGCTTGTATTGGCCGGGCGACCAGGAGCGTCTCCAGGGCTATTACGACGGGCTGGCCGCGCATGACCTCGCCGCGGACGATCGCTATGTGCGAATGCTGCCGACGGTGACGGTTGAGTTGGCGCGCCACATGGCCTGCGACCTCCTGCGCGCAACGCCGGAGATCACGGCGATGGCCTGCTACAACGACCTGGCGGCTCTGGGCGTGATGCAGGCGGCGGCGAGTCTGGGCCGCAGGGTGCCGGAAGATCTGGCCGTCGTCGGCTTCGACGACATTCCGCTGGCTTCGATGGTTAGCCCGCAACTGACCACGATGCATGTGCCGAAGTACATGCTCGGACAAATGGTCATGGACTTGCTGCTGAAGGTGATTGCGGCCAAAGGAGACTATGAAGAGCATGCGTATGTGGAACTTCGGTTAGTCGTTCGGGAATCATGCGGCGCCCAAAGCCGGCGTTCCAACGGCTGAGGGGCGCGGGGGCAGACTCGGAGCGCTCGCCACTGTGCGTCCGGGCAAGATCAATCCAGCAATCGCTCGACACCTAAACAATCGATACCTAAACAAAGGAGAATAACATGACTGTGGGAAAGATGAGCCGGCGTAGTCTGCTCAAGCTGATGGGGTCCAGCGCGGTTGCGCTAGGCGTGGCTGCGTGCGCGGCGCCTTCACCAGGCGGAGCGCCCGCAGGAGCGCCGGCAGAAGCCGGGCCGGTGACGCTGCGGCTCATGACATGGGGCGGCACAGAGAACGCCGAGAAGCGCGATCAGGCGGTGCGCAGCGCCCACCCGGAACTGGACGAGCAGTCCAGGGTTGAGGTCGTAGTCGGCGGAGCCGGCGATTTCGAAGTGGCCGACGCCGTGCGTCTTGCCCTGGCTGCAGGAACGAATATCCCCGACATTGTGCAGTTCAACCGCACCCAGATCGCGGAGTTCGCCGCCGCCCAGGAATTGCTGGCGCTGGAAGAGGCCTGGGGACCGTACAAGGACGATATGTACGCGGGCGCCATCGACCTTTGCATGTACGAAGGCTCGCTCGTCTGCTACCCCTACGAAGTCAAGAGCAAGGTCTTCCATTATCGCCAAGACATGCTGGACGCAATGGGAGTCTCCACCGCCGATATGAAGACGACCAGCGACTTCATCGCCATCGGCAAGGCCTTCCACGAAACCTACCCGAACAGCTATCTGCTCAACCTCGGCCCGCAACCCGCGCAGTACTGGCTCGGCGAGCTTCTCTCCGCCTACCCGGATGCGCGCATGGCCGACGAGGCGGGCAACTATCTCGTGGCGGAGCACCAGGCTTTTGCCGATACCTTCCAATTCATCAAGGACATCTACGATTCGGGCCTGGCGGCGCCCATCGACGACTGGTCGTCGGACTGGCAGCAGGCCTTCGCCGATGAGATGATCTGCGGCAGCCTGATCGCCAGTTGGATGAAGTTCTTCCTGCCCAAGTTTGCCCCAATGCAAGGCGGGCTGTGGGGAACCTCGCTCTGGCCCGAGTTGGCGCCTCTCGCCGACCAGCGGTACGGCAGCGAAGCGGGCGGCTCGGTCCTGGTCGTGCCCAAGCGTTCGGAGCATCTGGAAGCTTCGACCGAGTATCTGAACAAGATGTTCTTGGATAAGGACGGCGCGCTCGCCTGCTACGAAGTGACCGGCATGACGCCCCTCATGGAAAGCGCACGCGCCACGTTGATGGAGGCCGCCGCCAACCTAGAGAAGCCGGCCGGCATGTCCGATGAGGACTGGAACACCCAGCCCAACGTCTTCTTCGGCTCCGAATATCAGGGGATCGAACTGGATAGCTACAACTACGTGAAGGTGTTCCCGTACGATCCTTCGGCCACGAAGGAGATCGACATCCTCCACCAGTGGCTGATCAAGTTCTTGGCGAACGAGGCTACGCTGGTGGAGGCTCTCGACGGAGCCAAAGCCGATATGGAAGGCCAGATCGGCAACCCGTATCTCGTCTAGCTCACAGCCTGGCTCCGATATAGAGGCGGGCGGGCATGCTCGCCCGCCTCTTCTTTTCCCAAAGGCTGCCAATACGGACTTCGTTCCCGAACCCGAAGAGGTGAACATGGATACAAACGACGCGCTGGAACTCTCTGCACAGAGAGCGATCTCCGCAGCCGGAAAACGAAAAATCCGCTGGGGCGATGTTCTCGCGCCCTATTTGTTCATCTCGCCGTTCATCTTGGCCTGGCTCACGCTGTTCATTGGGCCGGCGATCTATTCGCTCGTATTGAGTTTCTTTCGCTATAAAGGCTACGGCACAGCCACCTATATTGGAATCCAAAACTACCAATCGATCCTGACCTATCATGTGTTTTGGACGATGTTGCGCAACACGATCTTTTACTGGCTGGCGCACGTCATTCCCCTGATGACTTTCGCCTTCCTCTTGGCCGTATTGGTGCGGTCCAAGCTGGTTCGCTGGAAGTCGTTCTTCAAACCCGTCATTTTCCTGCCTAATGTAATCGCCGTAGTGGCCTCGGCCCTCGTCTTTCAAAGCCTGTTCGGCACCCAGTACGGCGTGTTGAATTCCCTGATCGGCGCGCAGATTCCGTGGCTGCAAGATCCGAAGCTCACACGCTACGTGGTCGTGCTGCTGCTCGTCTGGCGCGGGGTCGGCTGGTGGTTTGTGATCTTCTTGGCGGGCCTTACCGCCATCAACACGGAGGTGGAGGAAGCGGCGCTGGTGGATGGCGCATCCGCCTGGCAACAGATGCGACACATTACATTGCCGCTGATGCGCAACACGTTCCTTTTCGCCTTTGTCATCGACGCCATCAGTTCGTTCCGGCTCTTTACGGAGGTCAACGTGCTCGTCGGCACAGGCGGCGGACTGGCGCCGGTGGCGGTCGCGCCGATCCTGAACCTGTTGCTGAGCAACCTGCGCGGGGCGCAGTTCGGCATGTCCGCCGCCGTCGGCTGGATCCTCTTTGTGCTGGTGGTGGCCGTAACCTACATACAATTTCGACTCTTCCAAGAAAACGCTGAGGGGGTGGAATAGTGGCCGGCAGTGCATCTGCAACCCCGACACGCAGTTCGGCATCCTATCGGCGGGGCCGCAGCATCCAAGTGGCGCTGGCCCATAGCATCTTGCTCATCGTAGTCGCCATTTCTTTCTACCCGCTGATCGTCATGGCGCTGAACTCGTTTAAGACCGACAGCGAAGTGCTGCGCAACCCGGCCGGCCTGCCGGAAGTCTGGACGCTGGCAAGTTACCGGGCCATCTTCGAATATCATGGCGGGCTGTGGCGTAACTTCATCAACTCGGTCATCGTCGCCTCGACCAGCACCCTGGTGTCGGTGTGGTTTGCGAGCATGGCCGCGTTCGCCTTCGCCAAATACCAATTCCGCGGGCGAAACCTGATCTTCGCATTGCTCCTAGCGATGATGATGGTTCCGTTTGAGATCACGGTGCCCCCCCTCTACATCATGTTCGCACGGCTCGGCTGGCTGAACACCTATCAAGCCCTGATCGTGCCCAGCCTGGCAAGCGTCTTCGGCCTCTTTCTCATGCGCCAATACATGCTGGGCGTTCCCAGCGCACTGCTAGAGGCGGCCCGCATCGACGGCGCCAACCATTGGCAGCTGTACTGGCGCATCATGGCCCCCGCGTCCGCGCCGATCTTGGGCGCGTTCGCCATCTTGCATTTTATGGGCGTCTGGAACGACTATCTGTGGCCGTTGGTGGTCGCCACAGAACGCAGCATCCAGCCGATCATGGTGGTGCTGCCCAACCTGCGCGACCCGCACATCGGCTTCTTGCCTGTCTGGGGAACGATCATGGCCGGCAGCGTGCTGGCGACCCTGCCGATTGTGACGGTGTTTGTCGCCTTCCAAGACAAATTTATGTCGAGCGTCGTGATCGGCGCCGTCAAAGAATAGGCCCAACGCCGCCGCCAGACGGTTCTCCGCATAAGCCTTAAACGTTCACATTCATTCGATCCGATAGACGGAAAGGAAATCATTCGATGGCAATGCCGTTGCCGCAGATCGTACAGGCGGATGGCCGGCCGCAGCTTCAGGTAGATGGCCGGCCATTCCTTATCCTCGGCTTGCAGTGGGATTGCGACAGTTGCTTCAGCCGCGCCGAGATGAACCCGTTATTCGCCCATGCCGCCCGCATGGGAGCCAACGCCGCTGCGCTGCCGCTCTATTGGCGGGAGATCGAGCCGGAGCCGGGCGCCTACGACTTCGACATGCTTGACGAGCGGCTGGCGCAGGCGCGCGCCAACGGGCTGCGCCTCGTCCTCCTGTGGTTTGCCACGTGGAAAAACGCCTGCTCCTTCTATGCACCCGACTACATCAAGCAAGACCCCAAGACCTACCGCCTAGCCCAAGATGCCGGCGGTCAGCCCACGGTCAGCCTCTGCCCAACCTGCACAGCGACCTGGGAGCGCGACAACGCCGCCTTGCAAGCGGTGATGGCCCACCTGGCCGAACACGATGCCGAGCGCACCGTGATCCTTTTCCAGGTGGAGAACGAACCGGGCATCTTGGGCAGCGACCGCTGCTATTGCGATGCCTGTAACCAGGAATTCGCCGCCGGCGGCTGGGCCGAGCGCTATGGCGACGAGGCAGCCGAAGCGTTCAGCGTCGCCTCGGTGATGGGATACATCGACCGGCTGGCCCAACAGGCGCGCACGGTCTATCCCCTGCCTCTCTATACCAACGTGTGGATGGGGGCCGCCGTGGGCCATATGCCGGGAAGAGAGTATCCCTCCGGCGGCGCGGTAGAGAGGATGCTCGCGCTGGCCAAAGAGCATACGCCGCACCTGGATCTAATTGCGCCCGACATCTACACCCACGGCTATCGAGAATTCCGCCGCGCCTGCTTGCGTTATCAGGCGGACGGAAACCCGCTCTATGTCGCCGAAGCCAGCAGTTCGCTGACGGGGCGTGCGGAGCGCAACGTCTTCTACGCCCTGGGCGAGCATGGCGCCATCGGCTTCGACCCGTGGGCCATCGACAGCCCCTTCCCGGAGACGACCGGCCATCCGCTGGTCGACCCTGTCGGCGGGGAATGGGGCGTGCAAACCTACTGGCTGCGCGATTCCTATGTGTCGATTGGCGCCGCCCTCGAAATTATCGCCGCCGCCCAGGGTACGGAGCGCCTGTTCACCTTTGTGCAAGAGCCGGGCGAGACGCGTGCAGCCTGGGCAGCGGACGGCTGCGATGTGCTGATCAACTATCTCGACCGCGAAGGGTCGGGCCGCGGCATAATCGTGCAACTCTCCGCCGATGAGTTCCTCTGCATCGGCGTGAGCTACTCGGTGCAATTCCGTCAGCCAAGACCGTCCGGACAGCCGCGCGCCGTCGAGCGCGCCGAGTGGGGTCGCTACGAACAGGATCGTTGGGTAGTGCACCATCCCATGCGGCGCGAACGGCCGGAATCACTGGGCTGGCCGTTGAGCCTGCAGGAACCGGGCGTAGCACGCGTCTTCTTGGCGCCGCGCTGAACCGCACAAACCAAGATCGAACCGGCCTTCATGCCAATAGAAACGAGTTGAAACAGATGCCAACAGGAGTGAAGATTGCCATTATCGGCGCGGGGAGCGCGCAGTTCTCCGCGGGCATCGTGCGCGACCTGTGCGTCGCCCCGGGTCTGCACGGCAGCCATGTCGCCTTCATGGATGTGGACGAAAAACGGCTTGGCATGGTCAACCGGCTGGCGGAACGTCTCTCAGATGAACTGCACGCCGGGCTGACGTTCTCTAAGACGACGGACCGCGCCCAGGCCCTGCAAGGCGCAGACTTCGTGATCAACACGGCGCAGGTCGGCGGGCACGACTGGAGCGAGGCGCAGCGCAGCCTGGCCGAAAATCATGGCTATTATCGCGGCGCCCATTTACATATGTTCGGCCAGATGATCTTCTTCCTGGAAGTGGCGCGCGATATCGAGCGCATCTGCCCGAACGCCTGGCTGATCCAGTCTGCCAACCCGGTCTTCGAGGGCTGCACGCTGATGACGCGCGAGACCAAGACCCAGGTATTGGGTCTGTGTCACGGCCATTACGGCTACCGCGACATCGCCCGCGTGTTGGGGCTGGACCTTGCGCACGTGACCGCGCAAATGTCCGGCTTCAACCACTGGATCTGGATGACCGACTTCCGCTACCGAGGCGAAGACGCCTACCCGCTGATCGATGAGTGGATCCGCACCAAGGCCGAAGCCTACTGGGCGCAGGACGACCGGGCGTTCCACGACAACCAGATGTCGCGCGCCGCCATCCACCAATACCGGTTGTTCGGTCTGATGCCCATCGGCGACACGCCGCGCATGGTAGACTGCCCGCGGCTCGTCGGCGGCTGGTATCACGTCGACCTGGCGACAAAGCAGCGCTGGTTCGGGCGACTCGGCGGCTTCGATTCCGAAATCGGCTGGCAGCAGTACCTCGACCGAATGGCCGAGAACGTGCAGAAGGTCGAGCGGGCGGCAACCGACATGGAGCAGCCGGTCAGCGCGGTCTTCCCGCCCAAGCAGAGCGACGAGCAGATCGTGCCGATCATCAACTCCTTAGTGCATGACGTCGAGGCGCTGTACCAGGTCAACATTCCCAACGACGGCCAAATCGTCAAGGGCTTCCCGGACGACTTGGTCATCGAGTGCCAGGGCGTGGTGAGCGGGGCGGGCATCCGCGGGGTATCGGCCCCCCATTTACCCGCCAAGCTCATGGCCGGCGCTATGATCCCGCGCTGGCATCATGCCGAGCTAGTGGTCAATGCCGTCCGCACGCATGACCGCGATATGCTGTTGCTCTATCTGCTCGAAGACCCGCGCACGCGCCGCCTGGAGCAGGCCGAGGCGCTGCTGGCGGAGTGGCTGGCCGACCCGCGCTGCAAGAGCGTGGCGGAGTGGTTCAGCCAATAGCAGTATACAAGCCGGGCGTACGTCCGCGCCCGGAGGACCACCCGGCGTCATTCTTGTTCCGGTCGGGTTCCCGTTGGCTTCCGTCGAAGTCGTGCATATATAAAGCGTCATGGAGCGTCTATGAAGATCGTCGATCTGAAAACGTTTGTCGTGGGCAACCCCTGGAAGAATTGGGTCTTTGTCAAGCTGTACACCGATGAGGGACTGACCGGGTTGGGCGAGGCGACAGGCGGCCTTTCCACCAAGCCCTGGGTTGGCGATGTAGAAGAGTTGCGCCGTCACGTCATCGGCGAAGACCCGCTCCACCCTGACCGGCTGGCGCTCAAGCTGATCAAGGCGCGCTACCTCAGCAACTCCAAAGGCATCAGCGCCATCGAACAGGCGAGTTGGGACATCCTGGGTAAAAGCCTGAATGCACCGCTATGGCAGATCTTCGGCGGCAAGCATCACGAGACGTTGCGCGTCTACGCCAACGGCTGGTATCGCGGCCCGCGCGACCCCGCCTTCTTTGCCGAAAGCGCGGCGCAGATGGTCGCCAAGGGCTATACCGCGCTCAAGTTCGACCCCTTCGGCGGGGCCTACCAGCAGATCAACAAGGAAAGCGAAGACCTGGCGATTGAGATCGTTCGGGCCGTGCGCCAGGCGGTGGGGCGCAGCGTGGACATCCTAATCGAGGCGCACGACCGTTTCACCGTCGGAACCGCGGTGCGCGTCGGCCGGCGGTTGGAGGAGTTCGAGCCGATGTGGATCGAGACGCCCGTACGCTCCTACGACCTGGCGGGGCACATCGAAGTGGCGCGCTCGATTCGCGTGCCGGTCGTTCTGGGCGAGGCTTTCAGTGAGTTGCGTCAGTTCATCGATCTGCTCGCCCACCGCGTGATCGACATCGTGCAGCCGGAGCCGCAGACGCTTGGCCCGTCGGCCGCGCGCAAGGCGATGGCAATCGCTCAGGCTTACGACGCTCTGGTCGCCTGTCATCAGGCGCAAAGCCCCTTCTGCACCGCCATGAATGCGCATCTGCACGCATCGATCCCCCACTTCCTTATCCAAGAGAACTTCGACGACGGGGCCGAACCGTGGACGTGGGACGTGTTGAGCGGCGTGCCACGCGTCGAGAACGGCGTGTTGCGCGTGCCGGATGCCCCCGGCTGGGGTGTGGAACTGAACGAGCAGGAGGCCCTCAAACACCCCTACGGCGAAAAGAACTTCCTCCGTCTGTTTGAAGATGGCTGGGAGACGCGCCGCCCGCCGGAGCCGTCGGAGCCGTCGTAGGCGCCATATCCCCGAACGCCACGCCGGGCGCTCCTGCCATCCGTGCGGCGCGACTCGTCGCTTTTCAGCGACTATCTCTCCGTTTTCGCCCATCGGCGATCAAACGCCGCAGAGGCGCGCCTTCTCGCGGATGGCGAATCTGTGCGCAGGGTGCTATAATGGCGGCAGCAAGTCGCCAGCCTGTGGCGCGCTGTGGGCGTTTGGGTTTGCCACAAGGCGGACTTGCGTCCTGTTCCGGAATCATCAGCGCGCTTCAAGGTCGCATCTGTCTGAACTGAGCAGCCATCCGACGATGTCGTGCGATCTCGCCCTCGTCTTGTTCACGGTCTTGTTGGCGAACGCGACGGCCTGAGCGCGACTCTTTCATGAAGCCCAGAGGGTGAGCGGTGCCTGCACTGCTGCTGCAATGCCTGACCCCGTTCGTCGTGGTGTTTGTGCTGATCGGCGCGGTCATCGTGTCGATGCGCAAACGTCCCGATCTGTGGCCGCCGTCGTTCCTCATCTGGGGGCGCACGGTCGAATCACGCGCCGTCGCCGGGGCCAAGCGGTTGCAGACAACCGTTCGTTCCGCACAGAAGCCCGCCGATTACCTGGGCCCGCTTCACCTGCGCCTGCGCCAGGTCCGGCGGCGCTTCGACAGATGGGCCGCGCTGCCCGGCAACCGGCTTACGCTGCGCGTGCTGATCGCGGCCGCTGTCGTGCTGGTCTTCGCCGCGCTTGGGCTGTTCACGCCCGAAGGCTCGCTGTGGCATCGCCTGGCCGCGCCCGCCATTGTCATAGCGATCGCGGTCGTTGCAGTTGACGCGCTCTTTCGCATGCGTGGCGACCTGCTGGAGAAAGAACGCATCATCCGGCAGATGGGCAGCCGCAACAACCACTTTGCACTCGACGCCGCGCGTATCGTGATCGACCGCGGCTGGCACCGCGACGGCTCTCTGGCGGGCGCGGGCTTTGACCGGGCCGATCTGCGCGGCCTTACCATGTCCAGCGCGCACCTCGCCGGGGCCTCGTTCATGTATGCCGGGCTGCGCGATGCCGAGTTGATGTTCGCCAACCTGCGCTCGGCCCGACTGGGCAGTTCGGACCTGCGCAGCGCCAACCTGAGCTTTTCCGACCTGGAGAGCGCGGTGCTAGGCCTCGCCGATTTGGAAAATGCCAGCCTGGGGCGCTGCTCGCTGCGCGATGCGCACTTGGAAGGGGCCAACCTGCGCAACGCCTTCCTAGAGCATGCAGAGATGGAAGGCGTGCACCTGGAACAGGCGATCTACGATTCCAAGACGCGTTGGCCGCTCGACTTTATCCCTCCAGCCGACGCCATCAACTGGGACACGCTCGGCGACACCGAACGCGAGTGGTTCCGCCAATGGCGTTGGTATCTCGGCCAAGACTTGGACCCGTAGCCGGCGTGACGGTCAGCAGTTCGTCTCCTTATCCCCCGCACTACTCACTCTTCGCGATTTCAGTTTTTGGAAGGATGCAAGCATGAAACCCAAGATCGGATTCATTGGCGTAGGCATCATGGGCTACCACATGAGCCAGCACCTTATGAAGGCCGGCTACCAGGTCATCGCTTACGATAGGATCAAGGCGGCCACCGACCGCATTGTCGCGCTCGGCGCCGATGAGGGCCTCTCCAGCAAGGATGTGGCCGCGCGCAGCGACGTGGTCATCACCATGCTGCCCGATTCGCCCGACGTCGAAGCGGTTGCGCTGGGCCCGGACGGGATCATCGAAGCGGCGCGCGAGGGGCTGATCTACGTGGACATGAGTACGATTGCACCTGGCACGGCCATCAAAGTGGCCGAGACGCTGGGCGAGAAGGGCGTGCGCTGCCTCGACGCGCCGGTGAGCGGCGGCGAGGTCGGCGCGCAGAACGCAGTCCTCTCCATCATGGTCGGCGGCGGCGCCGAACTGCTGGAGGAGGTGCGCCCTATCCTCGATACGATGGGCAAGACCGTGACCCTGTGCGGCCCCGCGGGCGCAGGCCAGACGGTCAAAGCCTGCAACCAGATCCAGGTGGCGCTCAACTTCGTGGGCATGGCCGAAGCGCTCGTGCTCGGCGCCAAGGCCGGCGTCGACCCGGCCATCATCATCAAGGTGCTCAGCGGCGGCTACGCCCAGACGCGCGTCATGGATGTGCGCGGCCCCAGGGCCATCAAGGGCGATTTCGAGCCGGGCTTCAAGAGCGCCTTCCACTACAAGGACCTCAATATCATCATGCAGACCGCGACCGACCTGCACGTGCCGCTGCCCGCCACCGCAGTGGCGCACGAGTTGTTCTCGGCGTTGATGGCCCACGGCCGCGGGGACCTCGACCACTCGGCCGTGGTGACGATCCTCGAAGAGATGGCCGGCGTCGAGGCGCGGACAAAAGAAGAGTAGAGCGCAGCGCGACGGCGGTCGAACGCAGCACGCGGCCCCTGGTGTTCACCAGGGGCCGTTTCTTGTCACCGGTTAGGGTCGGACTCAGGGGATGCCGCCCGCAACGGGGATGCTCTCCGCCGCCGCGTTCCGGCGTGCACGACAGCTATTCGCGTTTAGCCCGGCGCTCATAGACAGACACGCAATTACCGCTTGTGGCCGAAAACGGTTCGCGCTCCCAGCCGGCCCAGCGCTCCCGCAACTGAAGTCCTGCAATGCGCGCCATGAGATCAAGTTCGGATGGCCATGCATATCGCGTAACGATTGGATTTAGCTGCACACCCGCTCGGGTGAGCGTCACATGCGTTTCCTCCAGCAATTGCTTCACCGGGTCGAACCGTGCAACGTCAAATCGCACATTGTCGATTCCAATAGCCTCAGCATCAACATATTGATTGTTGCGCAAGCGGAAAAACTCGGCCGGCACGCCGCCTTCCACAACAAACACGCCGTCATCTGTGAGATGGCTCGCAACGTTTTCAAAACACCGCACCTGCTCGTCTTGCGTGAGCAGATTGAACAACGTGTTGAACACCACGTAGATCAAGCGATATGTGCCGGAGACTGCAACATCGGCGAAATTCCCGATCGTAACATCGATCTTATCGCTTCCTGGCTTGCTGCGCAGTTTGGCGACCATAGCCGGTGAGATATCGATGCCGTCAACTCTCACCCCTTCGGCAGCCAAAGGCAGTGCAATCCTTCCGGTGCCGATCGCCAGTTCCAGGGCAGAGCCGCCTTCTGCCAACCGCTTTAGAAACGCAACAGTCGACGCCTCGTCTCCACGTTGCGAGATTTCGTCATATATTGCCGCAACATCCTCACCAAAGCTCATGGCAGGTCGGTACTTCTTCATCCATTTTCTCCTCGACTCATATGCCGTGCGACAGATTTCCCGCCGCAGTGCGAAGCGGTTCCCGGCATCGTCTCTGCCGGTGGGCGGCAAGATGTTTTCTTAGGGATCGTTTGCGACCGGAACGCTCTCAACCGGCACGTTCAGCACGAGGTCGGCAACAGGCGCCCAGCCGCCGCCGCGTTGCGGCGTGCGCGCCTGCACCCAGTCGCCGGCAGCATCCCGCCCGAACACGGTGAGCGGCGTATGCCGCAGCGCCGCCCCGCTCACGGCCTGGTCCGCGCCGGGGCCGGCGCGCAGTTCGACGTCGCGCGTCGTGTAGGCGTAGGACATGACCCCGTCATAGGGCGAGGTTCCGCTCCAAAAGCCGCGGCGGTTGAGCGCTGCGTCCATAGCCGCCTGGCGAAACTCGGCGGCGTAGGCCGTATCGGGCGGGTACTCGACCGGCTGGGCCCACCCCTCAGCCACTAAAGCGGCGTTCACCATCGTCCCGCCGGCCAGGTAGACATAGCGCAACAGGCGGCCGTAGCGGTCTGTGTCCGACCTGCCCTTGACCAAGATGACAGTCTGCCCGCCGACCAGAAGCCGGTTGGCCTCCGTTGCAGCCTGATAGCCCGGCTGGCCGCGCTCCGGCGTATCGATCCCCACGTAGCGCACGGTGAGCGTCTCGTCGCCCAGCAGCACGTCGATTGTATCCCCGTCCGTGACCTTCACGACCAGGGCTTCGTCGCCGGTGATGGCAGGGGCCGGCGTCGCCACGACGGCGAAAGTTGGCGTCGGGCGCAAAGGCGCGGCGGTCATCGCCGGCGCGGCAGTTGCTGTGGGCGCAGGCGCGCCCGGCGTGCGCCCCTCGCCCAGGCCGACCGCCAGCCCGAACAGCGTGGTCAACGCCAGTAGACCGGCCGCTCCCAGGCAGCCCCATTGCAGCCAGCGTCTCATGCGTTTTCTCCCCTGCTGTAGTACATGCCGCCCATTCTACCCCACCTCGCAAGCCGATCTGAATCCTCGATCAGGAGCAGTTTCCCGCCGCTTAACAAGCGCGGGCGATGTTGCTATACTCTAGGCACGGCGACCTGTGATCGCACAGGCTTAGGTACATAATGAGGTTTGAGCGGATGCGAGAAGAAGCAGGAGTGTACGAGTTCGTCGGCATCGGCGAAGTGGCCGAAACGACCACGCATATGCTGGAGCTAAGCCTGCAGCAGGCGTTGCAATCGGCTTCCCGGCAGAGCGGAGGGCTGGGACAGGTAGAGCAGTTGGTGCTACAACAGGCGCGGGACCACCTTTCCACGGTACGCGAGGGCTTTATGCTTAGCGTGCGGACATCCCAAGTCGGCGACTACAGCGAAATGGGCTACTTGCTCGAACGAGTGCTGACCGATTGGGACCGCTTCGTCGAGGAACTGGGTTTAGTCCCCGAAAGCGATGACCTGCCGGAACCCCGAACAGAGGCGCCGCTTGTGTCCGAAGGCCTGCGCGTGGAACGCGTGCGCCGCCAGCTCCTAGCTTTCGGCATGGCCGCCGTGGCGATGGGGGCGCTTCCCCGTCTGCCCGCCAAACAGGTCACGTTCCCGCCCAGCTATGGCAAGCCGCCGACCTATTCGGATATCTCAGCTCCGCACACGCCCGGCGAAATGCTGTGGCGCATTGAAGAGGTGGAACAGACGTTGTGGCAGATGATGTCGCAGGATATGGCCCAGCTCATACGGCAGCGCTACGGTCCGTTGCGCCGCACGTATGGCTTTTTCGAGGCAAGCGCCTGGCTCACGCGCAAGGAAGCGGAACGTTTCGGCGTAAAGAAGCGGCGCCCGCGGCGGGTCTAGAGCGCGCGGCAGGCCGCCAAAAGCGATAACGCCCTCACCGATTCACCTCCAGTGGGAAATGCGGTTGCCCTGTTCTCCCCGCGTTGCTGTGCCGGATCGGCCCGGCCGCGGGGAGTCGTTTCTCCTGCGCCGGCTAAGCCAGAAAGAGATAGCGGCCGCAACTCGTGCAAACCACCAGTTCGTTGCGGTTGCTCTGCAGTGCGCTGATCACGCCTGTCGGCATCTGAACATGACAGGCTCCGCACTCCCCGTTGCGCACCGGCGCCACCGCGACCCCGCCGCGCCGTTTGCGCATCTGCTCGTAGCGGTTGAGCAGATCGGGCGACATTCCGCCGGCGAGGGTTTCGCGCTTGCGTTTGAGCAGAACATAGTTCTGCTTCATCTTGGTCTCTTGCTCGCGCAGATCAGCCTGCCCGCTGATCCATTTTTCTTCAAGCTTGTCCAAAGATTGGCGCAATTCGTCGAGCTGCGCGTTCAGCCCGTCGGCCAGCAGCATGGCTTCGACTGCGCTGTCTTCGAGTTGAGCGCGATGGCGGCGCATGGAGTCTACATTGGCCTGCAACGCCTCTAGTTCCTTCGGGTTGTGAATCGCTCCGCTCATGAGCTGTTCTTCGGCGCTCTTGATGCGTTCCGCCAGCGTATGCGATTCCAGTTCGGCGTCGTGCTGCTTGCCGCGCCAGGCGTGAAATTCGCTTTCCGTTTCGGTTACGCGCCCGCGCACCTGACGCAATTCCTCCGATTCGCCCAGCAGCTTTTGGATCTCCAGCAGGCGCTGGCGCACCTTCGCCCACGTCAGATCCACCTTTTGCAGTTCATACATTTTCGCGGCATCGTCCACGAATCACCTCCCCCAGAGACCGAATAATCTTGGTTGCCGTCCGAATTGTGATCGATTCCGCCGAACCATTAGCAACGATAATAACACCGGAGCAGGGCTATTCCAAAGGTTTATGCAGGCGCAGCGCCGCATAGCCCGCCAATCCTGGCATAGATGTCTGACTTATGACGTCTTACTTATGACGCCTGTATAGCCTCATCGCGTTCTACCGTCTCTGGTAGTGTATCGAATTCGGTGGAAATAGGATTAGGCATTGAACAGGGCGACCTGTTGAGCGACGGCAGCCTTGGCGC
>Ga0334886_1001725_pt1 | contig 24371 bp, 31 predicted proteins | sample GraSluR1_MG_9_FD_207232 | JGI IMG/M metagenome (GOLD analysis project Ga0334886, IMG submission 207232) | Sludge microbial communities from methane-producing bioreactor in Wageningen University, Netherlands - Granular Sludge_27_06-R1 | ecosystem: Engineered > Bioreactor > Anaerobic >... | reverse complement strand
ACCCAGTCCCAGGCCCTGTTGGATAACTAAAAACCTGTATGTAGGGAGCAGGCGGGGGATACCATATTAAGTCCGGTTAACATTGTCTAGGGTAGACTCATCTTTAGATGAGCGTTACAAGTCCCGTAAGGGAATTACTACGGTGGAGGGCTAACCTCCACCGGTTTAATTTTAAGGAGGTTTTATGGAAGATACACAAACTATAAAAGGTAAGGTTCTTGACAGGTTTTTAACCTGTCCTAATTGCGGCGCCGGTCTAAGCGCCTCTGTTGTGGAGGAGTACGAGGTTCCAGCTCAATTGTGTTCGCTGGACCTTAAGAAGATTGAGGGGGGAAAGTTTGTTGTTGAGAATTTTGACTACAGGGCCCCTAAGGACTCAAATCCGGCAGAATGGGCGTACAAAGCCTCGGATTCAGGCTACTTGCGCCTGTCTTGCCCGAAGTGCGCCTTTGAGACAACACCTTTGTACTGCGATGAAGTCGAGGACGAGTATGATTTGAATATTTTGGAGGTGGCGTTGGATGAACGAAGTGAAGTGTGATCTGATTATTTCAAGTAGAACAGGACACGACGATTGGGTGGCTTTTAGTCATTATTTCAAGAGAGGGGATACTTATACTCTAGTAAACTTTTACGGATATGAAGATGCAGTCCCTTTAACTTTTGAAATGTGGGAGTACACTCGCGAGGAGTTTGAGCACTGTGTCTGGAGTAGGTTGTATTACTTGCTGGAAGACTTGGAGTCTTCGGAAGTGCCAGGTAAAGCCAAGCTGGTTATTACCATTTCTGACAAGGGCAGGAGCGGGGGCATTTACCAGTATAATAACCATCCAGACTGGCCGGGTCTCTTCAGCTTCATCGAAGTAATATCTGCAGACGTTGAATTGGGAACAGGTATTGAAAACCGTGGCATCCTGGCAGGACTCCCGGATCTCGAGGCTTTTTTAACAGATCTGGTGACCAAAGAACACCTAGAAATCGATTTGGTGGAGCTAAAGAAAAAAGTGGCTGCCTTGGAAGAGGCAGATAAGGGGGTTTAGAATGTTTATTAGTTTGCAAAAAGAATTAGAGGAGGCAAGGGCCCGATACAAAGATCTAGAAACTGTATGTAACGTCCAAACAACTCTCAGGGAGTGTATCTTGGAGGCAAAGCAAGTACTAGGGAAGCTAGGGTTGCCTTTAAGTCTTCTCCTTGAAGAATTAAACAATGAGTCTAAGGGTAATAAACCAAAGCTACCCCAGGAACCGAGCAACCCTTCTGCTTCCTCAGAAAAAAGTATTGTGCCTCCGGGGTTTCAGAGGCATTGCATAGTGAGCATAAGTCTTCCCTTCCCTAGGACTGTTTTTAAGTTCAGAGTGCCGAGTCTTGCTTTGACACTACTGAATACTAAGGAAGTTCTGTTTGCTTCTGTTCCCAACAACAAACCACAGGTAGTCCTGAGGGAAGAGCCTACAGAGGGGGCTAGTAAGGTGGTTCTAAGGAGATCTGCTAGTGGGAACCCAGACATTTTGGCAATAAGTATAGATATGCCTTCAGGTTTTGTTAGAGAAAGAGTCTGGGACCTCATAACAAAAGCAGCAAGGACGGGACAGGTTAAGAGCACTCTGTTACTGTGCTCCCACTGGGAGACAGACGGAATCTACATTGACTTTGGAAATCTTGGGGATGCGCCAAAGAGCCTTATAGAAGCGAAGCCTTGGCAGCTCACCACTAAGAGGCCTAAGACAGAGGAAGCCTTCGCGGCGATGCTTGGGGGTGGATTTCGTGACACAACTGCAGGTTGAGCTGGAACGTACAAAAGAAAGGCTGCAGGTGCTAGAGGTTGTGCAAAGCCTTGAACAAAAGATTACTCACACATTAAAGGTCCTTACACCCACTCTTACGCGGATAGGTATAGATCGCGAGGTCTTTGTAGCTTCTTTACTTAGAGAGGTAGGTGCTACTGGCAGCCAGACGCCCACCAAAGCCCTGCTGTCTACAGGTTTCTCAAGGATGAGTGCACGCTTGTCTGGTCTTTACTTTGGATTCAAAGGGGAACTCTATAACAGACTGCTGGCCTGTGCAAGTGTAAGGCAACGTGTAGATCTTAAAGAAAAGAAGCTCATCTTCGTTAAAAACACACACCCCCCTAAGCAAAGGCAGGCTGATGTTCGCCCTAACCGTAATGGGCTTACAGCGGAGGTGTTCATAACTACGCAAACATTACCCCTCTTAGTGGCCGCTATAAAAGAGATTAACAAGGATAAGGGTGTTGTGTGTGGGCCAGTCGCGTTCGCATACGAAGAGACTACTAGGGAGATTATAGTAGACCTCAATAGTATAAGGGCTTTTGAAGCCCGCATACCAGGCTGGGCGGCCTCATCAAAAGTTATCACAGACAAACTACATAGTCTTCTCGGAGAGGAGGAAACCCCCTTCTTGAGTAAGATAATTAAAAAGTACAGAACTGCTAAGCCAAAGGTAACATTTCTAAGCGCTCAGGCTACAAAGTTAGGTCTTTCTTATCATAGGACCTACTACTACTCAATAGAAAACCGCGATAAGCGCCCAGCGGCTATGGGCACCCATCTACTACTATCTCCTTCCACCCAAGCTACTGGAGATGTACGGGTTTATGTGGGAGGCTACACCGCCACTATTGAGATACTCGACCCCCTCCTGTTTGGGCCTGACGAGATAAGTAACAACGTAGCAATAGATAGGAGGGAGGGTGGGCGTCTCCTTGTCGATATTTTTAGTTAACGACTAGCACTGTGCTGGTGCTTCGCCGGTGGGGGTTTAGCCTCCACCGGTTTAATTTTAAGGAGGTTTTTATGAAAGGTTGGGCAATTTTACCTGAACACGGAGTAGTTGATGGGGTTGCTTACAGGATTGGGCTTAATGCTGAGCCTAACTGTTTTTACTACTTCGCCGATAAGGACATATTTGCGTACATAGAGAGAGGCCCCGTGTTTGCCGAAGTAAGTACCCCGGCAGGAGCTCTGGTGCGCGAACAGAGCTATAAGGGCACCAGGTGGTATGTAACAAACAGTCTAGTAGTACATAAGTTCCACAAACCCACCTTTGGGCTCCTAAAGTATATGATTAGCAACGGAGCGGATCCTCAAGCTAATGGCGGGGCTTTGGTCAGCTTCCTTGCTCAGAGAAACAAGGTACCCGTACTTGAGTATATATTCAACCTTGGGTTCCAGTTTTTCAACCTTAGCGCCTCATTTCACCTGGTACTTACGTCTCCACAAGTGGAAAGAAATACCCTGGAGCTTCTATTGAAGAAGCTGCCAATCGACGACTTTATACTCGATAAGGCAGCTTATCATTTTGCTGAACAGGAAAGGTGGGATGAGTACAAATTAATTCTCAAGTATGCACCTCCAGGCTTTAGCCCCTCTTTGAGGCAAGGCAGCCGCACCCCCGCTTTAGGCTAAATAATCATCGGCAAGCAATTAAGAGAATTTAGTAATATACACCAGGAGGTGTTAGTTGTGGAAGTGGATGTATTGTTAAAGGAAGTAAGTAGTTACAGCAAGGAAGCCGAAGCCAGAATAAGAAACGCCAGTCTAGAGGTCTTGAAGGCGGGAGAGGTTATAGGGGCTCTTGTACAAGGCCTAACCCCAAACCTGAAGCTCCTTGGTATAAGTGAGGAGCACTTCTGGGAGCTAGTCCTTAAAAACTCCAAACATAATGGAACCAAGGGAGGTTCTGTTGAGGCAGGGGCATCAGAGGCTGGGCACTCAGCGGTGCTACCAGCCGAGAGGGAGGAAAGAAAACAGGCGCAGGAGACCCCAGTTTCAATACAGGTTCCTCTATTCGACTTTGCGGGTAGTTGTAAGGTAGTTTCTTACCCAAATAAATCGGTACCTCAGGCCACGGTACAGGTGAACTTCTCCCAAGAAGCTGCAAAAAAGGCGGGCCTCACCCTTACAGAAAAAGTACGTATAGTTAAAGAAGGCTCCTTGATCCGATTGATTCCCACCAAAAATTCTAATGGGATCACCGTTTCAAGAAAGACTTCCAAAGATACCATTATAGGCGCGCAGATATGTGTGCCAACTAAGCTAAGACCCTCAGTAAAGGAAACCATAGACTATCCCCCTAACTGGGATTTTGCATATGACACCCTATTCTCTGTATCCTCTAAGGGTGTTGTAATAAACCTAAGCACTAGGCAGTCCAAAGAAAGAAGAACAAGGGTCAGAAATCCCTACAAAGGGGCTATGCTCTTGCATTTCTTACAAAACTTGTACTCCGAGGAGACCCTTTATACAACGGAGGCACACCCTACGCTTCCTGCTGTACGAGGGGATACAAGAACCTATTTCAGGGTAAAGACTTTTGATAGGTACTCGATAGAGCTAAAGGCAGATACCCGTGAATTTAAGGCCAATGCAGTAGACCTTAACTATGAGCTGGCTTCGGGCCCCTTAGGTACTATTATCCTCCCCAAGGCCTGTCACGAACAGCTTATTGCGTGGTCGGAGACGGGTAGGGTCATTATGGAGCAATATGATGAGCTCAAGTATCGAATGCTCCCCTACCGAGTTGTGTAGCTACATTAAGTTTTAACAGGGAAACTCCGGCGGAGGGCTAACCTCCGCCGGTTTTATTCTGTAAAATTTCTTTACCTTTTTGGTATAAAAAATGTAGAGAGGATTGGAGAGCGCTGCTGCAATCCTTTTGTTAGTCTTTGGATCCCTTTTTATTACCCTGGGGACCTTTTTTGATAGTAATAGTTAAGCATTACTGGACTTTATTCACTACTTAACAACGTATAAAAAGGTCTAATAAAGCCATACATAAGCTAAAAGGCACACAATTGTATATTATTTGTGTATAGCAGGGATTGTGATATAATGCTGGTACTGTTGTGCGGAATAGGGGGTTAATATGGGTTCTATTATTAGCATTGTAAACAATAAGGGTGGTGTTGGAAAAACTTCGGTTACCATTGCCATTGCCGACACCCTCCTTTGGCTACAAGAGAACGCACCACAAACACTTCCCGAAGAGTACAGAACCTTACCTATACTGGTGGTAGATATGGACCCACAAGCCAATACAACTGAAGCTCTCGGGATAGATCCTACCACAAGCTTAAAAAACATTTGTGAAGTGCTAGAATCACCGCATATTATGGGAACACCCGAAGGGCTGAATATAATCATACCTGTCGGTAAGAAAGAGAATACCTTCGCCATCCCGTCTTCATTGAAACTAGAAAGTACCGGACTAATTCTTATGACTACTATGGATGGGGTAACCCGTCTGCGTTTAGCTCTCCAGAAAATACAACAAAATTATTCCTTAATCCTGGTAGACACACCCCCATCATTGGGGAGTCTAACTCAGAATGGGGTAGTTGCGGCGGATTATGCACTAATACCTATAATCCTATCCAAACACGCACTATACGGGGTCACCAATATGCTCTCCTTCCTGGCTAAGGCTAAGGAGAGTCACAATCCAAAACTAAAGACCCTGGGGCTTTTAATAAACGCCTATGACAAACGCTACCGCTTACAAAACAATTTGCTGAATGTAACTCAACGCACCTATGGAGACTTTGTGTTTAATACAATTCTGGGCACCTCCTCGAGGCTAGTTGAAAACCTTGCTGGCCGCCGCCGGGTTTTCTGGAATATGACCCAAGAGCAAAGGGAAACCCTACTTGCCCTTATACAGGAAATCTTTGCCCGTGCAAGTGGTGGTGTCCGAAATGTCTAAGAAGAAAGATACCATCCTTGACGATATTCTTGCGGACTCTGTTGAGATTGCAAGGATGGGTTCAGACATAAGAAGACAGAATCTCCTCGACCAGGCTGCCTCAGTTTGGGGAGGGGTTACGCCAAGCGTAAGGGATACGGATACCGTAAGGGGCAATACCCCTAAGGATACGGGAACCGTAAGGGATACGGATACCGTAAGGGATACGGATACCGTAGGGGTTACGGAAAAAAGCCTTACGGATACCGTAGGGGTTACGGAAAAAAGCCTTACGGATACCGTAGGGGTTACGGCAAAAACCCTTACGGAAACCGTCAGGGATACGGATAACGTAAGGGGTACGGAAAGCGTAAGGGATACGGATACCGTAAGCCCTGTCGGAGAGTGCGTCCTGAACTCCCTTTCAGACGTTTCCAGAGTAAACGCAATTATCAGGGCAACCTCCTTAAAAATACCCTATGCTGCCCGCTGTCTCCTGCTTCAGCTGCTGTGTACAATGCGCTCCTCCAAGGAGGAAATCTCGCTGGGGGCCTTGTCCCGGCTGACAGGCACCCGAAGAGCGACCCTTACTGAGTCCCTTACCACTCTTGAGCAGGAAGAAATAGTAGTAGTGCGGCGATTGATGAGCTCTATAACAGTTGACGTAACCCCTTATCTAGGGCTTACGGAAAGCGTAACCCCCCTTCCACGTATGTATGTATGTATGAATGATCTTTATAATAAACAAACAAACAAACATACAGAACACAGGCTTACGGAAAGCGTAACCCCCCTGGAGAGACAAGCAATCGAGTACAGGGCGGAGGACCTCCTTGTAGTGTTGGATCTTCTGCAAATAATTAAGGTCACTCACGGCACTCCCGATGTGTCCAGGAAAGCCTTCAAAGTTATACTTAATGCTGCAGCAAGTGACGAGGATAAGCTGACCGGGATCACAATAGCGTTAATTGCTGCGGCAAATGGCAAGAAGAATCTACAGGCTTACTGGGTAAGACTTATGGAGGACAAGGACAGGGAAGAGTTAACGGCCAGCGCCCTCCAGGCTTCTAAGGAGTTTCTGAAGCTGTGTAGCACCCTCAGGAGCAAGGCCTTTGAAAACCCCAGCTTTGACGAACTTAAAAGTATGGGCACTAAGCTGCTAAGGCTGAACGAAAAGGTAAAAACAAGGGCTAGCCTTGTGGATTACCTGTCCTTGAAAGCTGACGAACTAGAGGCCAGGCTGTCCGTGTATAAGGCTAGCTTGCTTCAATAGGCACTATTTCCACAGGTAGGGCCTTTACCCGGGTAAGGACCAGCGTCATACCCTCCCCAAGCTTAATGGGTACTATTGTATTCACAGTTATGATCCTCGCCACCTCACAGTGGATCTTCTTAAGATTATTCAGGCTAAACCTTTCCACATTGGGCAACGCTGTCCATAGGACTGCCTCAGGGCTTAGTAATACCCTGTATGCTGTGACGTTCCCCCTAGAAGGTGGCAGCGCATTTCTAACCGGATCAGGCACATCCCAACCAACCCCTGAAACAGTATCCGGGTCACCAAACCACAAGTCCAGGGTGTTAGAAGAATATCGGTAATACAGTAGTAAATCCTGCATACTCAACACCCCCTTTGTGTAAGCCCTGTACACCTCAATTATACACAAGTATAGCAGAATTGAGTTGTGTTAAGTACAACACTCAGTGGGAATACGGTTGTTATGCACAATATGTTGTGATATACTTGTGTTAGCAAAGCAAGACCGAGACCCTTGCTATGCAAACACCCTATTCCTCGTACAGACCCTAACGGGTTAATGAAGGGAGCACCCGCACAGTGCTCCCTATTTGTCTTCTTCTATTTTCTTTAGCCTTCGCTTATCATCGAAAAGTATAACATCCGGAGGAGGTATCCTCGGCGGGTATGGGGCACACCAGTATCTGTTTTTCATAAAGGCCCGTCTAACAGGCAAGACCGCATCTTGATTCAGCAGAAGTAGCGGGTAGCTTAAGACAGACGTGCACGAGAAAAACAGAAGCATAATAGCCCTCCACACAGGCATTCCTCCCTATACTTTTATAAGGTTCAGTACAATCTCCCCCAGCTCAAGATCGATAGCTCCCCTGGTCTTTTCCACAAGGTACATAGCAGAGACCCCTGAGAGCTCCTGGAGGGTAAACAAAAAGACTCTGCCCTGTGCGTGCACAGAAACAGAGTCTCCCACAATATCTATAACCGGAGCTACGCTCTTTTCCATAATCAGCCCCGTAGTATTTCCAGTATCTTATCCTTTTCCTCTGCTAGCAGCCCCTTAAGCGCCGATACAGGAGCCGTTTTGAGTTTAGTAAAGCTGGCATCTGTTAGGAACTCTCCGACCTTCTCCAGCCTATCAGGATGCTCCTTCATTGTCTTTAGCACTTCAAGGTCCAGAGGAGCGGCCTGTTTTACAAAAGTCTGGTCGAAAGTAGTTGCATAGGGGTCCTCGAGGAGCTGATTGTAGTAAGAGTCAAGACCTGCTGTTTTGTCGAGTGCATAGAGCTCCTCTGCAAAGTCTACAGGGTCTAGCTGCTCCTTTCTGCTTAGCAGCTCCCTGTACTCTGCTCTCTTCTCAAGGCACAGGTTTATCCTCTCTTCAACCTTCTCCGTTAGCACTGGGGAATACTCATCCCAGTTAGCGTACTTAGACAAGGGATGTTCCTCAGACACCTCAATACCCGAAGCAATTGCTGCTTCCTTAAGGCGCCTCGCCGTTACCGCTCTCCACTTTGGAGGCAGCTTATCGTAGCTGCTGGCAAACTTCTCAAGGGAGGTTCTGGTGTGTTCTGTGTCAAAAATCGGGAACTTCTTAACAGAGGTTCCGTCTTCAGTCTCTGCAACCAGAGCAAACCCCGCTTCCGGTAGCCTGTCCAGGAGCCGTGCTTCCGCTTCTTTAGTAAGTACACTCATAGACTGCCCCACAGTCCGTGCCACCTTTGACTGGTGCACGGTGACCGTCTTATCGGAGGTAGGAAGTCTATCGGAGATACTGCGGAGTACCGGGAAGTGTTCTATATGTTCCATACCACCAAGCTTTACGAGTGAATTACAGATACGCTGGCCTATGGCAACAGCCTCGGCCTCAGGCAAGTCATCCAGAACGTTCTCGTAATAATAAGCGCTAAGCAGGGCAGCTTCCTTTGTCATAACAGGAAACTTCCTCTGGATAACACCAGTATTAGTATGTATGACCAGTGCAAAAGCCTCGTCGGGTAGCCTCCCAACCCCTATGGGATCTTCTACCGAGGCCTCCTTTATGAAATCGGGAGCCTGATGTACCAGCTGCAGCTTAGGGTCATCATATATATCAAATATCTTTCCTGCAAGATCTAAAGGCATTCACATCACCTCTCAGTCGGTAAATGCCCCTGGTACATAAGTACCAAGGGCTCTATAGCAGGTGTTGATTACTTAGGTCTTTTTTCAGTTCTCCTCGTTTTCGTTGGGGGAAGGTTCGACAAGATTAGGGTTTGTCTGACTGCCGCCTGCACCATAGTCCAGGGTGCTCGTAGGAACCGGCACAATTCTGGAAACCATCATAGAGACACTTTCCATAACGAGTACGTCGCCGGCAGACGAGCTCATCTGATGTGCGTTGACCATACAACCCTCGAAGGCCACCGCAGAGAGGATCTCTTCCTGTGCGCTGTCTCCCTCTTTTACCTTAGGATCATAGAACAGCATAGCCAGACCACAAGGAGAGTCGAAGTACTCACTTGCAAGGTTGAGGATTATTTCCCCGGAGCCCGCCTCTCCATACTTTGCTTTCTCCGTGTCAGTAAGGTCAGAGATGGTGGCGTCTCCTGTGGCGAGTATTGAGAGGACGTTCTTACCACTAAGGAGGATCCTCCCGAAGGAGAAGGTCTTATACGTTCTACCCGGCAGGTTTATGTCTATGTCGGAGCCTATCTCGAAGACCTGCTGGATGTTCTTGTTCTGGCCTAGGTTGTAGTTCTGAATAAGCCCTATGGGTCTCAGCTTCTTAGTATTAGCCCAGGTGTTAACGGGCTTACCAGCTTCATCCACCAGAACAGCTATAAGCGTAAACTTAGAGTTTATCGCTTTCTTTTCCAGTGCCCCTACGCCTTCCACTGCTTGCGTATAAGGATTCCAGTTAGCAAGGTTTACACTCATTTATTGTCACCCCTTTACCTGATATTTGTAGAGGTGCCGGGTTTCCCCGGCACGGGTTTATGCTCTCCTTACTGTTGACTGAACGGTAAACAGCATTCTGTTGGCTGGGTACAGAGGATCATAAGCTACAACCGCCTCGATAGTGTCCCTGCTAGCGGCAGAGATCTTCAAGGATACCAGCTGTGTCTTGGCACCCACCCTGTAGTGCTTCACCGCTTTTGCTATTTCCGCTTTGACCGCTATCGAAACATCGTTCAGGAAGCCTGACGTGATGTTCTTTGTGGCCATCATATCGTCCATCGTGCTCTTTATAGCGATACAGAGGAGGTCCTTACCCCTGATAATACTGTCTTCCATAGTCTCTGTGTAGGTTTCTGCTGTAGTAACCTGGTGCTTTACAGCAACCCTGGCGCCTACCATCTTCAGACACCACAGACCGGCTGCGGCAAGAGAGTCGAGCTGGTTTTCCGTAAAGAAACTGGAAAGACCGTTGGGGTAGTGGATACCTGCTATCATAGGATCCTTATAGCCGCTGAAGTTGAAACTGTAGTCCTGTCCGAGGCCCTTTACCATACCGGCGTAGTGCGCCGCGTAGTACAGGCCGGGTAGAGAATACAGTGCGCCTTCAAAGCTGTAGTAGAAAGCGGGATTCATAAGGACTCTAAGTCTGAAGTTCTCAAAGTTGTACATAAGTCTGGTGTAGTCCTGTACAACCTGAGCTGAGGTTCCATCCAGGTACTTCTCGGTTGCAGACTCAAAGGAGGAGAAGCCCATCATAGCTATTCTGAATTTGGACTCTTCAGGAACGCTGAAAGTGTTCAAGTGGTCCTGAACCTTGTCCCCGACTACGTTTACGTCACCCAGTACAGCCAGCGTGTACAGGTAAACGTCTCCCATAGCATTCAGAGCATCACTAAGAGAGGCATCTTGCATAGTAAACACGCTACCGAGATCCTGTGCGGTGGGGATAACAGCCATTACGTAGACGGGACCGCTACCCGCTTTTCTGAGTGCCATATAGGCACCGAAACCGAGCGGATTGTATGGATGGATCGGCCCTATGAACTGCTCTATGTCTCTCTGGCTTCTTATTAGCATAGGAGCTTGGAACACTCTGTTAGAGTACGAGTACTTAACTTCAAGCTCCAACCCGGCTGTAACCGTGACATCAGCACCCAGAGTTATAACCCCGGTGAAACGGTTAATCGAGTACCCTGTTTCGTCCGCAGCGTTAGCCACAAGCGCGCTTCCGTCGAGCTTTACTGAGGTTACTGTGGTGACCGGATAGTTTGCAAGGTTAACTATCTTCTGGCCAGCCGCCAAGGTGAAGATCTGGGTAACCTTAACTTCAGGCTGAACCATACCGGCAAACTCAACATACACATCAACACCGGATACATCCCAAGAGGAAGACCCAGCGTTATATGTCAGGAAGCTGGCTCCATTTATCGGAGTAGCCTGGACTACGTTGCTCCCGTTAGCTATGGTGATCTTTACTATGCCGTCGTCCAGGTCAGTCAGGTCAAGGGCGTCTGCATTAACCTCGTAGTAAGGGACCGCACCGGCAAAGTTAGGCTCCTGCGTGTAGTGCTCACGGAACCAAAGCTGACTAAGGTGCTTAACTGAAAGGTTAGCTCCTGGAAGTGCAAGGTAAACCTTCAGCGTGGATGCCTTAGGCACCACAGCACCGGATATGTTTAGGGAAATGGACTCTTCGGAAGTGAAGTCTTCACTTTCGATGTGCGCAACGTTTGCGCGACTACCTTCAACTACGTGTGTGGCTACTCCAACTATACCCGGCAGCATATCCTGGATCTGGGGCACAATCGGCGTAACTTCCTGTCTTTCCTGGGTAATAAACACACCTAGGCGATTATAGGGCATTGCTGCACCTCCTTAGATTAAACTTATCCTTATGTTTCTTATGGTAAATGTCTCAACTGCTTCTATAACAGACGCAACAGTCTTTGAGGCGTACAGCTGAATGGTACGTTCTGAGTAGGTATGGTCTCCCCCTAAAGTTAAAGTCTGCGCTTTGCTTATACCCAGTGGAGACACGTCATCCAGACCTATACGTACAAACTCTCGGGTCTTAAACAGCATTAACTCGAATAACATTGTTGACAACCTTGCCGCTTCTGCCGGCGTTTTTGTGCAACAACGTACACGGAAGGAGCCCTGTACCATAGCCGTCATAAGTCCCTGTTCGTGAAACTGATTAGTGCCGGGAGCTTCGATGGTCAGTGTAGGTCTGACTATTGAGTATCCATCGTTCTCCAGTAATACCAGGGTTCTTGGCAGTAACCTTGCCGATGCTATGGTGTCTTCCTGGCTAAGTACGGCTATATCAGATTGGGTAAAGTCCTGCCTATTCATCCTATAAGTAGAGTAAGTACTTAAGGACGCCCAGATAAATTGTGCCAGAATTGGCATAAACGTGCCGTCGAAGCTCTCAAAGTTTTCGTATTGGTACATCTACATCACCACCGGAGCGGCTTTCAGCGGTCTGTGCTTTTTGAAAAACTCTTCCGGTATGGTCAGAGCGTGAAGAGCGTCACTCTTGGGGATCCTTATTGCTGTTATGTTTTGAAATACAGGAAAACTGCTTCTGTATGTAACCAGCTCTATAGTGTGGACTCTAAACCTCTCGGCATTATGTGTATCCACAATTACGTCTCCCTCGAGAAGAGCCGGGTAATATAGAGCCTGTACCTGATAAACACTGTCATAAGTAGGCGCGCCATCGAGGTTAATCTGTCCTACAGAGGGCATCCTGAGGTACCTGAATGTAAAAGAAATAGGGTCCCAGTAGCCTCCGTCCCAGCCTGTACCAAAGCAAACCGGGCAGTAGTCTTTCATTCTCTTAGCCTCTATGACGTTCCAGCAAGAAGGGCAACGCTCACCCTCTCTTTTGAGTATTAAGGCCACTCCTGCCACTCCGTCTATCTTCTGCAGTGCCCTCTCCGCTTCAACCAGATAGGAAAGGTAAGCTATATCAGGCTCATAAGTGAGTGTGTAAGCGGGTGAAGTGTCCATAATCATACCGCTAGGGTCTGTGTACTCAAAAAAGTATGAAGGCAGTCTATCTCTATGTCTCACGTTTGAAGTTTCATCCACAAAATACCCGGTCTCGGATAAGGATTCACTAAGCACCAGCCGGGGTGCTCCGGGGCTGGTACTGACACATAATCTTAGGGATAGTCCTCCTAGCCGCCGGGCTTTCGCCCACTGTATAGCCAAGTGTCCGGAGGAGGTTGGAGCTACCTTGACCTCCATCGTTCCATCAAACAACACAGGCACACCTCTCTATCATAGAAACCCCACGCTCCCGCGGAATGACTCGATATTCAACCAGTTCTTTTCGTTCATCTTCCGCTGCTCATACTCCTGGTGTAGACTGGCACTCAGGTTTGCAAATATGTTCCACTTATCCCGAACACCTACTTGCATACCGGCAGCCCCATAGTTCAGCTGGTTTCTAGCATCAGATATGGAGAGCTCCCTTAGCAGCTGTGCAAGTGTACCCACGTTTATGGTGTCTATGTGCGGATGGTTCTTTAGGGTGTACTTTGTTCTTACCGGTGGTGTATCGTTGTACTCTCTAAGAATCCGCTTAAGGACTCTCAGTATGGCGGCATCTGAAAACTGCTGACCGTCTACCAAGATGTTCTGTCCTGTGTAATCGATCATAAGCTCCCGTATCTCCGCTATGTTATCGGCGTAAATCTCCGTCTCCTGGGGCACCTCGATATACAGGTGTAAAGAGGCCTTCCTGGAGTTGAAAGTGTTAAGAGAGAAGATCAGGTTGTTAGAGGAGGAGGAGTATATCTTGCCCCCAATTTCTGCGTCTATGGTTACATCCTCACAAAGAACCCCCAGAAGCGTGGCGTCACTGCCTCTGGTTAGCCTGGAGTAAACGTGCAGAAAAGAATGGGGCATTTAACTCAAGCCTCCTTTTTTGTGGTCTTTCTGGGCTTCCTCTTCTTAGGCTTCGGTTTTTCCTCTACTGCCACAGGTTCAGGTACTTCCTCTGTAACGACCGGCTCTGTGTCTTGAATATCAAAGCCAGACTCTTTAGTCGAGGTTTCTACAACAGGAGTAACCTCTTCCGGTACAGGTTCTGGGGTAGGTTCTGGGGTAGGTTCTGGGGTAGGTTCTGGGGTAGGTTCTGGGGATATGGACTCTTCGGAAGTGAAGTCCCCACAAATCAGAGATAGCTTGCCCTGCCTCAAGAGCCTCTGAATGTCCTTATTCTTCGGGCTTCCTGTCAGAGTCTGCTCCGGCATATATATCCTGCCTCTAAACTGAACCCAGCCTTCGACTTTATATGTACCTCTCATTTGCTATCACCTCTGCCTTTACCCTTCTTCTTAGAGCTACTTTTCTGGGGTGTTTCGGGTTCGTCTGCTGTAATTTCCGAAGGCACTATTGCGGTCCCTCCGGGCACTCCGGGTAGGACCGAAACCTCAGATCTCACCTCTGAGTGCTTATCTTTGGCTGTGGTTAGCTTAGAAGGGATAGAAACAGTAGTGTCTTTTGGTTCCTCTTTGTGAGGGACTACCCAACCTCGAGCCACTGCATTGCGGATAGTCGTCACATCTTCGGGCGCCTCAAACACACCGTCAGGCTTTACGTTTATGTTTAAGGTAGCCAGGTATAACCAGCTGCCAGTAGTGTTTTTATACTTCAAAACAACACACCTCCAAATAAGCCAGGAGGCCCCTCAGGCGGGGGACCCCCGGCTACACCTTTCTTTAATCTTCCTCATCATCTTCTTTAAGCGTTATAGACGCAACAGCCCTTGCGTTACCAATACCGGCACCGTAGATCTCCCAGGCCTTGAAGGCGAACAGGTCAAACCTGGTCTCGATGGCAAACCGTACCTCTTCGCTGAGAGCGTAAGAGTGGCCAAGCCAGGGCTGGTCGGTAAAGGCATAAATCGCTTTGTTATCCAGGATGTCAGACTTGGAAGTTACAATAAGTCTTCTACCGAGGAATATCGGGTGTGTATAGCCGTTTATAGTCACATCGCTGAGCAAGGAGTCGCCCAGATCTGAGTCGTCCCAGGCGGCCATATCGTTGTAGACGGTAACATTGACCAGGATGAAGGCGGCCTTCAACCTATCCCCGTCTATGAGGTTTACCAGGTTAGTGAAGTCCTTTTTCTGGAAACCCGTGGCGGCGATCGACTCTGTGGTCTTGCCAGACTCGGTTATGGCAGCGCCCACAGCAGTCATAAAAGCCTTATCTTCCTGGTCTGCTATAGCGTAGTTGGTGTTCTTCCTTATGAGATCCGTAACAGGCATTCGGTAGCTCATAAGTTCGGCTTCCTTTTTCTGGATCTCTTCGGACTCGACTTTGTAGAACGGAATGGCGTACTTCGAGCCTTCCCAGTATCTTGCTGGAGCCGCACCCCTGAAGTTGATAGCATAGGCCACGGTGTCGGGCTCTTTTTCGATTATCTTCGTGAGCTCTTCGTGGTCCACACTGATGTCACATTCAGCGGGGGTAAGTATAACGGGTGGAAGGATCTGCCTGAAGAAAGAGTCCTCCCTTATCTTTGATCTAAGGAAGGCAGTCGCGTAATTCTCGACGTCTCCCCTGGTTTCTGCGCTTTTAACCAGATCGACGAATCTGGAATTTACGTAGTCGTGATTGAGCATCGCTAGTTCCTCCTTTATCTATAAATTTAACTGATTATGGGGTTATAACGGTTGTGGTGAAGGCTATAGGTCTTACCTCGAGTACGTCACCTACATCATCTGTTATGACCAGATACACGGTACCTGATGCCTTAGGTCCTACGTATAGACCCTCGTTTGTGTCTATGAATCTGAGGGCAACTGACGATGCCAGTTCACCGACCACGTAAGCGCCCTTAAGTGAATCCAGAGAATCAAGGAAGGTGAAGTAGTTAGCACCCACCGGTGGTGTCGTTAGTGCCAACTGTAGGCCAGTTGGATTGCTGACGCCCACAGTGGAGTTGAAAACATCTTCATAGTCCTCAGCACGTATCTCTATAACATCGACAACAACATCAACCAGCAAGCCTCCTGAAATCAGGCCCTCCTCTTCGTTCTTAAGGGTACCACTGTCGTTATAGATACTGGCGGGGGCTGAGTTGTTGACTGTGGCGAGTGTTACGTCACCGGTAAGGGTCACAAGGCCCTGCAGTCTTGCTATTTCTGCTACCAGAGCCTCCAGGTCGCCATAATTGGTAACCTCACTCTTCTGGGCCTCTGACAGTGCAGTGTGAGCAGCAACAGCAGCAGTTATATCCGCTTCGTCTCCAAGAGTAAGGTCAGCTACCAGAGGCAACGCCGAGATCATATCTATAACAACCAGAACCTCTAGCTGTGCTTCGAGAGCTACGAGATCATCGAGGTTAGTAACAGCAGCCTTAGCGGCCTCGCTGAGGGCCTCATAAGCTGTTCTTGCAGCCTCAACCGCAGCCGTATCTGCCAGAGTAAGTGCTTCTACCGAAGGCAGGGCGTCTATCAGGCCTAGTACCACCTCACCGGCCAACACTTCTAGCTGTGCCTCGAGGGCAAACAGGTCCGCTCTGTTTGTTACATCGTCTTTGTGTGACGTAGGCAGAGCGTCATAGGCAGCTCTAGCGGCTGTGACGTCACCTGCATCAGCCAGTGCAAGCGTTTCCACGGTTGGAAGGGCGTCAATAAGGTCTATAACCGCAGTAACTATAGCCATATCTAGCACGGAGCGGGTGAAAGTCAGTGCTAGCCTGAGAGCTCCACCGCTGAGGACTGCTTCGACCACGCCGACAATGTAGTCACCCCACTCGGCTGGAGTTATAAGTCCCGCTGCGTTTGCAGTAACAGGCATCCCGGGCTCATAAGTATCTGCGGCTACCTGATCGGTCTCTATTCGGCAAAGACCGTAAACCAGGGACATAGCCCCAGAGCCTTTTACGGAAGGAACATTACTGTTCCCAAAAGCCATATAGAAGGGGCCTTTGTGTGCTCCTGGAAGTACGACCTTCCCCTCGTGTATGGCCACGAACATCCCTGACTTTATCAGGGATGCCGTACCCAGTTCGTGGGACCACAGCTGGATATTATTGAGTCCCGTTAGAAGTTTAAGCATCACACCACCCCCGGCTGCCCTTAATCTTCAAAAGACGGGGCAGGGTTAAGAGCAACTCTAAGGCCTGTGGTCATCTCAGCCTCGACAGTTCCTACAACAAAGTCACCTGCGGCAGCTGGGGTCAGAAGCCCGGCTGCATTTACCGTCAGAGGGGTGCCGGCTGAGTAGTCTAGGGGGTCGTCCAGGGTAGATGGGACAAACTTGTCTGTCTCTATCCTGCAAAGACCATATATCAGAGAGATAGCACCAGAACCTTCGACTGAAGGCACGTTGCTGTTTCCAAACACAAGGTAATAAGGGGCTTTTCCAGTAGCTCCAGGAAGAGCGGCCTTACCCTCTATAATGCTGACAAACATACCAGACGTTACTACAGTGTCTGCTGCCAACTCCTGTGACCAGAGCTGCACGTTGTTGAGTCCTGTTAGCAGATTAAGCATATCTTTACACCTCCGTTAGTGGTTAATTAGGTAATTAGTTAGCGGATCGAGTGAAGCCTCGCTGGGAGCCCCCACCGCTTCTCCCAGATCCATAGAGGTGTCAGTTTTTGGCTTAGCCTCTACAGCTGCCATTTTCATCTGGGATCTGTTCTGCAGTGCTTTAACGGCCTTATAGTACTCTTCCTGTTCCTTTTTCAGCCTCTTATCTTCATTGGAGGCCTTTATAGAGTCTATAAGGGTCTTTACCATAACAGCACCAAAAGCAAGGTTTGTCGCGGTACCCGCAGCCTCACCTAGTGTCTTAAAGTAAGGGCGGGCGTTAGTTGCTTTGGTCTGTAAAGTCTTTACCCACGCAGGCGCCGCTTCTTTAACAAGGGCTTTCTCGAGCCCTCGGTAGAGACTATCTTTCCAGGAGGCCATAACCATCCCCTCCTTTAATTATGAAATAGCCTGAGCCTTGGCAGGGGCAGCCTCAACCTGGGCAATAGCGTTGTCCAGTATGCTGGCGATCTCGGGATCCTGAGAAAGGGTTTCCAGTACATCCGGGCTCTGAGCATTGATGAAGGCGACTATTTCACTTGGTGTCATCTTTCTAAGCATCGCCATTGCGGCACCAGCTTCCATAGTCTCCGCTTCGAGGTTCTGTGTCGGAATCTGCTGGGGTGCTATGTTCTGTGGATCCACACCCATAGCTGCGGGTGCTTTAGCCTCAACAGGAGCTGCTATGTCCGGAACCGGGTCAATATCGGCGCCCGCGGGGATAGCCTGTGCTTCTGCCAGCTTTTCTATGAACGCCTCGGCCATAGCTGTACCGAGTATTCGTCCGAAGTTAGCCATTTCTTCCTCGGCGGTCTTAATCATTGTCGCCTCCTCAGAGGTAGGTGCCTGGGCAACTCCAGCGGTTTTTTCCATACCCTTATTTGCAAGCTCATACAGTTCTTTAATCGTCATTTAGTTTCCCTCCTTTATTTACTAAATAAGACTTTTACCGAATGTCCGGGTAAAGCCTGCTGCGGTAGTTGCTGACACTTTAGGCGCTGTCGCTTTAGGCGCTGTCGCTTTATTTGGTGTACTAAATAAGACTTTTACCATCTCCCGGCCTTTGGGCCACAACCCTACTACAAGACCGGTTGCCAACAGATTAGGCCTTTTACCTATAGCGTCTAGTAACACAGATGGGGGTTCCCCTTGCTCTAGCTTTTTGTAGTTTGCGTTTCTTGCCAGCGCGCTGGCAAGGTGTCCGGTAAGGCCCCCTATAGCCAGGCTCTTAGGGAACGACAGGTTCTTGAAGGCTGACAGGAACGCAGGGCCAAGGGCTGCTGTCTTGAAGGTAAAGCCCTCTTCCTTTTTCTCCGATTCCCGTGCCTTTCTGGCTACTATTGCGTGTGCCTGGTCCTGTAAAGCGGATCTGTACATATCTAAAGCAGAAGGGACCTTCTCTATGGACTTCGTGGCTAGCAGTGGGAATCCCGCCTTAGACAGAGCAGCCATAAGCAATATGGACGCAGGGGATATAAGCTCAGCCTGTTTCTCCATAACCAGAGGGAGCACTGATCTATAGTGACCAAAAAGCCTGGATTCGGGGCAAGGGGTCACAGGCCTGTGCAGACCTATGCGCAAGACAGCGAAAGGATAGTGGTAGCTCCGGCTACTTGCAAAAGGCAACAGCCTGGATAGAATGTCCTCGTCTACCCTATAGTCTGTGGGAAGCATAGTATCCAGTATGTAGTCGTCACTGGCATAGTTGAAGTCTCCCGGAGAAAGGTAAGCGATCTCCCTTGGTTTCAGTTGAATGCCCATAGCAGTAGCGGTGGCTATTATGTCTTTTAGCGGAAACTCCCGCAAGGACTGTAACTCCTCTTGGGGGAGCTCCTCATCCCTGAGGTACATATCATCCATAGTGTTAAGAATCAGCTCATACGGAATGACCGCTTCTGCAGGGACCTCTTTCTCTATCTCGGCTTCCTTCAGCTCCGCTTCTTTGCCCACAAAGCCTTCCAGAACACTCGCGACCTTCATAAGTCCCCTGGCCGTAGGATCAGCTGCCACCCTGACTACGGAGCAGTCAAAGAATTTGGGATCAGGGTTAATGGCAAAGACCTTTCTACCGTCTTCCAGGATCTCACCCATCTGGTATTTAAGATGGTTGCAATACTCGTCGCGGGTCTTTGACTTATGCCCGCAAATGGAGCATACATCATAAGCTACCCGGGTCCCCATCGAAACCTCTAGCAGGTCCCCTGCCTGAACACGCGCATATATTTCAGGGTCAAGGTTTTTATGAATGCTTATTATGAGCTCCACCCGGTGCATTTTGTCGTTATACCCCGCGGCAAGCACATCCCCTATTTTGTCCTTAGGGTTTTTATTGTTGTGCTGCCTGAAAATATGTCCGTTCAGGAATTCTTTGTAGTTTGCCTTAAGGTCTTTCTCAAGGAAGTAGTCCCCGTTTCTGTTATCGCCCCAGTACTCCCCCGCCCCCAAGGCAACCACCATCAGGTATGTCTGACCCACGGGAGCTTTACCTTTATATCTGTCCAGAACAGCAACTATCTCTGGAGAGAGGTCCTCCAGACCAGCTTGCTTAAGTATTCCGGGTAACAGCTCAACCAGTGGATCGACTTGGGTCAGGTGTACTTGCTTTATGAGCATCAGGGATCACATCCTTAGGGTTTCTTATCTGTGTTTATTGATGCTATAGCAGCAAAAGGATCTCTCAGTCCACCAAGCGCGCCAAGCATACCGGCGGGCTGCTGGGGCTTCTTGGCTTCCCCTGAGGGCTGTGGAAAGCCGCTCATCTTTGAGTTAAGCTCGGCCAGTTCTTTCATAAGAGCAGGGTCTATTCCTCCGTAAAGCATAATCTTCTTAAGTACACTCTCCACAAGAACGGGATCGGAGAATATCTTAGGTGCTACCTTGTAAACAGCCCTGGCATACATCTCCACTTCGTTATCGTCCCACTGAGGATTATTACGGTTAACCAGGGCAATAACAGAACCAACGGCACCTGCGTTCTTCTCTAGAGGTTCCGGTGGATGGTTAACCAGCGACTTTAAGATACTGAAAAGGTCCGCCATTTTATTACCTCCTAGTGGCACGATTATTCTTTAGTGTCGAATTTCTGGGCATACTTTTTGTGTTCAATAAACTCGGCAAGCTTTGAGAATTTGGGAGTATCTACTTTATCCACTTCAGCGGCCTGAGCCTCTTTAATCTGGGACTCTTCCCGGGCCTTCTCGTCCTCAAGAGACGCGTTGTAGTCCTCAACCATCATTGCCTGGGCCACTTTGAGCAGCTCCCCGGCAGCGCTGAGAAGGTCTTCAGCAACAATCATAGGCTCGCCTGCCTCGGCTGAGGCCTGCTTAACCAGCTCTTCGGGGTAATTAGCCTTTGCATAGGTCTCGAGAGCCTCTGCAAGGCTGCCAACAACCTCGATGTCCTCTGCTAGTTTGTTGAACATTGCGACCTTATCCATACTGTTCCCTCCTTGTTTTTCGGTATTAAGTGCATTTGCATATTTGAAGTTATCTTCGGGCCCGGGATTTTCAAGAAGGGCAGGTACAATAGAAGCTCCCATAGCTAAGGGGAACATAGCCTTCCCCGCCACACGGCCCGCAGTGTTAAACCCTTTTAAGGCCTTACTCAAAACCCCTCTTATAAGGGAAACAGGAGCAGCGGTCTTATACATCTGAATCACTCCTTAGAAGAGGGTTAAGTTCTGGGAATATCTCGGCAAGTTTCTCAAGTGTGATGTAGTTCTCGGCCTTCTTAATTACTGCAGACTGGTACGTCTGTGCTTCCTTCAGTATCCCCTCCAGCTCCTCGGCAATCTTTGTCATTTCGGGAGCTTCCTGATAACTGCCAAACTTAAGGATAGAGGTATTAACATCCGGTTTTTGCATTATCTTGCCTGTCCTGTGGAGGTCGTCCACTATGTTCTGGACTACAGGAATGGCTTTCTTCTTGAGTCTGATAGGAAGTTTTGAGAAGACACCGGCTAAGACATCCTTAATGGAAGAGCCTGCCCTTACGAGTTTCATAAACAGCTCTTTTATAGAGGCAAGGCGATTGCCTGTGAAAAAAGAAGCCGTCTTTATCTGCTCGTCCGCTTCCTTCATTCGGGAAACAAGTTGAGCGACCGCGACTTTGTTAGGGGTAACCCCGGCATCGGTGATATTCAAATAGATCCTGTCTACACCTTTGGGTAGGGTAATCTCCACTGTCTTTACCTCTTCCTTAACAGGAGTAGGTGCTTCTGGGTCTCTTATCTGTCCTGGATCATAAAAGGACTCCACAACAGGCTTAGTGCCTGCAGGTTCTTTGAGCCTGAGGCTGTCAACATTATATAGAGAGTCTTCCCTGACCGCAGGGGTGCCCCTTAGTACACCACAAATGTAATCCGTCGAGGCTAAAGGAAACGAAAAGGTTTTATCCTCATTTCCTTTGTATAAACGAAGGTACACTATGCGGTTTGCCCGCTCGACTACACGTGCTATTTTCTCCTGTGACAGCTGGTTAAACTGAGCCAGCTTGGCTATGCTAGTGTTTAGCTGAGTACCCTTGCTCAAGTACTCGGTAGCGGCCTGCAGTGCGAGGTCTTCTATTTGTGCAGATACGCTCATAGGTTTTCGTCCCTCCTTGATACTGCCCTGTCAACAGCCCAGGCAGCTAAGCTGGCTACTTTATCTGTGCCTTTGAATTTCCGTAAAAGTGCCGACAATAAACCTCTTGCCGTATCGTTACCGGCATAAGGTTTAACTGCACCAGGTGTGGTTTCTTTGTAGGTGGGCATCATATGTACACCTCTCTCAGTGGGATTATATACAGTTCTTCGGAAGGCTGCCGTTGAGGTTATGTACCCATAAACACAGAGTCGGAGTATTCCCCTAAAACCCCTTTTCCGACCATACTGGCAAGATTCAGGAAGTTTATGGAGTGGACCACATCGTCTGTGGTCTCCGGGATATGGTCATAGTAGAGTTTGTTGTTGAAGCTGTGAGTGTCCGAGAAGATATTGAGGAAGTCTTTGGACTCTTCCACCCAGGTATCGTACCGGGGGAAGCGCATAGCCTTGTTTTTTATAGACATAAAAATACTGGCCATAGACCGGGTGCGGTTGACTATATACTTATACCCCACAGGGTCCCAGTTAGCGAAGGCGCGTAAACTGTCAGAGTAGAAGAATTCGATTACAAGGTCACGGCCATACATCTCCAGTAAGGCCTTCCTCAGGAAAGCGTTCATACCTCCGGCACCCACGCCCCAGTCTACCCCTACATAACGAACGTTAAAGTCTTTAACGTACTTGACCAGTGTCCGTATTATGTATTGTTGGTCAGCTTCTATGCCTTTGAACCTCTTAATAAAGGCTACGTTCACGTTGTTTCCGTCAAGGTAGCCCAAAGAGACCGTTGTAAAACTGTGCTCACCGGACTCGGTAGCCCAGTCAACACCCATATAGAAGGGAAGAGATCTTACAGGGTGGGCAGCAGGGTCTCCGCTCATAGGCCCCAGTAAAGACGCTTTCTTCAGGTCGCCTTCAGTTACCGGGGAGCCCCCTTCGGAGAAAGGGATACCGAGGACTTCATTACAGAATTTCTGTCTGGAGTAAGTCTTGTACTTAAGCCATACCTCGTCGTAAGTCAGCCAGGGTACAATAAGCTGGCTCAGGTGAAGGCCCTTAAAAACATAATCTTCCTTGAAGTTGACCCACATACCTTTCCGGACATCCAGAGACTTTCCACACTTTACACATCTCAAACCCTCCGGTTTCATATTTAACTCACCGGGGACCTGCCAGTAGGTACAACCGTCACAACGCACAAGCCACTGGGTCTGCGAGGACAGGTTCCAGTAGAATTCAATTGTAGAGTTGGTTTGCTTTGGTGTGCCGGTATAGAGACGCATCTTGTACTCACTGTGGGAGAGAGCCTCCTCGAGTACCGGGATGGCATCACTCAGGAGGTCCTGCAGCTCATCCAAAAATAAGGCGTCAGCCGAGCCTCCTCTAACCCTATCGGCATTCAGCAACGCATAGTCCAGCTTTACCCTGCTGTGGTTAATGAATGTCTTCTCGAACACCCTGTCTATACACCTTGAATTCATATAGTGTGCTTGAATAAAGTCACTCCCGGTTATGAACTCTGACAGCTTCTGGGAAGAAAAGTCCCGGGTCTGTTTGGAGGACGGGCTAACATACAGCGCCTGAAAGTAGGGGACTGTAAGACAAAGGCCAAGCATCTTACCAGAAATAGTGGTAGACTTCTCGACCTGCCTTCCAGTCCTCATAATAAAGTTCTTATACGTTGAGTCGTATATCTTTTTAAGATAAGCCCGTCCCTTCAAGGAAAAGGGCTTCCCCCTGAGTTTCAGAACAGCCTGCACAAAGTCACTCAGGTGTATGTTGTCTTTCTGGAGCTTTGGCATTACACGTCCCGGCTTATAAGCTTTTCCGCTACCGCAAGAATAGAGTCGTCTATGTGTGCCTCGGCAATCTCGCCCCTTGGGGATACTTCTACTGCATATGAGACTTTGTGCTGATTTGGGTCATACCCGAACAGGACAACGGATCTCAGAGAGGTGGAAGCCATCTCGAGGCCGGAACGTCTCATACGCTTAAAGAACAGGGGGACTACGGGATCCCCGAGGACTTCACACACTATGGTGTTGTCTTTGGTAACCACGGAACCTGTGGCTTCGACTTTAATTCCGGTATCGGCTTCGATAACTATGGAGGCCGGGAGCCTGTTTCCTCTCTTAATTTCTGTCACAGACAGTTTCATACCGTTGAATACACGACCATCTTCAGTTCTAACCTTAATCTTCATTACTTAGGCCCTCCTTTGGCAGCTTATTTCCTATGTCTTGGATAGTGGCGTTGATCTCCTGGGCAATCTTATCGGCATCCACGGACCTGCCGTTAAGCAGAGCGTCCTCGAGCAGGGATCCCAGAGAACCT
>Ga0334886_1001713_pt1 | contig 24434 bp, 23 predicted proteins | sample GraSluR1_MG_9_FD_207232 | JGI IMG/M metagenome (GOLD analysis project Ga0334886, IMG submission 207232) | Sludge microbial communities from methane-producing bioreactor in Wageningen University, Netherlands - Granular Sludge_27_06-R1 | ecosystem: Engineered > Bioreactor > Anaerobic >... | reverse complement strand
TGAATTTCTCATGATGTATCCTAAAAGCTCTTTTCTAGACAGTTCCTTTTCATCTAGGGCCTGTAATATTGCTTCTTTCAGTTTATAATTTCGAGGCATATGACCACCAAATCACTTCCTACGTGATAATCTACACATAGGAGTATATAAACGTTTATTTTTTGTGATGATACATTAGTGGTGAGAGACTGTTAAGTTATCAAAATCGAGGTGATATAAAAGTACAAAATTAGAATAATTTATATATCTGAAAGTATTATTATCATTTACTTGACTAAAAATATTGGAGGTAGAAAAAATGGACATCGTAAAAGACGAAGGTGGACAAGGTGCAGCTGAATACATTTTACTATTTGGAGGAGTAATCGTTATAGCTATAATTGCACTGTGGATATACTACCAATACTTCACTAACAGCGCAGGTATAAATTCCACCGAGGACATACAGAACGTAAGAAACAATTTAACAAATCAAGGTTAATAACATAAGTTTTAGAAAAAATGTGGAACTATATATTTGTTGATGAAAAAGCCCAAATCAGTGCGGAAATGATCCTCTTAATCGGTGGGTTGTTAGTACTAGTTATCGTAGTCGCTGGTTTTGTACTGGACATATCTAATTCTGTGGCAGGTAATGTTTCTGAGGTATTAGATACTGCAAGAGACAGTACCATTGGCAAATTATAGCTTTCCATAACAATTCTTTTTTTAATTTTTATATTTCCAAACGAACGCACTGTTAGTTTTATACACAATTTCAAAATCAATAGTATTTCTTCTTTCTATAATTAGTTTAGTAAACAAAGAATTTTCAAAGTTTTTATCCATTATTATTGCTCTTTTATCATTCATTAAAAGAAACACGATGAAATCACTATTATTATCTATTGTTATTTGTGTAGTTGAATTATCTGTAATTGTTATTAGCTTATAAGGTGTTTTATTATTCCAGGTTATTGTTCCACTATTCATATCCATTTTTAGACCGTTGGTCGTGTTTAAAATGCTGTTAGATGTGTTGAACTTTTGGTATGAATAAATAATATTACTTCCATTATTTTTTTTGAAATCCCATTCTCCAAATTCAAAAAGACTACCACCTATGCCTAAAAACCCATCGGTAGTAACCAGTACATAAGGGTGAGGATTATCAGGGTGAGTTAAGTTCAAAACATGATCTGCCTGTTCTTGGCTTAAACGATACCTATTAATTAAAATACCACTTGCTACGTCCTTATTTACTCCCAATATGTTATTAAGGATTTCAACACTTATCGTAGTGTTTTTTGTGTAATTATTTAAAAATAAATAGGCTAGATCACCACTACTCGCAAGCATTCTAAATATACCAGAGGATAAAGTTTCGTTGCTTGTTGAAAACGCCTTATCTATCCAATATTCCCGATATATGCCTGGAGATCTATCTCCAAATGGGTAGGCATTGCCGTAACTTCTACTTGGTAAAGTTTCGACGTACCCAATCCTACCATCTAAAACTACTGGCCTATCTGCTATAGCAGTAAATAAATGACCATAACCCCATTGAGAGATAATGACTGTATTATTTGAAGTATTATTATGAATCCACTCTGAAACACTCCACATATCATCATTTGCCATTGGTTTAAAAGTAGAAATACTTTCATGAACATTTAAAGCAGCCGGAACACTTATCCATATCAATATTAGTATAGCTAATATATTCACCAGATTATTATGCCTCTTGAAGATGTCGAATCTCTGATTATGCTTTAATTTCGCCAGATATTCAACAGCAATACCAATGAAAATTCCAGCACTTATACCCATAGGGGGAATGAGCATCATAACAAATCTTACACCTTTAAAAAGCGTGAAAAACCCCACAACAGCCCAGAAAAGCAAAAAAGAATAGAAAAACCAGTTCATCTTATATAGGACGCTATTTTTAAGTTTGTGGTTAATCATTACTCTGAACATCCATATAAAACCAAATAAACCAGCGAAAAATGCCAAACCTATACCAGATATTATTCCCATAATTGTTGGCTTACTTAATTCAGCTACGGTATTGTATACGTCCGGCCAAGGTGCCCATGGATTCTGACTTATTTTAACTAACTCTAAAGGGGCAACAAATAGTTTATATACATTTATAAATCCAGATAAAATGCCTATAAATATTAGACTACTTAATAAAAAGATTAAATAAACGAAAATAAAATTTTTAACCTTCCTGCCCCTGTATTTACACCAGATTAAGTAAATTGCTGAAAATATCATCATGAAATAGAACGTATATTGCCAGCCATTCCAGGCCAAAGAGTACAGAAACATTGAAAAAGCCGATAAAACTGCAAATAAAAATCCTCTCCGGAAATTTTCACGATTATCAACAGTCATAAAGAAGAGTAATGTTACCAATATTGGGAAAAAGATGTTAAACATATCAGTATCAAACCAGCCTGCAACAGTTCTGGTAGTGAACATGGGTGCCGTGACTATAAAAATACCAGCAGCAATCGCTCCAAAATCATTTGTAAACCTTCTAACTAAGAAATAAGCAACAATACCACTTAAAGGCCCTACAAAAACGGGTATCCAGAATACAACCGTAAGAAGGGGGATACTGGCAAAAAGGTTGATCAGATAATAGATGAATGCTGATAAATATACTATCAATGGAGGATAATCCATAGGAACCCCTGGAGGATAATAGGAATGCATATCCCATTCCATACCATTTATTTTTGTATCTCCCATATATCCATGCTCAATAAAATTTTCGGTCAATCTATAATTATAATACGAATCTAATTCAAACATGTATGGAAGTCCATCAGAACCTTCAAAAAACGTTTTTACATCATCTGGAGTCCCAAAAAGGTAGAGAGAATCAATTCTGATTAAAAAACCAAGTATAAATATGAATAAAATACTTGTAATCATTATAATAGTTTCTTTTTTGTCCATAGATAACCTCATTACCTATTCTATTACATTTTTATTTGATACCGCTTAAAATGATGATTGGTTATTTTTCTTTAGTACCAACTCATTTTTTACACTTTTAAATAAAAGATTATTATTCTTCCTCTTTTATGTGCTTATTGATTCTAATTCTCTTATAAAAATAAATGGTAGTATGATTAAAAATATTATTAAACAATTTTACTAAAGAGGAAAATGACATCTTTCAAAAATTTCCTGGGAACAAGGAATGGAAACCGACTAAAGACTTTTTTCAAGGATTCTGAGTACACAACTAACCTGGAAAATGCCGAGATCCAGGAAAACGTGATCATCGGCCAAAAGTATAAAAGAATATCCAGATCTCCCATCATAGGTAAAAATGCGTTTATACGCTCCAATTCGGTTATCTATGATGATACAGAAATAGGAAAAAATTTCAAAACCGGCCATGGAGTGGTAGTAAGGGAAAAAACCAGAATAGGCGATAACGTCCTCATTGGCACAAATTCTGTTATCGAGGGACATTGTACCCTTGGAAATAATATCAGCATTCAATCAAATGTTTACATACCAATTAATTCTATAATTGAAGATCATGTATTTATCGGGCCCTGTTCCTGTTTTACTAACGATAAATATCCTGTCAGAATGGATTATGACCTCAAAGGTCCCGTGATTAAAAAGGGTGCACCCATAGGTGCTAACTCAACTTTCCTCTCTGATATAGAGATAGGTGAAGGAGCTATGGTAGCATCCGGAGCAATTGTAACCCATGATATACCTCCATTTTATTTGGCCATAGGTTCTCCAGCTAAAATTAAGCCCTTACCAGATAATTTAAGGAAACTAAACAAAATTAGATAAATCTAAACAAAATTTATTCTCTATTCAACTACTCTCTAAAAATAAATCCCCTCATTCAACCGGGGAATCATAGCCATCAACACACACTGCTCGGTATTCCCGGTACGGTCCAGCAGCCCTCGGGATAGGTAACTCACCGCTCCCATCTTTTCGCCTAAATTATTCACACCAGTCAGTTCGTCCATCACATCCCCCACTTCTTTTCCGTTTAACACTTCTTCCACCACTGATGGTGGATATTCAAAACCTGCACTAACTCCTAGGGTTGTTTTTTTTCCGTCGTAGATGGCGCACCACTGCAGGTCTACGTAGCCGGTGATGGTGTGGGGTGCCTCTAAGAGGCCGGATTCGATGCCCACCCCCAGGTCGCAATCAGGTGAGTAGGCTTCTTTTGCCCGGTTTACCGCGCCTTCTATGGTTTGTTCCAGGCCTATGGGTTGGTCCGGCACTCCCGAGTTAACTGGAACAGATGATACAGTGATATCGTTATAAAACTTCTCTAAAACATTCCTGGTGGCCTGGACCTTCACCGGATTCTTGGAACCTACCTGTACTATCATGAATCTCCCCCAGATTAGACTGTCAAATGATCTAAAATTAATCCCTTAAAACCGTACCGGCAACATCGATCTCTCCTTCCCGTATCCGGGTGGATGATATGGGTTTGCCGTCATCGGCCAGCACCATATCGATGGTTATGATATCCAGGGGTTTCATGCCTTTCTTCTTCCTGATGTCGTTTATCATTTGGGCGGTGGGTTCTGTCTCTTCACTTACCACCAGTGCTTCTATGTCTTCTTCCTGTATGGTCGGTCCACAGGAGTCGTCCAGGCGTGATACTATATAGTTGCCTGTGAATTTTTCCAGTTCCCAGACCAGATTTGACATCCTCTCACTACAGGGTTCTATAGGACCTTTATCCTGGGCGAATTCATCCGATGTCACCCCTATAAGTACCAGTTCGCTCAGCTGGAAGGCTTTACTCAGGAGTTTCAGGTGTCCTTCGTGGAATCTGTCGAAGGTCCCCCCTACGGCTAACTTTCTATATTTTTTCTCGTGCATATTTTTTCCTGCCATTAGATATCTTGATTATGTTTCGAAGTTAAAATATAAGTTATGCTCCTGGAACATAACATGGTCATCAAGGATCCCCGCCGGGTGGATTTACGCTTCGCATCCTGCTACCCCAATCTCTACCGCAGCGCCATGTCCAGCCTGGGATTCCATATAATCTACGATTTTCTAAATTCACGGGAAGACGTGTACTGCGAAAGGGCCGTATATCCATATTCTAAGACCCTGGAATCAAGCTCTCCCCTAAAAGATTTTGATATAGTTGGTTTTTCACTCCAGTACGAACAGGACTACTTCCATGTCCTGGAGATGCTCCAGGAAGGGGGAGTACCCATCAAGAAGAGTGAAAGGACCAGTGAGGATCCCCTGGTAATTGCCGGCGGACCATGTGCAAGTTCCAACCCATCACCCATGACTGATTTTATAGATATCTTCCTGGTGGGGGAGGCAGAGGCCATGCTAGACCAGTTCATAGACACCTATCTCAAGCTGGACGACCCCCGGGAAGAGTTAGACGCCTTCCTGGATATCAAAGGGGTTTACGTGCCGGATAACCCGGTGAAAATGGTAGTAGTGGAGGATATGAGGGATGCCTGGCATCCCATCAAACAGGTTATACCTGAAACCGATGATAAGGATTTCATACCTGCCTTTGGCCGGGCATTTCTCTTAGGAGTGTCCCGGGGATGCACCAGGGGGTGCCGGTTCTGCATGGCCGGGTGTATGTACCGGCCCCGGAGGGAAGTACCATTAAAAGATCTGTTAGAGATTGCGGAGAAATGCAGGCAGGCCACCGGCCTGGACCGGGTGGCTTTGATTGGAGCTGCAGTATCTGATTACTCAAAAATCGAAGAATTATGCATGGGATTGTATGAGAGGGGTTTCCAGATAACAACACCATCTTTAAGGATTGAGTCTATCTCTGATGAACTCTTAACCACCCTGAAGGAGAGTGGGCTTAAAACCATCACCATAGCCCCAGAATCCACTTGGAGAATCAGGAAAGTGACAAACAAACCCATCAGCGATGATGACATCATAACTATAATGAATAAGGCCTTTAATTATGATCTAAACGTTAAACTCTACTTCATGTTAGGGCTACCAACGGAAACCAGGGAAGATCTGGATGATCTACTTAAATTAATCAAGAATTTAGAGGCAATTCCTAAGAGAAGATCAGCACTCCGTATAAGTATAAATCCCTTCATCCCCAAGCCCCATACCCCTTTCCAGTGGGAGGATTTCGACTTCAAAGAGATGAAAAAGGATGTTAAATTCTTAAAATCAGAACTGAAGAGATCCAACCTCAAAATAGACAGCCCCCGGATGGCCCTTATACAGTACGTCTTATCCATGGGCACTGCTGAACTGGGAAGTACCATTCTAAAATCGCTGGAAACTAAAGTCCCCCTAAGGGAATGGGAAAAATTAACTCCTAAGTGGGATATGGAGGATGAATTACCCTGGGATAACATCCATGTGGGCGTTAGGAAAGAATATCTTAAGGAAGAATATCTAAAAGCTTTAAAGGGTGATGTTACGCCCTGGTGTGAGACTTTCGGGTGTTACGATTGTGGTGCCTGTGATTAGAAATTGGAATATTTCAAATTCTAGTAACACATCTAATCTTTATTAATAATATCTAAAATTAACTCATAATACTTAAATATAGGCAATAATCATTTGCCAAGAATTATTTATCCTTACTTTTAAGATTGTTTTTGATGTCCTTTAATATGACATATACAACTCTGATAATCATTATCATAATAAGTTAATTAACAAAAGTATTATATAACATGATGCCCAAATGTTAGTAATTAATAAATATAGAGGTGAAACTAGAATGGTAAATATTAAAAAAATTTTAATACCCGTTAGCTTTTTTGTTTTTTTAGTTATGATGACGGGTACAGCTTCGGCTGTTGATTGGAGTGTAAATCCGGGGGATAGTATTCAATCAACAATTGATGGTGCTTCGGATAACGACACAATTATAGTAAACGATGACAATGGAACATCCTATACCTATACGGAAAATGTTGTTGTAAATAAAAGACTCACTGTAATGTCATCAAGCGAAAATGTGGTAGTTCATGCATTAAATTCTAATGATGGTGTTTTTACCATTAACAACATTGGAAGTGGTTCAACAATACGAGGTTTCAATATTAATGGTGGTAAAGATGGAATCATTATAAATTCCGCCAATAACTGCTATATTATTGGAAACATTATAACAAACAATAGTCGAGACGGTATACACGCTACAGGAGTTAACCTAACCATAATCAACAACGCCTTAACCGGAAACGGAGGCAGCGGAATCTACCAAAACGGAAACAACGCAACCATAACCAACAACATCGCAACCAACAACAACGTTAACGGAATAGAAGCACACAGCAACAACGCCATCATAACCCCTGACAACATCATCCACGACAACAGAGGAAACGGACTAACCATAATAAACGGAGACAACATCACCCTAAATGGATTCAACATCTACAACAACGGAGGAATCGGAATATTCGCAACTGGAAACAACTTAACAATCACTAACAACATAATCACCGGAAACGGCGTAGACGGAATCCAGCATCAAGGAATCAACACAACCATAACCAACAACATCGCAACCAACAACGGCGCAAGCGGAATATACACAAAATACAATGACAACGCCATCATAACCGGAAACACAGCAACCAACAACAGAGGAAACGGACTAACCATAATAAAGGGATCCCAAGTACAAATAGAAGAAAACACCGCCCAACAAAACGGAGGAATCGGAATATTCGCAACTGGAAACAACTTAACAATCACTAACAACATAATCACCGGAAACGGCGTAGACGGAATCCAGCATCAAGGAATCAACACAATCATAACCAACAACATCGCAACCAACAACGGCGCAAGCGGAATATACACAAGATACAATGACAACGCCATCATAACCCCTGACAACATCATCCACGACAACAGAGGAAACGGACTAACCATAATAAACGGAGACAACATCACCCTAAATGGATTCAACATCTACAACAACGGAGGAATCGGAATATTCGCAACTGGAAACAACTTAACAATCACTAACAACATAATCACCGGAAACGGCGTAGACGGAATCCAGCATCAAGGAATCAACACAACCATAACCAACAACATCGCAACCAACAACGGCGCAAGCGGAATATACACAAAATACAATGACAACGCCATCATAACCGGAAACACAGCAACCAACAACAGAGGAAACGGACTAACCATAATAAAGGGATCCCAAGTACAAATAGAAGAAAACACCGCCCAACAAAACGGAGGAATCGGAATATTCGCAACTGGAAACAACTTAACAATCACCGGAAATATTGCTGAAGATAATTTAATAGGAATTTCCGTAGATGGTGATAATGAGGTTAACAATAATGAGTGTAGATTAAATGTAGGATCCGGAATGGTGGTTACTGGAACAAATACTGTGTCTGAGAATACAATAGAATACAATGGTGCAAATGGTCTTATAGCTACTGGATTCAATGAGATCGACGATAACGATATTGAGTACAACGTTGGAAATGGTATTTCTGCTGTTGGAGAAAACATCATCACAGATAATGACATCAATTCAAATATGGGAAATGGAGTATTAACCAGTGGAGTTAACATAATTGACGGTAACGATATTTGTTACAATGACCTGTATGGAATCTACATAGGTGGAGGTGTACCTATTATCGGTTCAAACAAGTTATATGGAAATGTAAAAGGCCCCATTGGTCCTACACCATAATACCATCTAGGTTTATGGAGGGAAACTTAGTAAGTGAGAAATTCGAATACAAAAATTAGTTTTAAAGGAGAAAAGATAAACTAAACATTGGTCTAATCTTTTCTCTAAAAATTTTCTTTTTAAACTAAAGCCCTTTCGATCTAATTATATACAAAACTCCATTAATACTCTTCTTATTTTTCTCTTGAAAGAACTTAAAAGCGTTAAAAGGCGATTTAACTCCCTGGTGTGAGACTTTCGGGTGTTACGATTGTGGTGCCTGTGATAAAGGAAAATTAAATCCTTCTAACTAACCCTTAAATCCTATTAATTAACTGCCTGATCCTTCTGAGGAACCTGGCTAAAAACACTTCAGGGTAACGTAACCTCCGGGCGAATAATCCTTCCTGGTGAATTATTTCCCGTCTTACACGGGTAAGTTCGTGTTCTGGTGAATATCTTAGATATACCGGCACTCCCACCAGTATAAGTATAACACCGATGATTATCTGGTTAATCTGGGTTTGGGTTATCATGTAGATGCAGACTACGATCCCCATTACCGGTACAACTCTGGGTAGTTTTATTCCTCCTCCAATTCTTTTTTTAAGGGGGAAGACTGCAAAACAGGTTACCAGGTAGCAGAAGAGTATGGCGAAGACTGATAAGATTATCAGCTGGTCTATGGTGCCGAATATGGCTGCAATCAGCGTTATAGAACTCTGCACAATTAGGGAAACATAGGGGGTACCATATTTGGGGTGGATTTTAGCAAATGCATGGGGTAAGAGAGCGTCTCCGGCCATGGCATATGGTATCCGTGCAGCGGTGAGTACTCCAGCTTCATCAGAACCGGATATAGAGAAGAGGGCACCTACAGATAAGAGCAAAGCACCTAACACTCCCATTATGGCGAATCCTGCCAGGGCTAAAGGAGCGGTGGAATGGGAAAGCATTTGCCAGGGTATGGTTCCCACCACCAGGAAGTTGGTGATCACATAGAAAACCATTATAATCACCATCCCAAAACTTATAGCTAATGGTATGGTCTTTTTGGGGTCTATTATCTCATCAGAAGGGACTGTGACCAGTTCAAACCCTATGTAAGCCCAGAATATCAATACCAGGGCACTGCCCAGACCCCCTAATCCCAGTGGGAGGAAGGGAGTGAAATTTGAAACCAGCACGGTTGGATTCATGGCTAAGAAGACGATTCCAACCACGGTGAATACAAGTAAAGGGGCTAACTTAAGGATGGTTAATATATCATTGGCCTTCCCGGCCTGTTTCACCCCCACTATATTAATCACGGTTAAAAAAAGGACGAAGAGTACCTTGATGGTTATCTGTAAAAATAAGGGCATATGGGGATATAAATAGGATAGATAAGCTACAAATGCCAGGGGAAATACTGCTATGGCACTCCATTCAGCGATGATCAGTGCCCAGCCCACTAAGAAACCTATAAAATCTCCAAACGCCTCTTTAGCATAGGCGTAGGGCCCGCCTACCCGGGGGATTATGGAAGAGCATTCAGCGAAACAGAGGGCTATGGTGATGGCCATTAAACCAGCTATAACCCAGGCCAGTATGGATGCCGGTCCCAGGAAGCCTGCTCCGAATGCAGCGGCGATGTAAATGTCGGCACCGACTATGGCTCCGATGACCAGGTTCATCACATCAAAAAAACTCAGGGACTTTTTCAGGACAGCCATAGTGTTCTATATATATCCTTAGAGAAGAAATACATATAGATCACAGACTGGAAATAGATAACAGTTGTAGAAAGTATTAAAATGGGTAATATTCATGCGACCATCAAAAAGAGTACAGGATATCAGTCTTTCCGGGATAAGGAAGATGTTCGAACTGGTAGGGGAAGATTCCATCAACCTCGGACTGGGTGAGCCGGATTTCGACACCCCACCCCACATCAGAGAAGCAGCCAAGAAAGCCCTGGACGAGGGATTCACCCATTACACCGTTAACAAAGGCATAATAGAGCTCAGGGAAGCTATTTCTGCTAAACTTAAAGAGGATAATGGTATAACGGTTTCTCCTGATAACGTAATAGTTACAGTAGGTGCCAGTGAGGGCCTGCAGATTGCCTTAAATGCCCTGGTGGATGTTGGTGATGAAGTTTTAATCCCTGATCCAGGCTTCGTATCCTACGACGCATCAGTTAAACTGGCCGGTGGTAAATCAATCTCAGTGAAGTTGACCGATGAAGACGAATTCCGGATGACACCGGAGAAGGTCCAGGAGAACATCACCAGTAAAACCAAGGCAGTTATCATCAACTCCCCGTCCAATCCCACCGGGAGTGTCATGACCAAAGAGGATATCAAAGGTGTGGCCCAGATTGCTGATGACCATGGAATAGCGGTTATCTCCGATGAAATCTATGAGAAGATCATCTACGATGAGAAACACTACAGTCCAGGAACCTACACAGAGAACAGTATCACCATCAACGGTTTTTCTAAGGCTTACGCCATGACTGGTTTTAGAATCGGATACGTGGCTTCGGGTCATGAGATTACCGAGGAGATGTTGAAGGTGCATCAGTATAACACGGCCTGCGCCAGTTCCATCTCACAGAAAGCCGCCCTAGCTGCCTTGAAAGGGCCCCAGGACAGTATAGATGCTATGGTGAAGGAGTTCAGGAGGAGAAGGGATTTAATAGTCAGCCGTCTGAGGGGTATGGGTATAAGCTGTGTGGAGCCTAAAGGTGCTTTCTATGTCTTCCCCTGGGTTAAGTTCCCCGAGGCTTTTGTGGCCAGAGCCCTGCAAATGGATGTAATCCTGGTCCCGGGTATTTCCTGTGGAATCTATGGGGAGGATCATGTCCGGTTATCATATGCTGCTTCTTATGAAGAAATTGAGGAAGCTATGGACAGGTTAGATGGGATCTATCCTTAGACATAATTTTTAAGTTTTCTCGATTAATTTCAAGTTTTGATTAGAAATAGAAATGTCAGGAACAGTCGTTTTCGCATGTACATGCCTTGCGACATCTTTTCCATCGATTATAAAAGAAAAAGATGCATCAGCTATTACATCAGATCTTTCTGATCTGACTTTGACTTTTACATCAAAGTCTTCTTTCAGAATGTCACTTGATATGTTCAAAATCTTAGATGCCTGGAGAAGTTCAACTGCTACTAATTTATTGTCTTTATCGAAATCAAGTATCACATCTCCTGCATCGATTGTTCTAACAATCTGATAATCCTTATCTACTTTTAAATAAAGCAGGTCAATATCGTCTTCGTATCTTTTAATGAGCTGGACCATTTTATCCTCTTCTCCCTATATCTTGTTCATATGTCGTCACGACTTTAATAATCTTTTTGCCAACTGCGATAATTATAATCAAATCCTTAAAAACTTTACATGGATGTTCATAATGCAGTTTAAACAAATTTAATCCCTGTTTTTCAACATAATTAGGGAATTTAGCTATTAAACTGTTATAAATCCATTCAAACTGTAACGGCCTCTCGTTTATTTTCTTTATACTATGATTCGTTAAAATTATATCTTCTTTATCTCTTACATCAACTAAAATCTTCTCTAATTCCTTCTCTGAAATATCTACGAATTCGTCTCTCCCGTTTTCCCACATAGTCTCTACACCATTAGATTCAATATCCATATTATATCAAATAATAGTAAAAATTATTATATAAGTATTACTATTGCGAGAAACTGCCCGACAATACTGATTTAAAATTTAAAATCTCAAATTTATATCTGTAAAAGAAATTTTAAGTAGAAATTCGTCAATAGTCATAACAGAGATTCAATCTGATGGAGGCCTAAATTTTGGATGAAAACACGAGGAAAAAAACAGGAAGAAAAGCCGTCACCGTCGCCATTTCAGGAAACATCCTCCTTACCATCTTTAATTTTGTGGTGGGCATCTTATCCGGCAGCACCGCCCTGGTGGCGGAGGCTGCTCACACCCTTTCTGATGTGATAACCTCCATAATCACTGCCATCGGCTTCAGGATCGGTTTAAAACCCCCGGACAGTGAGCACCCCTATGGTCATGGTAGGGCCGAGCCCCTGGTTGGGTTGGTAATCGTTGTTTTTCTGGTTTTCATTGCCTATGAGATTATATCTGAGGCCTATAGTAAGCTGCTACTCATGGGTAGTTTAGCTCCTCCAGATTGGACTGCGGCGTTAATGGCCATCATAGGGATCGCGGTTAATATCACCATGACCAGGTACATGATGAACGTGGGAAAGAAAATAAACAGTCCCGCCATAATAGCCGATGCCCAGCATCAGAAGGTGGATGTATTCTCCTGCGCCGCAATCGTGGTGGGGGTTGTAGGTTCCAACATGGGGCTGTTAATTTTAGACCCCCTAGTAGCAGTCTTAATTGCTGTACTGGTTTTAAAGATCGCCTTCGATGTGGGGAAGGAAAACATCAACAACCTGATGGGGAAGGTACCCTCCACAGACCTCATAGTAGAGATAACAAAAGCCGGAACTTCAGTTAAAGGAGTTAAGGGTATGCATGATATCAAAGTAAATTATATGGGCCCTAATGCTTCGGTTGATCTGCACATCACTGTGGATCCGGAACTATCCCTACGAAACGCTCATAAAATAGCCCACCAGGTAGAGAAGAGTGTAATAAACAGGGTGGACATAGTATCCATTGTATACGTTCACGTCTGCCCCGAAGGTGAGGACGAAGATGTCTGTTTAGAGGAATAATAAAAAATTATTCAAAAGGAAGAATGACCAACGAAAACCTGAAGAAAGAAATTATAAGGAAGTGCAGGGAACTCCAAATCCCATTGGTAGGCTTTGCACCCGTGGATCGGTGGGAGAATCCGCCAGAAGAACTACCCAACAAGTTTGATGAGTGGATACCAGAGGAATTCTGGCCCCAATCGATTTATCCCGAAGCTAAAACAGTAATTGTCATCGGATTACCGGTTCAGCTGCCCATAGTGGAAACCGCACCCTCCATATACTATCATGAACTTTATAAGACAGTCAACGCTGCCCTGGATGCTAAGGCCTATGAAATCTCCAATTTCTTAACTTCCAAGGGTTACCCTTCCATTTATCTACCCAGGGATGGCTATGGTGATATAGAGGTTCTTCTAGAAAAGCCCCTGGCTTTCTTTTCCCATAGACATGCCGCATATCTGGCGGGTCTAGGTTCCTTCGGACTAAGTAACGTACTTTTAACCCCGGAATATGGTCCCCGGGTGAGGTTCACTTCCATCTTCACCACCGCCGAGATAGAAGGTGACCCCATAAAAGGGGAAGACTTATGCACCCATTGCCTAGCCTGCTACAACCACTGCCCGGTTAATGCAGTTAAGAGGGAGGGTGAATTCCCACCACCGGTTGATAAGATCAACTGCGCCTTAAGGAGTAAAGAGCTTAGAGGTGAGTACCGGTCCCCCTGCGGTATCTGTATAAAGGTCTGTCCAGTAGGGGAGGACAGGAAGGTCTGGGGTAGAGAGGACGTATCCATATATGATGAAGATAAAACTCCCCATAAATATAGAAGGGCCTGGGAGCATGTAAGGAGATACGGGAGTAAAAAATAATATAAAAGAAGATAAGAACAAATTATTAACTAGTGGCGATTAACATGAACAAACAATTTGCAGACCGGATGAACAACGTTCATAAATCATTCATCAGGGAGATATTGAAGGTCACCGAAGATCCAAATATCATATCCTTTGCCGGAGGGCTCCCTAACCCCAAATCATTCCCGGTTAAAGAGGTAGAAGAAGCAGTCACCAAAGTATTAGGGACTAGAGGGGAAGAAGCACTCCAATACAGCACAACTGAAGGATACAGGCCCCTCAGGGAATACATTGCCCAGAGGTACCTGAAAAAGGGTTTAGAAGTTGATACGGACCAGATTCTAATCACCAACGGCTCGCAGCAGGGAATAGACTTAACTGGTAAAGTATTTCTAAACAAGGGAGATAGGGTCCTGTTTGAAAATCCCACCTACCTTGCCGCCATACAATCATTCGGATTGTTAGAGGCAGAATTTAAATCTGTACCTTTACTGGAGGATGGGGTTGATACTGACGCCCTGATAAAAGTGCTGGATGAAGATGATATCAAATTATTTTATTCAGTTACCAATTTCCAGAACCCTACCGGGATAACCTACTCCCGGGAGAAAAGGGAAAAAGTTGCGGAAATTTTACGAGATAGGGATACGATATTTTTAGAGGATAACCCCTACGGAGAGATAAGATTCCTGGGAGAAGATCTACCACCGGTTAAATCTTACCGGGAAGAGGGGATGCTTTTGGGCTCATTTTCTAAGATCGTCTCTCCTGGTATGCGGCTGGGCTGGATAGTGGCCCCGGAAGATGTAATGGAAAAACTGGTCATTGCCAAACAGGCCTCGGACCTTCATTCCAACTACTTCACCCAGAGGGTGATATACCAGTATTTAACGGATAACGATGTGGATAAGCACATAGAAAAGATAAGGGAGATGTACCGGAACCAGAGAAATTTAATGGTGGAGATGATCGCTGAACACTTCCCGGATGGGGTGGATTACACCAAACCGGAAGGTGGGATGTTTCTATGGGTCACCCTACCGGAAGGTTTATCCTCACTGGAACTCTTTGACCTGGCCATCCGTGAAAACGTGGCCTTCGTACCTGGTAAAGCCTTTTTCTGTGAGGGAGGTGGGGATAATACGTTAAGGCTTAATTTCTCTAATTCTAGTGAGGAAAAGATCGAAGAAGGTATGGGAAGACTGGGTGTTGCCATTGGAAAATTAATGAACCAGAAAGAACATAGATGATAGTTGACACTGAAATATTTGATATCCAAAGGTTAATCAATTTGATACAACAGGATAGAATGGTTCACACTTCCCATATAAAATTAAACCCGGTTGCCCCCTATAATTTTGATCTAAGCACCAGAACCTTCACTGCTGGCGATCCACAAATCAGCAGGTATGAGGATGGTAAGTTCTGGCAGGTTATCAGAGTAAATGGAAAGTTAATCTTCGTTTTGATGGAATCAACCGGAACGGTAGAAGAACCAGAATTCTCCATCACCTTAAAGTCCAATGAAAAAATAACCAGAGAAGACATAAGTTCTGGCAAAAGAATTATAAATTCTATATTTAACCTGGATTTTGACCTGAACGAATTCTATGAGTATATGAAAAAGGACCCGGTGATGTCGAAACTTACAGGAAAACTCAGAGGACTTAAAACTCGTAGAACTACCACTGTTTTTGAAGCACTGGCCTCATCCATCATCGAACAGCAGATATCTCTTATAGCCTCCCAGAGCATAGAAAGACAGATGATAAAGGACCACGGGGATGAACTCCGTTTTGATAGCCAGGCATATTATGCCTTTCCCACCCCAGAAACTTTATCAAAGCTAACTAAAGAACAGCTACGCGAATCTGGACTGAGCTTCAGAAAAGCAGAGTATATAATAGATATTGCTAAGCTGATAACCTCGGGTAAACTCGATTTAGAGAGTTGCCGGGATATTAAAGATGTAAATGAAATCACTGAAAAGCTTAGTCAGTTGAGGGGAGTGGGAGAGTGGACTGCCCATCTAACTGTTTTAAGGGGTATGCACCGCCATCAGGCATTTCCTGCAGATGATCTTGGTTTGAGGAGATCCATATCCCATTTCTACTGTAATGATGAAAAAATATCGGCAGATAACGCCCGGAAAATAGCCACTCGATGGGGGAAATGGAGAGGTTTAGCTGGATTTTATCTAATCGTTGGTATGTTCCGGGATGTAAAGTTATAGAATTAGAAAAAGGATTAGCTACACGAAATAAAGAAAAAAAGGAAGGGGAGTTTTAGTCTTCAACTGATTTTAATGTTCTTTTATAGGCTATAAGTAAGCATATCAAGACTATGGGAACCAGAATGTCCATGTAGAGTGCAAAGCCTATGTTTCCTGGTGCCGTGTTGCCCGTCTGCATGTAATTCACGATATGTCCATATGCTGCTCCCAGGTAGAATATTGAAAATCCGATTATAGTGGCTACCCAGAAATTCTCCCTGATCTTAAGGCACAACAAACCTAACACTCCAAAGGCCAGGTTGGCTATACCCACTTCATACTGGAAGGGGCTGCCTGTAGGCCAGCCTATTACAGCGGCCACCGCATTGGCATCGAAAACATGGCCCATAAAGGCCCATATGGAGCCCACTCCAACCATCAAGAATAAAAACCATACTAAAAATAGTTCAAAAACTCTGTTTTTCGTCCGGGGTGCTTTACTTAAAAGTAGTTGCACTATCGGACCAACTATGGCTATTATCAAAAACACGTATACTATATCATCCAGTGCCATTTACCATACACCTCCCATAATTGAATCATAGGTTAACAATTGATTTGTACGAATCTGTACATAAAATTATCTGCTGGTCCTGGAATTAATGGAAAAATAGTATGTTAAACGCCGGGGACGGGATTTGAACCCGCGAGATCCAAAGGATCATTGGCTTAGCAGGCCAACGCCGTACCAGACTGGGCCACCCCGGCAGTTGAATGGGCAACTAAAAGGTTTGTATCATCTACTATTTAAAGACATCATTCATCTGGTGTTGATTCATTTTCCCCAATTAAGGTTACCAGTACCTTGTCTATGTGGTGTCCGTCCATATCTACTATTTCGATGTTGATCTGTCCGCATTTAAAGGTTTCCCCTGTGTGGGGTATTCTCCCTAAACGGTATAGTATGAAACCCGCGAGGGTGTTGTAAATATCACTTTCTTCTTCTGGCAGTTCTTCTATACCCAATAGCTCTTTAAATTCATCTATCTGAATGGCTCCATCCACTAACCAACCACCATTTAAACGTTTCACCACTTCCGGCTCATCTATATCAGGGATATCTCCCACTATGGCTTCCAGGATATCGTAGAGAGTAATTAAACCTTCTACACTCCCATATTCATCGATTATCAGGGCCATGTGTACGTGTTGAGTTGATTCTTTGAATAATTTCAGGACATCCAGTATATCAGAGCTTTCCGGTATGATCACCGGGTTTTTCATGTACTTTTCCAGGGTTTTTCCACTGGTAATTTCCACGTCGTAAATGTCTTTGAGCTGGATCACCCCTAGAAAGTTGTCCAGGCTCCTCTTACACAGAGGGAACATGGCCCTTTTACTCTGGTTTATCCTGGATTTAATTGTTTCTGCTGATTCTTCCACATCCAGCCATGCTATTTCTGTTTTAGGGGTCATGAGCGAGGTCACCCTCCGTTCATCCAGGGTGAAGACTCTCTTTATTATATCTTCCTCTGTTTCCTTAAATTCCCCTGTTTCAGTGCCTTCCTCTATTAATAATTTTATCTCTTCTTCTGATGCGCTTTCTTCGGTTTTAGGTTTTACTCGGAGTATTTTAAGCACCGCATCCATGGAATAACTTAAAAAGAGTACCAGTGGTTTGGCTATGGTCGATATTAACTGCATCGGCCTGGCAATCTTAACCGCGATCTTCTCGGGGTTGTTGAGTGCGATCCTTTTGGGGACCAGCTCCCCGATGATAAGGGAAAGGTAGGTGATGATTAAGACTACCAATATGAATCCCACCGCTTCACTGTACTGGCTTAAAAAGGGGATGCCCTCCACATATCCGGAGATTGCCTGGGCCAGTGTGGCGCCACCGAATGCACCGGCCAGTATGCCTATCAAGGTTATACCGATCTGTATGGTGGATAAGAACTGGTTGGGTGATTCTGCAAGTTCAATGGCTATATCTGCATTTTTATTGCCGTCTTCACTCATCTTCTGCAGTTTTATCCGGCGGGAAGTTATAACTGCAATCTCAGATAGTGCGAAGATACCGTTTAGTATAATTAGAATAAAGATGACCAGTATCTCGATATAAAAAAGTCCGTTCATGACCAATACCTAATGTTCTTTTATCATCTTCTAGGGATAAAAATTTTTAGTCTATTTATCATCTTCATAATGGATAAAACCTTTAGATATTATGGGATAATTATTATTTTTTAAAAGACTTACTACTATTGGTTAATGATCAGGGAGTTAAAGATATGGATGCTCTGGAAATTAGGAAGTTACGCCTTTATAATAATGGTTTAAGTAATTCCCCCTTTAAATCTGTTTCTGATGCTGTCTCATATTTAGGTGCAGTTCAGGCGCAGGATTTCTCCGCTGCTAAATGGGCGTTAGGGCTTCGTATTAAAAATTCTACAGATGAAGATATTGAAAAAGCTTTTAACGAAGGTGAAATCCTACGCACTCATGTGATGCGTCCTACCTGGCATTTTATCACACCAGAAGATATCCGCTGGATGTTAGAGTTGACTGCACCCCGAGTGAAAACCATAATGGCATCTTCTAATCGGAAACTAAAACTTGATGATGATCTACTTTCCAAAAGCAATGCTACAATCGCCAAGGCATTAGAGGATCATACATATCTCACTCGGCAAGAGTTAAAAAAGGTATTAACGGGTATAGGCATCGATACAGATGTTCAGCGTCTGGCCCATATTATAATGTGGGCCGAGTTAGAGGGATTAATATGCAGCGGACCCCTGCGTGGAAAACAGTTCACCTATGCACTCTTAGAAGAAAGGGTGAAAAATACAAGGAAGTTAAGCCGAAAACAAGCTCTTATTAACCTTGCAACTAACTATTTTAAAAGCCACGGTCCAGCTCAGCTGAAGGACTTTTCCTGGTGGTCCGGACTCACAGTTAAAGACTCAAAAGAGGCTATTAATTCAATTAAACAAAAGTTAAACCAATTCACCTATGATGACCGGACTTACTGGTTCTTCCACCATGAAAAGGCCGAAATACCTGATCCTCCCTCAGTTCTTTTACTGTCAATTTATGACGAGTATACCATCGCCTATAAAGACAGAAGCGATATCAGTGAAGCTAGAGACATAGAAAGAATGATTTCAATGGGTAATGCCTTAACTGCAGTCATTGCTTTAGACGGTAAAGTGGCAGGCACCTGGAGGAAAGTTTTGAAGAAAAATACGGTTGAAATCAGCCTTACCCCTTTCCAAAAATTCGATGAAGATGAAAAAAAGGCAGTAGAAGCAGAGGCCCATCGATATGGTGAGTTTGTGGGAATCCCTGTGAAAACTTTATGGTGAGCCAGCCTGTAAAAATTTTATTGTGAGTATCGTGGGCGTGTTCAAGAGTGGACAGACCTTCCAGACACTGGTGATCCAGAAACCTAACTCCACCCCGTTGCTCCACAAGCATCAGCTGTCTGAGGTAGAGCTGCTTCTTTCCAGACCTGACCCGTTCCCCCGGTTAAGACAGTTAATTCCAACCCTACAGTTAGAACCCTGCCACCACTGATCCTGCGGGACGAAGCTTCGACGTTGAATTCCTGGGCCAACATCCGGTTAATCTGCCGCCTCTTGAACTTCGACTGCACCGTATAGGGGATATGCGCTTACAGAGGACCCCTAACCCTCCAGTCTAGCCCATTGTATTATGATGTGTTTTAGTATTTAAATCTGTTTGTTGACTGGATGTTCTTATTTTTTCACTTTTTCAGGTTTTCTGTAACGTATTATTATTAATAAGGTTATCATTTTACAGAATTTCCATAATAATAGGTGAACCTGAAAACAACCCATATCCCCTATTCCATCATATGAATATTATTTAAAAACAAATTTTCTTAAATCAGTAATTGTAGGAATACTGGTTTTAGATTTAACATACTCAATTTTCCTTTCGTTATAATCAGAAGTTACAAATTCCAAATTACTGTGAATAAAACATAAATCATGAGCATCTAAAAAAATTTCATAATCTGGATAATGAATTTCTTTCTTTAATTCCTCTCTAATTTTTGGATAATCTTTTATTCGTTTATGCAAAAGTGTATTTACACTAAATTTATTTTTCCGGTGATAAATATCAGAATTAAAATCCATTATTATTCCATCCAATGAATTTGATATGGTTCTGCTATTTTCTTCATAAGCAAATCCTTCTTTATCCCAAATTGACTCAATAATTAAATGCTTTTTTTTAGATTCTAAATCAACTTCTGATGAATCCGCTAAAGACATAATATCATCTTTATTAAAAAATCCTTCCTGATTTCTTATTATATGATGGATATCATGTAAAAAGTTAGAATAATCATCTTTAAGTTCTATTAATTTTTTATGGGTCTCCTCTAAGACTGTATTTGACCAATATTTTAGGTCATTACTTTCAAACGCATTTTTTGCATAGATGTGCCATGGATCCCATTTAAAAATATAGCCAATTGGAACATTAGTATCAAAAAAGAGAGGCATACATTTACTCCTTCATAATAGCGTACAAGTTATCGATTGTTTTTTCATGTTTGCCTGAAGGAGTATATATCTCTAAATAAAATTGTTCAATGTATTTAAATAATACATTTTGAAATGATGTGTATTTTTGTTGATATTTGGATTCCGTTTTTTCTTCTATTTTTTTTGGATCAGTTATGCCCTCAAATAAATTTATTTTATAATTAATTAGATCACCAAATTCTTCAAATAATTTTTTAACGAATTTGATTTGATCAATATTAGGTTTAGTATACTCCTGATTTTTTAGAGTATATTCCGTGATTTGTTGAATTTCTAAAAAATCAAAAAATTCTTTCTGAAATAGAGGTTGTTTTTTAAGAATAATTGCTAACTCATCTACCTTTTGAAATATTTGATTTATATTAAAAGAATACATAAAGGCTATATCTGCTTCTTTTATCTTTTGCTCATTAATTATCGAAGGATATTGTGATTTCTCAGATTCTTTACCAATGCGTTCTTTTAGATCTTTGAAAAAGTTATTAAAAAACTCAAGAATCCTATTGTTATATTTACCAATATTGTACCTAATATCAGCTGAAGGAATAGTTAAAGACAATCCTACCGTGTTTCTTCCAGAAATATACATTTCTTCCACATCTAACTAAATATCTATTTTCCAACCCAAGATAACTAAAAAAATTGGATAAACTGTTCAATTAAATAATTCTAAACAGCTTATGTGTTTCGTACTCTTATATCTAATTTATTAATATGTCGCGTTATATATATTTTTGGTAAAAATTTACCAACCACTATCATTTTAATAATTATATTATCCATACAGTTCGAATGGATGTTTTTTAATCTCGGCCGAACTAAATATTTTCTATGGGTGCCTTTGTTTGATCTAACTTTATTACAAATTTATTTTAGATTTCATCTTCATAATTTTAGATATGGAATGGTTACTCTTAATCGGTATCATTATCAGTTCCTTCATGGCCTTCAACATAGCTGGTAATGATGTGAGCAACTCGGTTGGCACCAGCGTAGGCAGCGGTTCCCTTAAAATAAGATCTGCACTGATAATGGGGGCTGTTTTCATGTTCATCGGTGCTGTTTATCTGGGGACCAACGTCTCCCGGACCATCGGCAATGGCATCATCGGCTCTGATGTTTTAACCACCTCCGGGGCTTTAATCATCGTTCTAGCAGCTGCTATCTGGATCACCTTCACCTTAATCAGTAAGATCCCCATATCTGGTTCTGATGCGGTAGTAAGTTCTGTCTTCGGTTTTGGCCTGGCTGCTGCCGGTCCTTCCTACATCCACTTTGATGTGATGGGGTTGATAGTGCTTAGCTGGATCTTATCTCCATTCATAGGGATGTGCACCGGATTCCTCCTCTACTACATCCTGCGCAGGGGTTACCTCTCCAAGATTAAATCGGCGGGTAAAAAAGACCGGTTGGAGAAGGTTTTCTCCTACTTACAGATTGCAAGTGGCGCATTCACCGGGTTGAATGTGGGCGCCATCGATATAGCGGTGGCCACCGCTGTTTTGTTCTACGGATTCGGTACGGTGGGCTTTGAGATCGAAATTATAGGGGCCGTGGCTATGGTGGTTGGTATCATCCTCGCCGGTGGTAGGGTGACCAAGACCATCGGCAAACGGATAACAGAGCTGGTCCCCACCCGGGGTTTTTCCGCCCAGATATCCATGGGTACGGCGGTTTATGTCTTCGTCATGTTAGGTATGCCTATTTCCCCCACCCAAACTTTAGTTGGTTCGGTTATCGGTGTGGGCCTGGCCCGGGGCACCGATACTGTGAAATTCGATGTCATAAAACATATCGCCACCACCTGGATAGTTACCATTCCCGCGTGTATACTCCTCTCTGGTGGGATGTATTATCTTTTCTCACTTTTTTAAAGGGTTTATATCAATCTAAGTACGTTTTCCACCTACTTTTCAAAATTAGTTTTAATATTGCCAAACCAATAAAATTATAATGTTAAACTTTTATATTATTATCTAAGTGGAGGGAGTAAAAAAATGAAGGCTACTGCACTAAAAATAGTTAAGGGAGTATACTGGACGGGAGTTCTTGACTGGGATATCAGGAACTACCACGGATATACACTGGATGGAACCACATATAACTGCTATCTTGTTTTCAGTTCGAATAAAGCAGTGTTAATCGACAATACTTATCCGGGTACATCCGCCCAGATGTGGGGGAGAATAGAAGATGCCTTCCAGAGGGAAGGAAGAGAATTAAAGATCGACGTGATCATCCAGAACCATATCGAGAAGGACCATAGTGGGGCCCTGGTAGAAGTGCATAAGAAATTCCCAGAGGCACCCATTTACTGCACAGCACCGGCTTCAATCGGCCTCAAAAAACACTATAAAGGTCTGGAAGATGCTGACCTCAGAATAGTTAAAACCGGGGATACCCTGAAAGTGGATGAGAGGCAGTTCGTATTCCTGCAGGCCCAGATGCTCCACTGGCCAGACAGCATGTTCACACTACTTACAGACGACACTGGAATCCTGTTTTCAAACGATGCATTCGGCCAGCACCTGTGCTTAAAGGACAGATACGACACGGATATTCCAGAGTACGTCCTGATGGACGCCTCGAAGAAATTCTACGCCAACCTGCTTACACCCCTTTCCATGTTAATTCTCCAGAAATTTGAAGAAATCAAGAAATTAGACCTTTTAGACAATATTAAGATGATCGCCCCGTCACACGGCCAGATCTGGACGGACCCCCTGAAGATCATCATGGCCTATAATGACTGGGCCACTGGTAAATGTGAAGATAAGGCCACCATCATCTACGACACCATGCACTACTCCACCCGGACCATGGCCCACGCCCTGGCCGAAGGACTTATAGCCGAGGATATAAACGTGAGCATGTACTTCATACACGAGGATGAAAGGAGTGAGATGGTTAAGGATATCCTGGAAAGCAAGGCCCTCCTCGTCGGGGTGCCCACCATGTTCAACGGGCCATTCCCCAGTGTGGGTGACCTGATGTACTACCTCAAGGGGCTGAGCTTCGACCGGACCGGTGTAAAAAGAAGGGCAGTTACCTTCGGCTCCAAGGGATGGAGTGGAAAGGCAGCCGACCAGTTAGCAGAAACCCTGGAAAGTAGTGGTTTCCAGGTGATGGAAACCTATGAAGTGGATTACGTCCCCACCGATGAACAGTTAGATGAATGTTTTGCCATCGGAGAGAGGCTGGGGAAGGAAATTAAAGAGTCTTGGTAAGGGAAATAACGCAATCCTGGTAAGTTTAAGCAAATCCGGTAAAACTGGTAAGTTTAAGCAAATCCGGTAAAACTGGTAAGTTTAAGCAAATCCGGTAAAACTTAAGGAAAACAGGTAAGCTCGTTTTAAAGGTAAGCTCATTTTGAAAATAAAAACTAATGGAAGGAGGAT
>Ga0334886_1001709_pt1 | contig 24467 bp, 18 predicted proteins | sample GraSluR1_MG_9_FD_207232 | JGI IMG/M metagenome (GOLD analysis project Ga0334886, IMG submission 207232) | Sludge microbial communities from methane-producing bioreactor in Wageningen University, Netherlands - Granular Sludge_27_06-R1 | ecosystem: Engineered > Bioreactor > Anaerobic >... | reverse complement strand
AGGACGGGCGGCGCCAACCCGGCCAACTCCGGTTCGTAAGGCAGCGAGAACGAACCCGGCAGATGGCCCGCGGCATGACCGGCCGCGTTGCGCAGATCCAGGATGTTGCCGCGACAGGCAGCCAGCGTCCGGCGGAGAGTGTCGATGGGCAGATTCATGACCGTATCTTTCAGGCGACGTACGGGGCGCGGCCGGCGCTTGGCGCCACGCTGCGTATCTGCTAGGATGGGACGTCGCGATCCGACCGCCCCGCCACCGGCGTACCAGGGCAACGGAGTCTGTCGTGGTGCTTCGCTACACCGTTCTGTCCACCCTGGCCGGACCGCTGCTCGCGGTCGCGGCGCCGGATGGGTTGCGCCACCTGCACTTGCTGCCGGAAGCGGACGCCTGGCAATTGACCCTCGCCCGGCTCGCGGCTGCCGCATCACCGGACCGTCCGCAGACAGCAGGCGAGACCTCCGCCCCTCCCATCCTGACCGAGGACCCCGCCGCGTTCAACCCCCTGGCGCGGCAGCTCGGAGAATATTTCGCCGGCGCGCGCAAGACCTTCGACCTGCCCCTGGCGCCGCGGGGAACGACGTTCCAGCAAGCGGTCTGGCGGCAGTTGTCGACCATCGGCTACGGACAGATCCGTTCCTATCGCCGACTGGCCGCCGATCTCGGCTCGCCGGCCGCCGCGCGCGCCGTGGGCCAGGCCGCGGCCCAGAATCCCCTGTTGATCTTGATTCCCTGCCATCGATTGCTCGGCAGCGACGGCCGCTTGGTGGGTTTTTCGGCTGGCACCGAGCTGAAGGCGCGTCTGCTCCGCCTGGAAGGGCATGTCCTGGCCGCCGGCCAGCGAATCCGCCCCCCCCGTTTGTTCTGAACTTGCACGCCAGCTTGCCGACGATACAATGAAGCGGTGATTGAAGCCGCGACGATCATTCGCCCCGCCCGGCCCATCGGCCACAGGAGTTCATCATGCAGCGAATCCGGAAGTTTATCGTTACACCCAACCTACCGCCGAAGCTGCAGCCGCTGCTGGAGATCGCGCGTAACATGTGGTGGGTCTGGAATCCGGAAGCGATCAACTTGCTGCGGCGGGTCGATCCGGATCTCTGGGATGAATACCGCAATAACCCGGTCGCCGTCCTGGGCAACCTGTCCTCGGACCGGATCAGCGATTTGACGCGGGACCAGGCATTCCTGGCTCATCTCGAGTCCGTCTACGAGGACTTGCAGCGCTACCTGAAGCAGACTTCCTGGTTCGAGAGCGAACACGAACACTTGGCCCAGACCAAGGTTGCTTACTTCTCCTTCGAGTTTGGCCTGCACGAGTCGCTACCGCTGTACTCGGGCGGTCTGGGCGTCCTGGCGGGCGATCATCTGAAATCGGCGACCGACCTCGGCGTGCCGCTGGTCGGCGTGGGTCTGGCCTACCAGTACGGTTATTTCCGGCAGTATCTGAACCACGACGGCTGGCAGCAGGAAGACTACCCGCTCAACGACTTCTACAACATGTCCATGACGCAAGAGCGCCTGCCGGACGGCCAGCCGGTGAGCGTGGAGATCGAGTACCCTGGCCGCAAGGTCACGGCGCGCGTCTGGCGGGTCCAGGTCGGCCGCAATCCGCTCTTCCTGCTCGACACCAACCTGCCCATCAACCGACTGGAGGACCGGGAGCTCACGAGCCGGCTCTACGGCGGCGACATCGATATGCGCATCCGCCAGGAGATCCTGCTGGGCATCGGCGGTTTGCGGGCGCTGCAGGCGATGGACATCCGCCCCGAGGTGTTCCACCTGAACGAGGGGCATTCGGCGTTCCTCTGCCTCGAGCGCATCCGCGCTTTGATGACCGAGCAGAAGCTGCCTTACGACGTCGCCTTCGAACTGGTGCGGTCGTCCAGCGTGTTCACCACCCACACGCCCGTGCCCGCTGGCAACGACCACTTCGACCCGCAACTGGTGCGCACCTACCTCAAACCGCTCGCCGACCAGCTCGGCATCGGCATGGACGGCGTCCTGGCGCTCGGCCGCCAGAATCCCGAAGACAAGCACGAATCGTTTTGCATGACCGTGCTGGCGCTGCGGCTGTCGCAGTTCGCCAACGGCGTCAGCGAGTTGCACGGCAAGGTGTCGCGCCAGATGTGGCAGCGGATCTGGCCCGGCGTGCCAGTGGACGAGTTGCCGATCAGCCACATCACCAACGGCATTCACACGCGATCGTGGCAGTGCATGGAACTGGCCCGGCTGTACGAGCGCTATCTCGGGCCGCGCTGGTACGACAAGCCGACCAACCACATGGTGTGGGAGCGCGTCAACCGCATCCCCGACGCCGAACTCTGGCGCGCCCACGAGCGCATGCGCGAACGGCTGGTCGGGTTCGTGCGCCGCCGCCTGCGCGTGCAGCTCGAGGCGCGCGGCGCCAATCGCGCCAGCATTCAGGCCGCGCGCGAGGTGCTCGACCCCGAAGCCTTGACCATCGGCTTCGCGCGGCGCTTCGCCACCTACAAGCGCGCCAATTTGATTCTGCGGGACCCCGAGCGGCTCGCGCGGATCCTCAACAAACCGGAGCGCCCCGTGCAGATCATCTTCGCCGGCAAGGCCCACCCCAAAGACCACCCTGGCAAGGAACTCATCCGCCAGATCGTGCACATGGCGCAGCGCGAGGAGTTCCGCAAACACATCGTCTTCCTCGAGGACTACAACGTCGAGGTCGCGCGCTACCTGGTCCAGGGCGTCGACATCTGGCTGAACAACCCCCGCCGGCCGCTCGAAGCGTCCGGCACCAGCGGCATGAAGGTGCCGGTCAACGGCGGCATCAACTTCTCGGTGCTCGACGGTTGGTGGTGCGAGGGATACAACAAGGAGAACGGCTGGGCCATCGGCGCGGGCGAGAACTACGACGACCCCGAGTATCAGGACCTCGTCGAAAGCACAGCCCTGTACGAGCTGCTGGAGAACGAGATCGCGCCGCTGTATTACGAACGCTCCAGCGACGACGTGCCGCGCGAATGGGTGCGCTACATGAAGAACTCGATGCGCACCGTCAACGCCGAGTTCAACACGAACCGCATGGTCGAGGAGTACACGCAGCGCTTCTACGTGCCGTGCCTCAACCACGTGCGCCGGCTGGCCGAGAACGACGCCGCCGCGGCGCGGGAGCTGTCCGAATGGCGCACCGCCGTGGTCAAACGCTGGCCGGCGGTGCAGGTGCTATCCATCGAGGCGGAAGACCAGGAAGCGCAACCCATGGGCTCGCGCTTCACCGTGCGCGCCAAGGTAGACCTCAGCCCGTTGACCGCGGACGATGTCCTGGTGGAGATCTACCACGGCTTGCTCGACCCGCGGGACAACATCATCGGCGGCGAGACGGAAACCATGATGCCCACCGGCGACGCCCCGTCCGGCGAGATCGTATTCCACGGCGAGATCCCGTGCCGCCGTTCCGGCCAGCGGGGCTTCACCGTGCGCGTGACGCCACGCAATCCGAAGTTCCCGCTCAATCGCTTCGAGACCGGATTAATCCGCTGGTTCGGCGAGGAGGTCCCGGCGCGCGCGCCCTCGCCGCAGAGCGTGCGCAGCTAGCCCGATCACGTCGCCGGCGTCTCGAGCCCCGGCACGAGCCGGCGGAGTTCCTCCACGTAGGCCTGGAATTGGCGGCGCCCCTGCGCGGTCAACCGGACCAGGGTTTGCGGTTTTTTGCCCGCGAATTCCTTGCGGATCTCCACCACGCCGCCCGCCGCGAGCTTGCCCAGGTGCACCGACAGCGTGCCGTCGGTCAGCTCGAGCGCCTGTTTCAATTCGGTGAAAGTCTGCCCGCCCGGGCGCGGCGCCAGCCGGCAGAGGATAAGCAGGCGCACGCGCCCGTGGATCAACGGAGACAGCGGGGCGCGTGCGTCGCGGCCGGAATCCGGCGCCGATGGATCTGCCACGCCCCTGGCCTCCCTGCCGGGCTTGGCTCCGGTGGCGGCCGGCGCATCGCAGCGGGCGGCCGCCCAGGCAGCCGTCGCGGTCCGTCACGACGGCTTGACATACAACGGGGGGCGGCCAGCACCCAGGACCGGTTCAGCCACCCCCCTGATCGCCGTCCGAACCTCCTGTTCGGCCCCATGCGGGGGTCGTCGCTCCGTCCGACCCGGCTTGTCAATCCTCCAGACAGGGCCGCCTTCGTGGCGCCGGGTCTCGCATCCGTGCGATTGCCCGCCTGCTGGACGACTCTTACTTGAATAATTCAAGTTCTTGGTTTTGTCAAGTATAATTTTTCGGGACACCGGGCGACCCAGCCTTCCGCGGGGATTTACCTGGATAACAAGGCTGTTCCATCTATCTTGGAGCCGTCATCGAGCTGTCATCGCCGGTGGCGCCGCCGCAACCCGCATTGCCCGCGAACGGCCAGGGCGCCGCCCCAGAGGCACAGGAGGTGGTCCATGAGGACCGCGAAGTTCATCGAGATCGAGGATCAATTCGGCGCGCATAACTACCACCCGCTGGACATCGTCGTCCGGAAAGCCGAGGGCGTCTGGGTGGAGGACGTCGAGGGCAAGCGGTACATCGACTTCCTCGCCGCCTACAGCGCCGTCAACCAGGGGCACTGCCATCCGCGGCTCCTGAAGGTGCTCAAGTCCCAGGCAGGGCGCGTCACGCTCACGAGCCGCGCCTTCCGTAACGATCAGCTCCCCCACTTCTGTCAGGAGATCTGCGGACTCACGGGATTCGCCAAGGTGCTGCCGATGAACTCGGGCGCCGAGGCCGTCGAGACCGCGCTCAAAGCGGCGCGCAAGTGGGGCGAGAAGGTCAAGGGAGTGCCGCCGGGCCAGGGCGAGATCATCGCCTGTGCGGACAATTTCCACGGCCGCACGATCACGATCGTGAGCTTCAGCACCGACGAGCAGTACCGCGACGGGTTCGGTCCGTTCACGCCCGGCTTCAAGATCATCCCCTACGGCGACGCCGACGCGCTCGCCAACGCGATCACCGACCGCACCGTCGCCTTCCTGGTCGAGCCGATCCAGGGCGAGTCGGGCATCGTGGTGCCGCCCGCGGGTTTTCTCAAGCGCGCCCGCCAGCTCTGCGACGAGCGCAACGTGCTGCTGATCTGCGACGAGATCCAGTCGGGCCTCGGCCGCACGGGCAAGCTCTTCGCCTACGAGTGGGAAGGCATCCGCCCCGACGGCGTGATCATCGGCAAGGCCCTCAGCGGCGGCTTCTACCCCGTGAGCGCCTTCCTGAGCGATGAAGAGGTGATGGGTGTCTTCAAGCCCGGCGATCACGGCTCCACCTTCGGCGGCAACCCGCTGGGCATGGCCGTCGCGCGCGAGGCGTTGAGCGTGCTGCAGGAAGAGAAGCTCGTCGAACGCAGCGCCAAGCTGGGTCCCTGGTTCATCGAGAAGCTGAGCGAGATCAAGTCGCCGAGCATCGTCAAGGTGCGCGGCAAGGGCTTGTGGGTCGGCCTCGTGCTCAACACCAAGGCGCGGCCGTACTGCGAGGCGCTCAAGGAAGAAGGCATTCTCTGCAAAGAAACCCACGAGACGGTGATCCGCTTCGCGCCGCCGTTGTGCATCACCAAGCAGGAGCTGAACTGGGCGCTGCGGCGGGTGGCCAAGGTGTTCAAGAAGCTCGACGGTTGAGTCCGGCAACGCGGCTGAGCGTCGCGCGGCGGTTTGCGGCGGCCATGCCCGGCGCCGGCCGCGCCGCTCGCGCCGGCCTCAGCGTCGCAGGCCGGCCAACTCTTCCTCGCGCAGCGCGCGCCTGACCTTCAGGGGCGGTGAGCCCGTGATCAGGCGCGCGCCCTTGTTATAGCAGCAGAAGTTCCAGAGCCAGTTCCACATCACGGCCACCTTGGCGCGGAAGCTGATCAGAAACATGATGTGCACCAGGCCCCAGAGCAGCCACGCCACGGGGCCCGCGAACTCGCGGCCGCCAATCACCGCCACCGCGCGGTTGCGGCCGATGGTGGCCATGGTGCCGCGGTCGCGGTAGCGGAACGCGGGCCGCGCGGCTGGGCGGTCGCGCTCTTGCCCGCGGGCGGACCGGCGCACCTCGGCGTCGATGAGCCTGGCCGCGTGGCGGCCGCCTTGCAGCGCCACTTGCGCCACGCCCGGCAGCCCGTCCGGGTACCGCGAATCGTCGGCGCGCGCCAGATCGCCGAGCACGAAGACCTCGGGATGGCCGGGCAGCGAGAGGTCGGGCAGCACAGGCACGCGCCCGCGCGGATCGAGCGGCACGCCGAGCGATCGCGCCAGGGGCGACGCGGCGACGCCCGCCGCCCAGAGCACGTTTTCGGCCGGCACGAACTCCGCCCCCAGGCGCACGCCGTCGGGCGACACATCGGTCACCATGGCGCCGGTGCGCACCTCGACGCCGAGCCGTTCGAGATCGCGGCGAGCGCGGTCGGACAACGACGCGGACACACCCGGCAGCACGCGCGGCGATCCCTCCAACAGGATCACGCGGGCGGTCGTGGTGTCGATGTTGCGGAAGTCGTGCGGGATGGTGCGCGCGGCGATCTCCTTCAGCGCCCCGGCCAACTCGACGCCGGTGGGCCCGCCGCCAACGACGACGAAGGTGAGCTTGGCCCGGCGTGCGGCTTCGTCGGCCTCCTGCTCCGCCTCTTCGAAGGCCAGAAGCACGCGGCGGCGGATCTCCAGGGCGTCGTCGATGGTCTTGAGGCCCGGCGCGACGGCCGCCCAGTGGCCATTGCCGAAGTAGCTGTGCGCGGCTCCCGTGGCGAGGATCAGGTAGTCGTACCTCGTCTCGCCCCCCTCGTGCACGACGCATTGGCGGGCAAGGTCCACCGCGTGCACCCGGTTCAGGTAGACCCGGCAATGGGGCAGGCGGCGCAGGATCTTGCGGATCGGCTCGGCGATCTCGGCCGGCGAGAGCACGGCGGCCGCGACCTGGTATAGAAGCGGCTGGAACAGGTGGTAGTTGTTGCGGTCGAAAACCGCGATGTCGACCGGACTCTTGCGCAGCCCTTTGGCGGCTGCGATACCGGCGAAGCCGCCGCCGATGATGACCACGCGCGGGCGGCGGCGCGCGGACGCGGTCAAGGCAGCGGGGCGCGCTTGCGCCGGCGTAATCTCGTTGTCGCGTGCCGTGCTTGTATCCCGCGCCATGCCGGCCTCCTTTTTATGTAGACATATATAGTCATGTTTTATCGCGGCCTCAAGTCACGACGCGGGTTCAGGCTCGGTCACGGTTGTGGTATACTTGGTCGCGGGTTGGTGATCCGGCCTGTCGTGCCCGGGGGAATCGGTTGCGCATCCGTCGGACCTAGACGACGACCTCGATCGAGCGATTACCGCGAGCGCCTGAGCCGTTCAAGCGTCGTTAGGGTAGGGAGATTCAGCCATGGGTGCGGTGAAGGTACTTGGTCGCCTGATCGCGATTCGGATTGTCCTGGGCGCCGAGGCCACTCATGGCCGGACCTGGTACGTGGAGCGCGATGGCAGCGGCGATTTCTGGAACATCCAGAACGCGGTGGACATCGCCGAGGACGGGGACGTGATCGAGATCGGGCCCGGGCTGTTTCGACCTTAGGCCGGGAACTGCCGCATCGTCAATGTTCGCCCCAACTCCGCCACCCATGTTCGCCTTGATATACCCTATTTGACCACCCTCAGTACTGTACTGACATCACCACCAGGGAAACGAAAAGACGTTTTGCGCTCCCAGTGACTCAGTCCACGCAGGGCCACAACCAGGCGGGGCAGGATGTCCAGAACCGAACGGCCAAACTCCACCTCGGAACTTTCGCAGATGAAGCGACCGGTTCGGCCCTGCAAGTAGCCCCCGTCCATAAACGGCTTGTACCAGAAGGCTCCGTAGTGCCAGCGGTGGGTGGGATCGTTCCAGGAATTCTGGGCCGAGAAATGGGGGGTCCTGATCTCGACCAAGGCACCGTCGCGGGCGATACGGTGGATCTCAGCCAGAAAAAGCACAGGGTCGGCTACGTGTTCGATGATATCCTTGCAAACCACACGGTCGAAACTATTGTCGGCAAAAGGCCACGGGGCCGAGTCCAGGTTACCCAGCACGTCAACGCCGGGAAAGGGGTAGTGATCGAAGCCGATGGCGCCAGGTCGTTTGGAGGGACCGCAGCCCAGATCAATTGTACTGTCCACGGGTGGTCCTCTGGACTCTATCGATATGGGTATGACGTGGCTTTGCCTTGGTCCGGCAAGTGAATCCTGCGAGAGTGTATCACAAGGATAGGAGGTTTGGAGGACCATAATCCGAGGGCCTTGGCACAGCCAGCCCGACGGCCGGACGGCCACCTGAATTGCACCGGCTCAAAACCCCCACTGACTCTTCGCCGCCGCGCGCTCAGGACGATCCCTGCTCGGGAAATTCCCGCCGTGCCTCCGCAACTCCCGCGGGTTACATTCTGCGCGTGCATTCGCCCGCCGGATCTCAGCGAGAGGTCGACCCGTGATGTTCCCGCAATCCTGCCGATTGCCGCATGGCCGCCGCCGTGTCCTTCGCGCCCAGGCGGCGACATACGCCCTGGCCGTGGTCCTGGTACTGCTCATCGTGGGCATGGCCGCGCCGGTGACCGCCACAGCCGCGGTTGCCGCCGCCTCCGCGCCGCCGGCAACCGCCGCAACGGCGGCGATCCTCGAGACGGGCCCCGTCGCCGCGGTCCTCGAGCGCGCGCTGGCCGACACCTTCGCCCTGGCCGCGCTGCGCGAGCTGTGCGACGAGGTTGGGCCGCGCCTGGCGGGCAGCGAGGGCATGCGGCGCGCGCACCAGTGGGCGAAGCGTTGGCTCGTCGCCGCGGGCACCGATACGATCTGGACACAGCCGGTGACCGTGCCCCGCTGGGAACGCGGGCGCGAGTGGGCCCGCCTGGTCGAGCCGTACGCGATCGACCTCGGCATGCTCGGCCTGGGCATGAGCGTGGGCACGGGCGGCCGCCCACTCGTGGCCGAGGTCCTGGCCGTCACCGACTGGGACGAATTGGAAGCGCGCGCCGCCGAGGCTGCCGGGCGCATCGTCCTCTTCAACCCCCCGTGGACCGGCTACGGACCCAACGTCCAGTACCGATCGCAGGCCGCGCGCCGCGCCGCGCAGCATGGGGCGGTCGCCGCGCTGATTCGGCCGGCGGGCTTCGGCCAGAACACGCCGCACACCGGGGTCATGTCCTACGCGGACGATGGACCGCGCATCCCGGCCGCCTCGTTGACCGAGGAAGGCGCCGCCCTGCTCTGGCGCCTCGACCGCGCCGGCCGCCGGCCGACCGTTAGTCTCTACATGGAAGCCGAGCCGCTCGAGCCCGGCCCCTGCGCCAACGTCATCGGCGAACTGCGCGGCCGCGAGCGGCCCGGCGAGATCGTGCTGATCGGCGCCCACCTCGACGCCTGGGACACCGGCCAGGGCGCCCACGACGACGGCGCGGCCTGCGCGCTGATGATCGCCGCGCTCAAGGTCCTGCACGACCTCGAGCTGCGCCCGCGGCGCACGGTCCGCGTGGTGTTGTTCACGAGCGAGGAGTATGGCGGGCAGGGCGGCCGGGCTTATGCCGAAGCATACGGCGGCGACGATCCGCGCCACGTGTTGGCGCTCGAGAGCGACTCGGGCTGCTTCGCGCCGGCCGGCTTTTCGGTGCGCGCCGCCGCCGAGACGATCGAGGCGCTGCGGCCGTTCGCCGCGCCGCTGGCCACAGTCGGCGCCGACACGCTCTACCCGGGCTGGGCAGGCGTCGATATCGGGCCGCTCGTCGAAACAGGCGTGATCGGCATCGGTCACCGCGTGCACGGCCGCGAGTACTTCCGCTACCACCACGGCCCGGCCGACGTGTTCACGGCCGTCGCGCCGGCGGATCTCGCGGCGAACCTGGCGGCGATCGCGGGCTTCATCTACGGTGTCGCCGATTTTGCCGGCGCCGAGCTGGCGCCGGCCCCCGCGCCCCGCACCAAGGACGACTGACCTCGTGCCGACCTGGCTCGACCGTTTGCGCGCCGGCCGCCGCCGTCCCGGCGACACCGGCCCCGACACGATCCTCACCGGACCGATCACGCCGACCCTGCTGGGTCTGAGCGTCCCCATGATCATGGCCATGTTCCTGGTCACCAGCTACGGCCTGGTGGACATGGTCTATCTCGGTCGGTTCAGCAAGGAAGCGATGGCGGCGGTCAGCCTCGCGTTTCCGGTCACGTATCTGCTGCACACCTTCGGCGGTGCGCTCGGTTCGGCGGCGACAAGCTTGTGCAGCCGCCTGATCGGCGGCGGCCGCGAGCGCGAGCTGCCGAACCTGGTCTTGCATGTGGCCCTGGTCGCCGGCGCGCTCGCGCTCCTGCTGATCCCTGGCGGCCTGGCGCTGCTCGAACCGGCCCTGCGCGCGCCCGGCACCGATCCGGTGGTGCGCGACCTGGCCCGCCAGTACGGCTCGATCTACTTCCTGGGCGGTTTCTTCAGCCTCTTCGCGATGAGCATGAACGCGCTCTTTCGCGGCGAGGGTGACACGATTTTTCCGTTCAAGGTCATGGCCATGGGCCTGGTCCTGAACGTGGTGCTCAACCCGCTGTTCATCTTCGGGCCGGGGCCGCTGCCGCGCCTGGGTGTGGCGGGCGCCGCGTTGACCACGGTCGTGAGCTTCGCGTTCGCGTCGCTGCTCGTGCTGCGCGAGCTGCGCAAGGGCGCACACCATCGCCGCGTGCGCCTCGAGCGCGGCGCCTGGCGCTGGAATCGCTCGCTGCTTGGCGACCTGCTCGGCGTCGCGGGACCGGCGACGTTGGCCAACCTGGCGCTGCCCGTGTCGGTCTTCCTGATCAATCGGATGCTGGCCCCCCAGGGCACCGCCGCGCTCGCGGCGTTCGGCGCGGGCCTGCGCCTGTTGAGCTTCGTCTTCCTGCCGACCTTGGGCCTGAGCCTGAGCATGATGATCATGGTGGGCCAGAACCACGGCGCGGGTCAGCGCGAGCGCGTGCGCGAGATCACGCTGACCACGCTGCGCTTCGCGCTCACGCTCTTGGCGGCCCTGGCCCTGCCGGTGATCCTGTTTCCCCGCTGGGCCATGGGCCTGATGACCGACGACGCGGCGGTGATCGATGCCGGTTGGGCGTTCGCGCGCTGGGCGACGGTGGCGCGGCCCATGCTCAGCGTGGTCAACATCACAGCCTTCTGGTTCCAGGCGCGCGGCCAAGGGCTGGCCGGCATGGTGCCGAACACGACGCTGCGGGTCGTGCTCGAACCCCTCGGCGTGTGGTTGGGCCTGCAGTGGGGCGGGCTGACGGGCGGCTGGTACGGCTTTGCCGTGGGCGACGCGATCGGCGGCGCTATCTTTTTGGCGCTGCTCTGGTGGCGGCTAGCCGTCTACACGCGTCAAGCCGGGCCGGGGCCTCGACGCGCGCCGATCGTCGCGCCGCCGGTTTAATCCGCGCCGCCGCGCCGGCACGCGCGCCGGCCGGCCGATCGCGTTGCAACCGACCTCGGTTTCGACCGTATACTGTGCCTCGGCCCGGCAACGCCTGGCTGGCCTGCTATCTTGTGCTCGCCCATTGCCCTTGCGGAGGTACCCATGCAAAGCACCATCGTACCGCCGGCAGCATTGCTGGTATTCCTGCTGGGCGGCAGCCTGGCGCTGGCTGCTCCCGACACGGCCGACAACGAGGACATGCGCCTCTTGCGCATGCCGGACATCCACCAGGATACGGTCGTCTTCGTCTATGCCGGCGATCTGTGGACCGTGTCCGCCGCGGGCGGCGAAGCCAGGCGCCTGACCAGTTCGCCGGGCCTGGAGACCAACCCCAAGTTCAGCCCCGACGGCCAATGGATCGCCTTCAGCGCCGAGTACGACGGCAACCCCGATGTCTACGTGATGCCCGCGCGCGGCGGCGAGCCGACGCGACTCACCTACCACCCGGATCGGGATCGCGTCATCGACTGGGAGCCGGACGGCCGGCGCATCCGCTTCCAGTCGGCGCGCCAGAGCCTCACCGGCCGCGACCTTCAGCTCTATACCATCGATCGCGAGGGCGGCTTGCCCGAGCGCATGGTCTTGCCCGAGGGCGGGCTCTCGAGCTGGAGCCCCGACGGCAAACGCCTCGCCTACAACCGCATCACGCGCGAGGAGCGCACCTGGAAGCGCTACAAGGGAGGCATGGCGCAGGACATCTGGATCTACGACGTCGCGCGCAACCAGACCCGGCAAGTGACCGATTGGATCGGCACGGACAACTTCCCCATGTGGCGGGGCGACACCATCTACTACACGAGCGACCGCGAACAAGACAAGCTGAACCTCTGGGCCTGGCACGAGCCCAGCGACACGCACCGCCAGCTAACCCGCCACGACGTCTACGACGTCAAGCACCCCAGTCTGGGGCAGGACGCGATCGTCTACGAGAACGGCGGCTGGCTCTACGTGTTGGACCTCACGCAGGCGCAGCCGCAACCGCGCCGCCTGCGCGTCAGCCTGCGCAGCGACAACATCTGGGCGCGGCCGGCTCTGCGGCCGGTCGAGGACATGCTGCGCGACGTGGATCTGGCGCCGGACGGCAATCGCGCCGTGGCCGCGGCGCGCGGCGATCTCTTCAGCCTGCCGGCTGAGAAGGGTCCGGTGCGCAATCTGACGGCGACGGCGGAGGCGCGCGAGCGGACACCCGCCTGGTCGCCCGACGGCCGCACGCTCGCCTACGTGAGCGACGAACCCGGCGAGTACGAGATCTTTCTGCGGCCGGCCGACGGCAGCGGCCAGGCCAAGCGCCTGACCAGCGGCCTCGCGGGCTGGATCTACGGCCTGCAGTGGTCGCCCGACAGCAAGAAACTGCTGGTCTGCAACGCCGCCCTGGAGTTGCTGCTCGTCGACGCGGGCAACGGCAAGATCACGAAGATCGACAAGGGCATCACCGCACCGATCACCGAGATCGCCTGGAGCCCCGGCAGCGACTGGATCGCCTACACGCGGTCCGAGAAGAACGGCTTCAGTTCGCTACGCCTGTACGAGCTGGCGGCGGGCAAGAGCCACCAGGCGACAGACGATTTCACCGACGAGGGCAACCCCTGTTTCGACGACGAGGGCAAGTACCTGTTCTTCACGTCGAGCCGACACTTCAACCCCACGCTCGGCGGCTTCGATCTCGCGCCGATCTGGGAGGACCGCGACGGCCTCTACCTGGTCACCCTGCGCGCCGATTTGCCGCATCCGTTCCCTCCGCAAGCGGACACGGTCGCGGTGAAGTCGCCCGAGGACGACGAAGCGAGCGCGGACAAGGATGGCGACAAGGACAAGGATAAGGACAAAGGCAAGGGCAAAAAGGACAAGGCGGGCAGCGACGAGCCGCTGCGCATCGACCTCGCCGGACTCGCCGACCGCATGGTGGCGCTGGACGTGACGCCGAGCCGGTACTTCGCACTGGGGTATGCCGACGACAAGCTCTTCTACCTGAGCCGGCCGTTCACGCCGGGCGGCGGGCGCGGCAACCAGCGCGGGAGCACGACGCTGCTCTATTACGACCTCAAGGAGCGGGAGGAAAAGACGGTCCTCAAGGAGCTGAACGAATACATCCTGTCCGCCGACGGTAAAAAGATTCTCTACCGGCACCGGGACAAGCTGGGCATCGTGGCGGCCAAGGCCGATCAGAAACCGGCCGAGAAGCCCCTGCGCACCGGCGACATGAAGGCCTTGATCGACCCGCGCGCCGAGTACCGGCAGATGTTGCGCGAAGCGTGGCGCCTCGAGCGCGACTTCTTCTACGACCCGGACCTGCACGGAGTCGACTGGGACGAGATCTGGCGGCGGTACAGCGCCCTGCTGCCGTACGTCAGCCACGGCGCCGATTTCACGTACCTGGTCGGCGAGATGATCGCCGAACTGAACGCCGGCCATGCCTATGCGCGCCCCGGCGACCGCCCGCAGGCGCCCAGCATCGGCACCGGTCTGCTGGGTTGCGACTTCGCGCTCGATGCGAAGAGCGGCCGCTACCGTTTCGCGCGGATCTTCAGCGAGCGCGACTGGAACAGCAACACCGACACGCCGCTCTTCGGCCCCGGCCGCAACGTCGGCGCCGACGAGTACCTGCTGGCGGTCGACGGCGTCGAGTTGCGGGCGCCGACCAATCCGTACAACTTGCTCGTCGACCGGATCGGCGAGTCGGTGGTGTTGCGCGTCGGACCGCGCGCCGACGGCAAGGACAGCCGCGAGATCGTCGTCGAGCCCATCCGCAGCGAGGACAACCTGCGCTACACGGCCTGGGTCGAGGCGAACCGGCGGCGCGTCGACGAACTCTCCGGCGGCAAGATCGGCTACCTGCATCTGCCGAACACCGCGGTCGGCGGCCAGCAGGGATTCGCCAAGGGTTACTACCCGCAGTTGCACAAAGACGGGCTGATCATCGACGAGCGTTACAACGGCGGCGGCTTCATCCCGGACTTCTTCATGAACATCCTACGGCAGCGGCTGGTCAACCTGTGGCGGCCGCGTTACGGCGAAGACCGGCGCACGCCCGGCACCGCCTTCCTCGGTCATCTGGCGATGCTCTGCAACGCGTACGCCGGCAGCGGCGGCGACGCGCTGCCGTACTATTTCAAGGCCTACGAGCTGGGCCCGGTGATCGGCACCCGCACCTGGGGAGGCCTGGTGGGCATCAGCCGCAACATCCCGCTGATGGACGGCGGCAATGTCACCTTCCCCGAGTTCGGCATCTACAGCCTGGACGGCGAGTGGGTGGTCGAGAACTACGGCGTCGATCCCGACATCGTCCTGGACAACCTGCCCCACGAGGTGATCGCCGGCCGCGATCCGCAGCTCGAAAAGGCCGTCGAGGTCTTGCTGGAGAAGATTCGCCGCGAACCGGTCAAGCTGCCGGAGGTCAAGCGCTTCCCGCAGGACCGCAAGTAGCATAGCGTGCCGCGCCGCCGCCTGCGCAGCGGCGGCGCGGCGCCCGGGAGGTTCGACATGGATGCTAGCGGCGGCGACAAAGGAATCGACCTCGCGGGACGGTGCGCCCTGGTCACCGGCGCCAGCCGGGGATTGGGACGGCACATCGCCGCCCTGCTGGCGGAGCACGGGGCGCGGCTGGCCTTGCACTGCCGCGCCGCCGAACACGAGGCGCGCCGGCTCGCCGAACAACTGCCCGGCGGCGGCCACACCGTGCTGGCGGCCGATCTCGCCGACCCCGACGAGGCCGCGGCCCTGCCGGGGCGGGCGGTCCGGGCGCTCGGCGGCCTGGACATCCTGGTCAACAACGCCGGCATCTACGAGCGCATGCCGGCGGTCGGCGAGGATACGGCCCTCTGGCGACACCTCTGGGAGCGCACCCTCGCCGTCAACCTCACCGCGCCGGCTTTGATCTGCGAGGCTGCCGTCGCCTACCTCGCCGAGCGCCGCGGCTACATCGTCAACGTGAGCAGCCGCGGGGCATTTCGCGGCGAGCCCGAGGCGCCGGCCTACGGCGCGAGCAAGAGCGGCCTGAATGCCCTGGGGCAGTCGCTGGCGATCGCGTTGGCTCCGCGCGGCATCAAGGTGGTCACCGTGGCGCCGGCCTGGGTGGAGACCGACATGACACGCCACTACCTGGCCGGTCCGGAAGGCGAAAAGATCCGCGCTCAGTTCCCCGGCGGGCAGGTGGTCGATCCGCAGGACCTGGCCTGGACCGTGCTCTTGGCGGTGAGCGGGCGCGCGGACGCGCTGACCGGCAGCGTGATCGACGTCAACAGCGCCAGCTACCTGCGCTGACCGCGGCGATCTGTAACCGCGGCCCGGCAGGCAGTTGCCCCTGCGCCATCGCTCGGTTGCGAACGATCCGCGTTAGAACCAGTATCCGACCGAGAACGTCCACGTGCGATCATACGCCGGCTTGCTCGTGGTCATGGCCGGCATCACATCGAGGAACTCGCGGTAGCGGTAGTCCGACAGCTTGCTCAGGCCGTGCTGGTAGCGGACCTCCAGATCGAGGCGCCCGTAGCGCGTGCCGCCGCCGACGATCAGGCTGACGTAGAGATCTTCGGCTTGGTCGGCGACGTCGTGCCAGGCTTGCCAGGCTTGGAGTTCCTTGCGCCTGATCTCGTTGGCGAGCACCCAGTCGATCGCCGGTCCGATGAACGCGCGCGACTCGAAGCGCGCGGCTGGAAACTGCAGCGCGAGCAGCACCGGCACCGAGATGGTCTGATACCTGGTCTCCAGCGTGACTAATTCCCAGGCCACGCTCCCGCGGATTCCCTTCTGCATGTACCAGACCTCGGGCAACAGGCAGAAATCGTCGCTCAGGCGCAGGCACGTGCCGACACCCAGCGCCAGGCCGCGGCGCGACTTGGCGATCAGGTCGTCCAGGTGGACGGTGGAGACGTTCATCCCCGCGTGCACCAACAGATCGGCAGGACCCGCGGCGGCCGCCTCGCCCAGCGGGCCGAACGCCGCGCCGCCGACCAGAACAAGACAGACCAGGTAAGGAATGTAGCGCATGGACAGAATACCTCCGGGGCCAAAGATCGGTCGCCGCGCGATTCTAGCAAGCGATCATCACAGACGTATCACGGTTGGATCCGCCGGCGCAGTTGCTCGAGCAGGCCGGCGATGGTTCGATCGTCGGGAGCCAACGCGTGCGCGCGCTCCAGATCGGCGATGGCTCCGATCACATCGTCCAGATGAAAACGCAGCAAGCCGCGGTTATACCAGGCCACGGCCAAGGTGTCATCCAGTTCCAGCGCCCGTGCCAGGGCAGCCATGGCGGGCTCCGTGTGGCCCAAGTGGATGCAGGCGAGCGCGAAGTCGCTCCACAGCTGCGGTTCCTGCGGCGACAGCTTCAGCGCGCGCTCGAGCAGGGTCTGCGCTCGGGCCGGCCGGTCTTGCTCCAGGCTGAGTCGGCCCAGAGTCGTCAGGGTCGGCAAATCCTCGATGCGGTGGCGGTCGAACCACTGCTGGGCCTCGTCGAGATCGCGGCGGGCGCGAACTCGCTGGTCCGCGTACGTCGCCAGTACGAGGCCGCGGGCGCGGTGCGCCCACGGAGCATGGATATCCAGGCGCAGGCAGGAGCCGGCGGCATCGATCACGGCGGCGGCCCAGAACGCGCGATCGTCCGGCTGCTGGGCCGCCTCGAACCGCTGCATCGCCAGGGCGGTGTAAGCCGAAAGGGAGCCGGTCACGTAGTAGCGATCGAAGGCGAGCCAGACGGGCATCGTCTCGGCAAGACGACCGCGGGCCAGATTGGGGTGGTCGCGTCGCTCGAGCGCGGCTGGATCCCGCCAGGGCACGTGGCCGGCAGCGTCGCGATAGTTTCGCCGGGCCAGCCATTCGTTGCCGAGCAGTTCCTCCACGGTACCGAAATCGCGGTAGCACTCGGACGCGCCGACGACGACAGGGCGCATCGGACCTTTCACGAAATCGTCGGTGCCCGACAAGATCTCGCGCGCCGTCCCGGTGAAGATACCGTGCGCCGCCTGGACCCCGCCGCGACGCCAGTACGAAATGCCGTAGATCCAGTGGGCGCGATGATCGCGACCCGCAAAGCGGAAGGCGATATCTTCGGCACGGCGATAACGGCCGAGCCCGGCCAGGTGCAGGGCGCGGATCAGATCGACCTCGTCGCCCGCCGCGCCGTACTTCTGGGCCGAGTCGGCAGCCGCCAGCCCGCGGTTCCACTCGCCGCGGTCGTAGCGCAGCCACGCTTCCATGATCGCGGCGCGCGCCGCCAGGTCTTGGCGGGAACGCGACGGAGGCGGCGCGGCGCGGCGGAACGCGGTCAGCGCATCTTCGGTCTGTTGATAATCGCCGTACCAGCGCCGGCGCTGCGCCAGCTCCAGCCAGGCGGCGGCGTTGGTGGGCGCCAGTCCGACCGCCGTATGCAGACAGCGCAGGGCGTCGGTGACCGTGCCGGCCGCCACGGCTTGCGCGTGCCAGCGCTCGGCGGCCGTAGCCCGTTCCGCGCGCGCAGCCGCCGGCAGCGCCAGAAACTCCGCCAAGCCCAGCGAATCGCCGTCGGCGCTGAACCGCACCGCCGCGGGGTAGTCGACCCACTGCGGCGCGGTCGTCTGACATGCGGCGAGGCAGAGCAGACAGGGGAGGATCAACAGCCGGCGGCCGGGTCCGAGACTGGCGCCGCGCGGGTCCGCTGTCCGCACCATACGCATGGCTCACCCTGCCTTGCGGCGGCCTACCCTCATCGCAGCAGCCGCTGGAACCAGGCGCCCTTCTCCACCGCGGCGGCCGCCAGCAGATCGACGCGCCCCAGCTCGTGGCCGGCCATGACCACGACCGCCTCGCCCAGCTTCTGGCCGGCCGCGATCGGCGCCTCGACCGCGGGCGGGACTTCATGCCGCACCTCGATCGCGTCTTGCTGGTCGCGGCGCACCGTCACCGCGAGCGCTTGCCCGGCCACCAGCCCCACCGAGCGATCCTTGCCGCCCTGCACCGCGAGGGTCAAGGCGACCGGCTCGCCCGCCGCCGCGAACACGTCGACCGGCGCGTACAGGTTGAAACCGTAGCTGAGCAGGCGGGTCGTCTCGGTGGCGCGGCCCTGATCCGTGGGACACCCCATGACCACCGAGATCAGGCGCACGCCCTTCTGCACGGCGGTCGCCGTCACGCAATAGCCGGCCGGTCCGGTGTAACCGGTCTTCAGTCCGTCCAGCCCTCTGTACTTGCCGATCAATCGGTTCGGGTTGTAGAGCGTGAACTCGCCGCCGCGAAACGGCGCCGTCGCCTGGGACGACCAGTGCAAGATGGTGGGATGCGCGAGCAGGGCACGACCGAGCAGGGCCATGTCCCTGGCGGTCGACAGGTCGGGCTGCTGGTCGCGCGAGGGTGGCAGCCCGTGCACCGAGTGGAACTCCGTGCCGGTGAGCCCGAGCTCGACGGCGCGATGGTTCATCAGGTCGATGAACGCCTCCACGCTGCCGGCGACATGCTCGGCGAGCGCCACGGCAGCGTCGTTGGCGGAATGGATGGTCAAGGCCGCCAGAAGATCCTCGACGGAGAATTGCTCGCGGTGCTTGAGCCAGACCTGCGACCCCCCCATGCGGCTGGCGCGGGCCGAGACCGTGACGGGATCGGTCAGCGCGATGTCTCCCTCGTCGACGCGCTCGATGATGAGCAACTGGGTCATCATCTTGACCATGGACGCCGGTTGCCGGCGTAGGTCGATGTTCTTACCGGCGATGATTTCGCCGGTCCGAGCTTCCATGATGATGGACGCGGCGAAATCGCCGTCCAGCAGCGGCAGCTCGGCGCGGTCGGCGGAATCGGCGTTGTCAGCGCTCGCGGTCACCGCAACGACCGCGGGCACCAGGCAGCCGAGCGCGATGATCGCGAGGCGAAGGAGCCAGGAGAATAACGTCGTCCGTGCGTGCATGCTGACATCCTTGTCTGTTCGGTTCTTGGTCGTGGCGAGGTTACCGCGGCGCGCGGCGATGTCAAGCCGAGCCGGCGCCCACCGCCGGCGCCCGCGCTCCCCAGGCGAGCGCCCGGTCCGGATAATCGGTGAAGACGCCGTCGACGCCGAGGCGGACCATCAGCTCGAATTCCCAGCGTCGATTCACCGGGTAGACGCGGACGGCCAGACCGCGGGCGTGCGCCGCGTCGACGAACCGCGCCCGGGCCGACCAGCGCGAAATATGGACCGCCTCGGCCCCGATCCGGTAACCGGCATCGAGGACCTCGGCGCCCGCTCCCTTGCCGACCAAAGGCGCCACCGGAAACGCCGGCTCGCGCTGGCGGGCCTGGTCGAGCAGGTCCCAGTCGAACGCCGACAGCAGGAGTTGATCCGGCGACCATTTCCCCGCGGCCACCGCGCGTTGCAACGCGGCCAGAGTGGGGCCGAGCGCTTCGTATTCCTTGAGTTCGATGTTGAGCCTGGCTCGACCGGCGGCGAGCGCGAGGACTTCCTCCAAAAACGGAATCTGCTCGCCGCGGCCGGCATCCAGGGCCCTGATTTCGGCGAGTGGCCGCGCGGCGAGCGGACCCTGGCCGCTCGTTGTCCGATCGAGAGTCGGGTCGTGGATCACCAGCAAGCGGTCATGCGCCAAATGCACGTCCAGTTCGAGCCAGGTCGCACCCATGTCCAGAGCGCGGCCGAAAGCGCGCAGCGTGTTCTCCGGTTCCTCGCCGCTGGCGCCGCGGTGCGCGATGCACACGGGAAACGAGGTGCCGGTTATGTGGCTTGATTCGACTGGCATGAACGGGCAGCCTTTCGGGCGGCGATGGTCTCATCACCCCAACCCTCGACAAAAAAGAGGGCGGAGGCAAGCTGGAACGAACGATCAACGGGTTAAGTTTCCTCCCGCCATCCTGACCAGCACCGGATCGAAGCGCGCGATCGGCTGCACCAGGTCGGCCTGCGCGGCCATGACCTGCGTGATGTCTTTATATGCTTGCGGCGCCTCGTCGAGGCCAGCCCCCAACAGCTCCACGCCGCGGCGTTGCAACAGCTCGCACACCTCAGCCCGCTGCAGGCGGCGCTTGGCCTCGGTGCGGCTCAGGCTGCGGCCGGCGCCGTGGCTCGCCGAGCGCAGACTGGCCGCCGAACCCAGCCCGCGTACCACCCACCCGGGCGTGGCCATCGAGCCCGGGATCACGCCGAGGTCACCGGCTCCCGCCGGCGTGGCGCCTTTGCGATGCACGACGACCTGGCGGCCGCCGTGGGTCTCGAGCCAGGCGAAGTTGTGGTGGTTCTCGACCGCCGCCAGACGCCGCGCGCCGAGCGCGCCGAGCACAGCGGCATGGATCAGCTCGTGGTTGGCCGCCGCGTAACGACCCATGAGCTGCATGGCGGCCCAGTACTCCTGACCCGGCTCGCTGCGCAGGTCGAACCAGGCCAGGTGCCGCCGCGTGCCCGTCGCGCCGCGATGCAGCGCGGCCGCAAGGCGCGCGTAGTGGTCGGCCACCTCGAGTCCGGGGCGGCGGCTGCCCGAGTGGCTGAGCAGGGCGAGGTAGACGCCGGCCGCCAGGCCCAGGTCGGGCTGCGGCAAGGTGAGGCGGCCGAACTCGACGAAATGATTGCCGCTGCCGCTGGTGCCGAGTTGCGACCAAGCCAGGTCGCGCAAACGGCGCGTGACCGGGCCCTGCGCCCAGTCGGCTTCCAGGACGGAGTGGTCGCGCCGCTCGCCGGCGGCGAACGCCGCGCCGGCGCCGAACCGCGTCTGGCTCAGGATCGCCTCGCGCAGGGCCTCGCGGCGCGTTTTGAGGCTGTCGACGGGCCAGTCCACCACCGTCAAGCGCATGCGGCAGGCGATGTCCACCCCGACCGCGTAGGGAATCACGACCCCGTCGGTCGCCAGGACGCCGCCGATCGGCAGGCCGTAGCCTACGTGGGCATCGGGCATCAGGGCCCCGGCAGCGGCGACCGGCAGACTGACCGCGTCGCGCATCTGCTGCACGGCCTGCGGATCCAGATCGGTGCCCCACTGCCGCCAGGGCGCTTCACCGCCACGGCGCCGGGGCGCGGACGGGCCGTCGGCCGCGCCGGCGATCGATGGCGCTGTTCTTGACCCGGCGGCCAGCAATTGGGCCAGCGGTCCCCAGATCGCGTGCTCGGCCAGCAGCAGGGGTCCCGCCAGGATCTTGCGGATCGCGTCCTGTTGCGCCTCGCGACCGAGCCCGGCCCGGGCGGCTTCGCGGCAGGCGCGGCGAGCGGCCACCTGGACCTCGGAGTCCCGCAGGCCGAGCTTGCGCAAATCGCGGGCTTTCAGGACTCCAGCCATCGCGAGACCCCTCCGTGTAACCGGGAAACCATACCGACAATGTACTCTCAACATACGTTTTCGGCGGTCGATAACGACATCGACACGATCGTAACTTGAACTTTATTCGAAGGACCCGTGCGATGCCCACTTGCCTCGAGAACGCGCTCGCGGTTCATTGCGCGGACGACGGCCGCCTCCTGGGATACGCCGCCAAGGTGACCGACCGCGGTCTGAGTTTGACGACCGAGACCCCTCTCGATCTGCACCGGGAATACGACCTGGAACTGGTGATCGCGGCGACCGACGTTCAGCCGCAACAGACCTGCCGCGTGCGGGCCCGCTGCATGTGGGTCGGCACGGACGCGCGGCCGCGGCGTTGTCTGGCGGGATTCGAATTCTTGGCAGGGCCGGTGATGCCGTAAGGCCCTCGCAGGTCGTTCAACGGCGCTGGGCCGGCACCGGAATCAAGCCGGTGATTTCCAGGGCCAGCGCGTCCAGTCCGGCCAGGAACGCGTCGCGTTGGTCGGTCAATAGCTCCTGCGCCAGCTGGCGGTAGTACTGGACCCCTGCCAACAGGTTCTCGCCGGTCTCGCCGAGCGACCGCGCGAGGATCTCGTTCGGCTCGGCGGCCAGCCGCGCCGCCTCTTCACGCAACCGCGCAACATGCAGCGACAATTCCTTGATGAACATGTGCGGCCGGTCGGCGGCCAACGGCAGGCGGATGCGCCCGTAGATGTGGTCGATCATCTCGCGGAGCGTGGCGCGGCGCTGGAAGTAAGCCGAATTCGGACCGCAGCAGACCGCGGTGCGGGCATCCGGATCGATGCCGCGGGTAACGGCGGCTCCGCCGGCAAGGTCGTGACAGATACAGGCCTTGGCCGTAACGGCGTCCTGCTGGCGGCGGCGCTGCAACTCGGTGAGCGAACTTGCGGCGATCTGTTCCAGCTTGCGGCGCTGGTAGGCGCGGCTCGCGGTGCAGATGGGCTGCGCGGTGAACTCGGTGTTGGACACCAGGTAGCCCTTGGGACAACGACTGCCGGGTTTGTCCTGGGCGATGCGGCGCAACCGGGCCACCTCGCTGGCCGAGGTGCGCAGAGACCAGAACGGCACGCCGAGCGGAGATGAATCGCTGAGCACGATGTCATCCTCGCCCGCGGCTTCCAACTTGGCCAGGCTATCCGGATCGATATTGACGACCTCGGGCACGAACAAGAACGCGCTGCCCCAACCGGTGCCGTCGAGATCGTAGTGGTGGCGCAGAAACGCATCTTCCTCGGCGGTGCCCAGACCGCCTTGCACGGTGAGACGGGCCGGCGGCGGCTCCGGCGCGTCGCCGTAGCCCAGCGTCTGCAGGGCCTGCCGCCGCAGGCCGCGCAACGTGTCAGCCAGGTGTTCCCGTTCGCGCTTGAACTCCGCCAGGATCGGGCCCAGCAAGCTTCCCTTGCCGCCAAAAGCATGGCCGCCGCAGTTCAGGCCCGATTCGATCCGGAACTCCGAGACGTACAAGCCCAGCTTGGCCAGCAGCTTGCCCTGCACCAGCGCGGAGCGGAAGTCGCTCACCTTCAGGATGATGCGCTTGCGAAGTTCGCCGCCATCGTCGGGAAAAAAGTCCGTGAACTCCGCCATATAGCTGAACAGACGCCGGTTCATGCCGGCCGACAGAACGACTGACGAACGCAGGCGGCTGTTCATGAAGCCGCGCAACGCGCTCAGCGCGTCGGAGCCGCGCTCGGGCAGGGAGCGTCCGCGGCGATCGTGTTCGCGGTCCAACTTGGTCATGATGTTGACGTCGATCGAGCCCGGGACCACCAGCTGCCGCAACTGCGCCTGCAATCGCGCGCGCTGTTCGCCGACCGCCGCCAGCATGCGGCCGTAGAGGCTCTGCAGCGGCGACGGCGGCAGCATCTCGAAGTACCGGACGATCTCGCTGCCCGCCTCGAACGCCGCGGCGCGGACGCGGTCGACCTGGCGCGCGACCAGTGTATCGAGCAAATCGAGGTACGCGGTGATGCGGAGGGCGCGCGCGTCCTCGACCTGGTCTTCGATGGGCTCGCAGGCCTCGCCATGTTCGGCGCTCAGGCTACGTCGCATCTGTTCGATGAGCACGTCGTCCACCAGGGACACCACCGAGGCGATGCCGAAACGCGCGACCTTCAGCGACGCGTCGATGGTGAAACCGGTGCCCATGACGGGAATGTGGACGGTGTGCGCGGATACGGCGGCCGGCTGCGGCATGGCGACTCCAGAAAATAGGGTAAGCCACTGAACGCCGCGCGGCGCGATCAGGGACGGGCCCGGTGGTAAGTCTACTTGCATGCTAACGCCTAGCGGCGCGCAGCGCCAGCAACAAGCTCACCCGGCCCGGTAGTCTTTGGTGCCGCGCACGGCCAGGATCTCGCCGAAGTAGATGCGGTGGTAGTCTTTGGCCGGGTAGTTGCGGTCCAGCTCCGGCAGTACGAAATGGCCGGGCCGGACGTCGTCCCAGTAGATCTTGCGACACTCGACGATCAATTCGGCCTCGGCGAAGCCCGGCGCGGCGACCGTCAAGGATGGCAGCGGCGTCAGGCCGGACTCGTGGATCTTGTCCATGTCGCGGCCCGAGCGCGTACCCATCAGCTCGAGCACAGGCCGGCAGAACTCCGGCAACACGCTGAGCGTGAACGTCGCAAACCGCTCCGTGAACGCGTACGTGTGGCGGGTGGGCCGTACGACGATCTGGGCGAACGGCCGCGACCACATGGTGCCGAAGCTGCCCCAGGCCACGGTCATGAGGTTGTACTGCTCGCTGGCGAGGTCGCCGGCGCAGAGCAGAAGCCAGCGGGAATCCCACAGGTGATGACAGCGGATCCGGAGGTCGTCGATCGCGATGG
>Ga0334886_1001704_pt1 | contig 24538 bp, 24 predicted proteins | sample GraSluR1_MG_9_FD_207232 | JGI IMG/M metagenome (GOLD analysis project Ga0334886, IMG submission 207232) | Sludge microbial communities from methane-producing bioreactor in Wageningen University, Netherlands - Granular Sludge_27_06-R1 | ecosystem: Engineered > Bioreactor > Anaerobic >... | reverse complement strand
CGCAAATATCCTTCGGTATAGCCTTTTTTTACTCCGGCGTTAATCGCTTCTTCCAGCGACCCACCGTTCAAATGTACTTCCTGGCCCCATTCAATAAAGAATATGGCAAATCCTGTATCCTGGCAGATCGGTATCTGCTCGTTCTTGGCTATATCTATGTTTTCTATCAGCTGTTTTAATACTTCTTTACCTACCGGCGATTCCTCGGTATCTAACGAACTCTTCAAGGCATTCACTACATCGTCGCCCAGGTAGATGTTCGCTTCCTGGCACATCTGCGCTACCGTCTCCGTAATTACTGACGCTTCAAGCTCTCGCAAATCTTCACACCTCCATCTTAATTAAAAAATGTCATACCCACAAATACAGTATTACAATTATATTGCTGCCGGCAGTATAGTAACTAAGTTTAGTAGGTTAATTAGTATATCTTTTTCGGCAAAACCGTAGTTCGTGGGTATGAAATTTAATTACATGTTGAAGAGCATTGCAATATGTATTGTGTTTCATATTGCAATTGCATTGTGCAATCATTTTTTATGGCGGGTACTGGAATGTATAAATGTGTTTTCCACCATTAAAAGGCCCTTTAAGAAGAGCTTCAATCTCTTCCGGAGGCCTCTGGGTCATCTTGTCTGCCGGAGGCAGCTGACCTGCCGGATAATTGGTTAATATATCGTCATGAAGCTTAGCCATGAAATCAAGAAGTTCGATCAGACCCTCTTTTGCTTTATCAGCAGAAGCAAGAGTAGGGCTGCCAATAATACCTTCAGGGCAGGTTATTACTTCCAAACCTCCACCCAACCCCATCTGGCAGTGACCGGGAATAGGATGCTGGTATACATCTCCACCCTTATCAACATATTCCGAAGCAAAACCTTCAGTTGGAACATGGTCTTCCATGTATTCCTGCTTGTTCATTTCAGGGAAAAGTGCCATAGAATATGAAGCTTCAGCTTCGTCAGCATGCCTGAACATCGTTTCAAACGGTCCACCATGTGCTTTATCCTTTAAATGATCCTTTATAACAGTTGGCCAGTTAACAAATGCCAGAACAGCGGGAACCTGGTATGTTTTCCCGAATTGATGGAGAGCCGTGGGGATAACATACTCCTGGCCATGGCCGTTTAAGAAAATTTGCTTTCTGAACCCGGTGTTCCAAAAACCGGCAATCATGGCCCTGATATAGGCACAAAAGACATCTTCCGGGATAACAACAGTTCCGGGCATGCCGAGGTGATGCCAGGGGTGAGAGCCATACCATAAGGGTTGGGCTACAGTACAGCCTTTTTCCAGCGCAATTGCTTCCGCCATACGCGTAACTAAAAAGGTGTCTTCACCGGAGCACTGTCCTCGACCATGGTTTTCAGTGCTGCCAATCGGTATAAGCAGAATATCGTTAACCTTTAACCTGTCTTCAACTTCCTTGCCAGTCATATTCTGCAGGTATACACCGGAAGCTTTATCCATGTGCCCTCCGTCCGGGGGGATCTTCCATTTAGTCGACATTACAAAACCTCCTGTCTTTATTAATTTTCGCTTTTAAAGCTAGATGGGGCAACATTTTCAGTTGCCCCGTATAGCATTTTAGTTGTTTGTCAATAATCAAACCGGTTTAGTGACCGGGGATGGACATATCGGAGGCAACACCTTTGGACTGCTTGAATTCAGGATAGTACCTTTCAAGCATTTCAACAACGATCGAAGCCTGCTCAGCCATCAGTTTTCCTTCATGAGCGCTGGTCAGCTGGCCGTGGCCTGCAACACAGGAGTTACCGGTCTTCAGGTGGATGGGAGCACCAACTCTTACAATCTCAGGTGCTTCATAAACCCTGATGAATCCACCGGATGCCGGCGGGTTATCGGTATGAACGTCAAGTGGTGTATCTACTGCTGCCCGCAGGGCGGCAATCATGTCGAGTGAAAGGTCGCGAACCGGGTTAATCGAGTCAGCTCCAAGCTTCTTCAGCATCTGGAAGCTGGCCGGGTTTCCGTGACCAACGTGAGCGCTCAGTTTAAAGATCATGTTCTTCGGCAGTTCGCCCATCGCGCGCAGTTCATTCAGAACCCACAGCAGTCCTTCGTCGTAAACCAGTACGCCGAGGCCACCCATTTCAGCAATACGCAAAACATCTTCAACAGCTCTTACTACCTGCTCCATACCCCTTAACCGGTAGGAAATCCTTACACCCTGGCTTGAAAGCCTGGTTGCAGAGGTGTCATAGGTTGCACGGGGGCCAACAGAAAGGTTAAGTTCACACTTATATTCTGTTGCAAGGTCAATGTATGCTTTCAATTCTTCCTTGGTATGACGGAAGGCACCGTAAGTTTCATCAACGCGGTTAATTGTTACGCCAATCTGCTCAGCTCTTTTCAACAGGGCTTCCATTGCATCAGCTGTATTGATTGTCGGCACTTCAATCCTGAAGTGTGCTCCATCGGCAAACCTTTTGTCTGAACTGGGAAGGTTGCCTAAATCTCCTGCAGGCAGGCCAAGCTTAACCATTAAATCTCTTGTTTTCTGGAAAATCATTTGTAATTCAACATCCTTTCAATTTTTGATTTTTATTTTTACTTCTTGAGGTGTTCAGGAAGTGGAGGCGCATAAGCCCAGATTACTTTAATCGGCTCATCCCCGGTGTTTACTATCTCGTGCGATACTCCCAAAGGCGCAAAAATTGCTGTCCCGGCTTCCAGGGGATATTCTTCTTCGCCTCCGTTAACAACCAGCTTACCTTTACCGCTGGCTATAAACATCGCCTCTTCTGATTCCCCATGGCTATGAACCGGGATTCTGCTGCCGGGCTCGGTAACATTAACACCCATTGATATCTTGGTTGCTCCCACTGTGTGGCCGGAAATCAAGATCTTTGATACCCTGGGCGGATCCCGCCTTACTCCTTCAACATCCTTTTCATTAACTGTATACTTCAAATTTACACCTCCTTTATTGAAATAATTTATTGAAAACTGGTTAATATCTAATATAATATGTAGCAAATGTCGTGCCAACTGCACAGCCAGAAATAAATTTGCCCCGGTAATTTATTGAGATAATAGTAGTATGATCCTTTATGCAGGTATTTATTATCATATCAGTAAATCGTGAAAAAATAAATAAGCACTTGTTGCCAGATGAAAGTTAACCTCGCCATTCCTGTATGCTTTAGCGATATGTTTATGTTATGATTGTTAAAAGAAAGAACTGTGTCATCGGTTCTTTTGATTGCTTTAAACAATTTCCGTTAATACATACCACAAATATTCAGCCTAATGCATTCAGGTTTTTTAATTTCTCATATAAAGGGGGAGTATTACGTTGTCCAGAATAACTATAATTGCCCCGGATAGTGAACTTGCCGATCTTTGTAACGATGTTATAAAAATTCACAAACCAAAAGTTAACATAAACACTGTTGTGGGCCCCGCCATTCAGGGAGTAAATATCGCCAGGGAAGAAATAAAACGTGGCGTAGACGTAATCATATCTCGGGGCGGCACCTCCACCCTGATTGAAAATGCCAAGCTGGGAGTTCCAATAGTCGATATCGGTATCAGCTACCAGAACCTTCTCTACTGCCTTTCGGAAGCAAAACAGCTTGGCGACACTGTGGCAATGATCGGTTATAAAAATGTATTCCAATCCATAAAGAAAATAGAAGAACAAATAAAAGAACTAACAGGTATCACCATTATCGCCCGAAAAATTAACTCTGACGACGAAATATATGATGTTATGCACCGCATCTATAATGACCACAAGGATCACAACCTGGTTTTTATCGGCGGCAACACTGTTGCCAAATCAGCAACCAAATTAGGCTGCGCTTCTGTTGCCCTGAAATCTACTGAAGAAAATATCCTCCAGGCAATCGAAGAAGCACAAAAAATAATTAATGCAACCCAGATGGAAAAAGAGCGCGCCAACATGTTTAAAGCCATCCTCGATCATATATCGGACGGAGTTGTTTCTATAGATAAAAACGGAGTTATAACTGTTTTAAACAAGGCCGCTCAAACAATTATCAAAACCGATGAAAAAAAGTTAATCGGCAAAAAAGCTGAAAGCACCATTTTAAACCCCCGCATCCATGAAGTTGTTGAAAAGGGGAAACCGGAACTGGGCATCCTGGAAGAAATTGGCGGCATAACCGTGGTGACTAACAGTACTCCTATTTTTGTTGACAACCAGGTAGTCGGAGCTGTTTCCACATTTCAGGATGTAACTTACCTTCAGCAGTTAGAACAGCAGGTTCGCCGCAAATTATCCCGCCAGGGATTAATACCGAAATATAAATTTGATGACATTATCGGCGAAAGTCCCGGTATGATAACTGCAATTCAGAGGGCTAAAAAATTTGCCAATACTGATTACACCATATTAATTACTGCTGAAACCGGCAGCGGCAAAGAAATGTTTGCCCACAGTATGCACAGTACCAGCAAAAGAAATAAGGGCCCTTTCGTCACTGTAAACTGCGCATCTCTGCCCGAGAGCCTGCTGGAAGCCGAACTCTTCGGCTATTCTGAAGGAGCCTTTACCGGAGCATCAAAGGGAGGGCATGCAGGTCTTTTTGAACAGGCGCACGGAGGCACTATCTTTCTTGATGAAGTTAGTGAAATATCCGGACGCTTGCAAATCCTCTTTCTCCGGGTATTACAGGAAAAAGAAATACGCCGCATTGGGGATAGTAAAATTATACCGGTAAACGTACGCATTATATCTGCATCGAACCGCAAGTTAAAAGAACTGGTCAGCCAGGGTGATTTCCGCGAAGATTTATATTACAGGCTAAATGTTTTAAACCTGCACATTCCCCCTTTAAGAGAAAGACAGGATGACATCCCCCTACTGATTGAAAACTTTTTAAGCATTTATCCGGGGACTTTGAACAAAAATTGCTCTATAACTCCTAATGCAATCAGGCTGCTGCAGCAATACGAATGGCCGGGCAATGTCCGCCAGCTGGAAAACATAATCCAGAGGCTGATTGTTATCACTGAAGATGAGTCCTCTATTGATATATCAGATGTCCAGCAGGCCCTGGAAGGAGAACTGACCAATAGTAATTTCGACAATATATTTACTCCCCTGCCAGCAAAATCTGATTTAAAAAACAAGAACCTGCTTAAAGCAAGCAATGCCCTATCCCTGGACAACATAGAGGTAGAAACAGATACAAACCGGAGTAGCAGTGAAGGGCTGTTGTCAAATATAGAAAGTGAAGCTATCCTGAAAGTATTGAGAAGTGTAAACGGAAATCGACAGAAGGCTTCCAAAATCCTCGGGATTAGCAGTACCACGCTTTGGAGACGATTAAAAAATATAGATACTGAAATTCTTGAAAGAAATAACCTTATTAACTAAATCAACCCTTAAGCTAACCAACCTAAAGTGAAATAAATAATTGAGTTTTACCCTCCCATCAGAAGAGGGTAAAACTCAATATAATCATCTTGTTTTATTATTGTTGCAGCCGGATCGATAACTGACCGGCCATTTACTATTATCAAGCCCAAGTTTTCCGAATTCAGATCAAGAATATCTATTAACTCACTTATCAGGCTGCCGGAGAATTCAAATTCCTCAAGCTTTCGCTCTTTATTGATCGCCTTTTCTTGAACCTGAACACCCCTGTTAATAGTAACACTGATTATCATCAGGACCCTCCGGGGATTTGTCTCTGCTTAACCTAATTGCAAATTGTCAATTTCTTCCTGCGGCACATCAAAAACTGTATTGTGCGGAGGCAGCTTTTCTTTATAGAAGAATTCCGGTAAGCGTCTTTCGGTCAGGCCTGCTTTCCGGTTGAACTCTTCTTCCAGGCGCAGAGTTTCACGGGCCAGGTCATAGATACTTTCTTTATTCAGTTCAAGCCCGAGAAGGTTATTAATTAAATCTGCTACCAAACCCATGTCTGCAGCTACCGGAGTCCTGGCAAACAAACATATTCCGAGCAGATCGACAATGGCACAATCTACCTGTAATCCTTTAGAAAGTTCTACCTGATTTTCCTTACCCAGGGGGTCAACTTTGTCGCGGGCGCCAAAAGCGTTGCCTGCAGTATGGTCGCCACCCATAGGCGAAGTTATGTAAGTAACTCCGTTGCCTTTTAAAGCCCTGGGATCATAAGCCGGCAGTCCTTGGTTGCGTCCAACGGGTACCCTTATTGTACCAAAGACTCTGGCCGTTACAGCAGCCCCGCTGCCTACAATTCTGCCCAGGGGAGTACCTGAAGCCACTTCTTTCAGGATTTCTACACACTTCTCAACATCACCGTACTCAATCATGCCTACATCCATGAGAATGCCTAAAACACAGCCGGTCTCTATAGTATCAAGACCGTAATCATTGCATAGCTTGTTAAGTAAAGCTATATCATCAAGATTATCCATACCGAGGTTTGAACCGAGCAAAACAATAGTTTCATATTGCAGGGTAGATACGATTGCTTCGCCCCTGGTATCAGGATATACGTTCCCGCAGCTGATCAGGCAGCCTACCATGCAGGGAGCCGAAACCTTACCTTTCCCTTTCCTCTCTACAATGGTATCATGTAGCTTTTCACCACTGATATTATCTATGTGCTCAAAACTACCCTGCCTGAAACTCCTGGTCGGCATTGCTCCCAGTGAGTTCATTGCTTTCATAATTGCGGCAGTTCCATATTGCTTGCGGCTTTCCAAACGTGGATCTTCAAGAACCATCTGGTTAAATTTCTTCCTGAGTTCTTTTAACTTTGCCGCATTGGCAGGTTCAACCTGTACATCCCTGTTATCTCTGGCAACAATTGCCTTAATTCTCTTGGCACCCATTACAGCGCCCAGGCCACCCCTGGCCATTGCCCTGGCATGGCCAAACGGATCAACGGATAATATAGCGGCGGCTGGCAGCTTTCTTTCACCTGCCTGACCGATACAAACAATACCGGCTTTTTCTCCGTACTTTTCTTTTAGACTCTGGAAAGTTTCAAACACGCTCTTATTCTCAAGATAGGAGGCATCTTCCAGGGCAAGCTCATTGCCATCGATTACCAGAACCTTTAAAGTTTCTTCAGCGGGCAATCCTTCAAAAACCAAGGCACGGATGCCGGAGCGCACCATTATCTGGCTAAATATACCACCGCTGTTGCTTTCTTTTATACCTCCAGTTAAGGGGCTTTTTGCTCCGGCAGAAAGCCGGGCGGAACTGCTGACCCCTGTTCCTGTAAGCAGGCCGGCAGCAAAAATAAGTTTGTTATCCTCACCCAGAGGATCACATTGCGGTTCAACTTCGCCATTTATTATGGCAGATGTGAGGGCACGCCCTCCCTTGCGCAAGTATTCATTTTCCATTTTCTCTTTAATAATCGAGCCATCGTTAAGATTAACTCTTATTAACTGGTTCAACCGGATCAACTCCTATCACATATTTTATCCACCTTGATATTTATCAAACTCAAGCTATCTCTTTTTTAACTTTTTCCCACAGATCTTTAGAAACTGCAAGCCCGTTCTGCCTGTTTCTCTCCTCGGTGTTATATTCAATTTCTCCGGCCAGGTATAATTCTTTTACACCATCAGCCTTCTCGCTTGTTTTTATTTTTTCTTTTAGTTCCTCAACCCTGTCGAGATAATCATTGTAATTGATCATACATTCAATATTAAAGGCCAGCAGAAAATTACCTGAACAGATGGTCTGGCTCATATCATCCAGGGAGCAGACACCGTCACAGCTTTTACTACCGGTCATAATTCCGGCAATAATATCAATCAGTAGAGCCATACCGTATCCCTTCGGCCCCCCAACAGGAGAAAGAGTGCCCAGAAGAGCCATGGCCGGATCAGTTGTATCTTTTCCGTCAGCATCCTTAGCCCAGCCAAGGGGAATTTCCTGATTCTGCTTTTCATATATCCTTATTTTGCCCCGGGCAACATTGGTTGTTGCCATATCAAGCAAAATTGGCCTGCTTTTTGTTGGGACTGCAACTGCAAATGGATTGGTTCCAAACAAAGCCTGCACTCCGCCAAACGGCGCCATAGCCGGGTTGGTATTGGCAGTAATGAAGCCCATCATCTTATTTTTAGCAGCCATCTCCGGGTAATAGCCGGCCAGGCCAATATGGTTTGTATTTTTAATGCCCACACAGCAAAGGCCTTTCTCTGCAGCCTGTTCAACAGCAACAGACATTGCCTTGTGAGCAACAACCTGACCCAGTCCGTTATCGGCATCTACGAAAACAACACTACCCGCTCGTTGCTCAAAATTAAGGGCAGGCTGTGGGTTGATTAACCCTTTTTCCATTCTTTGAATATAGTGATCGAGCCTGGATACACCATGTGAGGATACTCCCCTTAAATCGGCTTTTACCGTAATATCCACCATTGTAGCAATATCCTCTTCACTCATACTGCTTTTTTCAAGTTTCACTTTACAAAACTGCCTCAGCTCTTCTTCGCTGAGAAGGTATGCTTCACTCATAACGTTTACACCATCTTTCATTCATTTAACTATCTAAATAAAAGTATCGACATTCTATTATTAAAATTTTTTAGGTCAGTTCAATTTCATTCAGCCCACTGTTTACTTAATATATATGCGGCCGGGATCAATAATTTCCCTGAGCAGTTCAATCTCACTGCCATTGGGCGGCTCAGTTTCCTCCACCCGGTCCATGAGCAGCTCAAACCCCGTATTTTCAACTACATCCTCAATTCTTACCCCGGGATGGACAGATAATAGCTTCATTCGCTTGCTATCTTCATCAAAACCGAGGATTGCTTTATCTGTAATTATTTTTGAGGGACCGCCGCCTTTTAAACCGGCTTCAGCACGTGTGCTGCTACCGTTAAGAAAACCGGAAGAAGTATTATATGATACTTTATCCTTAAATTTACGCCTTTCGTGAGGCATAATCACAAAAATATTTTTAGCCAGTGAGGCAATATCGTTCGCGCCGCCGCTGCCGGTAAAATGACGAAAACCTCCATCTGGCTGATTGACCATTGTTGAGTTGAGATTACCATACATATCAATTTCCAGGCCACCTATAAAACCAACGTCAACTAGGCCCCTGTGCAAAAAGCTGCCCATAACCCCCATTGTATTTGTATAATAATTTGACTTAAACCAGATACGGGGATCTGCTATTCCAACCGAAGGTTCTTTTGGCTGTGGATCAATAACACCTATCTCGAGGATCATAGTCAGGTTGGGAGCATGAGTCATCTGGGCCAATATGGAAGCAATCTGCGGCAGGCCAAGGCCGACCAGGACATTCTGGTTGTCTTTAAGCTCCCTCGCGCCTGCCACAGCCATTAACTCACGCATTGTATAGTAATCGTTTTTCAAAAGGTAATACCTCCGTTTAATACTTCTTCAATGAATCGGCAGCTAATTCATTAATCCTGTTTATCCCACCAATCAGTTCTAAATATTCGTTAAAGCTCTTAACACTGTAGACGAATTTATCAAGATAATCACGCATGCCGTCTTCTGTTTTGGCATATGCCACGTACTCTTCAATATGTGCCCGATCAAAATCATACTTGCCATAAACAGAGGTAGGGTGGGCGCCATAGGGCTGGTTGACAACCATATCAACACGGGGAGCGGGGATGATCACTTCCTGGGCCAGGTGTGGAGTTAACTCATCAGCTATTATCTCATCAGCAATTATAATAATATGATCAGAAGCCAGCGCTGCTTCCTGATCCCACCTGGGGCCATAGATAATCGCGTTCCCACTCTTATCCGCCCTGGGAACATGAACCACGGCATAATCCGGATTCAAAGCCCGTAGCATTATTATCTTGTCACCTGTGAAAGGACATTCACCGGTAGTAACTTCATCCTCTTTTGCAGCCAGCAGGTTTGCCAAAATATCAGAGCCGAGCAAGGTTTGGGACGGAATATATGGGATACCAATTGAACCTGCCAGGAAACGCATTGACAGGGCCAGATTACTATACTCATTAACTTCGAATAATTTTCGCTCAATGGCCCGGTTCACGTTATACAAGGGACCGGGCCTGTCTAAGGAACCGCCTCCGTAATTGAGCCTGTTTACCAATCCGGCTCCGACGAGAAGATCCGTTTCAAAAGCAGCGATACATTGTGAAAGGGTCAAGTCTTTTTTACCCTGCCTGATTAATTCATGAGCAAAAGCAACAGGGCTGCGGGTTATCGCAAAGCCGCTGAAAGCCAGATGAGCCCCATCAGGAATCGCCGCTACGGCTTCTTCCATCTTAACAATTTTAGAGGCGGCAGCCATCCTAGATTTCCTCCAGAGTCGAACCAACAATGCCTATAGTAACTACACATTTAGCGCCCTTTAACTCAATGGAAACCAGTTCACTGTTCGCGCCAATCAGGGAATCGATGTAATACATTACGACATTGGCACAGGGGCAGCTAAAGGGATCAATGTTCTTTTTGGCCAGTTCTTTTTCAACATCAAGGTGCACACAACCCTCAAATTCCACTACCAGAACATTACCCTTGCCATCATATGTAGCATTCTTGACTATGTTGTCTTTTACCAGCGCATCTATTACATTCTGGACAGTCTTACTCCAACTCTTATCAGCAAGATCTGCACCATACTTTTCTTTAAAATAGTTTACTCCGACAAGAGTAGTGCGATATCGGGCACCACGTCCTCTCTCATCCCAGAAAGAAAGCTCCAGGTCCTTGACTATTTCAGAATAATACTTATCGTTACTCATGATATCCCTCCTAAGGTCTTTTACTTATCGTAAAGCGGACTGCCATATTTTTCGCTGAAAGCCAGATCACTCAATTCAATACGCGGTCTCGGGCGCGGCAGGCGGTCCATGTGCCCAAGAGGAATAAGAGAGATCACCTTGTAATCTTCTGGAACTTCTAAAAGTTCTTTTACCTTGAGTTCATCCCTGATATCTATACAGGGAGCAATTACCCAGCAGGCACCGAGCCCAAGGGCAGTGGTCATTAAAAGTATATTTTCTATTGCTGCTGAAGTATCGAAGGGAAGATCCCAAACATCTTTTTTCCCAATAACTGCAATTACTACCGGAGCAGTTCCAGTAAATGCCGAAACATCGCCGCTGGTCAGCTTTTTAAAGATCGCCTTCTTCTTCTCTTCATCTTCAAGACTTGAAAAGCGTTTGTGCAAATTCTTGGTAATAAACTCTCCGGAAAACCTTCTCCCACTGCCCTGAGCTGATATTTTACCAAGCGCCTTCCTTCTTTCCTCATCGCGAACAACTACAAACCGCCAGGGCTGCGCATCCTCACCCGAGGGCGCCCACCTGCCTGCTTCGAGGATTAACTTTAAATCTTCATCTGACACGGGTTCATCGGTAAATTTACGCACACTACGTCGGTTATAAATAATGTCCCATGCCATTTCTCTCATTTCTTTAGTGCCAAGATTTTCCATAACAACAACCTCCTTGTTATCTTAAATACTCTTGAAGCAATACAAAATACAACTTAAGCCGAATCATTTTTTGCCCCGCTAAGAAAATAATAGTCAAACACGCAGGCGGGTATATAATTACTGGTTAGCGCATGTAACCCGTATACGAGGTTGACTGTAAATAATATAGCATCTGCAATGCTTTATTTAATACTATCTATAGTAGAGAGCAAGATTCATGCCAACACGTCAGGATGAAGCAGAAAAGTTTTTATTCTTCATCAAGTTTTTCGATAGTTTCCTGCGGGCATATTTCAGCGCAGGCGCCACAGCCCACACACATTTCCTGATCAATAAGAGCCACGTCTTCGTCTGTCAAATGAATAGCTCCTTCAGGGCACACATCAACACAAACTCCACAACCGATACAATGCGAATCGTCTACTTTATACATGTTTACTGCCTCCATCATTGGTATTTAGTTTAGTTTTTAACAGCAATGCATGTACAATTCTAATACATTCATTGCAGATTAGACAAGTCATATATATACCATGCTTAGCTCGAAACCAGTATCTGCCATTCAAGTCTCGAAAATAACAGAAATTATCCTTGTAAAAACACTTTTATATCATATATAAATTGCACTGCCCAACTTTCTATTTATGGCAAAATATATTTTTTTAACTACTCCAACAAATCCACTTGAAGAAGAATTAATTTAGATGACGCTCGTATTGCATTATGCAACGTTCAATATGAGAGATATTGCAATATGTTATAATTGTCATCGTTCATCTTTTTTGAGGCCGGCAACTGGAAAGTATATAAATCCTTTATTTATATTTGAATTATCTTTGTAATTTAATTGAAATATTGTCCGGCTGGGCTTATGATAATAAGTGAAATATACAAAAGGAGCTGATTATTGTGCCAATTGTTACATCAACCGAGATGTTTGAGAAAGCATATGCCGGTGGATACGCCATCGGTGCGTTTAATGTGAACAATATGGAGATAATTCAGGGTATCACCGAAGCAGCCAAAGAAGTAAGCAGCCCGTTGATACTCCAGGTTTCTGCGGGTGCGAGAAAATACGCCAATCACACCTACCTGATGAAATTAATAGAAGCGGCTGTAATTGAAACCGGCCTGCCGATCTGTGTTCACCTTGACCATGGCGACTCTTTCGAATTATGTAAATCCTGTATAGACGGGGGCTTTTCTTCGGTTATGATCGATGGATCCCATCTTTCCCTTGATGATAATATCGCTTTGACTAAAAAAGTAGTAGATTATGCCCATGCAAACGGGGTTGTTGTTGAAGGCGAGCTCGGACGCCTGGCCGGTATCGAAGACGCAGTGAATGTGTCTGAAAAAGATGCTGCTTTTACTGATCCTGCCGAAGTGGAGGAATTTGTATCAAGAACCGGCGTTGATTCACTTGCTATTGCCATAGGGACAAGCCACGGAGCCTTTAAATTTAAGGGTGAGCCGCGGCTCAGGTTTGACATCCTGGAAGAAGTCCAAAAGAGGCTGCCCGGTTTTCCAATTGTACTTCACGGCGCTTCCTCAGTTCTTCCTGAATACGTGGATATAATTAATAAGTATGGAGGCGACATGCCCGGCGCAAAAGGTGTTCCCGAAGAAATGCTCAGAAAAGCAGCAGGCATGGCAGTATGCAAAATTAATATAGACTCTGATTTACGACTGGCTATGACTGCGACAATTCGCCGGCACCTGGCTGAAAACCCGGGAGAGTTTGACCCGCGCAAATACCTGGGCCCGGCACGCAGCGCTATCAGGGAAGTTGTAAAAAATAAGATCGTTAATGTATTAGGTTGCGATAACAAGGCCTAACATAACAGAATAGCCCGGTAGTTTTAGCTGCTCTATGTTAACTACCGGGCTATTTTATATTTATCCTTTGCTTCAGCGCAGTTCTCTTTCCCTGATCTCTGCTTTACACCTGTTGCAGGTATATACTTTTTCATTCTGCATTAAAATTGTAATTACATATATAGATATCCCGCCCATAATTAATGCTGTGGTTTCTCTTGTCGTTACATAAACTATTACTGAAGCTACTGCAAACGCAATAAAACTGAAGAAAGCAAATTTATTACCTTTCTTCTTAACTGTATATTCCATTTCACCTTCAAAATTGCAGTGGGGACAAACCAAGTTATAACCTCCCGGCTTTTCAGTTGATTGGATAATCATTGAATCATTGCGCTATATAAAAGTAATGTTTTATATAAAAACCGTTTCAGATGCAAGAAAACCCATTAATACTTGAATATCTCCTGCTTTTTATTTATGAATAGCTATGTAATTCCCCGTCTTCTTTTGAAGCACCTTATCCACTTTCAATAGCTTAAGGTCTATTTCCTGCTTTGTAACAACAGGAAATTGATGCGAATGGTTAATATAACCGGGGGAACGCCCTTTATTCTTGTTGTACTCAACAATAAAACGTTCATGTTCTTCCTGCCGCTTCTCCAGGCGCCTGTTTAATTCAGTTACCAGCCCGGGACCATTAATTTTTTTATCCAGCCTGACAGCAAATTCGCTGTCATTATCCAACCCCAGGCTGTTCCTGGCGCATGCCATTGCCGCCAGTAGTGTAGTGCCGCTCCCGGCAAATGGGTCGAGTACCGTATCGCCGTAAACACTATGCATATTAATCAGGCGGTAGGGCAGTTCAAAGGGGAATGCTGCACTTCTGCTGCGCTTGTTATGGTCACCCATGCTTTTTTTAAAATCCTGGCGAACTCCCTTGAAATCCCATAGGTCCGAATACCATTTATTTCTTTCTTCCCAAAATATTGCGCTTCTGCGCCGATTTTTCTTTTCATTTTCATTTTTAAAAATTCTTTTTCCGCTTTTTCGGAAGATAAGAATATACTCATGCTCAAGTGTTACATATGCTCCTGCGGGCAGCATGCCGGATCCCATAAATTTGTTTGGAGCATTGGTCTGTTTTCTCCACAAAATAAGTGGTAAAGCGTCGAAGCCAACTTTTAGAAAAGCATCAATTATACGATGGTGGTTGGTAAAAAGCACAAATTTTTGCCCGACAGTACGCACAGCATCACCGATATTGATACAGGCAATACCCCCCCGGCATAAAACCCGGTATAGCTCACTCCAAACCTTATCCAGCTCGCAATGCATCAATTCAAAAGCAGCCCTGAAATCTTCTCCCTTCAGGGATTCCCCAACCTTACTGTTCAAATCGTTGAAACCTTTATCCCACATCTCAATCATTGGGTAAGGAGGCGATGTTACCACCAGGTTAATAGACTCATCATCAAGGAAGCTGATTTTTCGCGAATCCCATTCTTTAATAGTGTGACTGGTTTGCATCTTTCTCTCTCATTTCCTAAACAATTAAAATATATTTCATTGCCTTGCTAATTTATGATTCGGTCATAACACGCATCTTTCCTTTAAATAATCTCTGCCTGGAGTTAACAACAACTTGCTAGGACTTGCTTACAAAATTCTGCAGATAATAAACATTGCTTAAACTGCAATGTAATGTTTTAATAATTTAAGAGAAAGTAAGTATCAGAACCCAGATACTTTTTTATTTACCCAAGAGTTCTTTTTAATATGGAGTGTTCTACTTGCCGGTCAGAACTAAGAATTTAAATCCAGCCCGATTCATGTCCTTTGGTTTTATGGGACTAATTTTAGGTGGTTCGCTTCTGCTATCTCTTCCACCCATGATTGAAGGTACTGAAATAAATTATATAAATGCCCTGTTTACAGCAGCTTCAGCCGTATGCGTTACCGGCCTGGTTGTTGTTGACACAGGCACATTTTATACCCCCCTGGGGCAAGCCGTGATCATGGTCCTGATTTTCTGCGGTTCTCTGGGCTTCATGACAATGACTACCCTGATTTTTATATTCTTAGGCCGTAAAATTAATTTGAGAGATCGCTTACTGGTAAAAGAAGCTTTAAATCAGGACTCAGTAGCCGGATTGCTCAGACTGGTTTTATCGGTAGTACGCATGGCTGTTTTCTTTATAATTCTGGGTACTATTATAATGGCTTTTCGTTTTGTACCGCTTATCGGTCTGGCCAAGGGGCTTTTTTTCTCTCTCTTCCATTCAGTTTCTGCTTTTGGTAATGCAGGGTTTGATCTCTTTGGCAATTTCCATAGCCTGACTCTTTTTCCTACCGATTATTTAATCAATAGCACAATCATGCTGCTCTTTATTGTTGGCGGGCTTGGTTTTACCGTGATCCTTGAATTAGCCCGTTTTCTTCGTTTTCGGGAACGGCTATCCCTGCACAGCCGTATGGTTTTATTAATTACAACTGTCCTGCTTGCCAGTGGAACCATTTTTGTTTTCATGCTTGAATATAGCAATACTTCTACCCTGGGAGAGTTACCCTTAGGAGCAAAAATATTTACATCATTTTTTACCGCAGCTACTCCAAGAACTGCCGGTTTTACCGTAATCGATATCAGCGCAGTTAGTTACCCAACTCTGCTAATTCTGCTGGTTTTCATGTTTATCGGCGCTTCCCCTACTTCAACAGGTGGCGGTATTAAAACAACAACATTTGGAATAGTGTTCTTCACTGTTTTAAGCATGATTCGCGGACGTAGTGAACCGGTTTTGTTTTCCCGCTGTTTTCCAGTTAATCAAATCATGAAAGCAATATCAATTATAAGCGCTGCGCTATTCCTAATTTTTGCAGCCACATTTATTATGGCTCTTGTTGAAGATTTCCCGTTTAACTTTCTTGTTTTTGAAGCATTTTCGGCTTTTGGTACAGTGGGGCTCAGCCGTGGCATTACACCTGAACTGAGCAGCATTAGTAAAATAACTTTAATTTTAACTATGTTTGGAGGAAGAGTTGGACCCCTAACCCTGATGTTTGCCCTGGCCCGCCAAAAGGAAGACAATATTCTGCATTACCCGGAAGAAAATATTTTAATCGGTTAGCCGCATAACAATCTAAGCTATTTTAAAAGCATTAAAGTTATTTCATAGTAAATTACCCGGATCATGCACATACAGCATTACAAATAATATGCCTTGTGATGTTATTATTAATGGTTAGATGATAATATCTTCTTCGCAGTTATTTTATTGAAAATAGTCATAGCAACTAAATAATATTTGTTAGATGAGCTGATCAGCTTAAGTCTTCTTCTGCTGCCTGGTGTTATCGGAGTTAATGGCTTGTGGCTTGCCCTGCCAGTGGCTGAAGCTCTGACTTTGATCTTATCAGCCTCTCTAGTCGTTTATGAATACCGGCGCCACCTCGTCACATCAAAATGAGCAAGCCTTTAATTCTAAGGCGAAGAATCTGCTGAAGTTTAAAACGTTGAAAGTCCTGTGTCTCGAAAAAACAAACCCTGACCTTTTGTATTAACTGTTTATTTTAACCGGGGAGCTTATCCTGAATGACATTAATGAGCTACAACGTTTTACCCATTGCCTCCGCCCTCTGCAGGGCATCAGTATTTTCAATTGCTCCAGCATCCTGAACGCCGGGAACGGCCAGGATTCCTTTATCTTCCCACTTCATATATCCGGTGATTGACCTGTAGGTGGCAATTGTTCCGTCGAACACTTCCATTTCCTCATCCGCACCGCAAACAAACAGGTAGCTGCTTTTAATCTTAAGTGGGCGCTTACAATTTTCACTGAGATAAGAATAGATCCGGTTAAGCGGAGCGAGTATTTGGGCAGAAAAAGTAAACCAGTACAATGGGGTGGCCAGGACTAAAACATCTGCTTTTTCCAGCAGGGGGGTAAGCTGATCAAAATCATCCCTGAAAATGCATGGTTCATCTTTCGGCCAGCACTTTTTGCAGGCTTTGCAGCCGCCAATCTGCTTATTTGCGGTATTAAATTTAACCGCTTCATTTCCGGCAGCCTTAGCACCCCGGATAAACGCGTCAGCCATCCTTTCACTATTACCGTTCTTTCTCGGACTGCCAGTTAACACCAGTACATTGTTCTTCAACCCTCACACCTCCGTTTTATTTGTTAAGTATAAATTGCTCTTAAAGCAGACGGAACCTTTCGATGAAATCAGTATTAATGTATTCTGTATCCTTTTTGGTGGCGATTTCAACCCAGTTGCCATCAACCCGATTGATTCTTCCGGTCACTTTTCTTTCCAGCATGGTGGTAATCTGGCAATCTCTTCCGATATTACTTTTAAATGCATCGATCGACACGGCAAGCACCCCTTTTTTTAATAAATAATGAATTACCCTGATCTTCCTTCTACGTTTTCTCTGCTGAATAATCACCATAAATACTGTTAATAGAGGCAGATATATGCTTATAAAATTAGCCGGCTCCATCAGTTATCACCGCTTTTTATTAATCTAAAATATAATATACCACATTTTGATCTTCAAACATTAAAGGGCTGCTCCCGTGGAGCAACCCTTTTGCTGAAATCGTTATATTAATATTTAACAATCATCATCGGCTTTTTCTGTTTTAGGTCTTATCACAAACAGCAGCTGCCCTTCCTGGACGGTACTGTGCAGTTTAACACAGATTTCGTCTACCTGGCCGTCAAATGGAGCGCTAACAACATTTTCCATCTTCATTGCTTCTATGTTAGCTATTTCTTCCCCTTTGCGCACAATATCTCCTGCCTTGAGAGCGCCGCGGGTCGGGTTCCCTATGCGCCACAGATTGCCGTTGATCGGCGAGCCAACCTCTCCCGGGTGCGCCGCCATCCTCAACCTGGATTCCTGTGCTCTTTCAGTCCTGATATTGTATACCTGGTTCTTGCTGTTAACTTTCATCAGAACATGAACTATACCCTCGCTCTCACCACCGACCGAGACCAGCTCTATACAGCAGGGCTTGCCCCAAAACTCAAATTCCACTTTATCGCCCGGCTTTAGCAGCCCCCTGCGCCAGACATCGGTGGGCAGAACCAGGGGGGCCTCGCTGTAGGTTTCCCGGAACTTAATGTACTCCAGAGCATCCTTTGGATGCATCAGGTAGAGAATAAATTCTTCTTCATCAGGTTTCCGACCCAGTTCTGCCGTAAGTTCGGCTTTTTGTTTCTCCAGATCTTCATCTTTCAAAACTTCAAGCGGAGATAGTTCGCTACGCTCTTCTATGAACTTATGCCATTCTTTACCAAAAGCGCTGATATAAACCCAGTCAGCAGGCCAGCCAACCGGCAGCCTGCCGTATTTGCCGAGCAACAAATTTTTAAAGTCGCTTGATGTATCCGAAAAAAGCTTGTACAGCTCCTCTTTTTCATCAGGGTCCATTTTTTCAACCTGCTGATTTTTCTCTTCAATAAATTTTTTAAGCAACGATAAAATATGCTTGACCCCGATTTCTCCCCGCTCTTTCATATAACGATTAACAATACCGCTGCAGGTTGTCCAGGTTATCTGCGAGCCGGGAGTAACATCAAAGTATTTAATAATTTTATTGTACAGGGTCATCATCATGAGGATCTGGGGCATCAGGTGTAAAAAGTTGCCTTTTTCAGCCTGCTCGAAAGAACTTGGGAAAGCACCGCCCGGCATCCTGTGCTTGGTCACGGTATGATCAAAGCCTTTGAAAGGTGATTCAGCCCATTCGTACTGCCTGATCCAGCTGCGCACTTGGTGCACAGCATTTTCAGCTTCTTCCCGGTTCAGGCGAACAGGTATGCCAGCTTCCTCAAAGTAAGCCTGTACGCTGAGTATTGGCGCCTGTCCGTAAAAACGGGCCAACGTATCTTCCTGGACATCAATTATTTTCACACCGGCTTCTGCGGCAGCCAGCAGGGCAGGCGCAGCCAGGCCATCGGTAGCATGCCTGTGGTACTGGATAACCAATTCGGGATACTTCTGCTTGATTGCATCAACCAGGCCGGAAATCCTTTTCGGGCTGCCCACCCCGGCCATATCCTTGATGCAGAGGATGATTTCATCAATACCGGAGCATAGATCAACAATCTCTTCAACAACACCCAGGTAATATGCATTGGTTGCCCAGTCAGCCTGGGTAAAACTAATCGCCGGTTGAAAAAGTTTGCCCTTCTTCATTACTTCCTCGGCTACCGCCTTCATATTGCGGATATCGTTTAAAAAAGAAAAACAGCGCCATATATCAATATCCACTTCCGTTACAGCATGCCTGATTACATTAGGGGCATAAGGACGGTAGCCCCACAGATTGGTCTCCCTGATCAAAGTCTGCAGCATTACATTAGGCATCAGGCTGCGCAGGATGGCAATCTCTTCAAAAGGTGACTCTTTCCGGTTCATAATTCCCACGTGCCAGCGGGCACCTCCGTGGCACTCGGCACTGAAAAGACCCATTTTATTATAATAGGGAGCCAGCGTCTGTAAATCTTTTATACGCAGGCGATTCTTAAAATCTGACTGGCCGGCATCCCTGATTGATGTTGTAGTGAGGCACACTTCTTTAATTGATCGGGCCTGATCTACCAGTTCCCGTGCCGTCAAACCGGGTTTGAAAATATTATTGGTTTTCATCGTATCACCTCTTAAATCCACTTTGGAGAGCCCAGGGCCGATCTTTTAGCAACATAGCGGGCTATCTTCAGTATTTCATCTTCGCTGTCCTTTTCTTTAAACATGGAAACCAGTTCATCCATGTGCTCATCAATAAAACGGGTAGAATAGCGGCCACCAATAAATTTGGGATGGCGAATGATGCTGAGCAGCAGAGGAGCCAGAGTTTTAACCCCTTCTATTCTTAAATTTCGGCTGATCGAACGGTCCATAACCCGAATCGCGTCTTCCCGGTCTTTGCCGGTAGCCTTAATCAGCATGATCAATGAATCATAAAAGGGCGGTATCTCAGCCCCGCCGTAATAACCGGGCGATATTCTTACCGCCGGCCCCTGGGGTGAAAAAAGCCGGGTCAAGGTGCCGTAAGATGGATTAAAAGTAACCGGGTCTTCAGCATTGAGCCTCGCTTCCAGCGCCCAGCGGTTGGAACGAACCTCCGACTGGGTAAAGGGCAGCGGTTTATCCATGGCCACATCTATCATAATTCCCACGATGTCAAGCCCGGTCAGCAATTCGGTAATACCGTGCTCCACCTGCAGCCGGGTATTAACTTCCAAAAAGTAAAACCGGCGCTCTTTTGAATCATACAGAAACTCCACCGTGCCGGCACTGGTATAATTGATTTTTTTCATCAGGCGCACTGCAGTTTCATAAAATTCCTGCCTTTGTTGATCATTAAGGGTTGGTGCCGGGGCTTCCTCAATTATTTTCTGGTTGCGCCTCTGAATAGTACATTCTCTTTCAAACAGGTGCACCACGTTACCAAAACTGTCCGCCACTATCTGCACTTCAATATGACGGCCCCGTTCAATATACTTTTCGATTAAAACCGAATCGCTGCCAAAATACTTCAGCCCCTCAGAACGAACCTGGTCGAGTGCCGCCTGCAATTGATCATCGCGCTCAACCTTAAGCATACCTTTTCCCCCACCGCTGGCCGAGGATTTAATCATCAGCGGGTAGGTAACATTTTCTTCTTTCATCCAGCTAATTATTTTGTCTGGTTCTACAACATTGTTGATACCGGGAATCAGAGGGACATCAGCTTCGGCAGCAATCCTTTTTGCTTCAATTTTATCACCCATTGCCCTGATTACCCCGGGCGAGGGGCCAATCCAGGTTAATCCTGCTTCTATAACCCGGGTTGCAAACTCATCGTTTTCTGATAAAAAACCCCATCCGGGATGCACTGCATCAGCTCCTGAATCCTTAGCCGCCCTGATAATCTTATCGATGTTCAAATAGGAATCTCGGGGAGGGGCATCGCCAATATGCACCGCTGAATCAGCCATTGAAACATGCTGTGCCAGGCGATCCGGGGTGCTGTAAACAGCAACAGTTTTAATTTTTCGATCCCGGCAGGTGTGCATAATGCGCACTGCCGGTACTGCCCGGTTGGCAACCAGTATTTTTTTAATTGTTTTTTCCTTCATTAAGTTAGTCCTCCATCTCCTGACTGTGCTTTAAATGATCCCTTCTAAAACACATACAACTTCTACTTCCCAGTTTTCATTCACCCATAAACCTGTAACCGGAAATTTGGGGAAGAGATCTTTAATTTTCTTTACAGCCTTCATAATATCCTCTTTTTGACCTGACTCGCTTCGGCAGCAGGCAGCACAATCGTGATGGCCGGCTATAAATATCTCTTCCGATAGATGCTTCTCCAGAGAAATGTTAATTTTCCAGGCGATTTGCTCCAGCATATTATCTTTACCGGCAATTGACTCGGATATACCAGGCTCGGTAATCATATCCACAAAATCACAGCCGTTCTGATTCTTAATCCATTCTATAACCGGAAATTGGGTCCTTCCGTCCATACAGCATAAACAGGTGGTAAAAGTCATCAATGCAACCCCCAGTTTCAGAAATTTGACGAATTATCTGAGTTGAATTATAATACGAACATATATACACGAATAATATTTCGCATATAAGTATAACTTAAACAATTTCACAATGCAAACAGATAAGGGAGGATTCCATGCATAAACCACGCTGGACATTTCTTACCAATTATGCGCATGTATTTATTTATATCGCCAGGAACCCCAGGAGTACCACTCGCGAGATTTCAATAGCCGTGGGTATTACAGAAAGAGCAGTTCAAAAAATTATTCAGGAACTCGAAGCTGAAGGATATATTGTTCGCTTCAAGAAAGGACGCAATAATATATACGAAGTGGATCAAAACATGCCGATGCGCCATCCCCTGCAGGGGGAGCTGGCAGTGGGAGAGCTGTTAATAGCGTTGGACAGCAAAGTAAAAACTGCTTCACCGAATTGAGTTTGAACTTCCGGTGGCAATTGCTGACGTGTTACTTTATACACAGTTGCTCTAATTGCCTTTGGATACACCGGTATACCACCAGTGAAAAAGGTTAAACAAAACCGGGTAAACTTACCGCTTCCTGCGTTACATGCCTGCAAACTGTAGCAGGGTCACTGCGCCGGTCTATCCTTTAAGCGTGCCGATTAGCACTTTAAGCTTATATTCGCCATCTTCCATCAGGTACTGATCGTAGAGGTGATCTGCTTTCATCTCTTCTGTCTGTAAATGATTCTTTTCAAAAATACTCAGCCATTGGTCGCGCGTAAACAGCCCCAGGGTATGAACCTCATGATAAATTTTTAAATCACCTTTTTCACGGATCAGGTATACTATAGCAGCTTCATAGGTGCTCTCAGATACAATGTGGTTGTTTTCAAAAACTGTAACATGAACGTCATCTTTTTCACCATAATATACGAAGTTATTCTCCCTGAAATCTTCTTTAACAGAGGTGACTATCAGCAGGATGCCACCTTTTTTTAGATGACTGGTGGCATTACTAATAGCCAGATGCAAATCTTCCAGGCTGGCCATGTAATTGACCGAATCCGGAATGGCCACAACATCATATTTTCTGTTTAGCTCAACCGTCCTCATATCACCGGACAAATATTTAACCTCCGGGTTCCTGTTCATCGCCAGGTCAAGCATCCCCCTGCTTAAATCAACCCCTGTTACAGAATAATGCTGTTTGAAATGATAATCAAGCATTCCTGCACCACACCCCAGGTGCAGCATGCTAACAGCCTTGTCGCCGGAACGCTCCCTGATTGCCTCTATATACATTTTTGCTTCTTCTGCGTTACTTTCAACCGGAGCCAATACATCATCGGTCCAGGCCAGTTCATTGTAGGATATCCAGTTCATTGTTTAACCCCTCGCTATACTTAGTTGGTTATTATAAAGCAGGCATACTCAAAAGCATTTAGAACTTGCGTGTCAACTTTCTTCAGTTTATACTACTCCATTATAAATAAACTAAATATTATTTAAAACAGTTTCAATCCACGCCCCCGCGAAGGGGGCGACATATACAGAGATTGTTATAACTTGCATCACCCGGGTTTCAATCCACGCCCCCGCGAAGGGGGCGACAAAAGTTATCGGATATAAGCCGGGCAAAGAATTGGGTTTCAATCCACGCCCCCGCGAAGGGGGCGACCAACGAGCGATAAAGCCGAAGCCCTGCAAGCTATGTTTCAATCCACGCCCCCGCGAAGGGGGCGACTTTTTACGCTGGAAATGACACGTGAGCAGATACTTGTTTCAATCCACGCCCCCGCGAAGGGGGCGACTGCTTTAGCCGCATACAAAGCCTTAACAGGTAAAGTTTCAATCCACACCCCCGCGAAGGGGGCGACTGCCTGCCAGGTAGCGGAGCAAGCCTTGTTAAAAGTTTCAATCCACGCCCCCGCGAAGGGGGCGACCAAGAACAGCTAAAGGTTACGAAAAGATTTTTAAAGTTTCAATCCACGCCCCCGCGAAGGGGGCGACCCATGTCTCCTCTCATTCTCCGGCAGGGGATCGCTGTTTCAATCCACGCCCCCGCGAAGGGGGCGACTTAAGCAAAGACTATTTAAAAACCCTTATCGCAGTTTCAATCCACGCCCCCGCGAAGGGGGCGACACCTGTTAATGATATAGGATCGTTAGCATGGATTGTTTCAATCCACGCCCCCGCGAAGGGGGCGACCTGTCCGGTATCGATATGTTCGACCTCGAAGGTGTTTCAATCCACGCCCCCGCGAAGGGGGCGACTTTATGCGGGGTTATATGATCCACAACCTCAGAGGGTTTCAATCCACGCCCCCGCGAAGGGGGCGACCAAGAACAGCTAAAGGTTACGAAAAGATTTTTAAAGTTTCAATCCACGCCCCCGCGAAGGGGGCGACCTTACCCCTGCTGCTCTATATGGGCAGTAGGATGGTTTCAATCCACGCCCCCGCGAAGGGGGCGACAACAGCGTTACAAGAGCAGTATATAAAGATAGTAAAGTTTCAATCCACGCCCCCGCGAAGGGGGCGACTGGTTGTTATCATCATCTATAAGCAGATAGGCATTTCCTGTTTCAATCCACGCCCCCGCGAAGGGGGCGACTTACAAGATATGTTCTTATTAATCATTTATAAATAGTTTCAATCCACGCCCCCGCGAAGGTGCGATCGTCAAGAAAAATGTGATCCACGTGCCAGAAAAAAATTGATCCACCAACGCCAGGAAAAATGTGATCCACTTTGGGCTAACCGCTGGGAAAAAAGTGATCCACTAACACCCGGGAACATCT
>Ga0334886_1001701_pt1 | contig 24588 bp, 6 predicted proteins | sample GraSluR1_MG_9_FD_207232 | JGI IMG/M metagenome (GOLD analysis project Ga0334886, IMG submission 207232) | Sludge microbial communities from methane-producing bioreactor in Wageningen University, Netherlands - Granular Sludge_27_06-R1 | ecosystem: Engineered > Bioreactor > Anaerobic > Unclassified... | reverse complement strand
CTTTGCGAATTCTAAGATAAAGTCAAGCACTAATTGACAAGATTTGCATAGGTCTGTACAAAAGGGGTCCCTCTTTGTACTACAGCGAAAACCCTATTGACTAGTTTACAGCATATTGCATTGACTACCAGCTTATGATCTTTCCCTTCAGCTGTTTTTCGTTTGTAGTAGCTCCTGATCTCCGGATCCCATCGAATGGCAGAGTTGGCTCCGTTCGAGAGCAAAGCTTTAATTCGTTTGTTAGCCAGGTGACTGACCCTGGTTCTTCCTTTATACTGACCGGAGGAGTGTTCAAAAGGAGCAATCCCTGCATAACAGGAAAATTTTCGTCCATTCTCAAAGCTCTCAAAGTTATTGGTTGATACCAGGATAAAAGCTGCTATCAACAAACCAACGCCCTTGACGGAATTGGCCAGAATGAAGTTCTTTTCAAGGCTCTTATCCTCCTGTATAATGGTATGAATTTGTCGTTCAACCCGATCGATACTGGCCGTGAGTGCTTCGATCTGCACTTTTATATCCTGACTAATCTCATCAGTGTTCAAGACCTGTTCATATTGTTGATGTGCCTTAATGCTGTTCATAAAACTGGTACGAATTCTAACAAGTTGATCCCGATACGTCAGTTGTTGCTTGATACGCAATAAAGCTTTTGCCGGGAACGTGAAACTGTTTAGGTTATCTCTTTGCTTATAAGCATACTGTGCAATCCGTTGTGCATCGATCTTATCATTCTTACCCCGGGTCATTCCAACACTTCGCTTTATCTGAAGCGCTGGTTCAACGCAGTAATCGATCTCCTTGGCAGATAACCACGAAAACAGCAGTAATCCGTAAGTGCCAGTGTGCTCAAAGCAGAACAGGCTCTTTTTCGGGTCTATGGACTTATTTGTGAGCCATTCCCACATTGCTTCAAAACCTCCAAGATCATTGCGAACTCTCTTAGAGTCTCTTTGAAACTCTCCGCTCTGACTACAGACGACTAAGTCAATTGTCTCTTTGGAGAGATCTCCTCCAATAAACCATTCTTTCTCGCTAAATTTGTTCATAATCACTTTGTTTTGAACCGGAAGGGTTGCTGACTGATACCTTTAATAAGCCGCGAGCTTAAAATTCTAAATGGTCCACGCAACCTTTAAGGAGAGCCAAGGACTAATTCGCAAAAAGAGTCTTTCTCAAGCCTTTGCTTAGTTCACCTTGGCTTTCCCCGGTTTATTAACACTTTATTGACTTGCTAACAAAGAAAAGAAAAAGAAGCAAAAAGAAAAGAAAATCAAGCACTTACAACAATTCTTTCTCTTTCTTAACTCTGGGTTGTTGATGGGGCTAATCTAAAGACCCTTTGCGTGATTCTTTGCGCCTTGGCGTTAAAAAACGTGTCCCATTTGTTCAACTGTAGATCAAAGACGCAAAATTTATGTAATAGCCGGACTATCTGTACCTTCTGCGTTGATCTGCGAAATCTGCGAGAGAGAAATCTAAAGCCAGCAGGTCAGGAATAGCCGTTGGTAACGGCTATCAACGGCTGTCAACGGCTGTCAACGGATATCAGCCGTTAATATCGGATAACAACGGATAGTAACGGATATTAACGGCTGACATAGACCCCTGTGTCAGTAGCTTGCTTAAGTCATAATTCAGAAGGCATAAGTAAGAAGTCATAAGGTGGGGAGGAAGAGTGTGCCAAGGATTGGGAACGGAGGATGATGCGGTGAGTTTGAGTTTGAGAATGTGTTGAGGATGAGCCTGTCTGCCGGCAGGCAGGGAGAAGACCCTTTGCGCGTTTTGCGTTATTCTTCGCGGCTCTGCGTTAAAAATTTGAAAAACTATTTCTGTCGAATATATAACTAGGAGTTTGTCCTTATTGGGCAGATGTACCTCTCAGGCACGAAGAACACCTAGATGCACTAAGATTATCTGAGCTTCCAACTTAGTGTTCCTTAGTGCCCTCGGTGACTTAGTGGTTTTTCTCACCATCATACCAAAACACCAGCAACATAAAAAATGGTCGGCGAAAGGATCATCATTTACCCAAGATTTTCTGAGATGATTATCCCAATTTTAATCTGTGTTAATCTGTGTTATCTGCGGCAATAATGGCTGAGGTGCTCCAGTTGCTTTCTGCGCCGATCTGCGCAGATTTGCTTGGGCTTCCAGTGATATCGGATTTCCTCTGTGGCCAGGGATAGGGATAGTCATCATTTGTAAAGGGGAGGAAAACGCCTCAACCAAATTCATACACTGATCACTGAAAAAACATCCGGCCCTAAGAGGAACCGGATGCTTTGAGAATTGTCGATAAAAAAGGCCGCAACCCTATTGTTTATCGGACGATCAGCAGCTTCTTGCTTAAAGGAACTTCTCCGGATTGCTCGAAGCGCAACAGATAAGTACCCGAAGGCAAATGGCCTACCCTGATGCTAAGACTGTGCTCGCCCGAGTCCATCCAAGCGCTGTGTAATGTTTCGATCAGCCTTCCGCGGATATCCTGAAGCAGCAGCACAGCCTGGCCTTCCCCGGCAAGGTTCAGCAGCAGCTGAACATTTTCCGTGGCGGGATTCGGCCATACCGAAAGGGAAGAAGCAAGGGCTTCCATATTTACTTCCGGATGATAGAGCTTCGCTCCCGCGTAAGGCCGTGCCAATCCATCGCTGATCTCACTGTTTCCGGAGATACGCATCTGAATATCCTTCATCCCGTTCAGAGCGGCAGGATCCAGGATAAGCCGGCAAAGGACCTCACCCGCGAGAAGATCAACCGGCTGCAGGCTGAACCAGCTCAAGCGCAGCTCGTTGCCTTCACTGTTCCAGTGCATCGAACCTTCCAGGCCTTCGGCCATCTTAATATCACGTACCTGAGACGCCAGGGAGGTTTGAATGATCAGCGAGAGCGCACCGGCTTCCAGGCTGGCATCCAAAATTATGGGCAAGCCCAGCGCACGGACTTCCTCCGCAGCAATCATACCCCGGGAGGCGATCTCTACCTTAGGACTGACCTTGAGGCTGGGAATATTGGACGCATTCACGTCGCCGTAATTCAGCGTCTGAATCTCAACCCAGGGAGTAGGGCCACTTTGCCCGTTAGCCGGGATCAGGGTTTCAGGAAAATGCCAGTCGCCGGCGGCAAAGCCGGGGATCAGGCCGGTGAAACGCTGACTGATGGCCAGGGCATCGGTGGCATTGACGTAATTGCTGGTATCCACATCGGCAGCACCCAGAAATACACCCTGCAGGTTTACCAGGTTGACAAAATGCAAGGCGACCATAAGACCGTCCGTAGCATTCACACCACCCCATCCCCAGCGACCGTTCAGGGCGGGCTCAATCAGATAGGTAGCCGTATCCAGGCCGTTGAAATAGAAGAATCCGCGATCGTCGGTCAGGGTGCTGTCCACGATGGGGGAGGATTTGCTCATATCCTTCAGGAAAACCGTTGCCTGGTTGATAGGGCTGTTCCAGATATTGGCATAGGTGATGCGGCCGGCAGCCACGGCACCCGGATGATCGACAGCGATCAGGTGGGTACGGACACGCGCGCAGCCATTGGCATCCAACACACTCAGACTGTAAGCCGTATTGACCACAGGAGCCGTTTCAAGGCTGGAGCCATTGTCATTCAGGACAAAGTCCATCGGCGACCAACTGTAAGAATATGGAGGCAGCCCGCCACTCACATTGGCAGTAAGCAGGGTGGTATCCCCGGGCTGAATGGTATCTGCACCGCTGATACTCAGCGATACCGAGTCATTTACATAGACCATCACCGAATCAATGGCGGTACAGCCTTCAGCCGAGGTGACTTCCACGTAGTACTTCTGATCCTGTAAGGGGCTTACAGAAATTTGTGCGCCAGTCTGGCTGGCAGGGGACATCCACACATAGCTGTTGCCTCCGCTGGCCTGCAACAAGGCGGATTCACCCTGGCAAATGGTCTGATCGGCTCCGGCATCGGCTGCAACGGCAGGATGCACCGGAACACTGACTGAAGCTTCTGCACTGCAACCAAAGGCATCGGTTACGGTCACCGTATAGCTGGTGGGCACATCCGGACAAACGGTTTCAACAGCAGCTGTGCCACCACTCGACCAGGCATAAGATACCCCGCCCGTAGCGGTCAGATCGGTACAATCACCCGGGCAGACCGTATCAGCATAGCTGGCGCTTGCCACGGGTGCAGGGCGCACGACGACAGTGACCTGATCGGTTGCTGAGCAGCCTGTGAGGCGATCCACCACCGTTAAGGTGTAGGTGGTCGTTGTTGCGGGACTGACCATCACATATAAGCCCGATGCGCCATTGCTCCAGTAGTAGTTATGGAATTTGTTCTTCGGACCGGCTCCCAGCATCGTGCTGTCGCCGGGACAGATGGTGTCGTTGGCTCCGGCATTTGCGGCGGGCAGGGGATTTACCGTGATGGTTACATTGCCGGCCGCGGTGCAGCCATTCACATCGGTGAGGGTCACCGAGTAGGTGGTGGTTTGGGTCGGACAGGCATTGAAGGAGGCGAATTTATACCCGGTGTTCCAGCGGTAGGAGATGCCACCACTGGCTTGCAACTGGACACATTCGCCCGGACATACGGAGGTGTCGGCCGTCAGGCTGAGGGTCGGCAGCGGCAGCACAGTGATGCTGGCTGAATCCGTATTCACACAGCCATTGCTGTCTGCATAGCTGTAGTAAGCGGTGAAACTGCCTTCTCCGCTGGCATCCGTATCGAAAGCATTTCCTGTGACAAAGGCACCGCTGAAGCTTCCGCCGGCTGGCGTCGCTGACAAAGTGAGCAGTCCGCTCTGATTACAGGCCGGGGCCGGATCGGGGAAGTCCACCACAGGCAATGGAGTCACCATTACAGCGAAGCTGATGGTGCGGGTACAATTGGTGAGCAGATCGGTGTAGGTGTAATCCACGCTGTGGCTGCCCACTCCGGCGGCTTGCACATCGAAGAGGCCTGCGCTCACATAGGCGCCGCTGTAAGTTCCTGTGGCGGGGCTTCCGCCGGCAAGGACAAGGCTGGGCACGTCTTCACAAACCTGCAGGGCAGGATGCACTACCGAAGGAAGGGGATGTACGGTCATCAGCAGGCTATCTTGTGTCGGACAGGCCACACTGTCGGCAACGCTGTAATAGAGCCAATGCTGTCCCGGACCGGCAAAAGCGGGGTAGAAGTGTCCGCCTCCCACACCCGGGCCACTGAGTTGTCCACCGGCCGGGGCGACAAAGATTTTCTCCCCGGCATCATCCTGGCAGAAGACGTCTTTCGCTGCCCAGATATCGATCTGTGGGATGGGCCAGGGACCATTGTATTCTGCGGCACCGATATCCACGGTATCGTGCATCAGGCGGGTCTGGCCATAGAAATCAGTCGATGGCAGTACGAGCCCGTTGGTATCCGGATCTCCGGCATTGATCATCGGGGAGCAAGAGAGCAGGCGGAAATCTCCATTTGCCGCATCGGCGAAAAGGGGATCCACATCCACATTGCCTGTTCCGGTCCAGCCACCCTGAATATTGGAATACGTGATTATGGCAGTTCCCGGGCTGATTCCGGGAGATGAATTTGCCGTATTATTCCAGACAATACAGTTAATCAGCGTAGGATTCGATGAAAGATTCTGCAATGCACCTCCCACAACACTGGCTGAATTATCAGCAATAGTGGTGTTTATTATGTGGGGTGAACTGAGGTACATACTCAATCCACCACCTTCCGGTGCCGAATTATTTGTGATCAGGTTGTTTACCAGGGTGGGATTTGAAAACACATCAATATACATTCCCCCGGCACGGTATGGAGAAGTATTCCCCGATATGATGCTATTTGCTATCAGTGGACTGGAGCTGGAATAAAGATAGATTCCACCACCAATATAACCTGCGTTGTTATTAGTTATACTGTTATTTGTGATTGTGGGTGAACTATTGGAGGTGGCATAAATCCCCGCACCACGAGAAGAGAAACAATAACTGATCCTTGATTTGTCAATACGTAGCTTGCTGAAATTCTTTAGGTAAACACCACCGCCGAGAATAGCGGCATTCTTCGCATATTCAACTACACAATACTGGAGCAAAGAAGAATCATTTGAAGAAGGTGTATTATTGAATCGAATACCGCCCCAGCCAGTATGTGTATTAGATGCATATCCCACTGTATCGCTCGGTATAAACCGAATACTATCAGCCAGGCTACCATTTGCCAATATTCTTCCCTGAACATTTATTGTATAGTAACCACTGAACAACACCACGACCCCCGGATCAATCGTCAGGGTGGCTCCATCCGCGATATCCACATCGCAATGCACATATACCGTATCTGATGCCCAGGTGGTGTCTGAACTGATGCTTCCACCAACAATGAGGTTGCTTTGGCTTTCATAGGCTCCCATATCAATGGCACAAGAAATTACCCTGGGGTTGCCGTCGAGGTCGGTCAGGGGCAGGCCCAGGCCGGTGGTGTCCGGGGTGCCCGCATTGATAGCCGGGGATACAGGCAGTAGGCGATAGTTGTCACTGGATGCATCGGCAAAAAGGGGATCCATATCCAGGTTATTTACGAATGTCCCTGAATAGTTTGCTCCGGAACCTAATCCTGCAAATGCAGCCGGGCCACCCTCAATGATGGAATAATGAAACTCCGGATCGCTGGCATCATCATTCAAATAGATATTGTCTCCTGAAGTCCCTGCAGTATTTCCATAAAGGATGCTGTTTTTTATCACCGCATTTGAACCGGAGCTGCACACCAAGCCTCCCCCAGCATCGCTTGCATTATTATTAACGATGGTAACATTAGTCAGAACCGGAACAGATCCAAAGTCAGCATAGACTGCACCCCCTTTCCAATTGGCTACATTGCCATAATAGAGATCATTCTGGATGGCAGGCGAGCAACCAAAGACCATATTGATGGCACCGCCCAGACCCTGGCAGTAGTTGGAGTGGACAATATTCCCAGTCAATGTTGGATTGGAGGCATTAGTCAGATATAATCCCCCGCCGTTTTCACCCGATTGGTTTGCTGAAATGACATTTGATCTCAATTCAGGGGAAGAATTGTTTATATATGTTCCTCCACCATTACTAACTGCAATATTGGTATCGATAAGATTCGTCTCAAGATGACCATATTTGATCTGGTTTAAATAGATCCCCCCTCCTTGATTACTTTGATTGGTGTCAATCGTATTTCCTTCAATGATGATCCTGCAATCATAAGCATAGATTCCTCCTCCGGCATTGGTGGCATCATTGCCATTAATTCTATTCCCAACTAGTTTTGTCGTATCAGTTGTAGAATCCGGGTCATCAAAGACAACGGCAATACCACCTCCACCGGATGCTGCGGTATTTTTCACAAAGGTGTTAGAGTCTATGAGCGGGTTACACCATTCTATTGCCAATCCACCACCTTCATATTGGGAATGATTCATCCGAAATACATTATCAGTCACCCGGGCTCCCGTGGAACGAAAGATATGCAGTCCTCCACCCCAGTTGACCGATAGGTTCTCTTCAATGAGGTTGCCTGTGAGCAGTGGTGCAGCACCCCAGCGGACGGACACACCACCTCCCCATATATTCGAACTATTGCCGGTGATGGTATTCTGCAAAACAAGTGGGTTTGAACCACCTTCTATCAATAATCCCCCGCCGTGCTCAGTAGCACGATTCTCTCTTATGGTATTATTCCGGATCACCGGGTTGGAATTGACATTGATGAACACTCCACCTCCTCCAACTGCAAGGTTACGCCGAACCAGGTTGTTTTGTATGCGGAGTTTGCTGACATTGATCGCAGATATCCCGCCGAAGCCATAGGTAGCATTTCGCACATATTCAACTATAGAATGCGAAATGATGCTGCTGTCATTGGATGGCGGTGTTGAGGAGAAGCGAATACCTCCCCAGCCAGAATGTGTATTACCGGAGTATCCCGTAGTGTCGAAGGAGGTAAACAATATGGTATCAACAGCGTTACCTTCAGCCAAAATGCGCCCTTGCACATTGATAGCATAGTGATCCATAAACATCACAACCACGCCCGGATCTATTGTCAGGGTTGCTCCATCCGCGACATCCACATCACAATGCACAAATACGGTATCCGAAGCCCAGGTGGTATCTGAGGTGATCGCTCCACCCACGATGAGGTTGCTCTGGCTTTCATAGGCTCCCATATCGATGGCGCAGGAGAAAACCCTGGGATTGCCATCGAGGTCGGTCAGGGGAAGGCCAAGGCCGGTGGTATCCGGGGTGCCGGCATTTATGCAGGGAGAAGCGGGGAGAAGGCGATAGTTGCCCCCTGCTGGATTTATAAACATTGGATTCGTATCGATATTCCCGGTTCCGCTGAACCCGCCTTCAATGTTTGAATAACTAACCACAGGATTGCAATTACTGAATGTGTCTATCTGCGCTCCTGAAGATGCTGTATTCATATAAACGATTTCATTAGTAAGGATGGGGTTACAATCAACAAACATACTATAGCCTCCTCCTGAACCGGCTGAATTATTAACTACTGAATTATTTGTAAGAACAGGATTCGATGAATAATGAATTCGGAATCCTCCACCTGCAACACCAGCGGAATTCTCGGCAATAATATTGTTGTGAATCAGGGGACTATTGCTGGCAAAAACCTCGATTCCTCCACCCGTAACGTAAGCCTGGTTCGATGTAATGAGATTCCCTACTATTTTTGCATCAGAGCCATAAAGCAAACTTATTGCCCCTCCATTCGAAGTGGCCAGGTTTTTCTTGAATGTATTATTGATAATTAGTGGGGCTGAACCACGGCTATGCATCCCTCCGCCAAAAGGGGCTGTATTATATTGAATGAGCGAATTTGATAATCTGAGTTTGCTAACCCCAATAAGTGAAATCGCCCCCCCTTGAAAAGGCGAAGCAGTTTGTCCAAATTCAATAAGAGCGAAAGAAATAATGCTGGAATCGTTCGTGGCTGGCGTATTGATAAAAAGAATACCCCCCCAACCTGTATGGGTGTTTGTGGAATATCCTGTGGTATCCTCCATCGTAAACCGTATGCTGTCAGCCACCGTACCCTGGGCCAGCAGGCGGCCCTGAATGTGCAAGCCGAAGCTATCGGTGAACAGGACGAGCACACCGGGATCAATGGTAAGGGTAATACCGTTATTCACAGTAATATCACCGGTCACAAACACCGTATCCACTGACCAGGTGGTGTTGACGGCGATGGGACCACTGGCGGTGAGGGATGTGGCGCGCACGGACGAGATTGTCAGTACCAGCAGCAATGCCAGGCTCAGTAGGCTTTTCAGGAAGACAGGGGAGAGGTGTTTCATAAGGGCTTTTTAAGTTTTGTGATAGAAGCGATTGGTAATGTGCACAATGATAGGTCTATTATTTAGAATCGTTCTAAGTTGACTTTGTTAAATAAATGTTAACGGCCAGGTTTTTAAAGGTTTTGGAAGGGAATTCAGGATGCGGTGCTTGGGGTTTCGGGAGAAGGAGAGGCCTCTTCGCGCCCTTTGCGTGATTCTTTGCGCATTAGCGTTAAAAAACGTGTCCCATTTTTTCAACTGTAGATCAAAGACGCAAAATTTATGTAATAGCCGGACTATCTGTACCTTCTGCGTTGATCTGCGAAATCTGCGAGAGAGAAATCTAAAGCCAGCAGGTCAGGAATAGCCGTTGGTAACGGCTATCAACGGTTATCAACGGCTATCAACGGCTGTCAACGGCTATCAACGGATATCAACGGATATCAACGGATATCAACGGATATCAACGGATATCAACGGATATCAGCCGTTAATATCGGATAACAACGGATAGTAACGGATATTAACGGCTGACATAGACCCCTGTGTCAGTAGCTTGCTTAAGGCATAATTCATAAAGCATAAGTAAGAAGTCATAAGGTGGGAAGGAAGAGTGTGCCAAGGATTGGGAACGAAGGATGATGCGGTGAGTTTGAGTTTGAGAATGTGTTTGAGGATGAGCCTGCCTGCCGGCAGGCAGGGAGAAGACCCTTTGCGCGTTTTGCGTTATTCTTCGAGGCTCTGCGTTAAAAAATTGAAAAACTATTTCTGTCGAATATATAACCAGGAGTTTGTTCATATTGGACAGATTTACCACTTAGGCACTGAGAACACGTAGAAACACTAAGAATATCAGTACTTTCAACTTAGTGATCCTTAGTGCCCTATGTGACTTAATGGTTTTTCGTACAATCACCCGAAAATACCAGCTGCATAAAAACTGATCAGCGAAAGAATTATCATTTAGCCCGGATTTTCTGAGATGATTATCCCAATATTAATCTGTGTTAATCTGTGCTATCTGTGGTAATAACAAAGTAGCAAGACAAGCGGGGAAAACGGACAAGCGGACAAGCGGCAAATCTGTACAGTCATAAGAATAACGGTAAAAGGCATAAGGCGAAAGTTGGGAGATGGAGAAGCCCACTTTGCGTCCATTGAGTTTTCTTTGCGATCCCTGCCGTTAAAAAAAGCACGTGCGCCTACCTGCCGGTAGGCAGGCGAGTCCGAGTGCGAGTGCGAGCACGAATTACCCAGCCCCGAAGAGGGGGCTTATAAGTCATAAGGAGGGAGTTAGGAATGACCACCCGGTGCGCCTCTGTGAACCCTCTGAGGTTTCCGTGTGACCTTTTTTTCATAGCTTTTCTTGCACGGAGGTGCACGGAGCACGTGCGCCTACCTGCCGGTAGGCAGGCGAGTCCGAGTGCGAGTGCGAGCACGAATTACCCAGCCCCGAAGAGGGGGCTTATAAGTCATAAGGCAGAATTCATAAGGAATAAGTCATAAGGAGGGAGCTAGGAATGACCACCCGGTGCGCCTCTGTGAACCCTCTGAGGTTTCCGTGTGATCTTTTTTTCATAGCTTTTCTTGCACGGAGGTGCACGGAGAAGACACAGAGGTTCCCGTAGGAGAATTCATTGTTTGGAGAACATTCCCACCCCCTCCTGGTCTCACTTCAACTGCCCACGCCCACAAAAAAAACCGGGGTACTTTCAGAAATCCCAAATAAGCCTACATTTGCATCCTGATCAATTTTCTGATTATTATGGACGAAGGCCCTTATCCTCGAAAAACATTGCGAACCTAAACCGCTGAGGAACTTTATTTCCCTGCGGTTGCCAAACCAAAGGAGATAAAGATATGATGGATCTTCTTGAAAAAATCCAGGCTTACATTGACGAGCAGCAGTGGAAAGCGCTGCGCCAGGAACTCATTCACCTTGAACCGGTCCAGGTTGCTGAGATCATAGAAGAGCTCAGTGAGAAGGAAGATATCATTGTCTTCCGCCTTCTGCCCCGTGAACTGGCCAAGGAAACTTTCCAGAATCTTTCTCAGTATCAACAGGAGCAGGTCATCGAAGCATTAGCTCAAAATGTACACCGGCTTTCCAGCCTGCTCAACGATCTGGATCCGGACAACCGTACTGCCTTTTTCGAAGAGCTGCCCGGTGAAGTTACCCAGCGCCTCCTACAATTACTCTCTCCGGAAGAGCGACGCATTGCCACCCAATTGCTGGGTTATCCCGAGGAAAGCATCGGGCGATTGATGACGCCTGAGTTTGTGGCGGTGAAGCCCCACTATACCATTAGCGAAACCCTGAAGCATATCAGGCATTACGGAAGCAAGTCGGAAACCCTGAATGTTATTTATGTGGTGGACAACCAATGGAAACTATTGGACGATATTCGCATCAGCGAAATATTGCTGGCCCAACCCGAGCAGACCATTGCCGAGCTGATGGACCACCGTTATGTTTCCCTGAGTGCTTTTGACGACCAGGAACAGGCTATTCGTGAGTTTCAGGACCACGACAGGGTTGCCCTGCCAGTTAAAGATTCCGGTGGGGTTTTGGTGGGGATCGTCACCTTCGATGATGTGATGGATGTGGCCGAGGAAGAGAGCACGGAAGACTTCCACAAGTTTGGTGCCTTCCAGGATGCCATTGTCGATCCGCTCAAAGCGCGGGTGAGCATACTCTACAAGCGCAGGATATTCTGGTTGAGTGCGCTGGTGTTTATGAATGTTTTCTCCGGGGCTGCCCTGGCGGCCTTTGAAAACACTATTGCGGCTATGGTCTCGCTGATGTTCTTCCTTCCTCTGCTGATCGCCAGCGGGGGAAATGCCGGGGCACAATCGGCCACCCTGATGATCCGCTCCCTGGCTACGGGTGAGGTCATTGTTAAAGACTGGTTCAGGTTGTTGGCTAAGGAAGTGCTGGTTTCTTTCCTTTTGGGCATCACAATGGCCGTAGCAGTCAGCATTATTGCCAGTCTAAGGGCGCCGGAGATCATTGTGGTGGTGGTGAGCACGATGATCCTGACGGTAATGACCGGCAGCCTTATCGGATTGCTGCTCCCCTTCATTTTCACACGGCTCAAGCTGGACCCTGCTGCTGCCAGTGCACCCCTGATCACCTCCCTGGCAGACATTTCGGGGGTATTGATTTATTTCTCCATCGCTTCCTGGTATCTTGGCATCTGATCCTGCCTATTGCCTGCTGCGCATTACAGGCTGATCCCCGGCCTGTTTCATCGAGAGCTGAATCCGTTTGCGTTCCACCTCCACCCTGGTCACCTTCACCCGCACCTGCTGATGCAGCTTCACCACTTCATTGGGATCTTTGATAAAGCGCTGTGCCATCTCACTGATATGCACCAGGCCGTCCTGATGCACCCCGATATCTACAAAAGCCCCGAAAGCCGTGATGTTGGTCACGATACCTGGCAGCTCCATCCCTTCCCGCAGGTCTTCGATGCTGCGCACACCCGGATCAAAAGCAAAGGAAGTGAATTTCTGTCGCGGATCCCGGCCCGGCTTTTCCAACTCCTTCATAATATCCTCCAGGGTGGGCATCCCTATCTTCTCCGTGACATAGTCTTCCAGCCGGATCTGTTCACGCCATTTCTTTTCCTGCATCAGGTTGGCCACGCTGCATTGCAGGTCAGCAGCCATTTTTTCCACAATGGGATAGGCTTCCGGATGCACGGCACTGGCATCCAGGGGGTGGGTCCCATCGCGGATGCGCAGGAACCCGGCGGCCTGTTCAAAAGCCCGGGGACCAAATCGCGCCACCTTCAGCAGCTCAGCCCGGCTTGAAAAAGCGCCCCGGCTGTCCCTGTGCGCAACAATATTCCCGGCCAGTACCGGGCCTACCCCACTCACATAGGCCAGCAAATGCGGGGAAGCCGTGTTTACTTCCACCCCCACAGCATTCACTGCACTCTCCACAACTTCTGTCAGGCTTGATTTCAATGCCGTCTGATCCACATCGTGCTGATACTGTCCCACCCCGATGGATTTGGGGTCGATCTTCACCAGTTCTGCCAGGGGGTCCATCAAGCGACGTCCTATGCTCACTGCGCCCCGAACCGTCACGTCGTAGTCCGGAAACTCCTTGCGTGCCACATCGGAAGCAGAATAGACGGAAGCGCCATTCTCACTGACACTCACAGCGTGTATATCCCGGCTAAATGGGATCTGACGGATCAGGTCCTCCGTTTCCCGCCCGGCAGTGCCATTTCCAATGGCGATGGCTTCGATCTGATAGGCGTCGGTAAGGTGCAGTATCTTATGCATTGCCTGCCGGACCTCCCGGCGGGGTGGATGGGGGTAGATGGTTTCGTTATGCAGGAGGCGCCCGTTCTCATCCAGGCATACCAGCTTGCACCCGGTTCGATAGCCGGGGTCGATGGCCAGTACCCTTTTGCGTCCTAAAGGAGGAGCCATCAGCAATTGACTGAGGTTCTCAGAAAAAACTCCTATGGCACGCTTTTCTGCTTTCTCTTTAGCCCAGCTGCGCATCTCATTCTCCAAAGACGGCTGCAGCAGGCGCTTCCAGGCATCTTCCAGGGCGGTCTTCACCTGAACTGCGGAGGCATTCGTATTTTTCACAAAGAGCGGATAGAGCCTTTCCAGGGCCATTTCTTCCGGAGGCGAGATATGCAGTCGCAGGCATCCCTCCCTTTCTCCCCTGAGCACTGCCAGCACCCGGTGTGAAGGGGCTTGATGCAGTGTTTCCGAATACTGAAAATAATCGCTGTACTTCTGCCCCTCTTCTTCCTTTCCCTTTACCAGGCTGCTTTGCATATTGGCCCGTCTGCGAAAGAGCTGACGCATTTTTTCCCGCGCCCGCACATCCTCGCTGATCCATTCGGCAATGATATCCCGGGCACCCGCCAGGGCCTCCTGCTCATCCTTCACCCCTTTCTCTTCATTCACAAAGCTGGCCGCCCTGTGTACCGGATCCTGCTCTTTCTGGTCCATCAGTACCCTGGCCAGGGGTTCCAGACCCTTTTCCCTGGCCATTGTGGCCCGCGTCCTCCTTTTGGGCTTGTAGGGCAGGTATAAATCCTCGAGTCGCTCCAGGGAGTCGGCCGCCTGGATTTCCTGCTCCAACTCCAAACTCAACTCATCCTGACTGCGTATACTCTCAAGGATGTAGAGCCGACGTCTTTCCAACTCTCTCAGACGGATCGCACCTTCGCGCACCGCACGAATCTGCACCTCATCCATTCCCCCTGTCATCTCCTTCCGGTAGCGCGCTATGAAAGGAACAGTGGCTCCATCACTTAATAAAAGCAGGGTATTGGAAACCTGCCGAAGGCTGAGTTGAAGCTCCTGCGCGATACGCGGGGCAGGATCATAGGACGGCTCAGCGTTTGCCGTCCGGGAATTGTCCGAAAACCGTTTTGTCATTCTTTACAAACTCTCCAATAATAATGTGATTACTCCACCTTCCTTTGATCCGACGCATACGGGCCACGTCAAAGTGCTGCTCCATCCAGCTCAGCAAGCGGGCCGTTGCGTGTGCGCCTTCCTTATCGGACACCATACGGTTAAACAACACCATACCGGGACGGGACGTGATTCGGGCCAGCTGCCGAATGAAGGCCTCCTCCTGCAAAGCAGCAGGAACCTCAGATCCGACATACACATCCACGATGATCAAGCCGTATTCCCGATCGCATTGCCTGACATAATCCAGCGCATCCGACTGAACGATATCCAGGTTTTCATACTTATCCAGCTCAAAATACTTACGGCCGGCTTGCAGCACGATGGGATCGATTTCAACTCCGGTCACCGGGACATCCCACTGCCACTCCTTACGGAAAATATGCATCAGCGACCCTGCGCCCAGGCCCAGGATTAGTGCCGGTTCCAGTTCAATCACCTTTAAGGCTTCATCCTTCAGCACACGCTGCATCACCTTGTGCAGGCTGCCGAAGCTGTAATTTGAAGTATCAGAATTCAGGACCGGCTTGCCACAGAGCAGGCTCACTTCCAGTGTCCCGCTAAGCGGACTTTCATAAGATTCCAGGGTCTCGCTCCTGAACCAGGAGCGGAATCGCTTTAAGGCAGAAGGCATAAGAGGGATTTTGGTAAAAATACAAAAAAGAACAATCTACCTGATTAGCACAATTTTGCCTGTTCTACGATGGGATCGCTGGATGGCCACATCGGCCCTGCCGGTATACTCGATCACATAATTATACACCCCTATGGGGGCCTCTTCTCCCTTATGCCGGCCATCCCAGGGCAAACGGATGTCTGTGGCATTGTATACCAATTCTCCCCAACGATTAAAAATCCATATCTCATAGGCATATAAATCCGTGGAGGCTTTCACCTCAAAGAATTCATTCAGCCCATCCCCATTGGGCGTAAAAGCATTGGGTATCCATATATCTGTGCAGGGGTAGAGTATCAGGGTATCGCTTTCCGGACAAACGCCATTGTCCACAAAAACCCAATATGTTCCGGGCTCGGTGACAATATAGAAGGGTGTCGATGAACCATCCTGCCATTCAACATAAGTAATGCTGCTGTCGGAAGGGATTTCAAGTAAGATTTCCTCCCCGCTGCAATAATGGCGATCCGGACCCAGGTCAAGCCGGATGCGATCCAGCACGGTAATCTCTATCTCGAGTGTATCGCTGCATCCCTGGGCGCTGAATCCCACCAGGGTATACACTGTCGTCCAGGAGGGAGAGGCGATCACGGTACCGCTGGTATCGGAGTTCAATCCCGATTTTGGATACCATAGCCAGTGCTCCGCTCCGCTGGCCTGAATCTCCACCGTTTCGCCCCGGCAGATTACGGGATCGTCGAGGGCGGCCAGGATCACAGGAGGCGGATGGACCGTAAGCTGGACATCAATGCTGTCGATGCAGCCAAAAGCATTCTCGCCACTAAGGGTATAGAGGGTACTCGTAAGGGGTGAGGCGATCACCACTGCACCCGCCGTCGTATTCAACCCGGATGCCGGACTCCATTGATAATTCGTTCCACCTGTGGCTGTAAGGACAATGGATGCACCTGCGCAGATTTCAGGATTCGAAGGGTCAACGGCAAGCAAGGGTAAAGGATGCATATCCACCCTTACAGAATCGCTGGCACTGCAGCCGTTTTCCGTGGCTGTCAGATAGAAGGTTTGCGCGGTATTCAGTGTTGCGACAGGGTTTGCAATCAGGGGATCATCCAGGAAAGTCGCCGGAGCCCATTGATAGCTTGTGCCTCCGCTGCCACTGAGCTGGAGCGGGATGCCGGGACAGATACTGGTATCGGGACCGGCATCGACCAGCGGAAGGGGGATAACTGTCAGATAAATACTATCCGAGGCACTGCATCCCAAAGCACTTACCGCGACATAGTACATCTGGCTGGCTGCGGGTGAAGCCCAGGGGTTGAATACATTGACGGCACTCAAGCCACTGGCAGGACTCCAAAGGTATTGCGTGCCCCCGCTGGCATTCAAACGGATGCTGTCACCGGCACAGAAGCTGGTATCCGGACCGGCTTCGGCCAGGGGCAGCGGAATAACTTCTACTTCTACGCTGTCCACCGCTTCGCACAGTCCAATGCTCACACTCACATAATAGGTGGTGGTATTGGCAGGAGATACGGTGACCTGGGCTGCAGTTGAAGCCGGCACGGTACTCCAGACGTAAGTTCCTCCGCCTGATACATTGAGTACCGCATCGTCTCCCTCACAAATAGCCGTGTCCTGGGTCAGTACGATCTGGGGCAGTGGATCCACATTGACCGTAACACTATCCACCGCACTGCATTGTCCATCCGAAACACTCACATAATAGATTGTCGTATTTGCCGGGCTGACATTGATCTGTGCGCTGGTTTGCACCGGGATGGTACTCCAGGTGTAGGATGTGCCCCCGGAAGCTGTCAGCAGGGCTGAAGCCCCGGCACAAATACTGGTATCCTGACCTGCATCCGCCGGCGGCAGGGGCAAGACATCCACATAGACGCTGTCGGTACCCGTACATCCATTATCACTGACGGTGAGATAATAAAAGCCGGAAGCGGCTGGAGAAGCCATAGGCTGTGCGACGGTGGTCGAGGACAATCCGCCAGCGGGTGCCCACAACCAGGAAGTGCCTCCCTGTCCGTGTAAGGCTACGCTGTCATTCAGACAGACCACGGTATCCTGACCGGCATCCGCCACGGGATTAGGTTTGGGGTGCACCCGCACACTGTCCGATGCTTCACACAATCCATCGCTCACACTCAGGTAATAATAGACTGTATCGGCCGGCTGTACATAGATGGATGGTGTTGTGGCACCTGTACTCCAAACATAGCTCAGGCCACCGCTGCCTGTAAGCTGGACGCTGTCGCCCACACAAAAGGCCGTATCCGCACCCGCATTGGCAGGTGGCAAAGCCTGTACCTGTACATTCACCCCGGCTGAGCTGCTGCAGCCATTCTCTTCCACTGTGAGGGTGTATAATGTCGTCACCGTCGGGAAGGCCAAAGTCTGCGAAGCATTGGGTGCCGATAAACCGGCTTGCGGTGACCAGGCGTAGCTTCCTCCTCCTCCGCCTGCAAGAAAGGCCGTATCTCCGGCACAAATGGTGGTGTCCTGGGAGAGGGTAATGACAGGAAGCGGAATCACTTCTACAAAAACACTGTCGGCTGCGCTGCAACCCTGATCACTCACCGTGACGTAATACATTGTGGATGCCGTAGGGAAGGCAAAGGGGTTGTCAATATTGGATTGGCTCAGGCTGAGGGCGGGACTCCACAGGTAGCCGCTGCCGCCCGAGGCCTGCAATTGCAGGCTGTCGCCGGCACAAAGGCTGCTGTCGGGCCCGGCATCCGCCACAGGCAAGGCGATGGGCGATACCTGCACCGTATCACTTGCTGTACAAATGCCATCGCTTACCGTCACCCCGTAGAGGGTAGGGATCACCGGCGCCACAGTGATGCTCGCCCCGCCCATTCCGTTGCTCCATAGATACGAAATACCTCCGCTGGCAGTCAGGCTCACACTGTCCCCCGCACAGTAGAAGGTATCATTGCCCGCAAAGGCGGGAGGCAGCGGCAGGACGACCACGTTTACGCTGTCCACGCTGCTGCAGCCGCTTTCAGTGACCGTCACATAATAGGTTGTGGTGATTGCCGGACTGGCCTGCGGATTTGCAATACCCGGCAAAGATAGCCCCGCCGTCGGGCTCCATTGATACGTGGTGCCCCCGGAGGCAGAAATCGTGGCGGTATCTCCGGAACAGATCGCGGTATCCCCAAAGGTCAGCACCGTGGGTTGAGGCAGGACATCTACGGTATAAACCGTATCATCTCCGCAACCCGTCACATCCAGATAGCTGTAATGGATCGAAAGGTTGCTGCCGCTTCCCGCAAGGGCGGGATCAAAGAGGGCCACCCCCGGGTTGATATTCGTAATGCCCGGGCCAGTGAATACTCCGCCAACCGATGGCTGGCCAAAGAGCGTATCGATGGGATCATTCACACAATAGGACGATTGCAGACCAAGAATCTCGGCATCGGGTTGGGGATGCACGATAATGTATGCCGTAGTATCGGTCGCACAGCCATTGGTGTCGGTGAAAAGATAACTCAGGTCGTATGGCCCGCCGGCTCCCGCGATCCAGGGTCGGAACCAGGCGCTTCCGTTGAAATTGTTCTGTAAACCAGTGCCGGTGAAAGTTCCCCCCGGCCAGGGAGTGGCAGTGATCAGGAAAGCGTTATCCTTCTCACAAACCCCATTGGGCACCACACTCATCGTGAGCTGAGGCAGCGGATATACGGTCACATAGCCGGAATCCTGCACACGGCAGCCATTTCCATCGGTCAGACTGAAATAATACATCCCTTCCATTGTAAGCTGGGCTGCAGGAATAACGGTATCATAGATCTGTGCATTGAAGCCTGAAGGTCCGGTCCATAGCGCCTGGTAGGGTGCCACGGTTCCGCCGCCGGGAACGATATCCGACAGCAGGGCGATCAGGTTGTCTTCACACACAGGATTGGAAATGATCGTCTGAATCTGCGGCAAAGGCAGCAAAGTGATCAGGATGCTATCCACGGCAGTACATCCATTGGAATCAATGGTTTCCACCACAACTGCTCCGGCAGCATTAGCCTGCCATAAGATATGTGATGCCTGGGAGAGTGGCAGGCTGTCCCAGCGGTACCAGCTTCCCCCACTGGCGGTCAGGGTAATCGTATCCGCCGGGCAAAGGCTGGTATCGGGTGAAAGAACCAGGACAGGGTTGGGGAAGACTTCGACGCTTACATAAACTGTGTCCCAACGCAAGCTGTCGGTAACAATGCAACGATAGTCGGTTGTATTGGCAGGAGAAACCTGCACCAGGCTATCCTGCCCGATCACCGGGCCATTGAGGATTTCCCATTGATAGAAGTATTGTCCCGTTCCCCCGCTGACATAGACCACCAGGCTGGAGGAATCTCCCGGACAAACCCCATCCGGATTTGCGCTGAAGCTGTCCACCTGCATCGGTCCGCCGGTGATAAATACGGTCATACTATCAATGCCGCCACAGCCACTGAGCACATCCGTCACGCTGAGATAGAAGGTGGTATTGGCGGTCATTGGCAGGGTGGAAGGCTGTGCCAGGCCGGGATTATTCAGAAGGGCCGAAGGATTCCAGGCGTAGCTGTATGGCCCGGCGCTGCCTGAAGCGCTGCCATATAGCACAGTATCAGACCCGTAGGAGACAGTCACATCAATACCCGCATCCACGAGAGGCACAGGATTCACGCTCACCTGGACCGTGGCCAGATTGCTGCATCCGTTGCTGTCTGTTACATTCACTTCATAGAGGTAGGAGGACGAAGCTTGCAACAGGATGGTATCCCCGAATTGGGGCGGCACTGTATTCCATTCATAAGTGCTACCCCCACTGGCGTAAAGCTCGAGGCTTTCGCCCGCGCAAATGCTGGTATCAGGCCCTGCCATCACAATTGGCAAGGGATGTACTTCAATCAGCATACTGTCTTCCGCGCCGCAGTTTTGTTCTGTTACCGTCAAATAATACATTGTTGTTGTTACCGGAGAAGCCCAGGGATCCGGAATATCCTGCTGACTGAGGCCTGCCCCCGGCGACCAGAAATACTGGGAGCCTCCGGAAGCCCACAACTGAATACTGTCACCCGCACAAATGGCGGTATCCGGGTGAAGGACAGGTATAGGAAGCTGCGTCACACTGATGGTGACGCTGTCCATCGCACTGCAACCATCCAGGCTCACAAAAACAGCATATTGTGTCGTCATCGGGGGTGAGACGGTATTCTGGGCAGTCTGCGGACCATTGGTCCACTGGTATGTACCTCCGCCAGCGGCGATCAGCGTAATGCTTTCTCCGGCACAGAGGGTAGTATCGCCCGGGCTGATGGAAACCTGGGGATCCGGCAATACGGTGATATGGATCAGGCTATCCAGCACCCGTGTACAGAAATGCAGGGTGTCTTCTGCAATGATCTCAAAATATCCGCCCGTAAAGGCCGGGGGCACCGCAAATACCAAAGTTCCTCCATTGCCCGCCTGGGGCGAGGAGAAGGATTGCTGGCTCTGGGTTTCGATCAGGGTATATTGAATGCCGTCCTGGCTGTTTTCCAGAGAAATATAGAGGCTGTCATAGCTGCAAAGCGAATCGCCGTGCTGTAAGGTGAGCACAGGTACTGAAGAGAAGAGTGAATCCTTCAGGCAGCGCACCGAAAGGGCCCGGCCTTTGTCATTGAACAACCTGCCCACCCCGCTTTGGTTCCAGTTCAGCTCCCGCTTCCAGGCCTGGCCTGAGGTGGCGCCACTGCCACTGGATGAAGACCAGAAATGGGCGTAGGCGCCCTGGTTTTGATACGCTGACAAAGGAAGGGCCTGCCCGGAAGCATAGACATTTAAGCCGAGGGCATTGTTGCCCTGTCCGTTGTTGTTCCATCCTGTCAGTGATTTCCAGCGGTAGCCGGCATCTGTACCCCGGTATCCGGTATTGTCCCATACGGCATTGCCGGGGCCGAAGCCATTGTCCGAAGCACCTTCCAGCGCTTTCCAGTCATTATCCGTGGGAATGCGCCAACCAGGAGGACAAAGCCCCTGGTTCATTGCAGAGGAAGCATAGCTCATCATCTCATCCCAGGTATATAAACCACCGTATAAGTCACAATTGGCGGGGATGTTGTCGTAGCAATATTTTTCAGCCAGTGCATTATTGCTCTGGGTTGAGGATAAGGGGATCATCGCCCCGTAATCCAGATTCTCCCCCATCCAGCACTGAGTGCCGATCTGCACAATATCATAGGATTTCCCATCCCGCGGATCAACCATCGGGGAAGCACAGCCGGGCACTACGGCCACCGCCGCACCCAGGCCGTAAGGCAAGGGGTGTACACTAAGGTTGAGGGAGAGAATACTGTCGCACCCATTGCTGCTGATAAGCGTATCGGTGAAGATGCCGGCCTGGGTATAAGGGTAGTTTTCAAAGAAGAAGGTATCTCCTTCACATATCTCCGCATAAACCGTATCGTAGGAAAGCGGCAATACGTCCACCCATACCGAGGCCGAATCGCTGCAACCATTGGTGGTCACGGTAACGGTGTATTGGTAAAGGATGGTCGGGTACATCGTCAGGCTGTTCCCGAAAGCCGGGGGCATTGTATTCCAGGCATAGTGCTGTCCGCCGCCAGCAACAAGGGTAATGCTGCTGCCATAACAAATGGCGGTATCCTGGGTCAGGCTGACCTGGGGCAAGGGGGTCACCACAATCTCTATCAGTGTATCCAAGAGACGTTCACACCCAAAAGCCATATCCATTGCGAATATCTCATAAGCTCCCGGCGCCGTGAAAGGAGGAATCACAAAGGTCAGGGTATCTCCATTGCCCATCCCGACATCCGTGAAGGCAGGGGGTGTATTGGTATCATACAGGAAATACTCCACCCCGGGCTGAGAGCTGAGGATGTGGATGTATGCTTCTTCTGTTTCGCAAATGCTGTCGGAATGCCATATCTGGATGGCACCCGGAGGATTGATGAGGGTGTCCTTCACACAACGCACCGAGAGCGCGGCTCCCGGATTTTCAGGAGAACGGAAAACCCGGTTCTGCGACCAGTTCAGCAGCCGACGGAAGGGCTGAGATGTGACAGGATCTGTGGAAGAGGTCCAGAATGACCCCAGTTCTATCAGCCCGACAAAGCTGCCGGTAGGATTCAGGTTGCCCCCGGGTCTGGCCGTGAAACCATAGCCATTGATCCCACCGCCAAAATTGGCCCACAGAAGGCTGTCCTTCAACTGATACCCGGCATCATAGCCCCGCCAAGCGACATTGTCCCATTCGGCATTGCCCACACCAAATACTCCATCGACCCTTCCTTCCAGCACTTTCCACTCATTATCCGAGGGGATATGCCATCCCGGAGGGCATACCCCCTGTATCCCGGCTGTGGATGCATATTGCATCAGCTCTTCCCATTGGTATAATCCGCCAAAACTATTGCAGGAAGAAAGCTGGTTGGCATAGCAGTATTTTTCAGCCACCCCATTGTTTCCCATCTGGTTGCTGCTGTTGATCATCGTCCCGTAATTCAGGTTCTCCGCCATCCAGCATTGGTTTCCGATCAGGGTGGTTTCATAGATGCGGCCATCGCGGGGATCCACCAGGCTGTCGGTACAATTGGAAACCGAAGGGATGGCAGGAAGGATGGCCCAGGGAGCGGGGTAAATGGTGAGGTGGACGCTTACAATGCTGTCGCAGCCGCTGGAAGCAACCAGGGTATCATTGTAGGTCCCCGACTGGCTGTAAAACTGTCCGGCGATCTCCAGGCTGTCGCCCTCGCATATTGTATCAAAGGATTGGGTAAAGACCGGGGGAATGACCGTGACCAGGCTTTGGGCGGAATCAACACAAGCATCCAGGCTTACCGTAACCGAATATTGGTTTGTTGCGGAAGGACTTACGTTCACCGAAGCCGCACTCGAAGGTGGTATGGTATTCCAAAGATAGCTTTGCCCACCACTTGCAGTAAGTTGGGTTGTTTCACCCTGACAGATCAGGCTGTCGCCAGTGATGCTGATAAGAGGCAGGGGAAGGCGGTGAATATGGATGAGGGTGTCCAGGTATCGGAAGCAGCCGGAAAGGGTGTCCACCGCCAGGATGTGGAAAGTAGTGGCCGCAATACCGCCAGGAATCGCGAATGTCAGGCTGTCGCCATTGCCGTAAGCACTGGTGATAAAGGAGGAAGGAATCGTCGTGTCGGAAAGGAAATATAGTATCCCTGGTTGTGAAGGCAGGATGTGCAGGCTGGTGGACTCGTTTTCGCAGAGGGTGTCCCTGGCCAGGATCAATTCCAGCGAATCTCCCGGGAAGCAGTTGCACACACAGCTGGAAGTGTACAGACTTGCCATTTCAGCGCTGCTCAGTGCCCTGCCAAAGATGCGTACATCATCCATTGCTCCGCTAAAGCGTTCGTCGGTCACATTGCCCTGTCCGGAGAAACGCAATGGTTCATTTGTGTAAAAGGATTTGGTATCGCTGAAGCTGCCATCCGGAAGCCCGTTCACGTAAAAGGTATAATTGTTTCCGCTGCGCGTAACGGCCACCATTTGCCAGGTATTGAGTTGTATGGGCGTATTGCCGTAATAGCGCAGGGTCGGATGATTTGTCTCGAAATTAATCCTCGGGGAATTGCTGTTTGAAGGGTCCAGTGCCACCCTGAAAAGCCAGGAACCATCATCTCCGGTATGCTTGGTAAGGATGGCATTCAGACCCATATTCCCAGGGAAGTCGGTAGGATATATCCAGGCCACCAGCGTGAAATCCTGGGATCCGAAATCCAATTCCGGGGCGTGGGGCACTACAATTTCATCATTGATCCCGTCAAATACCAAGGCGGCATTTGCCAGTCCCGAGCGATTGGTGCTACCCACAGGGGCATTCAATATCCCGTGTAAGGCATTTCCACTGCCATCCTGTGCATTCCCATCCAATGGATAACAGGCAATCAGGGAGGTGTCCAGAACCGTCTCTCCCACATCCACCGGCAAAGGCCAGGTTTGGATAGTGATGCTGATGATAGAATCACAGCCCGCCTGGGTTACCGTAGAGTCAAAATAAAAGCCCGGCTGGCTGTACCATTGGTTGTTAAGATAGACGGAATCGCCTTCACAAAAACTGGTATCGATATAAGAAACCACGCCCGGCAGGGTATTGATCTGGATGGAAGCCGAGGCGCTGCAATTGCTGGCAGTAACTGTTACCGTGTATAAGGTGGTGTCCTGCGGATAA
>Ga0334886_1001690_pt1 | contig 24715 bp, 23 predicted proteins | sample GraSluR1_MG_9_FD_207232 | JGI IMG/M metagenome (GOLD analysis project Ga0334886, IMG submission 207232) | Sludge microbial communities from methane-producing bioreactor in Wageningen University, Netherlands - Granular Sludge_27_06-R1 | ecosystem: Engineered > Bioreactor > Anaerobic >... | reverse complement strand
TTCATTTTTCAACGGATTGCTGTTTAATAAAGTGTACTTATTTACCCCTGTCTGTATGAGCGGAAAACTGGTATAGGTAGTGAACATTTTTTCTTCTTTCTTCTCTGTGTCGCAGAGGACCTCAAGGATGCCTTTGTTTTCTCTCACCATAAGCCTTTCTTGGCCTGAAACATATATGCCAAGCAATGATATGCCCTGCAGGTCCTCTGAATTTGATGATGATGGGGTACAGAAGATGAAGAGCGAAGCCAGAGTAAAAATTAAACTCTTAATAAACCGTGCTTTGAACTTGTACATCATGCAGCCCTCCATTTCTTTAACTATGAATACATAACATTTTACCTCACACGATACCTCTTTACATCGGTGAATTAAATATATTAGGTTATTACATTAAAACAAGGGACTGTGCAAATGATAGAATTAACACAGAAGTCATTGTTGAAGAAGGTGTCTTGGAGTCTCTTGCAAACAGATCGGCAGTCAAGGCAAGAAAGAAGACATCATAACGAAGTTGAGCACGTTTCAGCCATCAAAGTACAAGGTCTTCTGATCTTCTCCTGATGAAAGCTATCTTTAAGGAGACTCTGCACGGGATTGGGGCGAAAGAGAGCGAGACTGTCATTTTTTAAAAACAGAGGGGTAAAGGAAGATCCCATGTATAACAACAAAAGCATTTTGAATTTCCTCAAACTTATTTGCCTCACCTTTATCTTCATCATTCTCCCGTTAGGGAGTGAGATCCTTCATGCTGCGACCGAAAGCGGTTCCGCCGGCCTTTCCGTACAAGACGATTCACTGTGGCTGAAGATAGTTAAAAGCGAGTACACCCTGTATGTAATGAAGGGTGATGAAACAATAAAGAAGTACTTTGTTGCCGTCGGAAGGAATACGGGACAGAAAGAACGTTCAGGGGACAACAGGACGCCTGAGGGCAGCTTTGAGGTATCGCAGATACAGAACTCAACAGGTTGGGTACATGACTTCAGGGACGGAAAAGGAATGATAAATGGGGCATACGGTCCTTGGTTCATCCGACTAAAAACTCCCTGGAAAGGCATAGGGATCCATGGGACCCATGATCCTGATTCAATTGGCAAAGATATAACAGAGGGCTGCATCAGGCTTAAAAACACGGATATGAGAGAGTTGAAGGAAAATTACATCAGAATGTTGATGAAAGTCCTGATCTCTAAGTAGGGTCGAGATTTTATGTCAAAAGACAAAAACTTGAACGAGCAATATTATTAGTATTGATGATTTTCAGAGTAAAATACACATTTGGATCGACTATTATGTGTAATCTTCATAGACATAAAATAAGAAATATTACTAGATAGTTTTTGCATGTAATACCAATTTTAAGTATCTCCTAAGTGGTAGAATGTTCGAGTATGCTATCCGTAGAGAGGATTGATAGAGACAATGCACGTTTCTGCTGACCCTTCAAAAGTGCGCTCACTGAACCTTTTCGTTTTTTTGTTTGTCATTGCAGCGTTGTTCATTTTTCCTTCAGCTTCAGCTGCTCAGGAACGCATAGAAGAAAAGGTAGGGAAGCTTCTTGTAAAAGAGTTCGACCCTGAAAAACTTACAGTCCAGGCGACAGGCGGAGGGAGCTTTCTTTATGCCAAGGCAACAGGGATAGTTATCAAAGGCGTAAGGATCGAGAGCGTCTCTCTCTACGCAATGATGAAGGAACCCCCCAACGAAATTGATGAAAATGATGAAAACCATAAGTATAAGCTGGCAGACATGATCCATTACTCAAGGGGGGAAGTTGTGCTCCTTGAAAAAGACTTCAGAGAGTACACGAGTAAAGAGATGGAAGACATCAAGGGATTCAAAAACCTTGAATGCGACTTTTCAAAGAACGGCATACGTGTATCAGGGTCCTACGTTGCGACATTCCTTTTTACATTCAACATAAGGATGGAGGTACTTTCCAAACTCTCCTTTGACGAGAGAGGACTCAGTCTGACAGACACCACACTCTTCGTAGCGGGGGTCAAACAGCCCGAATATCTGACATCGCAGCTTCTTCAACGAATAAACCCGCTTATAGAAAGAGAGAGGATCCCTTTTCCTGTAAGGATATCAAAAATAGACTTTAAAGACGACAGGATAGTTATCACAGGAAACCCTGAGCCCCTCAAGGATTCAAACGTCTGGAACTATAGCAGGTCATGACCGGGAACATAAGATACTTTATCAGGCTAAAATAAAATTAATATTCCTTAGGCGGAGGTGTCTTTATGAAAGCAATACAGATCGGAGCAGGGCTGGTAGGCAGCATAATAGCCTCAGATATGAGCAGGAGTTTCGGTGTAACTGTAGTTGATCTCAACGAAAACGCGCTTTCTTTGATAAGAGAGGATCATCCCAAAATCACAACGGCTGTCTGTTCATGTACAGATTCGGTCTGCCTTTCCCAGTTGCTCAGGGACGCAGATATCGTGACTGCAGGAGTTCCCGGAAAATTCGGGAGAAAAATGATGGAGATCGTCATTAAAGCAGGCAAAAACATGGCTGATATATCCTTTATGCCGGAGGATTTCGAAGAACTTGACGGAATGGCAAAGGAACACGGAGTGACAGTGGTCCCCGATATGGGAGTAGCACCGGGCATGTCCAACTTCCTTATAGGAAGGGGAGCTTCCATGCTGGACGAAGTTGAAAATGCGGTCATTTATGTAGGGGGGATCCCTCACAGACAAGTGCCGCCCTTCAATTATCAGATAACATGGTCCGCAGCCGATGTCATAGAAGAGTACACGCGTCCCGCAAGGTATGTAAAAGACTACAAGCCGGTAGTATGCGAGGCGATGGGGGAGCTTTACGAAAAAGAGTTCCCCAATGCAGGACTGCTTGAAACTTTCATCACTGACGGCCTTCGTTCCCTGATAAAGAATATAAAGTCAAAGAACATGGAAGAGCGCACGCTTAGATGGCCGGGACACGTGGCTCAGATGCGCCTTCTCCGCGATATGGGCCTCTTTGACGAAGAAAAACGTATCCTTGGGGGTGTTGAAGTCGCTCCTCGCGATATAGCCTGCGACCTGCTGTTTCCAATGTGGAAGATGGAACCGGAAAAGGGAGACAGAGACCTAACTATCATGCAGGTAGAAGTCTCCGGATACAAAGGAAGGGATTTTGTGACCTACAGCTGGGATCTATGGGACATCTTTGACGAGAAGAGCTGGAAAAACTCAATGGGACGCTGTACAGGTTTTTCATGCTCTATTTTCGCGCAGGCCATAGTCAAAGGGCTTATAAAAGAAAAAGGAGTTATCGCGCCGGAAAAGCTTGCAGCTTCCGACGAACTTTATGATTTTGTCATGTCGGAGCAGAGGCAAAGAGGAATTAATTACAAAGAAAGCATCAGTATCAATAAAAAGGCAAGATAACAATTGCCCGAACATCTAAAACAAAATAGCAACTCGTACTCCTTGAATATATTAATGATATACAAAAAGGCTCCGAAGTATGGTCGGAGCCTTTTTGTATATTTATTTACAGTCCTCTTTCTCAATGACAAGGAATATGCTTGAATCATCCACTTCATGTATTTGCCAGAGGCAACCCGTTGATCGTCCGATTTTTTCAAGGTCAGTTATTGAGTGTGTGGTTGCTCGGAAGCCGTCTTTGCAAATGATAACTCCATTTTTTGTCTTCTCCACATCGAGCTCTCCGATCAGCCCTTTTCTTGCCTGTTCTTGAAACCACGCGACCCTCTGTTCCCAGAAATTTGGGTGATATGTGCTGAAATAGGCTTTGCCCCCTATTTTAAGAGCCCTTATTACTTTTGCTGCAAAGGCTTCGGGGACATCTGCCCTGATCGCGGAAAGACCGTTCTGCAGGCACAGCACTGCGTCGAAACAGCTGTCATAGTCAATATTGTGGGCGTCCATGGTCAGTAACTCAGTATTGGCGATGTTTTTAAGATATTCTCCTCCAAAACTTACGTTGCCGTCTGATATCTCTATGCCGGTAATACTCTCAACATGTGAGGCAAGCTCTTTCATTATGCGGCCGTATCCGGCCGCGATCTCAAGCACGGCGTCAGTCTTTTTCAGACGGTCACGCACAAAGGCTGTCTCACGTTGAAGATACTCCGATATCCTTGGTATCGCTGTGTCATAGACCTGCCATAACCTTTGGGCGTTCAGGCTGTTTGTATAATAGTTATCTGGCATTTTATCGACGGTTTTCCGTTTTCTCTGTCATATGATCAGCGGATAAAATTGGTAAAGACCCTTTTTTCTTCAGGAGGCAGCGGAACAGTCTTTTTCCCCTCGCTGATAACCTTGATAAGCCACGCCATAGCTCCGGCATTTTTTCTTATCGTCTGTACGCCTTCTGCGTCCTGAAGCATTTCTCCCTCTGTCCTTCCGTATACCACTGTCCAGTACTGAGATGGGGGAGTCACTGTCTGTGCGAGGTCAAGGTAGTTTTTCAGCTGATGAAGGGTATCTATCCCGCCCGTTCGCCTCACTGCCGTTACTGCGGCTGCGACCTTGTACTTGAAGTGCCTTGAGCTCGAATAGAAGAGCCTGTCAAGAAATGATTTCATGGTACCCGCTATCCCAGCGTAATAGGTGGGGGAGGCAATTATAAATCCGTCCGCTTCGCGTATCTTTGCGGCCGTTTCGTTTACCGGGTCATCTTTGAAAACACATTCGTTGTTGTCTGAGCTTGCGCAGTAGCCGCAGGCTGTGCAGCCGCGGACAGCAAGATGTCCTATGTTTACAGTTTCGACAATTATCCCTTCTTTTTCCAGCTCCTCAGCCATTATTTTCAGTGCAGCAGATGTGTTTCCATCCTCTCTGGGACTTCCGTTCACGGCGATTACCTTCATCCGGATCACTCCTTATACTTTGCTTTATTTTGACTTCTCTTTTCTTCGAAGTGTTTCCCGAACACCAGGACTATGTCCTCATAACATCAGGTTCCCTTAGGATTATTGACTTCGCAGTTGCTGTTTTTCATTGCGCCTGTTGCAGCGATCACCTTTTCGGGAGAGTTGGCTCCATTCCTGACTGCTTCAGCGATCATTTTTTCTGTTACCTTTGAACAGTAACAGACATATTCCTCGCTGTCACAGTTATTTTTTACCTTTTTCTTTTTTTGTTTGGGATAGGGCAATTCACTGCAGGTCGCCCTGACAAGTTTTGTAAGATACTCCCTGTCGTCAGTCGATGTTATCAGAAATGAGGATTTTGCTCCATTATAAGCCGGAGCCTCGCACACTTCTTTAAGAAGCTTTCGTCCGGCATCTGTCTTTTTGAGAAAAAACTGACCATCACAGACCAGTCCTATAACTTTGGAATCGCAGTAGAGAGCGTATTCACCGAACATTTTCCTATAAGTTATGATGCCTGCATCTCTTAGCTGGTCAGAAAGATAGACCATGAATTCTTCTGATGTTGACATGTAATTCCTTACCCCGTTTCACTGATATTCTGGAATATGGTTTTATTACGGTCTCATTTTATGGAGTTATGTCCTCTATCTCCTGTTTTTTTTCGCGATCAAGTTGCAGATGCCTTATTCCTGATTGGGACGGCGAAAAGTCTATCCTTTTCAGGTCTATCATCCTTACCTTTCTGTTGTGCTGCGTGTGATAGTAGTAGACGAGGTTTCCTGTGTCTATTGCGCTTGTCCAGATAGTGGAGCTTCTCATCCCGTCCTGGCGCTGAAGTTCAGTAACAGTTCCTTCTCCTGTTGAAAGCGGATGGTTGAAGTTATCCATTATTCGGAAGATCTCATATACGGTCTCAGGACCGTCAGGAGTCTTTCGTGCGAGCATCGTCTGGGCTACCGCCCTTACGAAACGCGACGGGGGCGTGATGTCTCCGGGCATACCAAGAAGCCCGCTGCCTCCTCCGGAAGGCTCGATGGTTATATCCCCTATCTTTTTGGGAGGATATGGTAACGGAGAAAGGTTGACATAGTTACTGAGGTTAGTCAGATGCCATTCGAAGCTGGGAGCATTTGTAAGCACTTTGACAGGGTTGTCGCTGATCATTAATTTCCCGTTAAGGTACTCTATGACAATGACCTTTCCCTTCTTATCAGTTACCATCAGATGCATGGGGGCCGGGGCACCGCCCAAAGCAGGCTCCGGGATAGCAACGACACGGACCTTGTCCATTCCCTTTCTTACCTCGTCTACTGATGCAAACTGAGTAAGTACATATGTGGCCATAAATGCAGGTCCCATGGATATATCAGCTTTTGCAGGGTCATAAGGCTGATACTCAGAAATGCCTGGGAGATACAGAAAATTTACAGCAAGCCCCTTTTCATTCAGGCCGTCAGCAAAATAATCCTTGCCTATCATATCCAGCGCAACTGCACCGTAACGGGTCTTCCACGTGAGTCCTTTTTTACCGTCAGGTGTTTCTGATGAGAATTCATGTCCCCTAGAAACTATCGCGACCCTGGAATTCAAGTCGAAGGTACCCCATTCCATGGTCCTTCCGCAGACGGCAGTCCCATCATCAGCAATAAGGCAGATCGAGGTGCAAGCCAAGGCGGCCGTAGGGAATAAGATGGTAAAACTAATTACAGCAAATGCTAAAACGATAAAAAAATGTTTGATCTCCAACACAAAACATCCCTCCTGTGGTCGTCAATGGATGAGCGGAATATCTGTTGATTAAAGATGGACGTCAGATATTCATATCCATAGATTATCATATCAAATCAGTAAAGAAAAAGGGAAAAGAAGTGATAAATTTTTAAGACGTAAATGTTAAATCATGCAAATTGCAGCTTGCTTATTCGAAAAATAGATGTATAAATTAAAAGAGAATTCGCAAAAAAATTGAGAAAACCAACCTTAATGTAAATGTAATCCATACTTTTCCGGGGAGAGGATAACGATGGTCAAGATCAATAAAATCATTGCCCGAATAATAATAATTTCCCTTTTCTTCTTTATCTCCGCGCCTCATGCAGGCGCTTCTTCAGTATCTTATCAAAATACAAAAGAGGCAGCGCGAGAAGCCGTCTGGAAAACCATCACCTCAGGACAGGGCAGTTCTGCAACTGTAGCAGTAATGGATGAAGGTAAAATAATTTATTCAGAAGGATTTGGTGCCGCGGACAGAAAGTCCGGCAGAGGTGTGGACAGATCCACACGGTTCAATATCGGCTCTACAAGCAAAATGTTTCTAGCAGTCTCTGTTCTCCTGCTTGTAGACGAAGCAAAGGTAAGCCTCGATGACCCTGTTGTGAAATACATCCCGGAATTCGAAATGAAGGATCAGAGGTACAGGGACATAACAGTGAGGATGCTTTTCAACCATTCTTCCGGTCTCCCGGGATCAAGTTTCCTCTTTGGATATGAGCCTGAAGGAGACCCCCACAGGATGTTGCTTGAGAGGATGAAGGACTCGAACCTAAAGCATGATCCCGGTGCGGTTGGCATTTACTGCAATGACGGATTCACCCTTGTAGAGATGATCGTCGAAAGGGTATCAGGCCAGAAATTTATAAAGTTCCTTGAAAAAAGGGTTTTTGAACCTCTTGGAATGAAGGATACAACGGTGAGCATAGGTGAGTCAGGAAAAAACATATCTCATTTTTATGACCCCGAAACAGGTAAAAAATATCCTCCTGAAGTGATCCTTGTACTCGCTGCGGGAGGCCTGTCATCGACGGCCGAGGATCTTTGCAGGTTTGGTGACAGCTTCTGCCCGGGAGGAAAGAAAATACTCTCTCAGAGTTCCATCAATGAGATACTCAAAAGCCAGCCGACCCCGTTTTCAGCAGGGCTGCGCGGTCCGGTCATAATGGATTCCTTCGGATGGGACTATTCTTCACTTCCCTCTTATGAGGAAAATGGAATAAAAGTATACTCAAAGGGAGGGGGTACCGGTGCTTATTCAACAGGATTGCAGGTATTGCCCGACCAGAGGCTTGTAGTTGCCGCAAGCATATCCGGAAGGATGAACGGCGAAGCAGTCACAAGGCCTGTGCTGAATGCTCTGATGAAGGACAAGGGGCTGCCTTCCCCCTCAGAGAGGAAAATGGAAAAACCTGTTGACCCTGAGATCATTCCTGCCGAACTTACCGACTTTGAGGGTTTCTATGCAAACGGCGGATCCTTTGTCAGGATAAGATTTGACAAGGAGAGAAAGAGGATGGAGATTTTAAGGCTGCTGCCTGAAGGGGAAGAAGCCCCAGCGGGAAAAGAGGGACCTGTGCTGATGTCCTTTGTCTACAATGGGGGTTCCTTCTTCTCGTTTGAAAATGACCGTCGTGGATACTTTATCAGAAATCGGGATACTTCATGCTTTATTGCTGAGAAAGACCCATTTTATGGAATTGACAATTTGATGTTCCAGAAAGTATCAGAGGATAAAGGACCAAAGAAACTTTTGACGGATATGAAGGATAAAATATGGCTGATCAGAAATATGACGCCTTCGTTCCAGTTATACAGGGAGACCGCTATGGTAGCTTCAGATACATACAGGGAACTGCCCGGATACCTGACCTTTATGAACCCGCTGAGAGTGGAGGATGACCACAGCGCAACATATGCGGCGCCTCTTTTCCGGGACCAGTCGGAACTCGAAATATTTGAAAAAGAAGACAATGTATGGATAAAATCGGGAATATTTCTTTTTTCTGATGCGGAAAAGACCGGGTCTTTAAAGAGCGGCCGGAACTCGGTGATGATAGGTGAAAAGGGATACAATGAATGGTACAGGACAGGCAGCGGTTCTATCCTGTCATTTGAGAAACCCGTAAAGGGCAGGGTAATGGTTTTGACAGAGGAGTCAGAGAAGCTTGCTCTCTTCGACAGCATTACAGATGATGGAGATGTGTATGCGCCTGAAGGCAGTTATGTAATCTGCATAGGTCAGCCGGGAGACATGTTCACCGTTAACTTAAAATAAGAGTCTCTCAACACAAAACCAAAAAGCGGCTGCCTTGTCAGGCGGCCGCTTTTCATATTTTTTATAAATACTTTGTGACTAGAGCACCATGCTCTCCTTTAGTTTTCCAAAGACGTTGCAGGTTGCCTCTACCTCTATCTTTGATCCCTTTTTCAGATCTTTGATCTCAAAGAGGACATGTTCTGTCTTGACGTCGCTTTGTGATTTTAGGGTCTTTTCCTCTATTTCTTTTCCATCGACAGATACCACGATCTTACTTATGTAGTGATTTGCTGTGTTTTTCACGGGATGTACTATTGATACATCCAGTACAGAGGCAGCTTCATCCCATTTTAACTCAATTTTTTCTGCAGGATGTGCATATATTGGCGTACAGATGAGAATGACCGCCATCAATGTCAAAAGCAGCTTTACGAACTTACCCATCAAAATTCCCCCTTTATCCGCCCTATCCAAGATAGAGCATGTAGATCAGCCCATGTGTCAGTCCGCATGCCACAGCGCCAAGACCGCACCAACGGTGCACAGTGAAGACAAAGGGTCCCTTTATCCTCTTTCTCAGGCTGGGGCCGAAAAACCCCGTGAAGCCGGCAACAGTCATCAAGATGCCTGCCATCATGCCGGATAAGCGAAAAGCTTCGATCATGAGCATACCTCCCTTAAAAAATAGCTGATATGTTTATCAAGGAAAATACAAAATTATCGGTTCTTGTATTCATTGTAAATTATAACCGATTTTGTGCGGTATGTGAGCAGAAAAATACTTTCGGCGGGGAGTCAGTTGGGAATCGATTGGTAATCAGTTGGCAGTCAGTTGGAAAGACCTAAGCTCCTTTACGTCATCCCGGTATGCCGTTGAGCCGGGATCCATAGATTTTATTTTTTTGATCTGGATTTCAAAGTCAAAACAATGGACCCCGGCTCGGGGGCATACCGGGGGGACGAGGGAAATGGACCCCGGCTCGGGGGCATACCGGGGGGACGAGGGAAATGGCCCCTGGCTCGGGGACATACCGGGGCGACAAGGGAAATGGACCCCGGCTCGGGGGCATACCGGGGCGACGGGTTGTAGGTCTTGGGATTCCCAACCGATTTGCTATTGATTTCCCATTGACTCCCCATTGACTCCCTGCTTCTACATCACTCCGGCGATCTCTTCCTCGCTGATCACCCTGATCCCGTTTTGGATCAGCAAAGATGCGGTTATGCCTGAGCCTGGGATCTTTTTGCCGCTGAAAGTTCCGTCGTAGATCATAGAAGATCCGCATGAGGGGCTGTTTTGCTTAAGTATGGCCATGTCAACTTTGAGAAGCCGTGCAAGCCTGAGTGTCTCATATGCTCCTTTTTCGAAGATCTCTGTGTTCTCTTTGCCGTTTTTTTCATAGACCCTGCCATCCCTGATCTCATCAGGTTCCCTGGGGGTAGGGAGTCCACCAAGCTGTTCCGGGCAGACGGGTATGAGAAAATGGTTTTCCGCCAGCGATGCGACATCTTCGTTCAAACATCCCCCTCCGCAGTACCGTGAATTTATTCCCAGGAGACAGGCACTGACTAAAATTTTCAAAGAGATCTCCAACTTTCCTGTTTTATTTTCTTTCATATTATAGGTCATTATGATTTGCTTTATATAGAAGGATAATACTAAGATTGATATTCCAAATAGTATTGCTATTAATATATCAGTTCATTTATTTATTAGAGTGTATACTATTAAGACTAATGACATGATATCGTAAACTTGAGGTGATATTTATGGAGTATATTGATTTTGGAAAAACGGGATTGAGGGTATCTCGCTTTGGTCTTGGATGCATGAGGTTCCCGGCTGATGAAAAAGAAGCCATAAAAATGGTCAGGCACGCTATTGATAACGGAGTCAACTACATAGATACAGCGTACACATATCCGGGGAGCGAAGAAATAGTCGGAAAAGCACTGAAAGACGGTTACAGGGAAAAAGTATGCCTTGTTACAAAATGTCCTGTCGCAATGTCTTCAAGTCAGAAAGATATGGGAAGATATCTCGACGAGCAGCTCAAGAGGCTTCAGACTGATTATGCAGATATTTATCTGCTTCATAACCTTAGTCCTGCAGTATGGGAAAAAGTAAAAAAATATGACGGAGCGGACTTTCTCGACAAAGCAGCCATAAAGGGGAAAATACTCCATAAAGGGTTCTCGCTTCACAACAGTTTCGAAGCCTTTAAAGAGATAATAGATTACTATCCCTGGGACATGACGCAGATACAGCTCAATATTCTTGATGAAAAGAACCAGGCCGGCGGTGTAGAGGGGCTTCGTTATGCCTCATCAAAAGGGCTTCCGGTAACGATCATGGAGCCTCTGAGGGGAGGCTCTCTCGTTAAGGACCCTCCAAAGTCTGTTTTGGATCTGGTCGAGGAATATCATGAAAAACGATCACTTGTAGAATGGTGTTTCAGATGGCTTTATGACCAGCCGGAAGTATCTGTTGTATTAAGCGGGACAAGCAATATGGAACAGCTTAAGGATAATTTGAGAATATTCAGCGATCCATCTTCAGGAGTAATGAGCGAAGAGGATAAAAACTTTATTTCAAGTATCGCCAAGGAGTACGGAAGCAGTGTAACCATCCCCTGCACAGACTGCAAATACTGCATGCCCTGTTCCCACGGGGTGATGATAACGGCCGTCTTTACCCTTTACAACAAATACTGCAATACCATGGACACATCGGTAAAAGATCACTATAAGGAGGTTTTCTTCAAACAGGGCAGGGGGGCGGACAGATGTACCTCCTGTGGTGTTTGTGAACTCCACTGTCCGCAGGGCCTTAAAATAAGGGAACTTCTTGCTTTAGCACATGAGGAATTGATCAATTAGCTCGCTTGATGTTTGTTAACTGAAGCCAAGATCATTGTTGTAGGAACAGCAGGATCTGACGATCCTCGAAAGGAGCGTGCCATGAGCGGATATTTTGAACACAAAGTTGCAGCAGTCACTGGAGCGGCTTCAGGTCTGGGCCTGGGTATTTCAGAAGAACTTCTGAAAAGAGGTGCTGACGCAGTCTTTATGGGCGACTTCAATGAAGAAGGGCTCAATCGTGAATCAGAGAGGTTGAACACCCAATATCCCGGCAAAGTGTTCCCGGTACTTACAGATGTAACGAAACTCGATCAGGTCCAAAAACTCATATCAGAGGCAAAAGGTCATTCCGGGCATCTTGACCTGCTTTTCAATAACGCAGGAACGGGTCTAACCCTGCCCACAGAAAAGATCACCTTTGACATGTGGAAGTTCATTATCGACCTGAACCTAATGGGGGTCATTCATGGTACCTATACCGCTATTCCCATAATGAGGGAGCAGGGGTTCGGCCACATAGTCAACACAGGATCCATCGCAGGAAAGATCCCTGTTCCGTACCAGGCTGTTTACGCTGCTACCAAGAGCGCAGTGATATCGATGACTGAATCTCTCCAGTATGAACTGGAAAACGAAGGGCTCAACTTCAGCGTTTTTTGTCCGGCGAATGTACGCACCGCGATATTTGGCGGGATTACACCTCCTGCTGACTCAGTAAGCGTAGAAGATGCCGTGGAATATATATTCTCTGAGATAGAGAAGGGTTCCCTTGTAATAGTCTTCCCTGAGTCTGCAAGGTCTGCAGATTATCTTTACAGGGAAAAAAGGAATGAGTTTGACAAGCTGATGAAGCAGCTAGCCGACGAGAGACGGGAGAACTACCGGACCAAAGGCACATACTGTTAAAAAAACTTTACTTGTTTAAATCGATTCTTCAAAAGCCCGGCGTTTTATTTAAACCGGGACCGGTCCTGAGGAGGTTTTGGACATATTTGGCGGGTGGTCTTCAAAAAAAGCTGATATTCCAATAGACCTTGTAATACTTATGATCGCCGGCCTCACCATGGTCATCGCCGGGCTTTTGCTTTTTCCTGTCTATTTGGGCCTCCTGCCCTACTATGAAAACGGCCTTTACGGCCTTCTGATATTCATATATGCGCTTCAGATAACAGTACTTGGCAAGACGCCTTTCGGGGACGTTCCTCAAAGACCGTTATCGGTGCTAATATTGGGTATTTTTGTAGCCTGTGTTGGTATAATCACATGTTTCATCCCAGATCTTCTGAAAGAGATACCTCGTTTCTTACTTTTCATATGTTTCGGCCCCGGAGGCATTATCCTTCTCCTGCAGATGTTTTTTTCAAAAGGAAAGTTCCCTATGTGGAGGAAAAAGGGAGGGATACTAATGACGCTTGCGTTAAACTGCGCTGCAGTATATTCCCTTTCGATATTCATCTCCATTCTGCTGATCGACAAAAATTTCATTTCGGGAGGGCTTGTTGCATTTTCAGTCCTTCTTTACGGAGTTCTGATATTTTTCCTTACGGCTGTGCTTTATAAGATATACGCCCTCTATCCCGACAATACTGAAAGGCAGTCCGGAGGTGTGAAGCTTTCAGACGATCGTGCAGTGATCCTTATAACAGGAGTATTCATGGTTGTGCTGGGCATATTGCTCATACCCGTGACAATAGGCCTTCTGCCATTTTCAGGAAGTGCGCAGCTGGGACTGCTTGTTGTTATAATGTCACTTCAGATGGTTGCTTTCGGAAATACTCCCATCAGGTCGTTTTCAAGAACATGGCCTCTTGTCTGGCTTGGACTCTTTTTTGGATCACTGGGCATAATTTCGTGCATTATACCCTGGATACTCGTACCTACCCTCACTTTCATCATTGCCCTTCTTAATATCGGAGGAGGAGCGATCCCTTTCATAAAAATGCTTTTGTCAAAACAACGAGATAAAGGAACTGATAGAGGATTTGTCCCGCAGGTGATCAAAAGACTTTTCCTGACCCAGATGTTACTAAATATCCTTTCGGTAGTTTTCGGAACATCCATGCTGGTAAAAAACCTGATCCCCGGTCCTGTAATAGGAATAGTGCTCACTGCAAACGGATCAGTACTCCTCTACCTTCTTACTCTCCTCTTTAAAATCGATGAGATGAAGATGGGCGCGGAATAAGCTCAGTATTCATGCTCTTGCTTCAGCCAGATAACAATGTTATATGTTATTACAGAGTATTTCAGAGAACCTAAATTCATAATGGGGGGGAGCCATAATGTTCAGGCGAGCGATAGTAGCATCTGATTTTTCAAAGGAATCAATTGCTCTGGTCAACACTTCCGGAGGTCTTAAAGAATTTGGAACGGCAGAGATATTGCTGCTGCAGTTCTGGGGCACACTTGATGTCCTCGGAGTAGACAGTTTTTACAAACCGACTGTCTTCGAAGATTTCGAAAAAAACCTCCAGAAACAGAAAGCTGCACTTGAAGAACAGGGATTCATAGTTGAGACGAGAGTTCTGGAAGGTCTTTCTGCGTCTCAGGTAAATAAGATCGCGATCGATGAAAACTACTCCCTGATAAGCGTAGGGTCTGACAGGCATATTTTCAGTTCGATGGCAAACGAGCTCATACACAATGCCGAGAGACCCACCTACATATTCAAGACTGCAAACGGAAAAACTGCAGAAGGCTATGGCAAGAGGGAAGTTTCAGATGGAGTGGCAGACCACGTGCTTTTCGCGACAGACTTCTCAAAGAACTCAGAGGTCGCGTTCAATTACCTTGTTGAGATGATACCTCTGGTAAAAAAGAAGATATCTCTTGTCCATATCCAGGACGAGTACAGGATATCTCCTTATCTTGACAGCAAGATCGAAGAGTTCAACAGGATAGATTCGGGAAGGCTTGAAGCAATGAAAAAAGTGCTTATGGACAATGGATGTCCGGATGTTGAGACGGTGCTGAAATATGGCTCGCCATCTTCAGAGATACTGAAAAGCGTAAAGGAACTCTCCGCACAGATGGTCGTCATGGGAAGCCAGGGCAGGGGGTTCGTCAATGAATTTTTCCTTGGCAGTGTCAGCCATAACATAGCGCGGCAGTCACCCGTCCATGTCCTGCTTATCCCTGCAAAAAGACAGTAATTTTCAATTATCTTACCAGGAACGGACCGGGGAGAGCAGAAAGATATTCGGCTCTCCCCACATTTTTTATAAATAACATGCAGATTATGTCCGGACAAAATAGCATCTATATTTTCAAAAGTCCTCCATAGGCAGGTGCATCAAAGCTGTTAATGATGGATAATATATCAGCATTGTCAGAAAGAGTCCTTTCTGTTGTATTTTGAGACTTTCTGTATCGTGCAGATAAATTATACCGGAGGTTTTTTAAATGTTTGATATCGTTGTTGTTGAGTGTGAGGTACGTGAACTCCATATGCTAATGAGTGAAGTTGGCAACGTAAGGTTTGGCGATCCAAAATGCAACTACACAGATGAAAAGGAACTTATTGATCTGATCGGTGATGCAGACGCTGTGGTATGTACGGCAAGGGGCAAATTTACCAAAAATGTAATTGCCTCTGCGAAAAACCTGAAAATAATAGCAAAGTGCGGTTCAGTGCCGAACAACATAGACATGGATGCTGCAACAGAACATGGAGTAGCCGTGACATACACCCCTGGGGCTAACAAGGTCAGCGTAGCCGAACACGCCCTTACCCTGATGATGGCCCTCCTTAAGCTTATGCCAAGGTCGGCGGAGATCCAGAAGACAGGAGGATGGAAGAGCGAATCCCTTCAGGCATCAGAGCTCACAGGAAAAACCGTAGGAATAATAGGGCTTGGAGCTGCAGGTTCAAGCCTTGCAGAAATGTTGAAGCCATTCAAAGTGGACCTTCTCTGCTTTGATCCCTATGCTGACCCGGATAAGATCGCACAGGCCGGAGCAAGGTCCGTAGACATGGACACACTTCTGGAACAGAGCGATGTTGTTTCTCTCCATTGCCAGCTTTGTGATGAGACCCTCGGGTTTATTGACGGAGAAAAGCTTAAAAAAATGAAGAAGAGCGCATATCTTGTTAACACGGCGAGAGGCGCCCTTGTCGACGAGGTCGCCCTTGTGAAAGCCCTAAGTGAAAAATGGATCGCAGGAGCCGGTATAGATGTCTACAGCGTGGAACCTACATCAAAAGATAACCCCCTTTTCGCACTGGACAACGTTATCTGCACTCCTCACCTGGCCGGATGGACGAACGAATGCCTCGCAAGGGAGACCCAGGGAACATCGGATTCAGTTATACAGATACTTAAAGGGCAAAGGCCGGATAGTTTGCTAAACCCGGAGTATGTAAAAAATCTCAAAAAAGATCATTAGCTGAGAAAGTCAGTTTGCAAGACAGGCCGGGTCCCCGTTCCTCCTTTGAGGAATCAGGGGGTCCGGTTTTTCCGTTGTAACGGTTCAAGAAATGATTTGTAAACAGAATTTATTTATTGGGCATTTTTGTTCAAATCAGGTATAATTACGCTAACAGAGTAAAGAGATATCATTTATCACTTAGCAAAGCGGCGCAGACAGACAAGTATCTCCCGGAAGGAGTGATCAAGATGTTTGAAAAATTCATTGTCGCAACAGATATTTCGAAAGACTTCTCAATTTCCATGTCCTGTATTGGCGGACTAAAACCATTTGGAGCCCAAAAATGCCTGTTGCTCCAGTTCAGGGATCTCAATGAGATAATCGATTTTTCAGGTGTGTACTCCAACGAACTTCTTTACGAATATGAAAAGATGCTTTCAAGACAGAAGGGTCAGATAGAGAAAGAGGGATTTGAAGTCGAGACAAGGATCCTTCCCGGTTTCTCAACCGCCCAGATAAACAGGATCTGCGAGGAAGAGGGTTACTCTCTTACCGTAGTGGCATCAAGGAAATACTCCTCTTCCGGAGAGATATTCTTTGGGAGGATCGCAAACGACCTGATACACTCTACACAGTATCCTGTGCTGCAGATAAGGACTGAAGATCCTGAAGGGGTGACAGAGGAAGAAGACTCTGAGAGGAACTTGCTTGACATCAGCAGCCATGTCCTCTATCCAACAGATTTTTCAGATAACGCTGATATGGCTTTCAGGTACATAAAGCAAATGGCTGCCGGCAGCGTTGAAAAGATCACACTCCTCCATGTACAGGACAAATCAAGGCTCAGTCCGCATCTTGAGAGCAGGATCGAGGAATTCAACAGGCTGGACGAAGCAAGGCTTAAGGGCATGAAAGATATGCTTGAAAGGGAAGGAAAGGCCGAGGTCGGAACAATTGTGAAATATGGCTCCCCGTCGCTTGAAATACTGAGGCTTGTCGAAGATCTCGAAGTAAATCTTGTTGTGATGGGCAGCCAGGGCAGAGGCTATGTCAAGGAATTTTTCCTTGGAAGCGTAAGTCAGAACATTGCCAGGCTTAGCCCTTCATCAGTGCTTCTGATACCGACCAGACGCTGACAAAGTCAGCTTATCCAACAAGGGGAGGGAGCAAGCTGTGTTTAAAAAGTTCATTGTAGTAACCGACATGTCTGACGACGCTCTTGAACTCATGGGATGTGTAGGAAGGCTGAAAGCCTACGGTGCGCAAAAATGCCTTCTGATCCAATACAGGACCGTAGATGAGGTCATCGACTACACAAGAGGACAATCTAACCTTCCTCTTCACAAATATGAGGAGGCATTCAAAGATTATCAGAAAAACCTTGTCGCAGAGGGTTTTGAAGTAGAGACAAAAGTACTTGCGGGATATCCGGCAACCGAGATCAACAAAATAGCTGCCGCAGAAGATCATTCCCTGATAGTTGTCGGAGCGCGGAGGCGTACCTCATCCGGGGAACTCTATTTCAGTACACTGGCTAACGATCTTATGCACTCTGTCTCAAAGCCGCTTATGATAATGAGACCCAGGCGGACCGACATAACAGAAAAAGACGGCAGGGTCACAATAGATGGCTGCGAAGTTGCACAGCACCTTCTCTATCCTACCGATTTTTCGGAGAATGCTGACATTGCATTCACAAAGGTCCTGGAGATGGCTCCCGGAAATGCAAAGAAGGTAACTCTTCTGCATGTGCAGGATGCAGCAAAAATAAGCCCTCACCTTGATGAAAAGGTGGAGGAATTCAACCGGATAGACAAAGCAAGGCTGGAGGGCATGAAAAAACTTCTTCAGGACAGGGGTGATATAGAAGTAGACGTAATAGTAAAATATGGTTCCCCGGCTGTTGAGATAATAAAAGTTATCGATGAAGGAAGTATCCCGCTCGTTGTTATGGGCAGCCAGGGCAGGGGGTACGTCAAGGAATTCTTCCTCGGAAGTGTAAGTGCAAATGTGGCCAGAAAGGCTCATTCCTCTGTTCTTCTGATCCCGACAAAACGGTGAAAAGTGTTAAAAAGGACCAAATCAGATTCAACTTTTCGAAAATGACGGCCTCTCTTTACATGGCGGTCATTTTCTTAATTTTATGAAGTAAAATGTATTTATTGAACAGTGGCTAAACTGCAATAAGAACACGAGGCGAGAACTAGTCCTAACAATTGTGAAACTGCAGGATAAACATCCTGTGTCAAACGGCAGTGAAGCAATAGTGGAACGGTAGTGAAACGGTCGTAAAAAAGGTCAAACAAACGTTAAACGGTTGTAAGGACCTGAGGATATCCCCCTCCTTCGTCGTCCCGGTATGGAGTTGAGCCGGGATAAAGGTTTTTATTTATAATTGATGAGGCAACATTGAAGGACTTTTTATCCACGGCCGTAGCTTAATATGATACTGCATTATCCTGATCAACGGCATACCGGGATGATTGGAATGGGCCTCTAACAACTGATTTGCAACCGATTTCCAATTGATTTGCAATAGACCGTTTGGGCGTATACAGTCTCATCTTGAACTTACGATCGTTTGGCGCCTGTTGACCGCCCCTAAATACCGAAATGGGAGATGCCGATGATGAATGAAAAAAAACTTCTTAAACAGATCAACATATGGCTTTTTATAATCCCATTCATAATAATTACAGTCCTCTTTTCCATCGGGACCTATTCTTCTGTGCAGCGGAAAATAAATGAAAACTACGAACGCTTTAAAGAAGACGCCATTGATGCCGCACGAAATTATTCATACAGCCTGAAAAAATCAGTGGAAGCTTCAATGATAATTGACCGGTTGCTCAATGAAAGACTTATAACCGCTGGTAAGACTGTAATGCTGACAAATAACAGATTTTCCCAGACTGTCGTGAAAGCCCTCGCAGATTCTCTGGGAGTAGACCAGATTTGTATATACGATACTTCAGGCACTATAACTTTTTCAAATGTGGACAGCTATATCGGCTGGAAAGCTGAGCCGGGCCATCCTGCACACGATTTCATCAAAAGCGGCAAAAATGAATCGTACGACGAGATACGCGCAGATACTGTTTCCGGGGAATATTATAAATATGCGTATTACAGGCTTGCTTCAGGAGAATTTGTACAGATTGGCATATCTGCTGCCGATGTAAAAAAAGTCCTCGGGGACTTTGAGATAGGCACACTGCTGGACGAGCTGAACCAAGATCCTGACATAGACATGATAAGCCTGATCAACAGTAATTACGTTATTGTTGACAGTTCCAGGCATGAACTTAAGGGAACCATACTTGAAAGTCCTGAAGCGATTTTTGCAATTAGGGAAGGAAAGGAAACAAGCAGTATTGAAAGATCAACCAAGAATGTTCTCTATAATTCATACATACCTATTAGCAGCGAAGGCAGAGTTGTTGGTGCCCTTTTCGTAAGCTCTCAGCAGAGAGAGGCTACTTATTTTGCAGCGGAAGAACTTAAAAATAGTGTTTGGCTGCTTGTAACGGTCTTTATTGCAACAGGTGGAATAATGCTCATGCTATACAGAAATGGCCGAAATTATCTCAGACTTGCCTATTATGATACTAATACCGAGCTCCCTAATCAGGAATCACTAAAATATTTTCTTGATAATCTTTTTATACAGAAAGAGTTGAAAGGTGCAATTTTTATGCTTAACTTTAGCCATCTTTCGAATTTGTCTCTTCTCTACGGCTACGAATACGCCGAAAAAGTTTTTATAGAAATTGCTGAAAGTGTCAAAGAAAAATTTGGTGATCAAGTTATGATATTCAGAATGGCAAACGACCGTTTGGTCATATACTCTGAATACTTCAGCACAAACGATTCGTTGGATCGCTCGCTTGATAAAGTAAAGGATCTTTTTAAAAAACATACCTTCTCAGATCAGAACATTTTCATGCCGGTAGAGATCGGAATAGCCAAAATTTCTAAAGAAGATGAAGATGCTTCACGGATAATTAAAAAAGCACTTATTGCGATTAGCCGTGCGAAAGAAGATGGGAGCGTAAATTGCCAGCATTTCAACTCTGAAATGGAAGCTGTTATTGAAAGGGAGAGCCTTATAGAAAAAGAGATAATTCGTGCTATCGAGAATGAAAATGATGGCAAGGAAGGGAACATCTATGCCCTGTTCCAGCCTCAGGTCGAGGCTGGAACAGGAAGGGTCAAGGGCTTTGAGACGCTTGCAAGAATGAAGTCCGATACGCTGGGAAACGTATCCCCTGTTGAATTTATTGCAATAGCAGAGAGGAAAAGGCTGATCACACCATTGACAAAACTTATTCTGAAAAAAGCCTCCCTGTTTATGGAAAAGCTTAATGAGAAAAAACTAAGCGAAAATATCAGTGTAGCAGTGAATATCTCCGGTGCCGATCTGATGCGTTCGGATTTTGTTGAAGATATGAAAATTATGATAAAGAACTATGAAATAGAAAAGAAATATCTAGAATTCGAAATAACAGAGTCTCTCTTCATGGACGATTTTATAAAAGCCAATGAAAAACTTGGAATGCTTAGGGACATGGGGATCCGCATCTCTGTCGATGACTTCGGTACCGGATATTCGTCCCTTTCCAGGTTCCGCGAACTTAATATTGACATAGTCAAAATCGACAAGATGTTTGTCGACAACATTCTTGTGAAAAATAAAGATGAGCTCATAATACCCGATATCATCTCAATGGCGCACAAAATAGGGCTTAAGGTGATTGCAGAAGGTGTGGAGACCGAAGCTCAGAGAGATTATCTTGTTGAAGCCGAGTGCGACACGATCCAAGGCTACTTCTTCAGCAGACCTCTGTCCCTAGAAGATGCTATGGCTTTTTGCAGCCTAAAGGCTGCAAAAAGCCCAGATTAGATCAGATACGTCCCAGTGCCTGATTTTTTTCTTCCTTTGTTTTTTCGTATTCTTCGAGACCGAAAACCGCATATCGGTTTTTGCCGGACCTCTTGGCCTTGTACATGGCGAAGTCGGCGTATTCTATAAGATCGTAAATGTCTGTGGTATCTTCCCCGTAGCAGGCCATACCAGCGCTTACTGACAGGGGTATGTCGCTGTCTTCTGCCTTGATAGGTCCGAAAAGAATGTGGCTCTTAATGAGGTCCCATATACGGGCCATTTCATCTGTTACGTCCCCTGTTATCCGGTGAGCGAATAAGCCGAATTCGTCGCCTGATATCCTCATTTTGACAGAGCCCTCCAGTGGTATCCCCTGAAGCCTTTCAGCAAATTCGATCAGGTACATATCGCCTATCTGATGCCCGTGAGTGTCATTGACCTTTTTAAAATCGTCTATGTCGATGAATACGAAAATGCCCTTCTCCTTTGGAGCCGAGGCTATAGTATGTTCTATCTCGGCACGGTACTGGTAACGGCTTACAAGACCTGTAAGGGCATCCTTGACCAGTCTGTTGTTGAGTTCCTTGTTAACCACCTGTAGTTTTGATCGTTCCCTCTGGAGGATCCTCTCTGTGTTCACAAGCCTGTTGTTAAGCATCTGGATCTGTTCAAAGTTCATCTGGACAGTTTCCTTGTCGAGCATCTGTATCTCTCCCGAGCTGATGTAGAAGGCAGAGACAAGGTCGCGGAGAAGTCTTTTCATCGCCGTGCTTTCCCTGATCTGCAGGAATGAATCATCATCGATTCCGAATACGATCTTTCTTTTGCCGGCAGGAGAGATGTGGAGCCTGATAGGCAGCTCATGATCTTTGAGAGTAAAGAGGGGCAGGTCATCAATATTCGTCCCGCGGGTCGCGGAAAAAAATTCTTTTAACCTGTCTTTTTCTACAACATTGAATATTCCTGATAAAGGCATATTGAGCCTGGAAAGAAGATAAGGGGGTTCGCTTAACCGTATCTCATCAATGGTTCCGTCGCTATCTGTATATACAAGAAAGCTGATCAAATTCGTTTCCCTTGTGCCTTTCCGGCAATTGACCTTTGAGCCCACTCAAGAAGCTGCTGGGCATCCTCTGTATATACGTCTACGTTCCACTTTTCCCATATTTTTTCTGTCGTAGTGAAGGCCCTTCCTCCGACTGCGATCATAACTTTAGGGTAGAGTTCCCTTATTGAATCAACGATCTCCTTGCAGAGCATCAGGTGAGGAGACATTGTTACAGACAGCGCTATCAGGTCAGGCCTGTTTTCCTCAATTGAATTGAGGATATCTTCCATAGGGACTGCCGCACCAAGATATATAGTGTCCCAGCCGTTATATTCAAATAGGTCGGATACCATCCTTATTCCCATTTCGTGGAGCTCGCTCCCCACAGCGCAAGATAGGAGAAGATAACCGTTCTTTTCCGTTTTTGAATATATCAACGGGTAGAATTGCGACATTGCTGTCTGTGTCGCCGAAGTTATATAGTGTTCTTTGTCCACGGATATCTTGTTTTTGTGCCAGAGGTCACCTACGTCGTGCATTGCACTTTCAAGTATTTTGTATATTTCCTCAAGCTTTGCGCCCGATTTCAAAGTATCGCTGATAAAGTCCATCGCTTTTTTTGTGTCGTTGTTCAGCAGCGTCTCGAGGTATTTCTTTTTTATTTCGAAGTGTTTAGTCATGCTGAAATCCCCGGGATCCGAATACTCGTCACAGTCTCTTTTAATGGCATCTATAGCAAGGTCGATGAACCGGGCTGCCTTATCCCTTTCATAAAAAAAGGGGTCCTCAAGTACTGCCGACTTCATTACAGCAAAATGACCCGTCATCTGATCCCTGATCCTCTCCCTTCCGAGGCCTTTCATCAGATGACAGAGCAACCTGTAAAGCCAGACCGAGTATTCAGTGAATATCTTTTCATCCCCGAGTCTCACCGAGGCATCAAGATATCCCAGGTTGTAGAGGATGTCATTGTACATCAACCTCTTTTGCCTGTTGTCGTACTCGTCTGCAAGTTTTGGATCTGTCTCAAAATGCCTCTCATATATCTTTTTTGAAAGGCTGATAATTTCCTCGGGAAGTTCCTGGAATAAGAGGGACATTTTCTTCACCATCTTTCGTGAGCTTGTTAATACACGTTCAAATACAACTGTGAAACTGCAACAAAACCGGTCGCGGTGAATTTGCAGCTGAGAAACGCTGCGGAGAATTTGCTCGCTTCGCATCTCGGAGAATTTGCCGGAAGACCCATCCGGCGGTGAATTAAATATTGGATTTTGAATCTTCAAAACAAGAACCAAAATCTTCGTCATCCCGGTATGGACTTGAGCCGGGATCCAGTGTCTTTAGATTTAGGCCCTGACAGGCTTTTGAAGATTTGGCCCAAAGCCGCTGTTCCGGCATCTCAAAACGCATTCGAAATGGTTCGAGCACTATGGTTAATTTAAAAAGTTTTCCTTACGGAAAACGGTGCTCTCCCGACAGCCCCATGCCGGGTAGACGGGAAGTGGACTTGGTCCAAACAATTGATTTGCCATTGATTCCCAATTGAATCCCGACCGACTCCCGCCGGGGGGCTCCCGGCAGCTTCACCGCGGCTTTACAGCCGCTGCTTTTTTATATACTACAGGGGTATCATAACCTGCGAATCTTTTGCCGTCTACTTCCAGGAGTTCTTTGACCTCAAAACCTTTTTCTGAGACCCTGAGGCTGAATCGGAATATCTTTCCCGGGCCAAAGCTGCTGACGTTCTCTCCATAGTATTCACCATTATTTTTTTCAAGGATCAACGGCTCAAACCTTGGGGAGACCTTAAGGTCCCTGAAATCCATTTTGATCGAATCGTTGCTTCCGATAAAATTTTCCGGCATGATGCCTTCCGGCAGATTATAGGATGTGAGCTTTACGGTTTTTCCATCAATTTCTTCATATAGGAAGAGGTAGTGTTTGTCGATGATTCGGTCACCCATGTCGAAGTAGCTCTCTTCTATGACAAAGCCGCCTTTAAGTTTTTCGGGAATGTTTGAGATCAAATGCCCGCATGGGGTGATAATGTGTTTAGCCGCAGGGTGGACCTTCCTGCCCTCCTCGTCTTCTTTATTGATCTGTTCCCGGTTGGTAAAGGTGCCGGAAAGCATCCTGATGATCTCCATCTGATATGGCCGCCTCTCTCTTATTTTGTATTTTTGGGAAGAGGGAAGACAACTACAAGCAACATCTTGAATTTTTCCAGGGCGAACACCGCATGGGGTTTGCCTGCCGGCATAAGGACGCTTTCTCCCTTGTGCAGCATAAAGGGTTTCCCGTCTATTGTGACCCTGCCCTCGCCGTCAAGAACTGTGATCATTGCGTCACCGTGGAATGAATGAGTGCTTATTTCCTCACCCTTGTCGAATGCGAAGATCGTAAGACTCTGTGCATCGTTCTGCGATATAGTCCTGCTTACGACCTGTCCTGGAAGGTATTCAACCTGCTCTGCAAGTGTAAAAATTTCTTCCACAGGGGTGTTTTTGATGTATCTGACCATTTGTCTCACTCCTTGTGATTTTTATGCCCAACGTGTTTTCGGGAGAATAAATTCACCTTTGTATAATTATATATTCACATTGGCTTTAACTATATGTTCCTATTATTGGCTGAATGAAAATTGGGTATGGAATTTAT